>ENA-ORXR01001037-ORXR01001037.1-marine-metagenome-genome-assembly--contig:-NODE-1037-length-31562-cov-16.806511_pt1 | contig 31562 bp, 30 predicted proteins | sample MGYA00237866_ERZ511479 | MGnify/ENA metagenome assembly ERZ511479
ACTTTTTTCTCGTCAGGACTCATCTTGCCAAGGCCGCGCATCATCAGGCTGACTTCGCCCTTCTTGCCCAATCCGGCGACGCGAATATCGTCCAAGTTTTGCAGGGTGTCTGCGGCGTTGATCTCGGCGAGGATACGGGTCCGAACAGCGTCCAGATCAGTAAGAGTATGGGACATGAAAAACGGCTTTCAAAAGAGCGGTATCTAAGCCGCGTCTTTTACGCCCCGCAGGCGCTTCGTCAACCATGCGGCGACACTCTCCTGCAAAGGTTGGCTAGGTGAGTGACTTTCGTATGACTTTTGCCTTTTGAAAGCTGGTCCGTCCGTTATGGACTTTTAAGTCTGGATCGATTTCGGGCTCGATGATGACCTCGCGTTTGATATAAATCCCTTGTTGATTATCGACCCGGTCAAAACCAAAGTTCATTTGACTGAGGCTTTCACCTTCACCCAATATCAAATAGCCATGATCCTTCACAAGGTTTGTAAGGCCGCGCAAAACCCGCACCCGCGCGGGAGCTGAATAATGAGGTAAGCTACCGCAGAACATAACAGCATGAAAATCGTCGAGCTCGTCGAGTTTTGAAAGAAGGTGCGTCTCTTTAAACTCAACCATCTCCTTTATATGGTCTTTGACAACCCAATCCGAGTCTACGGAGTCAAAATGCGTGATTAGTTTTTGAATGGGCAGGCCGCGTTGCACATCGAAATGCGTATAACGACCATTTTTGGCGCGTTCTAAAACCTGGCTGGGATAATCAACGGCAACAATATCGACTTTCAATTCGTCCAATTCCTTACGCATATCGTAAGCCGTCATCGCCATACCATAGGCTTCCTGGCCCGATGCGCACCCAAAGCTGAGGAGCTGCACGCGTCCGCCTCCGCGCTTGCGGTGCAAATCAGGAAGCACAATTTCCCGAAGACGTTTGAAAGCCGTTTCGTCTTTGAAGAAGTGCGTATCTCTTTCGGTAAGGGCTGATACGATCTGCAAAGCCAGGCGTGATGCACCTTTCATGAAGAGCTCATTCACCATGGCTTCCAAGCTGTCGAAGCCTTGTCCTCTGGCAAGACGGGATAGCCGCGTTTCGACCAAAAAGGCATGGTTATCGCCCAGGTGGACACCTGCTAATTCTAAGGTCAGTCGCCGTAGGGCATCGTAATAGGATGGCTGCAGCGACATGGCGCCTTGCCGCGTATCTGCACTCATACCAAACCGGCCAGAGCAAATTTTGACTCGATAATATCAGAGTCAAACGGCTTCATAATATATTCGTCAGCGCCGGCTGCGAGGGCTTCAACGATACGCTGAACATCCCGAACCGAGGTGCAGAAGACGACGATTGGTTTATCACCTTGGGGGCTCGCACGCAGTTTTTTGACGAAATCAAAACCGTCCATGACAGGCATCGCCCAATCAACAAGAATAGCATGAGGCATTTCGATCAAGCACTTGTCCAAAGCGTCCTGCCCATTAATGGCTTCGACTGTTTCAAAGCCAAGGTCTTTTACGATACGTCCTGCGACGCGCCGGATCATTCGGCTGTCATCAACTATAAGGCAAGTTTTCATGAGGCGGTCTCATGCATGGAAACGGGATCCAATAGGGCATTGAGTTGCGCCCTTAGGCCTTTCTCGGATTCCTTAGTAATCATTGGTTTCGCCGCAGGTGCCTCTTCAGGGTCGATTGCAACGCGCAAAGCCGTTGTGCCCGTCATGATATGCAGTTGCTCTCCGGCCACATTAACGTCGATATGTCCGATACGGTCATTTGTAAGCGATTGACGAATGATTTGAGATAGCGCTTTTCCGAGACGTCCGCGCAGGTTTTCGGCGCGGGTTTCAGATGTGCTTCGGTCTTCCATATCGTAAGATAAGCTGATCGTGCGTCCGACACTTCGTGCAACGGAAAGCGCATCGGCAACAACATCGCGCATCATTGCATCAAGCGTGACAAGCGGACTTTCATCGATAACAGATGCCTTAGTGATGACGGGCGCAGTATCTTGTTGGATTTGAGCATCGCTTTCAGACGAAAGATTAAATCCATCCTTTAACGTATCGGCCAAAGCTATTTGCGATGGGGTCGGTTTTTCAATTCTTTTGAAAGGCAGAATTTCGGCGTCCAAATTAGACACGCCGATCTTAGGCGTCTTTATCTCAGGCGCATCCAGTTCCGGAACTTGTGCTTCGGTTACGACAGGGGCGCGCATCAGGCGCGATAACATATCCGCAGTTTCAGGGGCCGCCTTTGGCAAGATTTCATTGAGGGTTTCGCGCGCCGTCTCCCATTTGTCATTTGGCGTTGCGACCGAAGGAGTTTCGGGCACCTGTAGCAGCTCCTCTAAACCGCGGGCATATTCAGTGACGACTGAGCCCAAATTATCAATTCGTCCCGATAAAGTCTGATTATCCTCGTGATGCATAGCAGACAGGACATTTTGCGCACCTGAATAGATGTGCCGCGCGCGCAGGCGTTTAGCCCCGCGCTGCAAGGTGACCATCATGTCAATGACCACGGCAGATTCACCCGTGGCGCGCGGGTCGTCCATCTCAGCGATGAGAGACAATCCATCAGCCGCCGTACGGGTGAATTTTTGCGCAAAATTTAGATCGTCGCCTATCAAAACCAATCTCGAATCAAACAAAGTGCTACGTTGTCTGATAAGATTGCCCTGAAAGGGTTAAGACAGGGTCAAGCTGTATGCGTTTTTTCGAGAATTTTTTCGGCTATTTTAGGTAGAAAAATCCGCCTTAAAGGTGATGACGGACTCCTCCGCGGACGCGCTTACCGTTCCGCCAATATCACGCGCGAGAAGACTGGCATAGAGGGGCTGTATAGACCTTCCGTCAAAGCCATCTTCCGGCGCTTTTCCGCCAATCGCTTTTGCAATGGCCGCGTCCAAACGAGTTTTTGGGCCATCGCTGGCAAGTGTAAAGGCGGCGCCTGCACCTTGACCTCGGCCGCTGACCGTTACGGTTCCGCCGCGCGGCGCGGCTTGAATGGCGAGCATCATCAAATTAAGTAAAATGCGGGCCTGATTTTTATCGATACCGTCTGAATCAATGTCCCAGACGATGTCCGGCTTTGAATCCGCGAACATATCATCCGAAAGCTGGATGACTTCTGATGTTGCGATCACGCCGGGGGCTGAGCCTGCTGCGCCAAAGGCGAGGCGCAGAAACTTTAATTTGGCTGACGCTTGCCTCGACGCAGTTCTTACGAGTTCGAGCGCGTCCTCATGCATTTCGACATTGTCGCCATCATCCAAAATTTCAACAGCCGTCCCCAATGCGCCGATAGGGGAAATCAAATCATGACAAATGCGCGCGCACAGCAAAGCGGATAAAGACGTTGGCGTGAGTTTTGTAATGGGAGCGGACATATCTGGCAATTCTCACAAGTTGATTTGGGCGTGATGATTCGGGTTTGTTATCTTGTGAATTAGATATGTGTAGGGCGCAAAGAAAAACCTCGGTCCAATGAACCGAGGTCTGACAACTGCGGGCAAGGCCTTTGGTTGTTTATATTATTTTTTCTTCCAAACGCCGGTGGCATCTTTGACATATGTTCCGGGCGCAGATTTTTTGATTTGCTTCTCGCCCGTCAGTTGCGCGAAGACAGAAGCAGGCTGACCGCTGTTGGAAGCGGCTTCCGTGTAAACAGATTTGCGCGCAATATTGATTTCGGACATAGCGTTGATCACGGACGCGGAGGGAGATGCCCCGTCCACGACGCCGAGATAGCCATCAATTTGCTCGCCGATTTCGCCGCGTGCTATGGCGCTGTCAACTGTAGCTTTCGCCGTTGAGATTTGCGCCTGAGCGACATTGTTGCCCGATGTGTTAAATGCAATCGCGCCGCCTGCCAAAAGGGCAGCCGCAGCCAGTCCGCCAATAAGTGTTTTCAATGTGGCCATGACAGCCTCCTTGAGTGTCGGACCAACAAAAGGTCCGGAAATTAAGTGGACCTAGAAAAGGTCCGGATTATTCGATATCAAGTCTTCGACGTCCTTATCCAAGCGAACGCGAATTTCCTGATTAATGTTGACGTTCAACTCGATAACAATCGGCTTGTCCGACGGTACGATTTGAACCTTAGGCTGACAGGCCGTACAGAGGGTAAAAGCTGCCAGAACGCACAACAAAGGTTTCATATTCATTATCTGTCCTATCAAAAGCGCCCTGAACGTCGCATTAATATGGGGCCCATGCAAGGTTCAGGAATAGGGTCACCCCGACGTTTATACGAGCCTTCATCCTGATGTTCATTTAGGCGTTTGGGCAGTAAGAGGACGTATAGGCTCTTAACCTGACTATAAACTTGGGGTATGCCCTCCGCAAATCAACCGGATGGGAGGATTATCCGTGGCTGAACTCTTAACAGTGCAAGCGCTATTTACCTTATTTATGCTAATCTTATTGCAGGCTGTACTAGGCTTTGACAACTTGCTCTACATTGCCATTGAATCGAACAAAGTCGGCGATGAAAAAGACGCCAGAAAGGTTCGAAAATGGGGCATCGGGATCGCCGTTATGCTTCGGATAATCCTGTTATTCCTGATCGTCAACTTATTCACCCTATTGGCCGAACCGCTCTTTGGGTTTCATTTCGAAGGCATAGTGGAAGGCGAGTTTACAGCTCAGGCCTTGATTACGCTCGTTGGCGGCGGCTTCATTATTTATACCGCTATCAAGGAAATTCACCATCTTCTGCAGGTCGATCACATTGAACATTCAGAGGGCGGCGGAAAACGTACGGTCGCCGGAGCCATCACACTCATCGTCCTGATGAACCTCGTCTTCTCTGTAGACTCCATTCTCTCCGCGATGGCGATTGCCAGTGTTGATGCGGCGAATATCGTCAATGCAGCGGGCGAGACTATTCAAGCCTTCGCAGGTAATGTGACCGAATGTAAGCAAGCCTTGATCGCCAATCCCGTATTGGGCGCTGTCGATTGTCAGCCGACCAAGACATATCAAGTGCCGCTTATGGTCATTGCGATTTTGCTTTCGGGTCTGGCGATGATTTTGCTCGCGGACCGCGTCACAGCCTTCCTTAAGAAAAACCGCATGTATCAGGTCTTGGGCCTGTTTATCCTATTCTTGGTAGGTGTTTTGCTCGTCACGGAAGGCGCGCATTTGGCGCATCTGAAAATCTTCGGCTTCGCTATCGACGCCATGAGCAAGTCGAGTTTCTACCTTGTGGTCTTTGTCTTGATCGTGACTGACATCATCTCCAACCGCTATCAAAACCGTCTCTGGGCACAAAAGCAGGCCGAGATATTGGGGACCACGGAAACAGCAGGCCGCGAAGCGGTTGACGCGTTCAAAGGGTCAAAACCTGAGGCGCACTAAAACTGTCGTTTCATTGACTCGTCTGATTCGGGCCCGCCTATAGACGGCGGGCCTTTTTTGTTGGAAGACGGGTGAAGCGCTGCAAAGGCCAATTAGGGGATTTTTGATGAAGCCTGAGATTATCTTCGTTCTATCCATATTCATTGGATTTATTGTGCTCGAGGTTCTATTTACCCAGTTCTTTCGTAAGGAGAAACAAGTCAACGGCGATGGCTGGGTCGATTTGATCTCCACCCTCATGTTGACGATTATCACACAGCCGGTTGTCGTCGCCGGAGGTTTTGCAGCGGCGGCGTTGCTCGCCCCGCAGCAGGCTGATGTTTTAAAAAATTGGCACTGGCTCGCTGTCTTTGGACTGTTCCTTATTTTTGACGATATGACACAATATTGGTGGCACCGAATTACGCACAACACGCCGTGGCTCTACAAACTGCATCGCCCACACCATCAGGCAGAATATCTCTCGATCCGGATCGTTTACCGCAATAACATATTCTATTATTTCCTCATGCCCGGGCTCTGGTTCACTGGCGCCTTGATCTTTCTCGGCGGCGGCTGGGTCTATGCGGTTTATATCGTGATGAAGATGACAGTTATTTACGGCGCCCATTCAGACATTCGCTGGGATAGCAGGTTATATAAAATCAAATGGCTCGCGCCCGTTATGTGGGTGGTGGAACGGACAATCTCGACACCGGCGACCCATAGCGCGCATCACGGTAAACATGCCGCTGATGGTGTAACAAATTATAAAGGCAATTACGGAAATATGTTGTTTCTATGGGACATGATTTTTGGAACGGCCAAAATCACGCGGCAATACCCCTCTGAATTTGGCGTTGAAAACTTGCCTGCCACGAGTGTTGCAGAACAACTACTCTGGCCGGTCATTCGCTCAAAGCAACCGCCGATGGAGCCGGCGGAATAGGCTAATTGGGCTGCGCCGCTGTCCAGATTTGGCTTTGGCAAAACGGTCCGATGCAGCCTTTGACTTTTAACGTGCCGTTATCCTGAAGTTGGATTTTGGACTTATAGTCTTTTCCGCTTTCCGCGTCATAGATTCGTCCGCCAGACCACTTCGTCTTTTTCGCTTCAAATCCCCATAACATTCGGGATCCTAAAAGAGGTTTCTTCGAAAGCTCAGGATCCGGATTTTTATCATCTAAAACGGTTGCCGCATTGGGAGAGTCTATCGCGATTAAAGTCCCGCAGGGCGTTCCGTCGCCGCAGTCTGCAATCTCGACCAGGGCAGAGCCTGAGGCAACTTTCCATGTGCCAAAGACGTCTTTTCCGTCGGCGGCCCCGTCACTGGCAAAGGCCGGGATAGCAAATGCAAGGCTTGCAAAGACTGGCGCAGAGAACATTAAAACTGCAGCTGTTGAAGAAAGTGTTTTCATTGCGCCATCAACCTTTTGAAGAGACGTTGTTCCATATAGCCGTCTGCCGTGAGTCCATTCGCCGCTTGCCAGGCGCGGATTGCGCGGCGGCTGTTCGGCCCGATGCGGCCATCAACGCCGCCCGTCGAATAGCCCAAATCGGTAAGTTTTTGCTGCATGGATTTCTTGTTTTCAAAAGACAGCAGTTCATCGCCCCGAGGCCAATCCTGTTGAATGCCGGGTTTGCGAGCAAGGGCGTCGGATAAAACGCTGATACCCATCACATAGCTGGTTGAATTATTATACCGCTTGAGCACATCGAAATTTTTGAAGGTTAGGAATTTTGGACCCTTCGCGCCGCCGGGCGCAATCAATTTGGCTTCCAGAAATCCTGCGCCCGTATTCCAGCGCCGCCCCGAAACGGGCTCGACGCCCATAGAGGTCCATTGATTGATCGTTTTTTTGGATCCATCCGTCACAGAATAATCGAAACCAGCCGGTAGTTTAACTTCGGTCATCACGGGTTCGCCCGCGCGCCAGCCGGAGCGAGAGATATAATTCGCGGCACTGGCCAGCGCGTCGCCGGGATCAGTCCAAAGGTCTTTATTCCCGTTGCCGTCCAGATCGACAGCGTAATCGCGGAAGGTTGTCGGGATAAATTGTGTCATGCCCATTGCGCCCGCCCAAGCGCCCGTCAGTTGTTCGCGGCGCACATCACCGGACGCGAGCAGGTCAAGCAGCGCATAGAGCTGTTGCTCGCCGAATTTTTGACGCCGGCCTTCAAAGGCGAATGTCGAGAGCGAATCGATGATATCATGCTTCCCGAGGATTCTGCCGTAACTGGTTTCAAGTCCCCAAATCGCGGTTAAAACTTCGCGCGGCACGCGGTAGCGGGCTTCAATTGTGTCCAGCACGGGATCGACTTCCGTCATCTTATTTTGTCCGCCGGTGATGCGGGCTTCGCTCGCGGCGCTGTCAACATAGGACCAGACAGGTTTCGTGAATTCAGGTTGGTTGGCGTCTCGCTCTAGCGCGAGCGGATTGATTTTCGCCGGCAGGACAACCGACCTCACGAGGTCCGGTGCATAGTTTTTTGATATGGCGGCGTTGATGAATTGGCCCTTCCAAAATTCAAATCTTTCGGCGCGTGTCAGCCCTTCTGCGGGCTCAGCAATCGTGAACTCCGTCCTAAGCTGCGGCTCCGGACCGGGTTCCGCTTCCGCAGCGGGCGCATTGGCGCAGGCGGCTAGCAAAAAGGCGGAGGAGACTATAAGAGCGGTTTTCATGGACAGTCTCTAACAAATTCCGCAGGCATCGGATAGGTCTGTCTATATGACAATGCTGATAGGATGATTAACCGAAGCTAAACAGGTCCCTCAAAATGAAGCCACTAAAGTTGACGCAGTCAATACTGAGGCAGCCAAAGACTCCTCACTTCACGCGTTGACAGCTTGCCGAACCGCCCCTATATGCCGCCTTCAATTTTAACTCTTTAATGAAAGCGCACCGCCATGAAAGTTCGTAGCTCTCTAAAATCGCTGAAGAACCGTCACCGCGACTGCCAAATTGTCCGTCGCAAAGGCCGTCTTTACGTGATCAACAAGACAGACCCACGTTTTAAAGCCCGTCAAGGCTAAGATTTACATTAGGCGCATTTCCGAACGGGAGTGCACTGACTGAAACTTTATCATGAGGCCCCTTGCCAGAACCGGCAAGGGGCCTCATTCTATTTGAGATGAAGACTTTTCTGACAACTCTGCTTTTAACGCTGCCTATTGCCGCTTCTGCGCAAGACCGCCCGCAAGACGATAGCGATCGCGAAGGTCTCATAATCCAGATTCCGCCGCTTGGTGAATTGCCGCCGCCGGAGCCTCTCGATATCCCGCTTATGGAAGAATTCATGCGGGAGGCTGATCCTGACCAATCGGATGACGACGGCCAAGCCGCTGAAAGCTCGGCTACTAATGAGGAAGGTTCTGACGCAATAGAGGGCGAAGATGTCATCCCCGAAGCGCTCGCACCTGATTATTCTAAACTCTCGCCAAAAGCCGAACGGGCCGCGCGGCTGGAGGACTTGTTCCAGAAACTCGCAGAGCGCGAAGATGAAAAACGCGCCAATCTGATCGCAGAAGAAATTGTTGCCATTTGGATGGAGAGCGGCTCTGCCTCCGTCAATTTGCTGCTACGGCGCGGGTCGGAGGCCGCAGCGAAAGGCGATCCTAAATTGGCCCGCAAGATGTATAATCACGCCATTGATCTTTCGCCGAAATTTGCGGAAGGCTGGGCTCGTTCAGCGCGTTTGGCTTTGACGCAGAAAAATTACAACCGCGCCTTGAACGAAAGTCTCAAAGCCCTCGACCTTGAACCGCGTCATTTTTATACCTTGTGGACCCTCGGAAATGTGCTTGAGGTGCTCAATCGCCAAGACGAAGCTCTCGAAACCTACCGCGAAGCCAATCGCCTCTATCCGGAACTCAAAGTCGTCAAAGACCGCCTTGCGGAATTGGAAAACGAAGTTGAAGGCACAGTGCTTTAGGCCGCCGAACCGCTTGATAATTTGCGCCGTTGTAACGGTTGCCCCATTCAATTTCCTAATTCTTGATGAGCACCCGATAGGCGTCTGCAAGCCCAACAATGTCAACGCTTTGTTCAAGATTGCCGTCGCCGTTTAAATCAGCGGGACTGTTCTGCGTGACCAGGATACCGACCGGATTATAGTCGGTATCTGTAACTATGGCGCCCGACATTCCGCCAACAACGGCTTCGCTGGAAATACCGGCATTTCCGCGAGGATCAAAGACGACAATCCATGTGCCCGTTTGATAGCCGGGCGAGCCGCTTTCAACGCGATGAAAATGGACTTTGCCCTGCCGTAAAGTCGGCTTGTCACTCCCGCCCGGGTAGCCCAGCAAGTAGACATCCATACCCATCTTCGGATTGAGCGGCGCGCCGCATTTCCATTTTTTGCCGTACCAAGCCGCGTCGATAAGCCCGGGCGCGCGGACAACATTGCGCGAGACAAAATCAGGTGCATTCAGGTCCATTGCCTCGTGAACGTGATCAGCCGTAAACCACCCGCCGCAATATTTCCAATAGGTGCCGTAAGTCGTATCACTTACGCCGCGGGACACATCGAACGTTTTCAAAATTTTGTTTTCAACAATGACGGTTTGGCTTTTGGTTTTATGGGTCACCCACGCAAAGAGGCCCGCCCCGAGGATAAGAGAAAAAATTATAATTCGGAACAACCACCGCAGTGTAATTGTAATTTTTGTATCGAGCTCGTCCTTTATCCCGTCACGAAGATCGATACGCATGAAACTTATTCCTCAAATTTCTGTGTCGATGTTTTAGACGGCTCCAAAACACGGCTGCCCTATCCGCATAGGCGGTTTAAGCCGCAGGACCAAGACCCGCTCCTCAGCTGAATATTGCAAATGGTATTGAGCAGCCTTGATTGAGTGCGGTTTAGATTATTCGAGGTCCCGAACTTCATTTTTACTGAAGCGCGCTGTACTGTGGTTAATCAAATTCAGTCATTATTTTAGGCCGTAAGCTTTTCAATAGGCGGTCTCCAATCAACCCTCCAAAAAACACGCCGAGAGGATAGGTAAGCCAAACCGTAAGAAAATTACCAATAACGGAGAGTGTCAGCGTCGCGTTGAGTGCCGACTCGAATCGCCCGGGCAAGTGGGGGTAAATAAATCCAATCAAAAAACCAAGTATCGGATAACTCACGAAAACTGTGATACCTCCTGCAACTACGCCTTTCATCAGGCTTGGTCTTTTACGCATAAAAACAAACCAACACGCGAGGGCGATTAGGAGACTGAAAACTGCAAATGGAAAAATATACTCGACGAGGGGTAGGTTCATCGCGTCAGGATCCTCCGCAGGCATATTCGCCATACTTTCCAAGTCCGGTAAAAATAGGGCTTTAAAAACATGCCCTAACGCATAGGTCGAAACCATGGGAATGGCTGCGAATATTAAGCCGTATTTTACGAAAGGGGATATTTGCATGGGCCACATCTGGTTTTGCATTAAGGCAGGGTTTTGAAAATTTTGTGCCTTTAGTAAGGTTAAGTAGTTCGGTTATTCCGTAGGCAAGTTTTCTTTAAAGAAACGCTTTGCATTTTCGCCCATGACTTTGCGAATTGTTCTCTCGTCCATGCCCCGTCGCCGCAGCGCATGTGTGATGGCGGCGAGTTCTGAGGTATCGAGGCTGACGGTCACCGTGCCGTCATAATCAGAGCCGAGCGCCACGGCGTCCGGGCCGAGGAGGGCGACGGCGTCGATAATTGCGGCGGCAATCCCATTGGGCGAAATATCGCAAATCACACCGCTAAAATACCCGATGCCGATTATGCCTTTGCGCGCTGCAATTTGCTTCAGCACATCATCGGGCAGGTTTCGATTTCTTGTTTTTGGGCAATGGGCGATTGTGCCGCCGTGGCTGATGAAAATGGGTTTTTTAGTGAGTTTCAAAACATCGCGGACGGTTTGCGTGCTGCTATGGGCGACATCAATAATGATGCCTTGGCGGGTCATTTCAGAAACGGCTTCGCGGCCAAATTTCGTGAGCCCCGCTTTACTGCGGCCATGTAATGAGCCGCCGAGTTCATTGTCAAAGAAATGCTGAAGCCCCATCGCGCGGTAACCCTCATCATAAAGCCGTTTGATGTTGGCGGCGTCGCCTTCCAGCGGATGCGCGCCTTCCGTGAGGAGTAGCCCCAAAACGCGGTCTTTTTTGTCCATGTCGGATTTGGTCCGAACGATATGGACTTCGCCTTTTCGTTCTAACTTTTGCAGGCGCTTGGCTTGATAGGCGGCGCGTTCATAGATGGAGCCCCATGTGCCGATAGGCCAAAGCTGCGCTTGGGCAAGGCGCGTTATATCATCAGGCGCATCGGCGTCATTGCCGTCAAAATTTAGGCCTTTTGGAGATTTGGTCACGGTCGAGAAGATTTGAAATTCAACGCCGCCTTCGCGTAATCTGGGGAGATCCACATGGCCATAATCATGGCGTTTGGCGGGGTTGCGCCGCCAGAGCAGACTATCGGCATGAAGGTCTGCAATCCAGAGGTCCTCATGCAAGGCCTGCGCGGATTTTGAAACCGGATAGGCGTTATGGGCACGGACGGGGTTCATGTCGGCGTCGACTTTCGGCCAGACGAATTGACTAAGTGCGACGAAGCCGCCGATGAGGAGCACCAAAAACAGAATGCCGAGCCATTTGAAAAAACGTCTCATCTTTTTGTCTCCGTGTCTTTTCCGGTATCAGGCCCGATATCAGGCCCGGTTTCGGGCCCGGTTTCAGGGGATGGCAGGTTCCATCCGAAATGAAGTGAAAGCGCGCGGACGATAAAACAAATGCTTGCGCCGAGCGACAGCGAGACTAAATCACTCAGGCCTAAGGTTCTCGCGATAAAAAATGCTGTAGCGCCAAGAATGGCCGCTGTGGCATAAATATCTTGCCGTAATAAAAGAGGTGTTTCGTTACAGACCACATCGCGAATGACGCCGCCTGCCGTCGCCGTCATGGTGCCCATCAATATACAAATTCCCGGACCATATCCTAACTCCATCGCTTTGGACGCGCCGACGACGGCAAAGAGGGCCAGCCCTCCGGCGTCTATCCACTTTAAGCTGCGGATGCGCGACAGGCGGTCCGGAGATATAAAAGCCAAAATCCCCGCAAGGGTTGGCAGCCACAAAATATAAGGCTCTGACAGCCAGAACACGGGCTGATCTAAAAGAAGATCGCGCAGGGTCCCGCCGCCAATCGCGGGCAGAAAGGAGATCACGATGACACCAAGCAAGTCAAATTTTTGCCGCACGGCCATCAACCCGCCCGAAAGGCCGAAGACAAAAATACCTAAGCCATCAAAGAGCGAGAGAATTAATTCGGGCGTCATTTAACTGCGCCAGCGGAGCGTGCAGGGTTTTACGGGATTGACGAAGGCTTCCCCGCTCGCGTTTGATTTTGCCCAAGCTTTCTTGAGCGCATAATACCATTTCGCTTGGGTGTCTGCGTCGTCCACCAACATGAGGCGCGGATCGTGTTTGAGGCCTTTCTGCTGTAGGTCCACCATATCTGAATCCTGCCGAAGGAAGGCGCGGGCAAGTCCGCCCAACAAAGGAGACAGGGCGCGAAAGGTCGGGTGATCCGTGAAGAAAATCTGCCGGATGGCGGTCCGGTTTTCCGCGATGGGTATCAGCGCCGTAAAAGACAGGACTTTGCGTTTACCAATCGTGATTTCCTCCGTTCGCACGGCGGGCAAGCGGAAGGTGATTTCTGTAATCGGTTTTCCGCCGAGTAATTTATAGGCGAAGGAATTTGTCGACGGGCTGTGGGCCGCCATGGCGAAACCGCGTTCACGCGGCTCGAAAGCTTTCGCTTTTTCGTGGATGGAGTTTTCGGATCGCCACCACCATTGGCGGTGCACATAAGGTCCATGCGCCGGGTCCATTAACCCGATCACCGCATGGTCAATATGGCAGGCGAGTTCGACGGCGTCATCCAACGTGGTTTTATCACGCGGCAAGGCAATTTCCGGTGGGTCGATGGCGGGCGGGGATGTGTCTTTCGGGTCGGATCGCAGGTAAATCCATATCAACGGACCGGTCATTTTAATGGGATAAGTGCGCACGCCGATACGGCCAACATCCATGCCGGAATCCTCCGGCAGGGCCGGAATTTCTTTGCACTGTCCGTCCGCGAGGCCGAACCGCCAGCCGTGATAGGGACATTCCACCGTGCCGGATTTTACGCAGCCCGCCGAGAGCGGCACAGCGCGGTGGGGGCAAATATCCCGGAGCGCAAAAATGGCGTCGCTTTTTCGGGCAAGCATGATGGGCTCGCCTGCAATTGAGATAGCTTTCGTCGCCCCGTCACGCAGGTCGTATATGAGGCCTGCGAAGTACCAGATATCTTTGACGAAATTGTCCATACCTTCGCTATAGCGCGACTGTCGCAGCAGACAAGGCACAGGAGAGGACATCGGACTGACTCAACCCGCTTTCGCGCAAACTTTGGATCGTTACGTCCTTGTCAGATTTTGAGAGCTTTCGTCCGTCTATATCGGTGATCAGCGAATGATGACTATACTCTGGAGTCTGCCATCCCATCAAAGATTGCAGCAGGATATGCAGCGGGGTTTGATCAATGAAATCTGCGCCGCGAATGATATGGGTGATGCCTTGAATATGGTCATCATGTGTGACGGCGATGTGGTAGCTCGCCGCAATATCTCGCCGCGCAATGACGGGGTCGGGGCGTCCTGATTGGCTCCACTCGTCCAACATCGGGCGGGCGTGTTTTGTGGACTCGCCCTCATGGTACGTCAGTGCGTCCCCGTTTTGTTTTAACGCAGATTTCAAATTCAATCTAACCGCATAGGGCAGGGACGGCGTTTTGTAACGCGCGGCCTTGCGCAATTCATCACAAGCCCGCGCCGCTTTGCCATGCGTCGTATTTTCCGGGGACGTCCGCTCGCCCGCTTTTAATTGCGTGCGGCTCAACTCGCAGGGATAGGCCAACCCGCGCTCAATTAAATCGATCGAGACGTCGGCATAGGCCGCATAATGCTCGCTCTGCACGCGCACGGGACGGGGCCAGTCAAAGCCGAGCCAAGCGAGGTCCTCGTAAATGCCTTCGATAAATTCAGGACGGCAGCGCGTGTGGTCAATATCCTCAATGCGCAGCAATGCCGCCGCGCCCATAGTCTCGGCCGCTTCAAATAGCTGCGCGGCGGCATAGGCATGTCCGAGATGCAAACGCCCCGTAGGAGAGGGCGCGAAGCGGGTGATGAGGATTTTATCCGGCTCTGACATGCGCGGCGCCTATCGCCGCATCAATCCGCCCAATATGCCTCGGAGGATTCTTCGGCCTTGTGAGCGGACGAGCTGACGCGCCATTAGCTTGGCTTCATAGGCCAGTAAATCGCCTGCAGATTTTTTCTTGCGACCCGACGTTTTGCGGGTTGTCTTTTTTGCAGGCGCCTTTTCTTTTTTCGCCTCGACGTCTTTTTCTTCCGCCTCTTCCTCGTCTTTTTCGCGCTCTAGGGTTTTAGCTTCGAGCTTCTCATAGGCACTCTCGCGGTCGATCAAATCTGTATATTTATCCTTGAGATTGGAAGCGGCGATGATGGCAGCGCGTTCGGCATCAAGAGCCGGCCCGAGGCGAGAGACGGGCGGGCGGATCATCGTGCGCCGAACAATTTCAGGTGCCCCTTTTCGGTCCAGCATAGAGACGAGCGCCTCGCCCACGCCTAAATCTGTAATGACCTCTGCTGTATCGAAAGCCGGATTTTCCCGGAAAGAGCTGGCCGCAGCGCGAAGGGCTTTTTGCTCATTCGGTGTATAAGCGCGAAGCGCGTGTTGGATGCGGTTGCCAAGCTGGCCCAAAACGCTATCCGGGATATCCATGGGATTTTGGGTCACGAAATAAATACCGACACCTTTGGACCGGATTAGCCGCGCCACTTGTTCAATTTTTTTGACCAGAGCTTTTGGCGCATCATCAAATAATAAATGCGCTTCATCAAAGAAGAAAACCATTTTTGGTTTATCCGGATTGCCGACTTCGGGTAGCTCTTCAAAAAGCTCAGAGAGAAGCCAAAGCAGGAATGTCGAATAGAGATCAGGAGAGTTAATCAGCTCATCTGCGGCCAAAATATTGACGACGCCATGTCCGTTTTCATCGACAGTCATAAAGTCTGCAAGCTCGAGAGCCGGTTCTGCGAAAAACTCATCGGCCCCCGCACGCTCGAGTTTCAGGAGTTGCCGCTGGATTGCCGCAACAGATTGGCTTGTGACGTTTCCATATTCGCGAGAAATCTCAGCCTTATTATCGCTGATAAAATTCAGCACAGCCCGCAGGTCTTTCATATCCAGCAGAAGCATGTCCTTATCGTCGCAAAGCTCAAAGGCGATGGTCAAGATGCCTTCTTGCGTCTCATTCAGGCCCATCAGACGAGATAATAGCGTCGGCCCCATTTCGGCAATGGTTGTGCGAACAGGATGGCCTTGTTTGCCGTAGAGATCCCAAAACACGGTTGGCATGGCTGCGTAATCATATTCGCCCAGCCCGATTTTCATCGCGCGCTGAAGCAATTTATCGTGCAGTTTGTGATCGGCTGACCCGGCTTGGCTGATGCCGGATAAATCGCCTTTCACATCGGCGGCAAAAACGGGAACGCCCGCTTTGGAGAAGCCCTCCGCCAAGATCTGCAGAGTCACGGTTTTACCTGTGCCTGTTGCGCCCGCGATGAGGCCATGCCGATTGGCGAGCGGAAGCCATAAATACTGCTTTTTATCCTCGCCATCAGAGCCTAGAAAAATACCGTTTTTCACGTTAGGAGTTCCTCTTTATTTTCTTGATTTTGTTATGGGGTCGACCGCTTAAATGCAATATAACTATGGTAATGCGATAAGAGGAATATCATGAACACCACGGTTGATACTACAATTCGAGCAACCTTGTTGTTCTTAGCAGGTATGGCTTTGCTGGCCTTGCTTTATTTTACACGAGACCTTCTTGCGCCTTTTGCACTCGCGATTTTTATTTGGTTGATTATCGACGCATTTGCGCGGTGGTTAGATGATCTTTCGCCGAAATTTCCTTATTGGTTAGCGTTGACAATTGCGGTGCTGACGGTTGTTGGCCTCATGATCGGATTTATTTTTGTTATTGTCGACACGGTTGGCGATGTCGTCAAAGATGCGCCGCGCTATGAGGCTCGCCTCACAGAAATTTTCTCGTGGGTCGCCGATAAGACCGGCCAAGAGAATATGTCCTTCAAGACCCTGAACGAAAATTTTGAGATCACAGAGAAAATTCAAGGCGGTCTCGGATCATTCGCTGCAACGGTTCAAGGTGTCTTGTCAGAGTTTTTCTTAATTGCGCTTTATGTGATTTTCTTATTTGCGGCCCAATCCAGCTTTCCAAAAAAAATGGATGACTTATTTCCGAATGTAGAGCGCCGTTCCCAAGCGGCCAAAGTTGGTGAACGTATTCGGACATCAATCGAGAAATATCTGTCGGTTCAGACAATCATCTCCCTAATGCAGACAGTTATTTCTTATATCGGAATGACGGCCCTAGGATTGGATAATGCGCTTTTCTGGGCGCTGGTGATCTTTGTCTTAAATTACATCCCGATTGTGGGCGGTCTCGCGGCTGTCGCGCTTCCATGCGTGTTTGCACTTGTGCAATTCGATAGCATGGGCCGTGTTGCGGTATTGGCCGGCGTCTTATTCGGCGCGCAAACGATTATCGGAAATACGATCCAACCCAAAATGATGGGCGATAGTATGAACCTATCCGCCTTGGTTGTAATCTTAGCGTTATCGGTTTGGATGGCGCTTTGGGGCGGGGTTGGGGCATTTCTCTCCGCGCCGCTGACAGTTATTATCATGATCATATTGGCGCAATTCCCAACGACACGCTGGATTGCTGTTTTGCTCTCCGCAGATGGGAATCCGGATATGGATGATGGGGATGGCGACGATAAAGATAATAATGATGACTCCGAGACGGTCGAACCTTTGATGAGCCTATAATTATCACCACACTGTGATGACAGTGTTTGGTGCCTATTCATCTCTTTGGAATTAAACGGTAGATATGAAACATATTGTCTTTCCTCTTGCAGCCGCGCTGACGGTCTCATTTGCGCCCTCAGTCCTGGCTGAGGATCAGCCTGTAGATCAGGCCGCGAATCCGACGCATGTGGTTGAGCTGTTCACGTCGCAGGGGTGTTCATCATGTCCGCCGGCAAATCGGTTTGTCACTAAGGTTTCTGAAGATCCGTCGACGCTGGTACTGTCCTACGGCGTGACCTATTGGGATTATTTGGGATGGGAAGACACATTTGGCGACCCGGAATTCACGCAGCGCCAGCGAGATTACAGAGACGCATTTGGTGCTTCGAATATTTACACGCCGCAAATCATCCTCGGCGGATCGGCTCACAGTCCGCGTTATTCCAAAAGAGATGTCGCTGATATGGCGTTGCCGGAGACGGGCGTAGCGCTGTCTCTCACACGGTCCGGAGATATGATTACGCTGTCGGCGAATACCCCAACAAATGTGATAATCGATATTGTAAGTTTCACGCCCGGTGAGCAAGCCGTTGATGTGAAACGCGGGGAGAATGGCGGCCGGACGCTAAAGCTGACTAATGTGGTTACAGATGTTCAGACAGTGGATTGGAACGGACAATCCGTAACACTCTCATTGCCCAAAACTGAAGGTACGCACTATGCGGCGCTGGTGCATGACAAAGTTAGTGCTAAAATCCTGGATGCGGCCGTAATTTACTGACCCACAAACATCTGTTCTCAAAATGATTATGGCCCGGTTAAGCTTTGCGGGGCTGAACGCAAAGCTAAACCGGGCCAATTGATGAAGTCTGCCTAGAGGGACAAATATCTCCATCGTTTAAACGTGGGAACGTTAAAATTATTGCAGAACGAAGGTATTTAGGGCCCGGGGGCTGGGGGGCTGATAATTTGCCGGTCCGCATCCACACAGTTGTTCTGCAATAACCTTTCAGTAGGTTGGATTTAAGTTCAAAAACGGCCCCAATTGTGGCAAGATTATGAAGTGATGTTACAAATAGGTTAGAAAGTGGGTCGTTACTCGCGTCTCAGTAGAATTCTTGCTTGTTTGGTGTCGTAATTCAGGACTCGTTTGCTTAATTTTTGGTTTGCCCCGGGCGCCGTCCATAAAGTGGGTCTTTCAATATCGGAAATGCCCGAGGTGAAAACTTGCCAAGATGAAAAACGGGCTTATGTTGAACCAATGAGCCATGTTGTCCCCTTTCCAACAACCTCTAAATCTGCTCCAAAAGAGGCGTCTCAGATCGCCTTCGATCGACAAGAGCTTTCCGCCATCTTGAATGTTTATGGCCAGATGGTCAGCAAGGGGGACTGGAAAGATTACGCGATGGATTTCAGGCGCGATAAAGCTGTCTTTTCTATTTATCGCCGCGCTTCAGAGCATGCACTCTACCGTATCGAAAAAACCCCGGCCTTGCGTAAGAAGCAAGGCCAATTCGCTGTGATTGCCCCCGGGGGACTTGTCTTAAAGCGGGGGCAGGATTTGAAGACTGTCCTCAAGGTTTTTGATAAAGCGCGATTTCGAAGTGTCTAAAACCAGTCAATCTAAGACGGAAGCGGCGCTGTCGGTCCGGCTAGGCCGTCGCCGCGTTTCGCGCCGCCGCCTCGGCGGCTTTCGGTGTCTTTCGCCGGAGAAAAGCTGAGAACCGTCGAGCCTTGTGCGCGCAGCTCCCGGCCGGGCTGAATAAATTCCAATGTGCCGTCCGGTTTGCGTGCGAGTACAAGATCCAGATCATCCCCCCGATCTTTGTATAGATCCTCCAGCGTATAGGCGTCTGACAGATTGGTCGCCCGGAAACGCCATCCGCCCCACCAATCTCTTGTCATCGCATCAAAGCTCCGGCCGCGAGAGGTTAGCGTTCTGCCGCGCGACGTAAAGGCGATGCTCTCGCCATCATCTTCATCATTCTCTTTAGCGCCAACTTGGAATACACGGTGACGCCCTAACTCAGGCGCGAACTCGACGCAGACGAGTGCATTATATGCTTCATTCGGTGTGGCTGCGATAAGGACATTGAAGGCGCTGTGATCCAATGAATAATCCGCATTCTCCGACAGTACTTCGCCGTAAAACGTGCTGTGTCCTTCCAGTCTCGCGCCGCGAAGACGTCGCCAATTTGTATCAGCAACCGTGACATTGATTTGTAATTCCTTGAGGGCTTTCGCAAGGCCGAGTGACCAAGGGTTGGCACCAACGATTAATACGCCATCACCGTCGCCGCTGTCGAGTTTGAGCATATGTGCAAGCGGGCCAATAAAAAATCCCGCAAAGAGTACGGTCGCAAAAACCAGCGCGAAGGCGAGCGGGACAAATATCAACCCGTCATCTCTGCCGAGGGCACTCATCTCAGCGGCGAAAAGACCTGCCACGGCCACGGCCACAATACCGCGCGGCGCGATCAAGGAGATCAGCAGGCTTTCTTTCCAAGACACGCCTGACCACAGAGTCGAAACCATAACGGCAATCGGCCTGACTAAGAACATCATGGCCAGAACGAAAGCGATTACGCCCCAATCAGAAACAAAGGCTCTCAAAATATCGGGCGTGAGTGTGGCGGTCAGCATAACGAACACGCCTGAAACAAGGATGATGGCGATGTTCTCTTTGAAGCGGCGCATTTCTACCATGGAGGCGAATTTCGTGTTGGCCATTGTCATGCCCAAGGCCGTAACTGCGAGTAGCCCTGTTTCTTCGGCGAGAATATTTGCGATGACATAGATTACTAACACCCAAGCCAGTACGACCGGTGCTTTAAGATATTCAGGAATGTAACCCCGGCGGAACGCTGACGCCATGCCAATGCCGGAGATGATACCCACGACAGTTCCGAGGACACAGGCAAATGCGATGCGGCCGAAAACCATCGCCATGCTGGCTTCCATTTGTGTAATGCGGATGAATTCAAAAACAACGACGGCGAAAAGCGCGCCGACAGGATCATTGACGATGCCTTCCCATTTGAGAATATTTGCGGGCTTCGCTTGCAAATGCGCTTGGCGCAAAAGCGGCATAATGACGGTTGGGCCCGTGACGATAAATAGACCGCCTACCATGGCGGCCATGTCCCATTCGAGGCCGACTAAATAATGCGCGGCCAGCGTTCCGAGTCCCCACGCAATCGGGCCCGCTAAAAGAACCATCCGAATGACGGCTGATTTTGCATCGCCTAAGTCTTTGAATTTCAGGTTCAGGCCGCCTTCGAAGAGGATAATCGCCACAGCGATACCGATCATGGGACGATACACATCGCCAAAATCGGCTTTTGGGTTGAGGCGTAAGTTCTCCAAGATGTTATGGAGGAAGGTTGGAACCGGCAAACCCATGAGGTAGCCAACCAACGGGCCGAATATCAGCCCCGCAATCGCCATAAGGACAATTGCCGGACGTTGAAGCTTCCACGCGAGCCATTGTGCGCCAATACCCAACGCGCCGATGAGTGCAATTTTAAAGGGTAACGTCGAGCCGTGGTGAGCGTCGCCCGTGCCGGCCGCAAATATGACGTCAGCCAACAGTGCCAATTCAAAGTTCATAATCATCTCATTTTTCGACGCAGGACTGACTAGCGGGAAAGAAAATCAACTGTTTAGGTAGCCGATTCAGCGGATCAAACCAAATGTAATTCGGAGCTCTACTCAGCTGGGCGGACGATATCGAAGCCAATCGTCGCTGTTCCGTAGTCGCCTTCGTCATATTGCGCGACACTATCCGTGAAAAATGCCAAAATATGCCCGTAAATTCGCTCAAATACAGGTGTTAGTTGTGTTTCATCCAACGGGAGTTGCACAGCAATAGGACTTTCTTGCGCGATCGATATTCTCATCTGCTCGCCTTCTTTTTGACAGAGCATTTGCAGACGCATGTAGTCTTTTGCTTCAGAAATACGAATCGCAAGCCCAAAACTAATGGGTTTAAGCGGCAGATATCCGGTTCCCGAGACAGAAAAGGCTCCGGATTGGTAATTTTGGGCCTGAAAGGGTCCCTCCGGCGGGACTAAAAAGACACAGGGCTCATCGCCAGTGTGAAGCCAAGCGCAGAGTAGATCTCGAATAGTTTCCGCCACAGAACGTATCTGGGCGTAATTATCAAAACTTCGTTGCCCATAGATATCAGCCGCGTCCCAAATTTTTGATAAGCGCGACGCCGCTTCGGGATGAATATCCGGTTTCGTCTGGAAGGGTGTATTTGTCATGCAGACCTTGTGGCGTGAAAAATCCGCAAGTCAATTCCCCGATAACAAGTCAATTCTCCGATAAAATGGATTTTTTGGCGTCAAGTCTCACTTTGGCACGAGTATTGAATTTCAAAGGCTGAATTATCAAAATGAGAGAGCATTATGCGCGTTTTAGGATTAGCCGTCATTACACTCACTGGATTGGGGCTAAGCGGATGTTCGCAGATATCCAGCGTTTTCAGTAAAAAACCACATTACCACACGAATGATGGAACAGTTGTTTACACACCGGTGCAAACGCAGGCTCACCTGCGGACGACGCCTCAGCAGTCTTACCAATTTTCGCAGGCAACTTATGTCGCGGACACATATGTATCTTCGTCTGAATATGCGGAAACGGCCCAGAGCGTCTCGGAGTACCCCGCTACTCAGTATTCCAGCTCGCAATACGCTGCTCCCCAGTACGCTACACCTCAGTACGCCACACCTCAGTACTCTAGCTCTCAATATACGAGCCCTCAGTACACAGGGTCGCAGTCTTCGGGCTCCAGCATGGGATCACATAATTCGCAACCAACCTACAGCGTCGCCGCATTCTCTGATCCGCGGGATGCAGAATTTGTCATGCTCAATGGCGAATCTAACATTGTGGACTGGCAAAATTGTGAGACGCTACATCGGGGCTATCTATTTGCATCAGAATATGAATTCGGCCTCAATCCAGAATTCGAAGTCTGCATGAGAAACAAGGGCTATGTTCTGACGAGTGAGTATGGCGCGAACGCGAGTCAGACTTTGAACGCCCAAAAAGCTCGCCTGCGAGGCCCGGTCCAATACAGCCAAACGAGCTCAAGCTATCAGGGATATTTTCGATAAAATATCGGCTAGACCGTCCCGGTAATTTGTGTGGAACGGTGTCCAGCCGAGCTTCTGGCGCGCCTTATCAGCATTAATGCGCTTCGTTTCCGCATAAAAGCTTCGCGCCATTTTTGAAATCGAGGGATCGGTAAGATCTACCCTTGGCGGCGGCGCCTTGCCAAGTAGCCCTGCTGCATAATCCAACACATCTTGGGGCGGCGCGGGATGTCCGTCCGCGAGATTGTAAAGGCTTTGCGGGGCGGGATTTTCCAAGCTGAGCAGAATAGCGCTCACGATATCATCGACATGGATACGATTCACGACGTGACCGGTTTTGATGATCGCCCGGGATTCGCCAGATTTCAGCTTTTTGAACGGCGCGCGTCCGGGGCCGTAGATTCCCGCTAGCCTGAAAATATGGACGGGCCACTGCGTTTCAATCCAAGCCAATTCGGCGTCCGCGCGTGCGCGGCCTCGCGCTAGGGTTGGGGAGGGGGCCTCACCTTCGAAAGCCCATTTCCCGTCCCTGTTGCCATAGACGGATGTGGCCGACAGATATCCCACCCAGGCTGCGCTTGGGGTCAAATGTCCCAGAGCGCTCAGCGCCGGATCTGAACCATCCTTCATCGGGGGAATTGAGGAGAGAATGATATCGGCTGTTTTGAATGCCGTCTCTAAAGCGCTAGGCGCGCTGGCATTGAACTCATGACAGATGACATCCTGCAAAGGCGTTTCGCCTGAACGTGTTGTGACGTGAACCTTCCAGCCCTGCTTTTGTAGCACAGGCGTCAACGCGCGCGCGACATATCCTGCGCCCAGCAGCAGTGCAGATTGAGGCTTCTTAATGTGACGGCTCATTGTCGGTTCAGTCTCTTAGGGTTATGCGGTTGCCATGACACGTCTTATTTCCCATGTCGCCTGCCTCGTTGCCGGTTTGTCCTTAATTAGCACACCAAGTGTAGCCGCCGACTTAACAGCAGAATTTGATGCACGGCACAAAATCTGTCTGGAAGATATCGCAGTCGATGCGCAGGGCGCCTATGAAAAAGCGCTGCAATGGCAAGATCAAGGCGGGGGCCGCCGCGCGAAACATTGTGTCGCTATGGCGCTATTTGCGCTTGGTCATGAAGACGAAGCGGCATTTCGGCTGGATAGCCTCGCGGCGGGTGCGGACGGCGGTTCGACGGAAACGCGGGTAAAACATTATGCTGAAGCTTCAAATTTTTGGTTGTCTGCAAATGAACCTGAGAAAGCCTATGCGTCGGCGTCGGCGGGCTTGAAACTGGAATATGACCATCTTGATTTAAGGATTGCCCGCGCAAGGGCTTACGCTTTGTCAGGGCGCTATGATTATGCGGAAACCGATCTTACGTCCGTTTTGACGCTGGATCCCGCGCATGCAGCGGCCCTGCGGTATCGTGCAGATGCACGCTTCAAGCAGGACAGGGCGGACGAGGCGCTCATCGACATAGAAGCCGCGCTGGATATTGATCCAACCTCCGTCGATACGGCATTACTGCGCGGACAAATCCGCGAGGCGATACGATTGGCGGCATTAGCGGTTGACGTGAAAGCTGAGCCTTAATTTGCCTCGTTAAGGCGAGATGGGCGTCAGCTCAATTTTGAAATCGTCATCGGCTTGCAGATGCTCGTACAGAAAATTCTTGAGGTTCGTCAGCGTTTCTTTCTGTCCATAAAGTTTGGTTTTTCCGCCTTTCAATTGATGATCTACGTCATCCAGCTGAATATACGCGGCAGGATTTTTAACAGCTATTAGAGCATCTCGCATGGTCTCGGACTGTTGAATGGGGACGACCTCATCGCCTGATCCATGAATGAGCTGTACCGGAATTCGAATATGTTTCGCTTGCCTCGCGGGTGATGTCGCGATCATACGATCCATATCGGTTTGAGGATCGCCCATTTGCTTTTTCACATATTCCCAAGTTTCAGACTTCTTGCCAAATTGTTCCTTATCATAGGCCGCTTGGGTCGGCAGATCTGTCACGCCGGAGATTGAGCTGGCACATTGGTAAAGATCCGGCGTTTTAACGGCGCCCATCAGCGCGGCATAACCGCCATAGCTGGCGCCAACGATACAGATTTTTCCACGCGCTGCTTGTCCGGTACGAATGAGATGTTCGACGCCGTCTGTCACATCATCCTGCATCCGGCCGCCCCATTCACCGTATCCTGCCTCGGAAAAAGCTTTCCCATATCCGGAAGAGCCTCTGAATTGGGGTTGAAAGACTTTAAAACCGTTTGACGCGAGATACTGACTCCAAGGGTTATACTCATAATAGTCTCTGGCGTGCGGCCCGCCATGTACGAGAACAACGAGCGGGGTGACCGCGTCGGGGCGTTCATATTGCGGCGTGGTCAAATATCCGGAGAGCTTAAGACCGTCAGATGCCGTATAATCGACCACTTTCATAGCCGAGAGCTTATCAAGATTCACCCGGGAATTTAGAACTGTAAAGACATCGAGTTGCCGCGTGTTGGGGTCGTAAATATTCACGCTCCCCGGGTCTTCGGGGCCTGATGTTTTCACTAACCAAAAACCGTCCTTACGGCTCACTTCCATGAGGCCGACATTCATTTTATCGGAGAGGGCTTTGTTTAACGCCCGCATGTGTTTGTCCATATACGGATCGACAAAATCATATTTGAGGCGATGCTCGGTAAACGCCGTGCCGATGTAATTATTATCGAAATCCGTGAGGACGGAGTCTATGTCGACCTTTGGATGTCCGGCGACTTTTTCCATGAAGACCTTGTTAACCAGGTCATACCGATAGATTGCGGCGCGGTCTGTGCCTTCAGGTGTTGCAGAGACGAAAATCTGCCCTGCGGTGTCCGTATCTGCTACCGGGGAGAAATTGTCCAAATCCTCCTCTTTGACGGTGGCAAGTTTAGTCCATTTCTTTTCGCCTTCCGCCCGAACATAGACCTTCACATAACGTCCGCGAGACGCCCAATCATACCGCGCGATCGCGTAGCCCGAACGGCTTACATCATAGGCAAATGTGTTGCTCTTTCCATCTTGCGTTTTTTTAGAAGTGCCGTCGTGAATATTGACTTTGTAGATATTCAGCCCGTTGTCATTGGCAGGAACAAGAATATGGTCGGGGTCGGAGGGGAGGACGGATGTGAGGCGATCTAAGCGAAAGTTCTGTTTCACATCTCGGTTGACGTCATTCATTAAAGTCGTTGCATTTTTACCGTCGCTATCCATGGCCATCATCCGGGCAAATGGAATCCCTTTTAAATAACGGCTTCTTTTACCGTCCCTATCTCTAATATAAAAATTTCGAGGGAGCTTAATATCGCCCTCAACCACAATGCTCATCAACAGACGATCTTCCGTCGCCCACGAGACCCAAAGAAGTTTTTGGTCTTTTCCAATCAAAATATCATTAGCGACGTTGGTTCTTAGATCAAAGACCGTTATCTTTGGAGCGTTTTGATCTCGCAAGTCACCAAAAACAACCTTGTTGCCGGATGGCGAAAGCGAAAACCCTGTATAATTATCTTCGAAATAAAGAGATTCGATTGGAATCGATGCGGCCTGAGCTGCGAAAGGCGACAAAACTAAACTTATTGCGACCCATATCGCCGGTATAAGCGTTCTCAGGCGGCAGGAACGAGGCGCGCATAGCGTGTCAAATGCAATCATACACCAATTTGATATGTTTATCTTGGCGTTGGCGCAAGGGTTTCGCTGAAGAACTCCAAGATTTGCCGATCGCGGTGGATGCGGTTTCCTGTCTGGCGGAAGCCATGCTTTTCGCCCGGATAGGTTTGAATCCGCAAATTCTGCATATTCTCTTTTTGCATCGCATCCATCAATTTGATCGAATGCCGGAAGACAACATTGTCATCGGCCATGCCGTGGATCAAAAGCAGGGGTTCGGTTAGCCCGTCCAAATATTTAAACACGCTGCCGTCCTCATAAGCGCCTTCGGTGTAATTCGCTGCGCCCGGAGTTGGGTCGCCGAGATAGCGCTCTGTATAGGCGGTATCATAAAGCGTCCAATCCGTGACGGGTGCGCCGGATACACCCGACTTGTAAAGGTCAGTTTGCGCGAGCATGTGCAGGCTCATATAGCCACCATAGGACCAGCCATAGACGCCCATATTATCGCCATCGACGAAGTCTTGAGACGCGAGCCATTTCGCGCCAACGGTTTGGTCTTTGACTTCGATTTTCCCCATTGAACGATATAAGTGATCTTCAAAGGCTTTGCCGCGGTTAGAGGCCCCGCGTCCGTCCAGTGTAAAGACAACAAAGCCATGATGGGCTAGCATCTTGGAAAAATCCTTGCGCCAGAAACGGTTCTGCACGCGCTGCACGCCCGGTCCATTATAAACGATTGTGATCGCAGGCCGTTTTTCTCCGGGTTTTAAGTCGGTAGGTTTGAACAGCACGTAATCCATTTTTGTGCCGTCGTCGGCGTCTAGCTGACCATATTCCGGAATGATGTTCGCCTCGAGATAAGGCGCGTAAGGGTGGGAACCGTCGAGCTTATTTTCGTTGAGCCACGCGAGCGGCGTTCCATCCGCCGCATAAGCCCTTAGGTTGGTGGGCGTTTGATCATCAGAATAAGATCCAAGATAGCGCATACAGTCGTTATCGAATCTTGCACTCCATATTCCCGGACCTGAGGTGATTTTCTCGGTGGTGAATGAGCCGTCTTCCGTACCCGGGATGACTCTGAAAATGTGATTTGATAACGGACTGGCTTTCCAGCCGCTGACATAGATTGCGTCCGTGGTTTGGCAAGCTATGGAGCGGACATTCATTGATTTTGGCGTCAATGCCTTGATTGCGCCCTCGGAGTCGATTTTGAAAACTTGACGCTTATCGTTGCGTTCGGCCGTCCAAATAATGCCGCCGTCAGACGTGGCGCTTAAAGCGGACCTTATGTTTAACCAAGTCGGCGACGTCTCTTCGTAAAAAAGCGTCTTTTTTCCGGTCTTGGAATTCACCTTATATATACGGTGAGTTTTGTTATCGCGCGACAAAACGCCCACAAAAACATGGCGATGGTTGGGAGCCCAAGCGACGCGGGTTAGATAAATGTCGTCTCCGAGCTGTTTGTCATCGTCTAGCGCGACCCAAATGGTTTTCCCGCCTTGCGTCGATACAAATCCAAGTTTGACGGTTGCGTTCGCGGTTCCGGCAAATGGATATCGCTGGGCAATATTGCTGACCCCATCCGCGCCGAAATCAAGGCGGTTTTCAATGGCGACGGGGCTTTCATCAATTTGCGTGTAGGCGACAGTTTTTGCGTCCTTGGACAGCCAGTAACCCGTGCTACGATCCAGCTCTTCTTGAACAACGAAACTGGCAGTCGCATTTCGGATTGTTTCCGTCGACCCGTCAGACAGCTGGCGTTCCAGACCTGTTTTCAAGTCTTTGATATAAAGTTCATTGCCGCGGACATAGGTGACTTTGCTGCCGTCACGGCTCACTTTTGGGTCCGTTTCAAATCCTTTTGTGGCCGTGACCTGCCGGCTTTCTTTTGTCTCGAGGTCATAAAGATAGATATCGCCGCTTAATGGGAAGAGCAGTAAATTATCGCCGACCCAGTCATAAGAGATGATACCGCTTCCATATTGGCGGGCACGCTCTCTCCTATTTTTCTCCTCCTCTGAAAGGACCTCAGGGCCGTCCAAAAGGTCTGTCGAACTCACGAGCAGGCGGCCTTCACCTGTTTCAAGATCATAGGCCCATAAATCTTTTTGCTGCGCGTTGTCTTCGCGGCCCTTTATTACCGTCACGAATTCTCCGTTCGGAGCAATTTGAACGCCAGACAAGGACGGCCCGCCAAGAGCTGGCGAGGAATTTATTCGCTCCGGCGTTAACCCGCCGGGGACAGGCGTTTTTCGAATGTAATTTATCGGCGCTTTTTGGGCGATGACCTCTTGATGAGATTGCTCGGCGGCTTCTTGAAGCGTCGGCGCCGGCATATCGCTGCGGGAGCAGCCTATGAGGATGGATGAGAGGACGAGGGGGGTGAGTAGATGTTTCATGCGTTTGCTTTTGCGCCCAGCCTCGCCCGAGTTCAAGTCTAAGTGAGCGTTTGGCTATCGTCTTTAACAAAAGCCGAGGAAACGTAGAGCGCACTTTCAAAATGTTTCGCGGCGGGCTACGGCCCCTTTATGCCAGATTTGCGCCCAGTCTTTTTTGTCATTGGTTTAATGAGTTCTGCCCTCGGGCTTTTGATGTTTATTCCGATGATTGTGGATATATTTGATGAGGGCCGCGCTTGGCGTGCCTTCGCCGCTGCAGGAGGCGTGACGACGCTATTTGGCGCGCTCTTGGCCACAATTACCTATTCTCCCGACCCGACACTCAGAGCGCGAGGCGCTTTTGTTCTCACGGTGTTTGCTTGGATAACCCTTTCAGTTTTAAGCGCGCTCCCATTTCTATTTGAGCCCATAAATTTATCTGTCACGGACGCTCTATTTGAGGCGACATCCGGTATCACCACAACCGGCGCGACGATTCTGACGGGGCTTGATGATATGCCGCGCGGCGTTTTGATGTGGCGGGCTATCCTGCAATGGATTGGCGGAGTTGGTATTGTTGTGACGGCCATGGCCGTGCTGCCAATGTTGAAAGTTGGCGGGATGCAGCTCTTCCGTTTGGAGAGTTCCGATATGGGCGAGAAGATCCTGCCGCGCGCCGCGAGCTTGGCCGGCGGAATTTCTTTAATATATTTGGGCCTCACCTTCGCTTGTTTCCTGGGATATATATTCACGGGCATGAATTGGTTTGACGCGATTGCCCATGCCATGACCACACTCGCCACGGGGGGATACTCGACCTCTGACGCATCAATGGGCGGCTTTATGGATAATGGCGCAGATCTGGTCTGCAGCGCGTTCATGATGGCGGGGGGCATGCCATTTGGGGTTTATCTTTTAATGACCACCCGCGGGGACTGGCGCGCGCCGTTTCGGGATAGTCAGGTAAGGGCTTTTCTCACCGTCATGACGGCGCTTATCGCCATTGTGACCTTATTTTTATTTCTCTCGGATCAATTTGAATTAACCCGCGGCCTTCGTCTCGCGACGTTTAACACGATTTCAATTGTTACCGGGACGGGCTATGCGACGGCTGATTATAACAGCTGGGGGCCATTTGCTGTTTCCGCTTTTTTCGCCTTTATGTTCATTGGCGGCTGTGCGGGGTCAACCGCTTGTTCGATCAAAATCTTCCGTTATCAGGTCGCCTTCGAAGGCATGAGAAATTATCTCTTCCGTATGCCGCGCCAACACGCCATCGTGCCAATGCGTTACGGCGGACAAACGCTGCCCCCGAGTGTGGTCTATTCTGTGATGAGTTATTTCTTCATATTCTTTTTGACCTTTGTCGTGACCGCTATCTTGCTATCGCTAATAGGTTTGGATCCTATTACGGCTTGGTCAGGCGCAGGTAGCGCGGTAGCAAATGTTGGACCGGGCTTGGGCGAGATTATTGGACCGGCCGGAACCTATCAGGACCTACCGGGCAGCGCGAAATGGGTCTTGCTGACGGCCATGATTATTGGCCGCCTCGAAATTGTCACAGCGCTCGTTTTGCTTACACCGGCATTCTGGAAAAGCTGATATGAGCGGATTAGAGTTTTAAACGAAGACTCTTAAATCTCTTTGAGCGGGAATTGGTATTCGGCCGCGCAAAATTCACAATTTGCCGAAATCACGCCGTCTTCCGCCATGTCTTCCAAGGCAGTGGTCTCAAAGCTTTTTAACGTGTCGAGCAATCGCGCTCGGGAACATTTGCATTTCGCGAGAACGGGAGTGGTCTCCACAGCTCTGACGCCGCTCTCGTGAAAGAGGCGATATAGCAGACGTTCGGTTGTCACATCCGGATCAATAAGTTCAGCATCTGTCAAGGTCGCGAAAAGTTGCTGTGCGGTCACCCAAGGCTGAGCGGTATCGTCGCGGGCTTCATCATCTGCGATTTTCTGGATCATCATACCCGCGCCGACCCAATGCGGACCGTCTCCATCTACAGCTTGCCCGCAGGCTAAATGAATCCGCGTTGGAATTTGCTCGGATTGATTAAAATAATGTTCGGCGCAGCTGGACAGGCTCTCGCCTTCGATGGCGGCGATACCTTGATATTGATCCATCTCTGCGCCTTGGTCGATGGTCATGGAAAATGTGCCGCCGCCAAGCAGCACGTCCGCGCCGGCATTTTTGGAATCGAGATTAATCTCTTTCAGCTTTTCTTCGCTCCATCGTGCGTAGCCGCGAATGTGTCCGTCCGTCGTGCAATCGGCAATCAAAAGACTGATCGCGCCGTCATTTGTGCCGTGGCATTGTACGACCAAACGCCCGTCAAACTTCAAAGATTGCGCCACAAGTGCGCCTACCATCATAGCGTCGCCCAGAAGCCTTGCGACATTTTCAGGGTAGCGGGCGACTCCGCCCGGGTTTAGCGCTTTGTTCAAAGCCGGACCGAGTTTCACGGCACGTCCGCGCACAGGCTGGTTTTCCAGTTGGAAAACGGTGACTTGATCAACCGCGTTTTCGTTTAGGGCAATGTCTTGGATAGTGTCAGTCATGAGCGGGCATGTGGGGCAGGGCCATGCGATATGCAAGCCATGTGGTGACATTCCTTTTGATTGTTAGTGCCGCGCCGAAATCTTGTTACTTGGCCTTAAGCAAACTTCGCGGGCAAAGAAAAACCCGCCCTATGCGATTTGCACAGAGCGGGTCCGAAATTCAGGGTTTTGCGACGCGACTACTTTTTAGCAAGTAAGTCGCGGATTTCAGCCAGAAGCACTTCATTGGCAGGTACTGCTGCCGGTGCTTCTTCTTCGGCTTTCTTGGCTTTGTTCATGCCTTTGATCATCAGGAACAAGACGTAAGCCAAAATAGCGAATGCGATGATCGCGTTGATGAAGGCGCCATAGCTGATGGCTGCGCCGGTGCCTTCAATAATCGCGCCGGTTGCATCTGTTTGAGCCGGAGACAAAACGATTTTCATTTCGCTGAAGTCCATACCGCCTGTAAAGTGACCGACGACAGGCATAATCACGTCACCAATAAGTGACTGAATCACTGTACCGAACGCGCCGCCCATGATGATACCAACTGCCATATCGAGCATGCTGCCCTTCATCGCAAATTCTTTAAATTCTGAAATCATTCCCATG
>ENA-ORXR01001038-ORXR01001038.1-marine-metagenome-genome-assembly--contig:-NODE-1038-length-31542-cov-125.862832_pt1 | contig 31542 bp, 29 predicted proteins | sample MGYA00237866_ERZ511479 | MGnify/ENA metagenome assembly ERZ511479
GGCATCGCGTTCTCGGCCAGCAGGATATGGTAGTGGTTGCTCATAATGACAAAGGTCAGCACCGTGCAGCCAGTGAACGCCTCGACCCGCCGCATCAGCTCGACAAAAAATTCCTTCTCCGTATCGCCGAACAAAAACTCGCGGTTCACCGTCCGATTGATCAGGTGCACAAAACAAGGTCGTGGAAAATTAGGTCGAGGCTTCCGCATGGGTTTTCGGGTGAGTCAGGTGAGCTGTATATAAAACAGGCAAGTTATTATGTACAGCACTATTTTGCGAAATGGTTCCGATGCTCTTTCCACCGCGAGCAATCTGCCACGCCGAACTCCAAGTGCTCGGGTGTTAACGATCATCGGGCTATTGGTGATCATTGAACGTTGCCCTCCTGACCGCTGGTTGCAGCGTTCCTGCGCAGCTACCTGTCGCCCTGCGGAGACGGTAGGTTGAGGTCGGATTCTCGGTGGTCGACCGCAAGCGGTCGCAGTTTTTTGTCGCATGGACTTCCAAAGGGCCTTTTGAGTGGAGGGATGCCCGACCCCGGACTCGACCCGGACGCCCGTTCGGGGACACGTCCCGCTCATTCCGCCTCGTTCGCCGATAAAGTAGACATGTTCAGAGGGTAGAGTTCGATGATCAGAAAGGGGCAAAGTTACAAGATCACTGGCACCGCGGGGTGCCCCATGAATATCTGGTCCCCGAACGTCCGGTCAGGCGGGTGGCTTGGCGCCTTCGAGCAGCGGCGCAATCTGTTCGGCCGCAGCCCGCAGCACGAGTGAGGTTTTCCCGTTCTCCAACTTGGTCACTTTGAACCAAAGCCGTTCGCCGGATCCATCCGCTTCGGGATAGATTTGTTCGCGCGCTTCACCGAACGGGACACGGCCCAATTCATCGTGTAATGCTTTGATGCGTTCGGTGATCTCACGGGTCAGCAGCTGCGGAGCTTTGGCCTGCAACGTTCCAAGTCGCGCCTCGAACTGCTCGCTCTTCACCAGCACCGGAAAACGTTGCGGACCGGGTTCGGCAATCTGGTCGCGAGCGCGTCGGCGCGCCGTGTGCACCATCAATAGGCGCACGATGGACAGCACCACCATGATCGCTCCGATCGCGACCCAGATCATCGGGTAGGGGAACACCAGCCAGCGGGCGATGAAGCCGACGATAATGAGGGTGACGCCGAGAATGAATAGGCCCAGGCACTCGAGCGGAATGATGCTGTTGTCCGGCCGAGCTGCGATCCGCCGCTCGGTGTTCCGCTTGGTTACGGTTTGTCTTTCCCGACGTGCTTTACCCATGAACGAACCTCCCTCTAAAACAAAAACAACGTCGCTTAGAACCGACGCAACACACTGAACCCGGCCAGGCCGATCGCGCCCTCACCGACATCTTCGCCATCGGTATCGACATTGATTTCCGCGCCGGCCGACAGGCTGAGGAGGATGTCCCAGTTTTGGTCCGGGGTGAACTTCATGCCAAGCTCGGCCGTTGGCTGGAGCACCACGACCTCGCTGCTGCCGCGCAACTTCGCGCCGTTGCGTTGATCCTTCCAGTCAATTTCGAGCGACCACAAATCGAGGCGTGCGCCGTAGAAGCCGGTGAATTCGCCAACGGGAAAAAAGTGGTGGTAGGCCGCGCCGATGCCGGGGCCGCCGCCATCTTCGTCGTCGTGTTTGCCGTTCTCGCTGCGTTCGGCGAAATTATACGCGCCGCGCAGTTCGATATGCTGAGTGTCGTTGATCCAGTTGGCGGTGTGGCCCACGATGACGCCGGTCGGGTAGACTTGGACGCTGGCACCAAGTCCGAACTCAGTCGTGTTGAAGTTCTGCGCGAGCGCGGAGCCGGGGCCAAAGGCGAGAAGAACGAGGCCGAACGCGGTCGCACAAAGGACACGCTTGATTTGAAGAGGGTTTTGCATGGGAAGGGTTATGCTCGGTGGCTGCTTCGAATACAAATCGCAACTTGCTCAAATCTGCCCGTTGAGACTAGTACCTTGTGCATGAGAGACGCCATACCCGATTTTACGACCGCAGGCAAGAAGCTGCCATTTTGCATGAACTTTTTCCTCGCGACCACGCTGCTTGCGCCGGGTTTGTTGTGGATTCCGAACGCCGTGGCGCAAGATGACCCACCTTCGACTGCACAATCAACGGCCCAAAATATTGTCCTGATCCTCGTCGATGACCTCGGCTGGATGGATCTGGGCTGCCAAGGAAGTCAAAGCTACGAGACGCCGCACATCGACCGGATTGCCAAGGAGGGCATGCGCTTTACCGATGGCTACGCCGCTTGCGCGGTGTGTTCGCCGACCCGTGCGTCGGTGCAAACCGGCCGTTATCCCGGTCGCTTGTTCGTGACCGATTGGATTCGTTCGCGCTTTCAAGGCGGCAAGATTCCGGAGGACCGTGTGAACCCCAGCGCCTATTGGACCGACGGCAACAAGAACCGCATGAGCGTTCCGAAAAACGCGCTCTGGATGGAATCTGAAGAAGTGACCCTTGCGGAGCTGCTCGACGACAAGCGCTCCTGCTACATCGGCAAGTGGCACCTCGGCGCGGACGACTGGTATCCGGAGAAGCAGGGTTATGACCTCAACATCGGTGGCTGCGACTACGGGCAACCGCCGAGTTACTTCGACCCGTACAACCAAGCCAAGCACCGGCACCAAATGATCCGCGATGGCATCCCGGGTATTCCGGGTCGCAAGGCCGGCGAGTATCTCACCGACCGCGAAGGCGAAGAAGCGGAAGGCTTTATCAACGACAACAAAGACCAGCCGTTCTTTCTGATGTACGCGCCTTACGCCGTGCACACCCCCATCCAAGCGCGGCGCGATTTGACCGATAAATACACCGAGAAGATCAAAGGGATCGAGACCAACCAGAAGAATGCCAAGTACGCTGCGATGATGGAGAGTCTCGACAACGCCGTTGGACGAATTCTCGGTGCCTTGGACAAACACGGTCTCGAACAAAACACGATGGTGATCTTCACCAGTGACAACGGCGGCCTCGACAACAAAGGCAGCCCGACCGAGAACGCACCGCTGCGTTCGGGTAAGGGGTACGCTTACGAAGGCGGGGTGCGCGTGCCGCTGCTGATCAAATGGCCGGGCGTTACCAAACCGGGCAGCGTCACGGATGTGCCAGTGACCAGTGTCGACTTGTACCCGACCATCGCCGCCGCGACCGGCACGTCGGTGGCCCATGCGATTGATGGCGTCGACCTGCGTGCGGCCCTTGAAGGCAAAGCCAGCGTCGGACGCGAAAGCATCTTCTGGCACTTTCCCCACTACCGCCACAATCCGGGACCCTACAGCATGATCCGGCAGGGCAACTGGAAGCTGATCAAGTGGTGGGCGGGTCCGGAATACGACTTATACAACTTACGCGACGACCTCGGCGAGACTCGTAATCTTGCCGACGATTTGCCGATCAAACGCGAGGAACTCGACGCCGAACTGATGGCGCATTTGGAGTCGATCGGCGCTAAAATTCCGAAGTCGGGGCAATGAGTATGCATGAAGATGAGGACTCCGTCTCCAAACTCGGACTGACGGCTATCGTCTTTTTCGGACTGTGCTTGGTCGCGTTCGGCGTGATGTTGGTGCGTGGGGCGCAGGCGCCCGAACTCCATTCGTCCGACGCCACGGTAACGGCCTTGGTCGAACGCAAGCCGTTGATGACACATATGAAAAGTCCAGAAGTCATTGAACTGCTGCGGGCCACCAACGACAGCGTCGCGGGCACCAACATGACCCAGCAGTTAGACGTTCGGGTGCTCACGCGCCGACTCAATCTCAAGCCGATCGCAGGTGATAGCAGCATCCAACTTCGCGCTACTGGCGTGTCCCCCGAACACGCCCGCACTCTGCTCGACACATGGCTTCAGGTCAGCCGTGACTCGTGGCAGGAGTCGGTCGAGCAAACCCACCCAATTTACGGTCCGTTTTTGATCGGCTCAAGAACTTTGCCGGAGTGAGTCTTGAAGCGCGCTGACAAATTCGTCGCCGATGCCTGCAATTCGTTGATTTCCGAGTAAGCTCCGACAGGACAACTGCGTAATAATTTGGGAATGATTTCAAATAAGACTACGACTATCATGGCTGGTGCCTCCCCCCGTCGCAACATGGGTGAAATGGGTCGATTGACCAGACTGCTCGGCGTCGTCTTTCTGTCTTTTTGCGGATCCTTCTCCCTGTGGTCATGGACGGCCTTTGGCCAAGCCCCGAACGCGTCCTTTCTCGAGGCCCATTGCTATGACTGCCATGACGACGAGGTCAGCAAAGGCGGCCTCAATTTGCTCGATCTGCCGTTCAAGCCGGAGGACGATGCGAATCGGGCCGTTTGGGAGACGGTATTTGACCGGGCGAAGCACCACGAGATGCCACCGAAGAAACGGCCGCGTCCCGACCGGACGCAACTGACGAATTTCTTGCGCGGCATCGCCGGGCCGATCGTCATCGCCGACAAAAAAGCGAAGAGCGGCGAGGGACGTGTCAATGCTCGCCGTTTGACGCGCCGTGAATACGAGTACACGTTGCACGACTTGCTCGGGATCGACATTCCCTTCGATCAAGTGCTGCCCGAGGACACGGCCGTGCACGGCTTCGAGACCGTCGCCTCCGGTCAGCAACTCTCACACTACCATCTCGCACGTTATCTTGAAGCGGCGGATCTTGCCTTGGCCGAGGCCTTCAAGCGACTCACGGAAGACGAGCAAACCTTCCGCAAAAAACTCGATGCCGAAGCCATCGTGAAGAATGGCATGGGCAACTATCGAGGGCTGGACCAGCGTGGCAAACTCGCGATCTCTTGGGTGCATGGTTTGCAATTCCACGGACGGATTCCCGAGACCCGTGTGCCCCGTTCGGGTTGGTACCGTGTGACCTTGCATGATCTGCAGGCGATCAATCCCAAGACCCCGAGTCTGTGGGGCACGCTCAAGTCCGGCGCTTGCTTGTCCAACGAGCCGCTGCTGTTTCCGATTGGTTTGTTGGAATGCACCAAGACGCCGCGCGATGTGTCGTTCGAAGCGTGGATTCGTAAAGACCACTTGCTCGAACTGCGCCCTCGTGACATTGGCCTGCGCTACGCGCCGCCCGGCGCCACCGGCGGCAATGTTCGCTACAAAGGTCGGGACTTGCGTAAACAGGGCTATCCTGGAATTGCCTTGAGCGGCGTCAGCCTCGAACGCATCTATCCCAACGCGACCGCCAAGCAATTGGCGTTCATGCTGGTCGGCGACATGAATAAGCAGCGTTTTTACGCGGAGAAGGATTTTGCTAAACGCCGGGCCAACCTGGATCGGAGCATCCGCCGATTCGCCCAGCGCGCGTTTCGTCGTTCGCTCAGCGCGGCCCAGTTGAAACCGTATCTCAAACTCGGTCGTTCGGTCTACGCCGAGAAGGACAGCAGCTACTATGAAGCGCTACGCGCGGCGTACCGTGCGATTTTGTGCTCGCCGAGGTTCTTGGTGCTTACGGAAGAGCCGGGACAACTAGACCAGCACGCGTTGGCCACTCGTCTCAGTTACATGCTGTGGAATTCGCAGCCCGACGCGGAGCTACGCAAGGCGGCCGACGCGGGAAAGCTCAGCGAGAAGAAGGAACTGCATCGTCATGCCTACCGCATGGTCGACCACCCGCGCTTTGATCGGTTCATCGATAGTTTCTGCGACCAATGGCTCAACTTGCGCGACATCAACGAGACCTCGCCGGACAAACGGAAGTTTTCGATGTGGAATGAACCCCTTCAAGAGTCGGTGCTGGCGGAGACCCGCGGGTTCGTGAAGGAGTTGTTTGTCGAGAACTTGTCTGTCACCCATTTCATCGAGTCGGACTTCGCGATGCTCAACGAACGATTGGTTCGGCATTACGGGTTCAAGGATTTGAAGCTGAAAGCTGGTGGCGGTCTGCAACGCGTGAGCGTCAAGGGGAAGAAACGCGACGGCGGCTTGGTCACTCAGGCGGCCATCCTAAAAATCACCGCCAACGGCACGACAACGTCTCCGGTGGTTCGGGGCGTGTGGGTTGGCGAACGTCTGCTCGGCCTGCACATTCCGCCGCCGCCGCCCGATGTGCCAGCGGTCGAACCCGACATCCGCGGCGCGGTCAGCATTCGCGACCAACTTGCGAAACATAAATCCAACGACAGCTGTGCCGCTTGCCACGAGAAGATCGATCCGGCCGGGTTCGCGCTGGAGAATTTCGACCCGGTCGGCCGCTGGCGAACGTGGTATGGCAAAACCAACAAGAGCGCCAAAATCGATGCGTCCGGCGTGACCCATGATGGGAAGAAGTTCAGTGGCATTGGCAGTTGGAAAAATCTCCAACTCGAAGATCGCGAGCAGCTCGCGCGCGGTTTCGCCGGCCAACTCCTGACCTATGCCACTGGCGCACCGCCGCGGTTCAGTGATCGGATCGCAATCGAAAAGGCGATCAAACAGTCCGCCAACAAAGACTACGGGTTACGCAGTATCTTGCATGCGGTCATTGACAGTGAGGTCTTTCGGTCGAAGTAACGGGGGGCGCCCGCTAGTCGCCAGTCGCCAGTAACCAGTCAATCCGTCAGTTCGTCGATCGTCGCTAGGGACTTGAAAATTCTAAGCGACCTGAGGTCGGCCATCTTCTATCTTCCACCTTCCATCTTCAGGCCCAAGGCCGACTTCGCCGACCACTCCTTGCATCTTTCTCAGGTAGACTCTAAACAATAAGCTGATATGAAATCGATCCATTTTGCCCTGAAGAAAACTCTATCACGTCGCTCGGTTCTGCGTGGCGCAGGCGTGGCGCTTGGACTGCCGTTGTTGGACGCAATGACGCCGGTGTTTGCGGCTGGTTCGGGCTCGGTAGCCAAGGCCAAGCGCTTTGTCGGCGTGAGCTATGCGCTCGGTCTACACGGGCCGAACCTGACTCCGTCCGGGGAGGGCGGCACCGGCTACAAGCCATCGCGCTATCTTAAATCCATGCAAGATATCCGCAAAGATTTCACGGTGGTTTCGGGGAGTTCGCACCCGGGTGTGACTGGCGGACACACGGCGGAAGGCAGCATCTTTTCCGCCTGCCCGAACGGGCGCGGCGGTACCGCACGCAACACGATTTCGCTCGACCAATTGATGGCCAAACATCTCGGCCACCACACTCGTTTCCCCGCGTTGGTGCTGAATACCGGCCGTTCGACGAGTCCGTCGTACACCGAAAACGGGGCGATGATTCCAGCCGAGCAGGATCCGCGCCGCGTGTTCTCGCAACTGTTTGTCGACGACTCGCCGGAAGAGAAAAAGCGTCAGGTCGAACTGATGAAACGCGGTCAGAGTGTGATGGATGTGATCGCCGGCGAGGCCAAGGCTTTGCAGCGCGAGCTTGGCCATGGTGACCGGGAGAAACTCGACAACTGGTTCACCAGCATTCGTGAGTTTGAACAACGGCTCAAAGCCAACGAGGACTGGGTGCACAAATCCAAACCCAACATGTCCAAGGACAAGCGTCCGTACAATGTCGATGACAAAAACGCCGCCGCGATCCAAAAAGCCATGCTCGATGTCATGGCCTTGGCCCTACAAACCGACTCGACTCGCTTCATTACCCTGCACTGTTCGAGTAACAGTGTGAGCAGCATCGAGGGGGTTGATGAAAGTTACCACGGACTCAGTCATCACGGGCGCGACGACGAAAAGTTGCGCCAGCTCGCATTGGTGGAGCAGGCGATGATCGACGAATGGGCCAACTTCCTGCGCACCTTGAAAGCTCAGGATCAAGGTGGTCACAGTTTGCTCGACGAGACCATGGTTTTGCTCACCTCCAATCTCGGCAACGCCTCCGCCCACGACACGCGCAACATGCCAGTGCTGTTTGGCGGCGGCGGGTTCAAGCACGGGCGCCATCTCGCGTTCGATCAGAAGCGGAACTACGCGCTACCCAAATTGTACGTGAACGCCCTGCAACAGCTCGGTATGGAGACCGACACGTTCTCGACGACGACTGGCACGATGTCCGGTTTGGTCTGAGAAAACGTTCCTTCCGCGTCAGGGCGTCGGCGCCTGCCACTCCGTATCGAACGCGGCCATGGGCAGACCCTCTTTGTTGAACAGGTTCGCGTAGGCGCGATCCTTTTCGATTCCATACGCGGCGGCGGTTGGAGCCGGTACCTTTTCGTGATGCAAAACGATCGTATCCCGATCTTCGATTGCGACTTCGGCCCAATGATGAACGCCGTTCTCGCCGGCGATGGTGAAGCCGAAAGGTTTCTCGCCGTGTTTCCACGCAAGACCGCTGCCGACGTGCTCGAAGTCGACGTGAATCTTGCCGTCTTTGACCTCATGGCTTTTGTACCGCGGCCCGCTCCAGACCACGTCCTGCTCATATTCGAACCCGCGCGCAACCAAGGCCGCCCGCGCGCCGTAGCCGGACTTGTTTAGTGGGTGCACGCCCGAACCAAGATCGACCGATTGCACGATCGCCACGTCCGGTTGTTGATTGATTTTCACGTGGTGCACGCGATAAGTGTAGGGTTTGGGCGTGCTCTGGCTCTTTCGTGGCGCATATTGATTCGCCATCCGGTTCTCCGAACGCGTTCGATCCCAGGCCGGGCCGCCACCGCTCGGCTTTTGCACGTACAGCCAGGGGAACTCTTGGCCCCATGCCTCGCGCCAGCCGCGAACAAGGGCACCCATGGTGGTGTATTGGTCGATGCCGGGGAGCTGGGTGCCGCTCTCGCCTTGGTCCCAAAGCACGCCGCGAATGCCATAGCCGGTGAACGAGGCGATGTGCGCTTGGTACAAGTTGCCGACGTAGCCGGGGATCGTTCCGGGTTGCTGCGGCGCGCGCGGTTGACGCGGTGCGCGTTTCTTTTCCTTCTTCGCCTTCGCGGCGGCACCTTTCCATTTGGCCATTGCTGTCTGGTGGCGCTTTTGGATGGCGGTCCAGTCTTGTTTTTCTCCGGCCGTTTTCAAGATCGCCATGGCGGCTGCGTCGGCTTCGAGCATGTCGCGGGTGAGCCAGCGACCTGACGGGGTGCCGCCCACAGCGCCGACGCGCAGACCGATGGGCACGTTGAGGTCTTGTTGCAGCGACACGCCGAACGACAGCAGGATCGCGGAAAAGCTGGCAGCATTTTTTGGGTCCGAACTCGTCCAGTTTCCTTTGCTTTTGAGCAGGCGCAGGGTGGGGTAGGGGCCGGCGTCGATGATGCCCTTCAAGACCTCATCGCGTTTCGCGTAGCCACTGGCCGCGCCCGCCATGTTGGATTGCCCCGAACCCAGCCAGACATCGCCGACCAGCACATCCTTAAAGGTGGGCCCGTCTTTGAACGCGAGTTCGTGCGGGCCGCCCGCTTTTGCTTTCGGCAAGGTCAATCGCCATGCACCTTTCTCATCTGCCGTGGCGCTGGTTTCGGTGCCGAGAAAGGTGACGGTCACCACCTCACCGGGCGCCGCCGTGCCCCAGACGGGGATGGACATGTCGCGTTGCAGCACCATGTGTTCGCTGAAACAGTCGGGCAGTTTGACCTCGGCCAGCGAGGGCGAGCTTAGCAGGGGCAGGACAAGAACGATAAGGGAGGGAAGCAGGAGCCTGGGTTTCATGCAGGCAAGTACGTTCGGCGGCGCAGCTTTGCGCGTCGGGGATCGATGATTCTTTTTCGCGTCGTCGCAGGCGGATTAGCTATCGGCGAACACCATTCTTCGCGGGTGCTCCCGTTGAAGGGTTTAGTATGGCGTTGGGATTGGAGCCCGCTCTTGGTTCGTTGAAAACTCATGCGTCGCGTCTTCGAGGTCTTGGTCCTCCACGTTGGCAACAAGGACCGGCACCTTGGCGTGTTTCAGGAGCTTTCGGCTGACCGACCCGAGAATCAGATCGTGGACGGCTCCCTTGCGGTGAGCACCGAGGACCACGAGGGACGGGCCGATGTCGTCGATTTCATTTCGAAGGGTCGCGGCGGGCGGGCCAAAGCGGACCACGGTCTCGAAGGCAACCCCGGTGGTTGCGGACACCTCCCGGCACCGATTCTCCAAGGCGCGTTCGAGGACCTGCAGACGTTCCTCGGACCACAGGTCCAAGTGCGTATAGCCTGTGATAAGGAAGGCCTCTGGCCCGGGTTCCGCGTAGATGGCGAAGACTTCCCGGCCGGTCTTTTCTGCGGAGAAGGCCGCAGTTTCGAGAACATGCATCGTGGTTTCAGAGAGGTCTACGCAGGCGACTACCGGCCCCTTGCCATTCTGGGCGTTGCTTTCTGCGTCCGAAGGTAGGACATGAACCGGACAGGTGGCATGTTTCAGGATGGCGGCGGCAACCGAACCGAAGACAAAGTTGAACAGGGCTCCATGGCCATGCGAGCCGATCACGACTTCGTCGTAGCCGCCCTCCTGCAACAGTTGGCGCAGGCAGACGTGGGGCATGCCGGTCTGGATCTGGCATGCCACCTCCACGCCCGGCAATGTTTCGCGGAGTTCGGTTGCAAAGCCTGCCAAGCGTTCTTCAAACGGCTTCAAGGGAGGTTCCATGTACTGAACCGGGACGTCGTCAAAGAACACCGGGGCAGGCATGGGAATCGTGTGGTAGAGGCTTATCCGGGTTTGCTGTGGATTTGTGACCCAGGTTGCGACGTACGCGATTTGATCGTCCGTCACCGGGGAGAAGTCGACGGGGACGAGGATGTGATGTTTCATTTGCTGGTTCATGGTTGAGGTCCTTTTGATGAATGTAATGTCTCAATTCGCCGGAGTCAGTTCTCGTCGATCGGGTAGGTTTGGATACGCTCCAACCAGGAGGCGAGGGCGAGAATATTGCCGTCGGCAAGTTCTTGGTCATCCTCTAGGCCCATCCGCTTCGCCGACGCTTGGAAGACATCTCCCCACACCGGCATTTGCCGATAGCCGTGCGCGTCGATCGGGCGTCTGCCCTCAATGACGGCGACGATCTTGCTATAGGGAAAGGCCCCCTTGTTGCGTTCCGCGATGCGCGTGAGGTCGGGTGGCGGGAGGCAGAACCCGATGGCGGCGGGGCCGTCGCCATAGCCATTCTCGCCGTGGCAGGCGCTGCAGTTTTGGAGATACAGGAGCTTGCCTGGCGTCTCGGGCTGGCTCTCGCTGGTCGTCACCGAGATGCCGGACCGTTCCGCGAGCACCGACATTGATTGGCTGGTTCGGCAGCCGGAAAGCAATCCGATTCCGAGGAGAGCGGTGCTGACGGCTACGGCGGATACTGTGGTTGTTTTCATGTCTCAATCCTACCGCTTGGTGTGGAAGGACGGTATCCGATTGCCCCCTCGGCGACGCATCGGGCGATCCCCGATGGGGGCTTTCGTCTTCATGCCGTTAGCCCGGCCAAAGAAACGACTAGCGTGAGGAACACCGCGATCAATCCCATCCAGGCGACCCATGTCGGAACAGGAAATCCCTCGTGGATTCCGCCCCCGACCCGATGGAGACGAATCATGGTGAGGTTCATTGCGGCGAACACCGTCAGGAGGATAATGGAGGTGAGTTCGGCTAGGCCCTCCATCGGAACAAGGAGGGCCATCAACACCGTCGCTAGACCGACGAGAGCCGTCGCCCGATGTGGAGTTTGGAATCGCGGGTGAGTATGATGGAAGGATGCCAGCGCAGGGTTGTCGCGGCCCAGGCCGTATAGGATCCGGGCCGCCATGATGAGTTGGGCGAGCACGCCGTTGAGCGCCGCCGCGACGGAGATGGCGGCTAAAAATCGGCCCGGGTTTCCCGTGCGTACCTCGTAGACAAGAACGAGGGGGCGGGAACTCGCGGCCAAATCGGCTAGAGCGGCGCTACGAACTGCGGCGAGGGCCACCAGTCCGTAGAGGAGGGAGGTGATCACCAGAGCGGTAAGGATCGCAATCGGCAGGCTGCGGCGCGGTTGGCGTACCTCTTCCGCCATGTTTACCATGTCCTCGAAGCCAACAAACGCGAAAAAGGCGAGCAGCACCGCCGGGCCCGCTGCGGCCAAGGGAGGCAGGCGCGCCACGGTCGACCAATCGGGGGAGGAGGCCGGTCCGGACAGGCCGACCCAGATAATGATCGCGAGTCCGACAAGTTCGATCACCGTAAACAGGCTGGCGAGCAACAGCGACTCCAAGACGCCCGCCACCGCGATTCCCGTCAACAGCAGACCCACCGCGATGATCAGAACCGGTGCGGGAATCGTGGTAAAGGTTTGCAGATAGCCGATGCCTCCTTGGAGAACCGTGGCCGCCGATGTGGTTCCGACGGTCACGATAGCAAACCCGACCAGCACGGCCAGCCATTCCCGTCGCCAGACCTTGCGGATGTAGGCGGCTTCCCCCGCGCTTTCGGGAATGGCACTCGACAACGCCGAATAGACCAAGGCGGTCGGGGCGGCGACCAGAGCGGCCGCGAAGAAGACCACCGGCGCCCACAGTCCCACCTCGCCGGCGATGGTTCCGATGAGCACGTAGATTCCGGCACCGACCATCACGCCGATTCCGTAAAGGGTGAGAAGGACGGGACCGATGCGCCGACGGAGTCCCGTGTGGCCGGTTGGTTCGGAGGAAGGGGTAGTATGCATGAGCAGAGCATACGGGCTTACTCTCCCCAAACCCATCGGGTCGAACGACCTCGGCGAGATCGGGGAGGCCCTGATGGAACGTCACGGGCCGGACCGGATGCCGCCAAGGGAGCGCAGGTCGCATACTCTCTTCATGCAGAAAACTACCCGTCGCACTCAGATCGCCAGCCTCTCCCTGCTCCTGCTGTTCGGGTGTGGCGAGCGGAACCCACGGATGGAGCCGCCTAAGCCTGTCGCCGTCCCGGTGTCCGTCGCGGAGGTGCCGCTCCGCCCTGAACCTGGCCGGAAAACGATCGCGAACCTCGTCGGTGGATTTTTGTGGAAACCGGTGAGCCACTCCGACACCAAACTGGTCGTTCTGCTCCCTGTCCAACTCACGGGAAAGACGATCAGGGCAAGTAGCACCCTATTCACGGATGCCGAATGCCGCCACATGCATCGCTTGGGTGATGGGCGCTATACCGGGGTTCACAACGGGGAGCGCGAACATTATCGTTTTCCGGCAGCCGGCGGGGACTTCAAGGGGCCGGTCTGGTTCGGAGTACGCTTGAAGAACGGCGAGCAGGTCCTCTGGGAGATTCGCGATCCGTCCCGTCGGTTGGAACTGTGAAGCCATCGATCATGGTATGCCTTGTGTCGCGTCCGCGATTTAATTTTCGCGTTCGTTGCTCGGACCGGCTTGAATGCGTTCGAGCCAAGACGCGAGAGCCAGTAGATTGCCGTCGGCGATGATCCGCGACTCCTCGGACAGTCCAGCTTGCCATGCGGACTTGCGGAACTCAATTCCCCAGACCGGCATCTGCCGGTATCCGTGGGCGTCGATTGCTCGCCTTCCCTCGATGACATCGACAATGTCCATAAAGGGAAAGGTCCCTTGGTTTCGCTCGGCGATACGGCTGAGGTCCGGAGGAGCGATGCAGTAGGCGTGGGCAACCGGGCCGTCACCATAGCCCTTGTCGCCATGGCAGGCGCTGCAATGTTGCATATACAGCGTGTGTCCCACGGAGTTCGCCCGGCTGTAGGCGGTGTCCGGGGTTTCCAAGGCGTCGGTTTCGGGTCGAGCGCGTTCAACGTGCTTCGTGTGGCAGGCACCGGCGCTCAAGCCCACGCCGAGGACGGTGAAGATGCGTAGAGTGGCGAGGAGATTCATTGAAGCACCTCGGGTTGAGGACTCTTGTTTGGAACACCGCGAAGAACGCGCTGCTTGCCGGCGGAGATGGCGGTGACTTGTCCATGCCCCTCCGGGCCTTCGTAAAATACCAGAACCCAATCCCGTGTTCTTCCGACCTGATGGGCTTGGTGGGAATTGGAGAAGAGAACCGTGAAGTGCCATCCATCCCGGTCGATATGCCAGATGGGCAGCCAGGACTTGTGACCAGGGTTGTGGCGGCGGGGCGCGATGGTTCGGAGTTTGCCGGCTGCCGCGAGTTCGCGGTACTCCTTGTCGATCGCCAACAGTAGCGCGGGGGAGGGAGATTTCCCCTCGCTCCGATCCGGATGTGGCGCCGCCCGCCGCAGCATGCTGTCGAGTTCCGAGCGGATGGCCTGCAAGCGCCGCGGTCCAAAACCCTGAACTTGGTCGAGGCGGCCATCGTGGGCAGCCACGTTCAAGTCCTCAAGCGTTTCGATCCCGAGGTCCTGGTGGATACGCTTCGCGAGCGTGGGACCAAGGCCGGGCAGGCAACGCAGAAGAGCTTCGCCTTCGAGGCCTTCGAGTGATTCGAGGAGCGGGAAGCGACCGGTACGGGCGTATTCGCCGATCACCCCGGCGATCCCCCGTCCGATGTGCGGAACGGAAACCAAGGAAGCCTCCCCGTCGCGCCGGCAGGTTTCGACAACGGAGAAGGTGAGGCGCCGGATCTGCTCAGCTGCCGCCCGCCAGGCGCGAACCCGGTAGGGGTTTGCGTCCTGGGCTTCGAGTAGCCAAGCGATCCGTTCGCAGCGCGAAGCCACGAGGTGGTTGTCGGCAATGGTGCCGGGTGATGTGGGGAGGGCTTCCATGATGGTCTCTGAAAGGTGGACTTGATGGAGAGGCTTACTTGATGTCGATCTTGCGGGTGTTCGCCACGGCTTCCTTTGCCTTGGCCATGGTGATCTCGAGAACGCCCTTCCGGTAGTTCGCGTCGATCTTTGCCGTGTTGACATCCTCCGGGAGGGTGAACGAGCGGCTGAATGAGGTGACGCGGCGTTCGCGCACGATTTCCTTGTCCTCCGGATCCAAGACCTTCTCCTCGGACCGACCGGAGACGGTCAAAAGGCGGTTGTTGACCTCGATGCTCAGATTGTCCTCGGACATGCCCGGAACGTCGAGTTTGATTCGGTATTCCTTTTTCTTCTCAACCAAGTCCATGTCCGGAAAGAACTCGGTGTCGTTTTCGAAGGCGGCCAAGGTGCCGTTCGGCCATCCCTTGAAGAAGTCTTCAAACAGTGTGCCGGGCCAGATGCCGAGCGCGGAGGACGATGTAGTTTTTGCAGGTGCGTTTTTGGTTTTCATTCGTGAATCCCTTTCCTTTCTATGTGGGTTTGTGGTGGTGGCGGGATAACAGGGACATCGTCGCACAGGCGCGTAGGCTCGTGGATCGGGTCCGGACCTTTTCGCTGGGTCGGGGACTCCCCGATGCCATGCAGACTGGATCCGAGATCATCGCCGCTCGAACGTGGCTCGGAGACGCTGGTGTTTGGTGAATCATGGGTGGGCCACCAGTTGGGATGCGAGCCGCCCCACGCCAAACGCCACCGTTGCAGCCAGCAGTCCGGTTGCGAGCAGACTTGTGGTCGCGCGGACAACCCCGAGATGGGTTAGCCGCCCTTGGGTGTAGCCGATGACGAGAAAGGTGAGTGCTGCCAGTAAAGCGGAGGGCCCCAACGAATCCACCGGACCCATCAGCGCGGGCAAGAGCGGCGGGAGCCCGCCGAGCACGAAGCCCGCGTAGGTCACCAGGCCGCCTGGAACGGCACGTTGATTCTGCTGTCCGTACAAGGCCTGAAAATTGCTGACCCCCATACTCAGCCCGTCAGCAAGGAGGTTGGCGAAGCCAAGAACGAGGATGGCCTCTCTGCCGAAGCCGCCGCCGAGGGCTCCGCTGACGACGACGAAACTCGTGATGCATCCGTCTACCGCGCCAAGAACGGCATGCGGTAACCAGTGCGGGGCGACGGGAGTCATTCTCGGGGTTTTCATCATGTGGTTCAAGGCATGGCGGTGGCGGAACTGCTGAAACCTTCTTCAGTTGGTCCCTTCAGACGGGGCGCAGCGAGCTGGGAGCAGCCCGGTTGCGGCCAGTTGGTCGTGGATTTGCGAGGAGGTGAGCCGGGTCAGGTTTTTCGGCAAGAATGTCATCTCGTTCGACGCGGGGAATCCGGACCCCTGTTCCGACAAGCCGTCGCGCAGGAGCCCCAGCATTTTGGGCGAGGCCACCACGAGGATCTGCATCGGGTGTTTGTTAAAGCACGCTTCCATGGAGTTGGTGACCTTCTTCGCAAAACGTCTGGTGAGCTCCTGCCGGTGGTTCGTGCGTCGGTCATCGACTGCATGACCTCCGCCCTCCGCCCCCGCGCGCCGGAGTCCTGGTCGGGTTTCTGTGTAGGGCTCGGAGGTCCGTTCGCGGAGTTTGGGGTTTTCCAGGGACTTGATCGGGTTCAGGCGGTAGACCTCGGGGCCCCGCTCCGATGCATCGCAGGAGAAGAGTCGCGCTTGGGCGCTATCCGCGATGGCGACATACTGTGTGTGGGCTGGTCTCATGGAAGGCGTTCCTTTGAGAGCTGGGTTGTTGAGCGGGGGGGGCTTGAGCGGTTTGTTGAGAGCGGCTTGTTCGCGGGTTTTAGCGGTTGAGGCGTTCTGCGATCACGTCCTCATCGCCTGCGGGGAACAGGCTCGAACCCTCGCTGGATTCGAGGTAGCTGCGCAGTTCTAGGCCAACATCCAGAACGACTGAGGTCGCGGAGCCTTTGCTCTGTTTCACCGTGCCCGCGAGTTCCCCAGCTTCGACGGCTCGTACGAACGGGGCGAGCGAAGGGGGATGGAGTATGACACCGTCCTCTCCTTTCATGGCGACTCGGTAGAAGTAGAAGAGGTTATCTTCCGAGGACGTGTCGCGCACTTGGAGATAGGGCTCCTTGCCGATCCGCAAGAACAGCCCCTCATACTCCACCGCTTGAAAAGCCCGTTTCTTGGGATTCCAATCCAAGGTGGCGATCCGGATGGAACCGTCCGCTAGATGCCGGAGGTCATAGGCGGTTTTATCGTTCTCGTCGGCATGGATCAACCATCCGCCCTCCAATTGTTCGGGGGAGAAAACGTCTTCAGGATCCCCCATACTCGTCTGTACACCGACGCTTGTGCAGGCGGGCAGGATGAGTGCGAGGAAGGATACGAACAGAGATTTCAGGAGCTTCGTTTTCATGGTGTGGGTTTCCAGTTTGGTGGTGAGAGAATGTGGCGGAGAGGGCGGGTCTGGGCAGGAGCGGCGATTTTCATTTTCGCCTCGGGCAAGATGTCGTTTCGAGGTTGGGGACGGTGTGTCAGACCTTGTTCCCAGGCGGTTCCGCCGCACATACACCTTCCGAATATCCCAGCGTTTCGGTTTGTTGGTTCTCCGGATCCAACCCATTGGCCAGCCGCCAGCACGCCGCAGCAAAGCGCTCGACCGTCTGCCAATTCGTATACTCGTGGTTGCGTTTGGTGTCGGTGTCGATGCCGCGCTTCTTGGCAATCCATTTCATCATGCAACGGGTGACCCAGGAATAGTGGCGGTACCGCAGGGCCCCCGCGAAGATGGTCCGGACCGTGGGTTGCCAGTCTAATTCCTGAACGAAGCGCTCCATGTAGCCCTTGGCCTCCTCCCGGTCGCTTGCGGTGCCTCCCGCACACAGGCTGACGGAGAAAAAGGCGACGGGGATGGAATCCAGATTCCGCCGGTATCGTTCGACGAAGGCCATCAGCGCGCCACTGTGATACCCGTCATGGATACTGCCCCCAAGCACCAGACAGTCGGCGCTCCAAAGATCGGCCGGTAAGTCGTCGTCGGCAACTGCACTGAGATGCACTAGGGCACCGTGTTCTTTCAGGGTGCGGGCGATCTGTTGGGCGATCCGCATTGTTTGTCCGTGTTGGCTGTCGAAGAGTACATGGATGGTTTGCATTGGGTTCCATTTGGCTTGAGGTTGTGGGTATCTTACCTGCTCGGCACCCCGGCGGACATGCGGTCCCATCCCGAACCAGCTATCGGAGATTCCCCGAGGGCAATCCCCAAGACAAAGCTAGCGGCAATCCTTCAAATCCCCGCGACGACCATTCCCTCGACGATCCGCAGCGCCTTGGAGTAACTCGATGAGCCAAGCCTTACAGCGAATCTATAAGCACGAAGCCAGCGCGTAGGACGGTCCTCCGGCGTACACAACCGGACGGATTATTCTGATGGCAGATGCTGCGAAGCCGACACGCGGAACCCCGTGCCGTCAGAGCTACCCCTCGTCGACATAAGTCTCGCGACCGGCTACTCGCCGATGCGATAAAGATGCTTCAACGTCCGAACGAACAGGGTGCCGTCGGTCACCGCGTAACTCGCCAGCGTCTGTTCTTTCAAATCGTTCCTCGCCAAGATCTCGAAGCTCTTGGCGGCCTTGATCACCGTGCCTTTGCCGCGTTCGTCTTGAAAATAAACGCGGTCCTCGGCGAGGATCGGCGAACTGGAATGCTGGCCGCCGACGCGTGCGATCCAGTAGGCTTCGCCGCTCACTGGATCCAGGCAACTGGCGATTCCGATGTCGGAAATCATGAACAGCATGTCGTCTTTGAGAATCATTGAGGGCGTGTGCGGCGCGGCTTTTTTGACCCGCCATTTCACGTGGGTGTCGGTGACGTCGCCTTTGCCGCCGAGTTCAACGCAGACGGCGGTCGACTGGTTGTAACCGGACGCGCAGATGGCCAGACGCTTGCCACCGAACTCACCGATCACCGGACGCGGAATCACCGAGTAGCCCTCGTCGTAACGGGCTCGCCAAACTTCCCGGCCGTTCTTGATCCGGTACGCGGCCAAGGCGCCACTAGCCGGACTCAGCACGAGGTCGTCGACCACCAGCGGGCTGGAGAAGGTAAATTTGTTCTCCACATTGATATCGCGCCGCGTCTTCCAGACTTGTTTGCCGGTTTGCGCGTCCAGCGCGATGATGAACGGATCTTTGGCACCGTCGCAGGAAACGATATATTTGTCGTCGGCGAAGGCCGGCGCGCCGCCGTTGCCATGCACCATCTTGTAATCAATATCGGTCTGCTTCCAAAGGATGTTGCCGTCGAGGTCGAGGCAGGCGCTGCCTTGGGCACCGAAGTGAACGAAGAGTCGGTCGCCGTCGACCCGCGGCGAGGCGCTCGCGTGGCTGTTCTTGATGTGGATGCGGATGATCGGGCGTTTGAACAGGACTTTGTTCCAAATGACACTGCCGTCCTTCGCGTCGAGGCAGAGCGCGCGGAGGGTGTGGTGGTCGCCGTCGGGTTCGGGGACGGCGGAGGTGAGGTAGATGCGGCCATCGACGTAGGCCGGCGAACTCCATCCCTTGCCGGGCACCTCGATTTTCCACGCGACATTTTTCTTGGTGTCCCACTCGATTGGCACGTCTTTGGCGGCGGAGTGACCTTGGGCGCCGGGTCCGCGAAACTGCGGCCAGTTTTCGGCGGCCGGTGCTTCGAGGAGGGGAAAGAACATCAGCGAAACGAAGAAGATCAACGACGGTAGGCATTTCATGAGCAGAATGTCGCGGGAATCGAGCAAGGGTTCAACTCTGAAAAGTCCGAAGATCGATTGAGTTTGGGCCACGTTCGCGCTATGGCCAATGAAAATAACCTTGGGAGCTTCATCGAATGAGCATCAGTTTGGGACACGCGTGGCAGGACCTACATAAAACACCGGAAAAGTGGATGACCATTCTGTGGTTGTCCGTTTGTAATCTGATTCCCATCGCCGGACCGATGGTGATGGCCGGTTATTTGTTCCGGCGCTTCGCAAAAGTGCGGGCCCTCGGTGAGGACGAGGATTTCAACATCGACCATTTCATGGACTACCTCTGGGCAGGCGTGCCGCCGTTTCTGGCCGGTCTGGTTGCCTCACTGGCTTTGATCCCCGTCATAATCATTATGATGGTTGTGATGTTGGGTGGTATGGCTGCGGCGGCGCAGACCGGAAGTGGCGCGGCTATGGGGGGCGGGATGATCGTACTCGGGCTGTTGATGTTCGTGGTGATCTCCATTTTCTATCTGTTTGTGATTCCCATCCAACTGCGCGCCGGACTCGAGCAGCGCTTCGGCGCCGGGTTCAACATGAACTTCGTTAAGAGCTTCGTCGCCAAGGAAGGGTTTAGTTTGTTCAAGTGGTACATCCTCTTGACGCTCCTCGTCATCCCCGCGATCTTTATCGGCTATTGCGCCTTGTTTGTTGGTGCTTACGTGGTGATCGCTGTCTTCACCTTCATCATCTGGCACCTTGTGTTTCAGCACTATGACGACTTCATTGAGAAGGGGGGCGAGCAGGTTCCGTTTTCCGACGAGTTGCTCTATGGCAAGTCGGTGATGCAGGGAGCGGCCCCAAGGACACCGCCACCGCCCAGACCTTGAGGCAGATTATTTCGAAGACCACCCACACGGAGATCGAATGATATCCGGCGGCTATTCCGCAGCCTCTTCGACCTCTTCTTCGGCCTCGTCGAACGGGAACTCGGCCAGGACGGCGAGAATTTCCTTCGATGGAATTGCGTAGGACCGGGTCCGTCCGGCGCGGGCGATATTGAGTCCGAGAACGCGGCCGTCGAGGTCGACCAGCGGGCCACCGATCTCGTCCGGTTCGAGCGGTAGGTCGGTTTCGATGGCGCGAGGGTAGGGACCGCGTTGCTTGCTCATGCGACCGCCCATGCGAATGGTGTGGTCCATAAACGGGTGAGGCTTTTGCACTTCGGCGCGGCTGCCGAGCGCGACTTTTTTTCGCAGTGGAATGGTTTTCCGCGAGTAACGGATTTCGACTTCGGTGCCGGGTGCGGTGCGCGAGAAAATGTTGAGCAACTGGGTGGAACTCGTGACCTTCTTGCCGGCCACGCGCTGGATGACATCACCGGCGCGCAGTCCGGCGTTCTCAGCCGGGCTGTCTGGAACAACGCGTAGGATGCGCACCCCGTGACGCATGTTATCCACGTCGACCCCGAAAAATCCTTTGGTCTCGCCGGACAATGGACGGGCGAGAACGGCGGTCACGCCGAGCGAGCGAATGCTGGCGTCCTCTTCGTCGGTGCTCGCGCCGGGAGCCGCGAGGAAGCGACCGAGTTCCGCTTCGGCATCGGTCCACGGCATCGGCGTCAGATTTTCTGCGGCCACTTTCAGCATGACCAGATCCCAGTCGCGGATCGGCTGGCCGACGACCTCGGCCGGCAGCAGCTTGCCGTCGGGCAGGCGAACCTTGATGTCTCCCTTGGCTTTGCGAACTTCGTAATACTTGGTCAGAATGTGGCCGTCCGGGCTGACAATGCAGCCGAGGACCATCGGGGTGCCGCCAGCCACGACTTGTACCGTGCTGGCGCGGGCCTTGCCGCTTAGCTTTTCGAACACGGCGAGGGTTTGTTGGTTTTCCTTGTTCGCCTCGGTTTTCCCGCCCGCGATCCATTCCTTGAAGTCGAAGTCTGCTGGCAAATTGCCGCCAGCCATGCGGAACTCCTCGAGCAGTTTGTCGACCTCGCCACCTTCCAAGTCAAACGGGTGGCGGGCGCGTCCGAGTTTCTTTTCCAAGAACAAGCGTAGATCGGGCTCTTCGGCGGCTTCGTCATCGGGCACGACCACATCGCGGCTACCGAGTTTGAGTTTGATGGTTTTTTCGTCGTCGCCGCGCTTCACCACGAGTTTCATTTTATCGCCGATGTCGCGTTCTTTTATTTCGGCCACGAGGTCGGCGTATTCCGCGAGTTGTTCTCCATCGACGGAGAGAATGATGTCGCCTTCTTCGAGGCCGGCGTCGGCCGCAGCGGAATCTTCGACCACGGCTTTTACCAGCACGCCCTCGGCTTCACGGTCGATGTTGACGCCAAGGAATGGTTTCTTTTCTTTCTTGGCGTTGAGTCCGGGAATGGCCGTCGGGCCGCCGAGTTGGCCTTCACGGCGGCCGGCTTCCATGGCGTCCCACTTGTCGACGTAAGCCTGCATGGGCACGTGCATGTTCTCGAGCAGATTGAAGCCGATTTGCGAGTGGATGCCGACCAGTTTGCCGTCGAGGTCGAACAAGGGCCCGCCCGAGTCGCCACCGGCCAGGGTGCAATCGGTTTTAATGTAGCCTTTGATCATGCCGCGGCTCAGCGGTTCGCTCACGCGGCCGACCCGAACCGGCGCCGGGCGGTCGAGTTGGAAGCCAGCGGTGTGGCCCATGGCGACGACCCACTCGCCGAGTTCGACTGGCGTCTCTTTGCGTAGTTCGACGAAGGGGTACGTTCCTTTTTCCAAGATGCGCGCCATCGACGCGTCGCGGGAGAAGTTAGCACCCAGCGCTTCGGCGCGCAGTTCGCGGCCGTCGTGCAGATAGACGATGATGTCGTCGCCGGTGCCTTGGTTGACGTGGCCGGCGGTGAGGATGAGTCCGTCTTCGCTGATGATAACAGCGCTACCGATCGGACCGGTTTTATCCGAGCCCATGCCGATGACCGCAGGCGCGACAAGTTCGGCGACGGACTCGATCTTGGCCTCGCGTTCTCTGAACGAGTCGACCGTTTCAAGCAGGTCATCGTCGACGTGTTCCTCGCCGTCTTTGTCCGCTTCCGGTTCATCCGCTGGTTCTTCTTCCCCGTCCTTTTCATCGTCGTCTTTGGCGGCTTCTTTGGCGGCTGGTGCTTTAACGGTGGCCTTCTCGCCCGGCTTGTCTGCCTCTTTGTCTTGAGCTTGAACGGATCCGGTGAGGAGCGTGAAAAGGAGGCAGAGCAGAAATGGGAGCAGGCGTTTGGTCATGGTTAGCATGGGTTCAAAGTTCGACGTCAGAATCGGCCCCTTTTGTTCAAATTCAATACTAAAGCTCGATTCGCTGCTTAGAGACTTGGTTTTACACTGGTCATTGTTAGCGACTCTTTCATACAGAAAACCATGACGAACCATCTTTGCACGGGATTCGAACCCACGCTCGGACTGAGCCGGCGCGCTTGGCTAAACCAATTCGGGATGGGCTTAGGCGGCCTCGCGCTAGGCCAGCTTGTTCACGGTTCGACGAGTGCGCCCGCCGGCGGACCCGGTGGCGTTCTCGCAGGAACCCATATGCCGGCCAAGGCGAAGCGGGTGATCTACCTCTTCATGAGCGGCGGGCCGTCGCAGATGGATTTGTTCGACTATAAACCCAAGCTCAACGAGATGCACGGGCAGGAGCTTCCGGACTCGGTTCGAAAAGGTCAGCGGCTCACTGGCATGTCCGGTAATCAAGCCTCGCTGCCGTTGGCCGGCACCCCGTTCAAGTTCGAACGCCACGGGGAATGCGGGCATTGGATGAACAGCGACCTGCTGCCGCACACCGCAAAAATCGCCGACGATCTGTGCATCGTTTCGAGCATGTACACCGAAGCGATCAACCACGGACCCGGCGTCACCTTTATGCAGACCGGTTCGCAGATTCCGGGTCGTCCGAGCATCGGCGCTTGGTTGCAGTACGGACTCGGTTCGACCAACGAGAACCTGCCCGCGTTCGTGGTGATGACCACCAAAGGCAAAGGCGGCCAACCTCTGCTGTCCCGCCTCTGGGGGAGCGGCTTTCTGCCCGCGCGCCATCAAGGCGTCCGCTTTCGCGCCGCCAAAGATCCGGTTCTGTATCTCAATAACCCCGACGGCGTTGACGCTGGTAGCCGGCGCAAATTGCTCGACGGCTTGCGCGAACTCCACGAAGTACAACTCGCCGCCGGGCCCGACGAGGACCTCGAGACGCGCATCGCGCATTACGAGATGGCGTTCCGTATGCAACGTTCGGTGCCGGAGGCCACGGATGTCTCTACCGAACCAGATTCCACATTCGCTCTTTATGGTGACGACGCGAAGAAGCCTGGCACCTTTGCTGCGAACTGCTTGCAAGCACGACGCCTCGCCGAACGCGGCGTGAAGTTCATCCAACTCTATCATCCCGGATGGGACCAGCACGGCGGGTTGCCCGCTGGAATCCGCCGGCAATGCAAGGAGACCGATCAAGCGTCGGCCGCGCTTGTCACCGACCTGAAACAGCGCGGCCTGTTGGAAGACACCTTGGTGATTTGGGGCGGCGAGTTCGGTCGCACCAACTATTGCCAAGGCAAACTCGCCGCGAACAACTTCGGCCGCGACCACCACCCGCGCTGCTTCAGCGTTTGGATGGCTGGCGGCGGCGTGAAGCCCGGAACGTGGCACGGCACCACCGACGAGTTCGGTTACAACGTGGTCGATAAGGGCGTACACATCCACGATTTCCATGCCACCATGATGCACCTGCTCGGCATCAACCACGAATGGCTGACCTACAAATACCAAGGACGTCGTTTCCGCCTTACCGACGTGCACGGGCACGTGGTAAAAGAGATTCTCGCCTGACAACTGCGACGGAACGCTGCTTGAGACGCCAAGGGCCAACGTGGTAATGCTTGGTCCTATGAAACGTTGGCTCCCTGTTGTACTCGCACTTTTCCTATGTTCCTGCGGCGGTAAAAAACCGGTGCCAACTCCGGGTACTCCGGGTGGTGGTGACCCCACGCCAGGCCAGCCCGACGGTGGAGAAAAAGTCCAGGTCGATCTATCCGGATCGTGGGATCTGGTCGCGTTCGTTACCGATGAGAACGCTAATCCGGATGCCGCAAAAATCGCCGATCTGAAAAAGCAGATTGAGGAGATCAACGCCTTTCTCCGCGTGGCCCGTCTTGATCAGGAAGGCTATCAGGCAAAGCTTGCGGAAATTGAAGCCCTCGAAAAACAGATTGCCGCTTTGAGTGGCACGCGGGCACCCATTGAACCGGTGCCATCCGTGAAGTTCGGACCAGGGCTGCGCGCCAGCGGCAATGGAAGTTGCAACATCTGGAACAGTACCCGCAGCGAAGTCGATGCCCCGGACGGCATCTCGTTCGGCTCCATCGCGTTGACCAAACGGTTGTGCGACCCGGCGCTGAATGAACAGGAGACGCGCTTTGTTGGTGGCTTGAATGCTGCGGTTCGTTACAAGAATCTTGGTGACGAGTTACGACTGATTGCCGAGGACAATAGCTATTTGAAATTCATTCCTACCGCGCCGGTCCGTCCGAAATGAACCCCTCCTTACTTATCCTAATCCTGCCGCTGTTCCTCGCATCGGCGCTATCCGCCCAACAGAAGAAGCCGGATTGGCCGACGTGGCACCAGCTCAAGAAGGATGTCACCGTCCAGAAGGATCTGGTCTACGGCGAAGTGGACGGACAGAAACTCAAATTGGATCTCTACCGTCCAGCGAATGCGAAGAACGGGGCTAAGGAAAAGGTGTTGCCCGGCGTCTTGTTCATCCACGGCGGCGGCTGGTCGGGTGGCAACAAACAGGTCAATTGGCGGCAAAGCGCCATGCTCGCTCGCGAAGGCTACGCGGTCGCCTGCATGGAATACCGTCTTCTGCCGAAAGCAAAGATTTTGAACTGCGTGGAAGACGCGAAAGCAGCGGTGCGCTGGATGCGCGCCACTGCCGCCACGTATCATATCAATCCCGAACGCATCGGCGCCATCGGCGGCTCCGCCGGCGGCCACCTGACCGGCATGCTCGCAGTCAGCTCCGGCAAGGACGCCTTGGAAGGTAGCACGGGACACGCCGATACCTCCAGTAAGATTCAGGCGGCCGTACCGATGGCGATGCCGAGCGACCTTGATAATATGTTCGTCCGGCGGGCCTTCAAATTGACCAGCGCTGAAGCCAAACTCGTTTCGCCCACGCGCTACGTCCACAAAGACCAAGCGCCGATGCTGCTCCTCCATTGCAAAGCGGATCGGACGGTCCCCTATTTTTCCTCCAGCGCGTTTTTGCTCCTCTGTAAGGGCGAGGAAGCCGACATCAAGCTGGTCGAAATAAAGAACGGCGGACACGCCTTTTGGCACAAGTCGAATGGATTTGAAGAGACGCTGACAGCAGCGTTACCCTTTCTGAAAAAGCATCTGCAAGACGAGGCGAAATAGACCTTCTATTATTTATGCAGCTGATCGCCGATACGCATGTCCACTTTTATCCCGGTTATGAACCAGAATGTTTCTGGGCCGCCGCTGCGGCCAATCTCGAACGCGGCATCCGCCAAGCGGGCCTGAGCGGGCCTGTGGTCCGGGCCTTGTATCTCACCGAACGTCACGACTGCCACGCCTTTGCGGACTGGCGGGATTCGGGGGCGTTCGAAGGGACGGACCAGCCTTGGTGCCTGCAAAAAACGCAGCCGGATGATTCGCTGCTGCACGTGGTTGCCGGACGGCAAATTGCCACCGCTGAACGACTGGAAGTACACGCGCTGTGCACTACGGCCAGGTTTGAAGATGGCCTGTCCTTGGCCGAGTCGATCCAAGCGGTGCAGGAGTCGGGTGGGGTGGTTGTCCTGCCGTGGGCTCCCGGAAAATGGTTGGGCGAACGCGGGAAAAAGATCGCGGCCGCCGCAGCGGCGGACCGGAATGGAATTCGTTTGGCGGATAGTTCGACCCGCCCGCGCGGCTGGCCCGAACCCGGTCAGCTCAAGGCGCATCGCCAAGCGGGCGGTTTGGTTTTCGCGGGTTCGGACCCGTATCCGTACGCCGGACAGGAGACGATGCCGGGGCAATTCGGGTCGTTGTGGCAGAACTTGCCTGCTGCCGATTCGCCCGCCTTGGCTTGCCGTTCGGCTTTAGATCAACCACCGGTCCAGGTGATCGGTTCGCGAAAGAATCTCGTTTCTTGGGCCTTGAGCATGTGGCGTTGCTCCAAATCAACTGGATAAATACGATTGTTGGATGCTTCCTGATGCAGTATCATCAGAAGCATGATAACCACGCTTAACATTGATGATGACATCTTACAGGCCGCAAAAGAAATTGCGCAGAGAGAACATCGCACGGCTGGCCATGTCATTTCCGAACTAGCTAGACGGGCTTTGCTGAAGCCTGCAACACCAGAAACGATAAGAAATGGTGTGCCGGTATTGGACTCGGGAAGTGATTTAATAACCCTGGACCACGTTCAGAAAATTATGGACGAAGAGGGGATCTAAGTGGTGCGTGCGTTGTTGGACGTGAATGTGCTCATCGCGTTGTTTGACTCAAAACATGTATTTCATGACCGAGGTCATGACTGGTGGGCGAGTCATCATCATCGGGGGTGGGCGAGCACGGCAATTTCAGAAAATGGGCTGATCCGAATCATGTCGAATCCAAACTATTCGCAGCGTCAATTTTCGCCAGCTTATCTTGTTGAGAAGCTAGAAGAATTTGTTGGGCGGTCCAATCACGAGTTTTGGCCGGGGAATATCACCTTGAAAGACTCGGAACTGTTCCGGCGAGAGGCGCTTTTACAACCCAAGACCTTGACCGATATTTATTTGCTTGGCCTCGCTGTTGATCGAGGCGGCTGCCTTGTGACATTTGATCATAAGATCCAAATTTCACCCGTCCGTAAGGCGAAGGCACAACATCTTGTTTTGATTTGATGGATCGAGACCCTTCGCCTGTACAAAAAAAGGAACCCCGAAGGGTTCCTTTTTCATGTGTGGTGAACGTTCGGGATCAACCGAATTTGTTGTTCAGCCATTTGGCAGCGGTTTCGCGTCCGCCGAGTCCGAGGGCGATCGCGCCACCAACTCCGAGGGCGATGCCCGCAGCGTAGATGAGGACCTGGAACGGGGTCTCGGTGATGGTCGGCGAAATGCCGGCGGTGCTCAGGGCGATGAAGCCAGCGAACACGAGGATGGCCCACTTGGCGATCTTCGCGAGGGTGGCATTGCTGCCGACGAGATTGCTGTGCACGAGGTTGGCGACGAAGATCGCGAGGCCGAGAATAATCAGGGCGCCGAGGATCTTGAAGTAACCGCCGAGGAAGCTTTGGCCGAGTTCGGAGATGAAGCCGAGGTTCATGAGGCCGAGCGCTTGGGTGGCGATGGTGACCATGATGGTGATCATCACGAGCAGGCCAATGATGCCAGCCGGCGACTTGGTGCCTTCGGTTTCGAGGTTACCAGTATAGCCCATCTTGGCAGGAATGCTGTTGATGTTGGCGGCGGTCAGCATGTTGTAGACCAGTTTCTGAACGATGCTGGCGACAAGGTAGCCGACACCGAGAAGAATCAGACCGACGATGACGTTCGGAATGCTGTTGGTGATTTTCGTCACCATAGCGGAGACCGGTTCGGTCACGCCAGGCAAGTTGAAGACGCCGAGGATGGCGGGCAGCATCATCAGGATGATGAAGTAGAAGATGCCGTTGGACACGCCGCTGGTGACCGGGTTGCCGGACATCATGCCGAGGCGTTCGTCGACGCGGGCGGTGGTCATGATGCCTTCGAGGATGCCTTTGACGATCTTGGCGATCATCACCACCACGAACAGCAGGATGCCGCCGGAGAGGAGATTCGGGATGTAGCCGAGGAAGTCATTGAGCATACCTTTCAGCGGCTCGACCGCCTGAGTCATGCCGGCAATGTCGAGGGCAAGGATGCCGACGAAGAGCAGGATCAGGTAGTAGACCATCATGCCGAGCATGTCGCCGATGCCGCCAGCTTTCATGCCAGCTTTGCTCGCGAGTTTCTCATCGATGCTGGTTTTGCTGAAGCCTTTGGAGACCAGTTTGCCGATGCGCTTGGCAATCCATTTTCCGACGAGGAAAACAATCAGAGCGGTAAGGACGGCGGCGATTTTCGCACCGAAGCCCTCGCCGAGCACGCTATCAAAGACCGACAGGATGCTGGTGATAACCTCTTGTGCCTTGCCGGCACCTTGTTTGGCGACATCGCCAACCTTGGCGGCGCCTTCTTTGGCACCTTCGAGTTGAGCGAAGAATAGTGAAGCAGTATGTATGTTCATGAGTTTTTTCGTGTTTGGTTATATAAATTCGGTGTGACGAGGTTACATGTAAGACATTCGTTACGGATTCTCCATTACAAACGAGGCTTTGAATTGGAAGTGGCCTAGCCGGAACGAGGGAAAGTTCCCTGGAAGCTCTAAGCAATTAAGGCGGCGTTGCCGACAAGGTTATTGATCGTCGCCACACCCATAAGAAACATCGCTGTTTCTAATTCTTGGACAGTTCCAGCAATGACGTATTCCACTGCTTCCACAGACTCTTTTGCTGCAACAAGATAGGGACTGGCCATGCCGGTGAGCGACGCGCCAAGGACGAGCGCTTTGGTGGCGTCGAGCCCGTTTCTCAGACCACCCGAGGCGATCACCGGAACGCCAACGTCGACCATGTCTTGGATCGCCTGCGGCGTGGGAATTCCCCAATCTTGGAACACCAGTCCGATGTCGTTGCCGTCTTGCCGGCGGTGGTGTTCGACACGGCTCCAAGATGTTCCGCCACTGCCGGCGACGTCGATCGCCTGCACGCCGGCCTGTACGAGCAAATCGCCGTCGGCGCGCGATAGCCCCGCGCCGACTTCTTTGGCGATCACTGGCACCTCGAGTTCGGCGGTGAGGTTGGCAATTTTTTCGGCGAGTCCGGCGAAGTTGGTGTCGCCTTCTGGTTGGACGGCTTCTTGGAGTGGATTGAAATGGAGAATGAGCGCGTCCGCGCCGAGCACTTCGACGGCGGCGCGGGCTTGGTCGATGCCGAACCCGTAGTTGAGTTGCACCGCGCCGAGATTGGCGAGCAGCGGAATGTCAGGCGCGAACTCTCGGAGTTGGAAACTGGCGCGCGCCTCCGGATGGGTGAACATCACCCGCTGCGAACCGACGCCCATGGCAACCCCGGCGCTCTGGGCGGCGAGGGCAAGATTGCGGTTGATGGCGCGGATGCGTTCGTGGTCGCCGCCGGTCATCGAAGAGATCAGTAGCGGGGCACTGAGGGTTTTGCCGAGAAAGGTAGTGGCGGTGTCGACGGCGGCCAGGTCGAGTTCGGGGAGGCCGCGGTGGATCAGGCGGATGCGTTCGAAGTGGTTGCCACGCCGATCGATCCCAGCGTCTTCATCGAACAACTGGATGTGTTCGAGCTTGCGGTCCTTGGTCGAGTCGGCCTCAGCGCCCGTGTTTTTTGGCTCGGGATCTTTCATCGTTCCCATTTCATGTGGGCGGCCATGAGTTCGCCGGGATTGGTGAGGGCGGCGAGCAGGGAAAGTTCGCCGCACAGGGCGGTGGCGGCGCAGATGCGGGCGAGGCGTTGCGCGTTCTCTCCGGGTTCTCGGTCGGTCTGTCCGTTACTAGCGCAGCCGAGTCGTTCGAGTGCATTGGTGACGAAGTCGAGACCCTTGCCGTTGCCGACGGTGCCGACGATCAGGTTGGGCAGGGTGAGCGAAAAGTAGAGGGCGCCATCGCGGTCTTCGGACCAGACCAGCGCCTGCGAACCTTCGACAATGTTGGCCGCGTCCTGGCCGGTGGCGAGGTAGAAGGCGAGCAGCATGTTGGCGACGTGGGCGTTGGCGCTACGCAGACTGCCGGCGACGGTCGAACCGACGTAGTTCTTGCGGATGTTGAGGTCGGTGAGCAGCGCCGCGTCGGTCTTGAGGAATTTGCGCACGATCTTTTCCGGGATCGTGAGTTCGGCGATCACGTGTTTGCCGCGTCCGAGGAGGCCATTGACTGCGCTGACTTTTTTATCGGTGCAGGCGTTGCCGGACAGGGAGCCGTAGGTGAGTTCGGGGAACGCGCCGAGTAGCCAGTTGAGCAAGGCTTCCGACGCTTTGGTCACCATGTTGTGGCCGGACGCGTCGCCGGTGGTGAACTCGAAACGGAGAAACAATTGGTTGCCGACCAGTTGCGGATTTACCGCGAGTAGCTTGGCGAAGCGGCTGGTGGTGGCGACCACGGTTTGCAGCTCGTCATGGCGGCTCGCGAGCGCGTCGATGACCTGTTTGGCGGCGACCGCGTTCGGGGCGGCGACGAGAACCGAACGGGTCATCCGTTCGTCGATCAGCGTGGTCGTGATGCCGCCGGTTGCCGCGCAGTGCGTGGACACGCGCGCGCCGCGTCCGACGCTCGGCCACAGCGGCGACTCATAGGTTGCCAGCGGCACCTCGATGGATTCGCCATCGAGAAGCATGGGGCCAACCCAGCGCATCGGTACGCTAGCAAATGTGGTTTCTTTGTTCATTTCGGGGCGTGATGGCAAAAAGCGCTCAAAGAAGCAACGCGAACCCCTTGGCCGACGTCTTCACATGCGGTTTTATCTTGAACCGCTTGTGGCCAGAACCTTGCCATAGAGTGGCAGACTTCTGCCATAGTATGGCAACCCCTTGCCACTCTATGGCAAGGTCTTGCCATAAGGTTTTGGCCTGAGGAGCGGCCCATTTTTAGCAATTTTTTTTAACCCGGAAAAACGCGTTCCCGTTTCGCCCGGACTTGAGGATGGAGAAACGCAATGAGGGGCTGACCGGTCGACTTCTACGCCGGCCTGGAACCCCGGGTTCCGCTCGTACCTCGCTGCACCCGGGGCTACGGGCCGGCCACCCCTGCCGGGGTTCTTCATAGATTGGTTAAATGGAATGTATGTGGATTCATTTTGATTGGGCACGCCTCTGGTCTTCGACTTCTGCCGACATCGTTCAGGGGCTCGCGGCGCGTAGGTGACTTGCGGAGGAAGCCTTGGGGAAAAAGCAGGGGCAGATCCGGATCATTTTGCCAAATCAGATTTTTCTAGGTCCTGGCGATCACAAGTTTTGGGCCCGAATCGAATCCCGAAATATTCTGATCGTGATTTCGCGCAAGGACTCGCGGGGCCCCTCTCTCTAACCGGGATGTGTTCGTTCCGATGGGGTAATCACTCTTCTAGTTCGGCGAAAATCCGGCGGGCGCTTTTAACGGAGATGCCTTGGTTTTTGGCGTAGGCGCCGGCCGCGCGTTCGCGGAGTTTTGTTTTCGATTCGTTGCGCAGCCAGCC
>ENA-ORXR01001040-ORXR01001040.1-marine-metagenome-genome-assembly--contig:-NODE-1040-length-31522-cov-4.581651_pt1 | contig 31522 bp, 29 predicted proteins | sample MGYA00237866_ERZ511479 | MGnify/ENA metagenome assembly ERZ511479
GCGTGACGGGGATTGGGCTGTCGGCAATGACGGCCACTTCGGCAATCTCAGTCTCGCCTGCGGCCACCATGGCGGCGATGGCCCCAGCCTCTGCACATGTCCCTTCGGGGTAGGCCACGTTTTCCACATTGCAGCCGCGATAGATCGTGCCGGACGCCCCCCGCAATGCCGCGCCCACGGCAAATCCCGAATAAGGCGCATGGGCCTTGTCGCGCACATCCAAAGCCGCTGTTCGCAGGTCTGTCATCAGGGAATCCTCTTGTTGTGGCATTCCACCCTAGCCGCAGTGACGATAAGATGCGAAGTATTTTCGCGGGGAAATTCAAAGTGCCACCGCCCCTCGTCCGCATCCCCGCTGGTCATTCCGGAAAAATAGTTTAACACTAAACTAAATTCAAAACACCCGAGGTCCGCCCATGTCAGACAGTGCCAAGAACCGCCAAGCAGCGCTTGATTATCACGCCTTTCCCAAGCCCGGAAAGCTGGAGGTCCGCGCCACCAAGCCACTGGCGAACGGGCGCGATCTGGCGCGGGCCTACAGCCCCGGCGTGGCAGAGGCCTGCATCGAGATCAAAGAGGATCCATCGACCGCCGCACTGTATACCAGCCGCGCAAATCTGGTGGCAGTCGTCACCAACGGGACGGCGGTGCTGGGTCTGGGCAACATCGGCGCGCTGGCCTCCAAACCGGTGATGGAAGGCAAGGCGGTCCTGTTCAAGAAATTCGCGGGCATCGACTGTTTCGATATCGAAGTCGATCAGCCCGACCCCGAAAAGCTGGCCGAGATCGTCTGCGCGCTGGAGCCGTCATTCGGCGCGATCAATCTGGAGGACATCAAGGCGCCCGACTGTTTCACCGTCGAGCGGATCTGCAACGAGCGTATGAACATCCCCGTCTTCCACGACGACCAGCACGGCACGGCGATTGTTGTGGGGGCTGCGGCGACCAACGCGCTGCACGTCGCCGGCAAGAAATTCGAGGACATCAAGATCGTCAGCACGGGCGGCGGTGCGGCGGGCATTGCGTGCCTCAACATGCTGCTCAAGCTGGGTGTGCAGCGCGAGAACGTCTGGCTGTGCGACATTCACGGGTTGGTCTATGAGGGCCGCGAGATCGACATGAACCCGATCAAATCCGAATACGCACAGGCTTCTGATCTGCGCACGCTGGACGATGTGATCGAGGGGGCGGACCTGTTTCTGGGCCTCAGCGGTCCGAATGTGCTGACGCCCGATATGGCGAAAAAGATGGCCGCACGCCCCATTATTTTCGCCCTCGCCAACCCTACGCCCGAAATCATGCCACAGGATGCGCGTGCCGTCTGCCCTGACGCGATCATCGCCACAGGACGCAGCGATTTCCCCAATCAGGTCAACAACGTCCTGTGCTTTCCGTTTATCTTTCGCGGGGCGCTGGATGTCGGGGCGACCACGATCAACGACGAGATGAAGCTTGCCTGCATCGAAGGGATTGCGGCGCTGGCACGCGCCACCACCTCTGCCGAGGCCGCCGCCGCCTATCAGGGGGAGCAGCTGACATTCGGTCCCGACTACCTGATCCCCAAACCGTTCGATCCGCGGTTGGTCGGAATCGTTTCCTCTGCTGTGGCGCGCGCGGCGATGGAGACGGGCGTGGCCACGCGGCCCATCGCGGATATCGACGCCTACAAGGCAAACCTTGACAGTTCGGTGTTCAAATCCGCACTGCTGATGCGGCCCGTGTTTCAGGCCGCGCGCACCAGCCCGCGCCGTATCGTTTTTGCCGAAGGCGAGGACGAGCGCGTGCTGCGCTGTGCCCAGGCGATGCTGGAGGAAACGACCGAGAGGCCGATCCTGATCGGCCGTCCCGAGGTGATCGAGCGGCGGATGGAAAAGGCGGGTCTTGCGCTCAGGCTCGGGACAGATGTGGATGTGGTCAACCCCGAGAACGATCCGCGCTATCGCGATTATTGGGGAACGTATCACAGCCTGCTGGCCCGGCGCGGCGTCTCGCCCGATATTGCCCGCGCGATCATGCGCACCAATACCACCGCCATCGGGGCCGTGATGGTCCACCGCGCAGAGGCCGACAGTCTGATCTGCGGCACCTTCGGGGAGACGCGCTGGCATCTCAATTATATCGAACAGGTGCTGGGTCGTGACGGGCGCCGTGCGCACGGGGCCTTGTCGATGATGATCCTCGAGGACGGACCGCTGTTTATCGCGGACACGCAGGTGCATCTGCGCCCCAGCCCCGAACAGCTGGCCGAGATTGCTATCGGGGCCGCGCGCCATGTCCGCCGCTTTGGCCTGACGCCGAATGTCGCCATGTGCTCACAGTCGCAATTCGGCAATCAGGGCGATGGTGCAGGGGGCCGGTTGCGCCGCGCCATTCGTTTGCTCGACGAGGGCAGCCATGATTTCTGCTATGAGGGCGAGATGAACATCGACACGGCGCTGGACCCCGAATTGCGCGCGCGCCTGTTTCCCGAAAACCGGATGGAGGGGCCCGCCAATGTACTGGTATTTGCCCATGCCGATGCGGCCTCGGGGGTGCGCAATATCCTCAAGATGAAAGGCAGCGGGCTGGAAGTGGGGCCGATCCTGATGGGCATGGGCAACCGCGCGCATGTCGTCTCGCCCTCCATCACGGCCCGGGGGCTGCTGAACATGGCCGCAATCGCCGGCACGCCCGTTGCCAACTATGGCTAGACCGTAACTGCATTCACCGCGCCCGAAATCCCGGACGCGGCGTTGACGCTGCCGTTTGTGCCCCGCCTTAAAGCGGTTTGATGTGGCCCGTGAACAACGGGCGTACGGTGCCGCGCCGCGCAGGCGAATACAGCGTCACAAGGTTCCCTTTGATCGCGATGACACCGCAGTTGGCGTTGGGGTCCCGCTTGCGCACCTTCTGGCCGCGCTTTTTGCGGCGCGCGTCGTAAAACCGCTGGTTCGGGTTCTCGAGGCACAGCTGGTTGCCGCGCACGTCCCAATGGGTCAGCGTCTCGCGCGGGAATTTGCCATTCGTCTCCCAGGTGGATTCGCCTGATTGCAACATTTTGACGACCAGACGGGTGGGCGCGCCGGGAAATGCCTTTCGCTTGGGGTCGGTCACGGGGCGAAGGGTCATCAGCGTGTTTGTCAACCGCGCCTCCAGCGCATCGCCTGCCAGCACACCGTCAGGATAGATTTGCGGCGCACAGGCGCTCAGAAACAGGCCGGTCGCCGCCAGCATTGCATGGATTTTCATTCTCAAGTGTCCCCCGCGAAACATAGATATAGGCAAATGTGCAGCAGTGCACACAAGATGAATGTGCCAGCCTGGCGTAGGGCCTGCAAGGTTCGGGCGGTCGTAAATTTTGCGCACGGTCAGTGTAAAAAACTTGACACCCGCCGCTGCCGCGCGCGCATTCCACTTGCCGCGCCCGCCTGCAAGGGCCTACACAAGGCGCAAAATACGGGAGGATGCGACATGGGATACGCCGAGGTTTACAAAGCCGCAAAAGACAACCCCGAGGCCTTCTGGCTGGAGCAGGCCGCCGCGATCGCGTGGGTCAAGGCGCCGGATCAGGCCCTGTTCGACAAGGGCGGTGATCTGTATGAATGGTACGCCGATGCACAGGTGAACGGCTGCTACAACGCCGTGGACCGCCACGTCGAGAACGGCCGCGCCAATCAGCCCGCGATCATCCACGACAGCCCGATCACCGGCACCAAACAAACGATCACCTTTGCCCAGCTACAAACCCGCGTTGCCGCACTGGCCGGTGCGCTGGTGGCCCAAGGGGTCGGCACCGGCGACCGCGTCATCATCTACATGCCGATGGTGCCCGAAGCGGTCGAGGCGATGCTGGCCTGCGCGCGCATCGGGGCGGTCCATTCGGTTGTCTTTGGCGGGTTCGCCGCGAACGAGCTGGCCGTGCGCATCGACGACTGCACCCCCAAGGCGATCATCGCCGCCTCCTGCGGGCTGGAACCGAACCGCACGGTCGAATACAAACCCCTGCTGGATGGCGCGATCGAAATAGCGAGCCACAAGCCCGACAGCTGCATCATCTTGCAACGCTCCCAGCATGAATGCGCCCTGATCCAAGGCCGCGACATCGAATGGGAGGCCGCCAAAGCCCTGGGCACCCCCGCAGATTGCGTGCCTGTGGCCGGCAACCATCCCGCCTACATCCTCTACACCTCCGGCACGACCGGCGCGCCAAAAGGTGTCGTGCGTCACACGGCGGGTCATCTGGTGGCGCTGAACTGGACGATGAAGAACATCTATAACGTCGATCCCGGCGATGTGTTCTGGGCGGCCTCCGATGTCGGCTGGGTCGTCGGCCACAGCTATATCGCCTACGGGCCGCTGATCGCGGGTAACACAACAATCGTGTTCGAGGGCAAGCCGGTGGGCACCCCTGACGCAGGCACCTTCTGGCGCGTCATCGCCGAACACAACGTACGCAGCTTTTTCACCGCACCGACCGCCATTCGCGCCGTCAAACGCGAAGACCCCAAAGGGCTGGAGGTGGCGAAACATGACATCTCGGGACTGCGTGCGCTCTACCTCGCGGGGGAGCGCGCGGACCCCGATACGATCATCTGGGCGCAAAATGTACTGGGCAAGCCGGTCTACGATCACTGGTGGCAGACCGAAACAGGATACACCATTGCTGGCAATCCCGCAGGGCTCGAGGCACTACCGGTCAAGGTCGGCTCTCCCACTGTGCCGATGCCCGGCTATGACGTACAAATTCTGGATGAGGCAGGCCACCCCGTCGGCCCCGGCACACTGGGCGCCATCGCCATCAAACTCCCCCTGCCGCCGGGCACGCTTCCAACCCTGTGGAACGCCGAAGACCGATTTCGCAAAAGCTATCTCACTACCTTTCCCGGCTACTACGAGACGGGCGATGCCGGTATGATCGACGCCGACGGCTATCTCTACATCATGGCGCGCACCGATGACGTAATTAACGTGGCCGGCCACCGTCTGAGCACCGGCGCAATGGAAGAAGTCCTTGCAGGCCATCCCGACGTGGCCGAATGCGCCGTCATCGGGGTAACGGACGCCCTCAAAGGGCAGGCGCCGATGGGTTTTGTTTGCCTCACCAACGGCGTCAATCGTCCGCACGCCGACATCACAGCCGAATGTGTCAAACGCGTCCGCGACCAGATCGGCCCCGTGGCCGCTTTCAAGCTGGCGCTGGTGGTAGACCGTCTTCCCAAAACACGATCAGGCAAAATCCTGCGCGCGACAATGGTCAAGATTGCCGATAGCGAGGATTTCAAACTCCCCGCCACCATCGACGATCCCGCCATTCTGGACGAGATCAAAACAGCGCTGCAAACCATCGGCTACGCCAAAGAATAGGCCAACAACCAGACGGCGCACAAAAAAACGGCCCCCCGAAAAGGGGAGCCGTTTTCCTGTTGGCCAGTGTTAACTCAGAACTGCGCCATAAATTCGTCGACCTCTTTTTTGGCCTCTTCCTTCGTCTTGCCGTACTTCTCTTGGATACGGCCCTCCAGTTCTTCGCGGTTGCCGTCGGCACGGTCCAGATCATCGTCGGTCAGTTCGCCCCATTTTTGTTGCGCTTGGCCTTTGACTTGCTTCCAGTTGCCTTGAATTGTGTCCCAGTTCATGACTGATCTCCTCTTCTGTGTGTCTACGTTGTGGCGGCTGCTAAATCTTCGTCACTGCGCCGCCTCTTCACTGACACAACACGCCCCCGCGCCGATAAGTTCCATATTTCCTGCATGCAGCTACATAGCACGCTCGCGCGCCCCGCATCGCAGTGCCCCGGCCGTCTTCGCTTTTCCAATAAACTCAATTCCACAGCCTCTTCGCGCGCAAGGCTCTCAGGTGAACTGCTCCGAAATCAGCCGCTCTTCCAGACCGTGCCCGGGGTCGAACAGGATTTTATGCGCGATGCTCGGCTCCGAGCGGATCTCGACACTTGCCACATCGCGGTAGCTGGTTCCGTCGGCATCCGCCATCACGGGGCGCTTTTCCGGCTCCAACACATCAAAGCGCACGATCGCCGTTTTCGGCAGCAACGCACCGCGCCAGCGCCGGGGCCGGAACGCAGCCATTGCCGTCAACGCCAGCACATCCGCGCCAATCGGCAGGATCGGACCGTGCGCGGAATAATTATACGCGGTAGAGCCCGCGGGCGTGGCGACCAATGCACCGTCGCAAACCAGCTCTTGCATGCGCAGCCGTCCGTCGACTGTGATCTGGAGCTTGGCGGCCTGCGGCCCTTCGCGCAGCAGGGCCACCTCGTTCAGGGCCAGCGCGTGTGACTGGCGCCCGTCCGCGTGGGTGGCCTTCATCGACAGCGGATTGATCACCGCCTCTTCTGCTGCGGCCAGCCGCGCGCGCAGATCCGTCTCGACGTAGGTGTTCATCAGAAATCCGATGGTGCCCCGGTTCATCCCGTAGACGGGTGCGGGCATTTCCTGTGTGGCGTGCAGCGTCTGCAACATAAACCCGTCGCCACCCAGCGCCACGATCACTTCGGCGTCTTGCGCAGGCACGTTGCCGTAGCGCCCGATCAATGCGGCGCGCGCGGTCTGCGCGGTGGGCGTCTCGCTCGCCAAAAAGGCTATCTTCTGGGGCATGTTGTTTCCGATCCGACCGCCTGTCCACCCAGACAACCACACTATCGCCGCGCGTACCAGTACCGCGCCGCCAAATCAGCGCGTGCGGCAAAAAGACGGCTGCGCGCGCGGGGCGGCGCGTCTATCACGCACACAGTCGTTTTCGCATCTTCACCTCGCGCATTGTTTCCGATACGAAACACCCCAAGAGGACCCAACGCTCAAGGAGCCAGCCCATGTTGACCAAAACATCCGATTTCTTCACCCGCAGCCTTGCCGACACCGATCCCGCCATCGCGCAAGCCACGACAAAAGAACTCGCCCGCCAGCGCAACGAGATCGAGCTGATCGCCTCCGAGAACATCGTCTCGGCCGCCGTGATGGAAGCACAGGGCGGCGTGATGACCAACAAATACGCCGAAGGCTATCCGGGCCGTCGCTACTATGGCGGCTGCCAGCACGTCGACGTGGCAGAGCAACTGGCGATCGACCGCGCCTGCCAGCTGTTCGGCTGCGGCTTTGCCAACGTACAGCCCAACTCGGGCTCGCAGGCAAATCAGGGCGTGTTTCAGGCGCTACTCCAGCCCGGCGATACGATCCTCGGGATGAGCCTTGATGCGGGCGGCCACCTGACCCACGGGGCCAAGCCGAACCAGTCCGGCAAATGGTTCAATGCCATCCAGTACGGTGTGAAGCGCGAGGACAACCTGCTGGACTATGACGAGGTCGCGCGCCTCGCGGCCGAGCATAAGCCCAAGATGATTATCGCCGGTGGCTCTGCCATTCCGCGCACGATTGATTTTGCAAAAATGCGCGAGATTGCGGACAGCGTCGGTGCGTGGCTGCTGGCGGATGTTGCGCATTTTGCGGGCCTGATCGCGGCGGGCGAATACCCCAACCCTTTCCCGCATGTGCATGTTGCCACGACAACGACCCACAAGACCCTGCGCGGCCCGCGCGGCGGTATGATCCTCACGGACGACGAGGCGCTGGCAAAGAAATTCAACTCTGCCATTTTTCCCGGCATTCAGGGCGGCCCGCTGATGCACGTCATCGCGGCCAAGGCTGTGGCCTTTGGCGAAGCGCTGGACCCCTCGTTCAAAACCTACATCCAGCAGGTCATCAAGAACGCCCAAGCCCTGTCGGACCAGCTGATAAAAGGGGGCCTCGACACGATCACCCACGGCACCGACACCCATGTGCTGCTGGTCGATCTGCGTCCCAAAGGCGTCAAGGGCAACGCCACGGAAAAGGCGCTGGAACGCGCGCACATCACCTGTAACAAAAACGGTGTGCCGTTCGATCCTGAAAAGCCGATGGTCACCTCCGGCATCCGCCTCGGCTCCCCCGCGGGCACCACGCGCGGCTTTGGCGAGGACGAGTTCCGCCAGATCGCGGACTGGATCATCGAGGTTGTCGACGGCCTTGCCGCGAATGGTGAGGAAGGCAACGCCACAGTCGAGGCCAAGGTAAAGGCGGAAGTCGAAGCGTTGTGCGCCAACTTCCCGATCTACCCGAACCTGTGAGCCCTGCGCGCCGCCACAGCGGATAACAAACAAGGCCCCGACAGCAGTGCTCGGGGCCTTTTCTACATGTGCGCCACTGGTGTGAATGCCCCGCCCAAAACCGGAAAGGCCCCTGCCCGATGATTGCCTATGTCACTGTCGGCGCTGATGACATCGCCCGCGCAAAACGGTTTTATTGCGCCTTTCTGCCCGCGCTTGGCTATGCGCTGGAGGAAGGCGCAGAAGGCCTCAGCTTTGTGCTGGCTGTGCCGTCAGGGCAGCTGCCCCTGTCACCTGATTTCTACGTCAAGCCGACGTTTAACGGGCTGCCTGCCACCGCAGGAAACGGGGCGATGGTCGCCTTTGAGGCGCGCGGCCAGCAGCAGGTGCGCGACCTGCATGCAGCGGCCCGTGCTGCGGGCGGCGCAGACGACGGGCCGCCCGGCTTTCGCCCCGATTACGGGCCGCAGTTCTACGTCAGCTATCTGCGCGACCCGCAGGGCAACAAGATCGCACTGTTCGCCAGCAACCCCGATGAGGCCGGGCGCGACGACTAGTGCATTGCACCCTGCCCTTTCCTCTGGCGTTGATCTGCGGCAATCTGGTGCAGCGCCCCAACACAAAGGACAGGTTTATGATCATCCATCCCGCAGGCTCCCGCCCCTCTGCCGCAGGCCCGTCCGAGTATTTCACCGGCACTGTGCGTATGGATCCGCTGGTCAGCACACCCGCCCCTGCCCGCTTGCGCGGCGTCACGGTTACCTTCGAGGCGGGCGCGCGCACCGCGTGGCACACGCATCCGCTGGGCCAGACCCTGATCGTGACATCCGGCGTGGGGCTGGTGCAGCGCGAGGGTGGCGCGATCCAGACGATCCGCCCCGGCGACACCGTCTATTTCGAGCCGGACGAGAAGCATTGGCACGGGGCCACGCCCACAACCGCCATGACCCACATCGCGCTGCAAGAAGAGCTGGACGGCGTGGCGGTCACCTGGATGGAGCAGGTCAGCGATGCGCAATACGGCGCCCCTCAGACGTAGCCGCGCCACCACAGCCAGACTACGAACAGGACCGCCACAAGGATCATATTCGCGACCACCGCCCCCGCAAGGCTCAGCAGGTGGGTGCGCCGCATCTCGTTCACGTCCAGTGCGGACAGATGCGCATGCATCACGGCATAGGCCTGATCGACCTCGGCCAGGTCGACCTGCCGCGCGGTTTTGGGATTATGGGCCAGCATCTCGGCGCGCATCAGGGCGGCCCCGCTTTTACGCACGCGGCGCGGCAGGCGGCGGCCCGCGCGGCGCAACGACTGGCGCAGATCGCGCCCGCGCACATCCAGCTTTTGCTGCATCAAGCCGCGCAGCTTGCGCGATTTGGCGGCCATATCCTTGTCCGTGATCATGGCATCACACCTAAGCGGCTGGTCAGCGTGCCGCAATGGCGCTAGGGCTGTCGCATGCTGAGTTTTTCCGAATATGGCACCACGCACACAGACAGCACGCCGCTGGTGATTGCGCACGGCCTTTATGGATCGGGCCGCAACTGGGGTGTGATCGCCAAACGCCTGAGCGATACGCGCCACGTCATCACCCCTGACATGCGCAACCACGGCCACAGCCCGCACACGGCGACGCACACTTACGCGGACATGGCGGACGATCTGGCGCAGCTGATCGGCCACATCGGCGGGCCGGTCGATCTGTGCGGTCATTCGATGGGGGGCAAGGCGGCGATGGTGATGGCCCTGCGCCATCCGCAACTGCTCCGCCGTCTGATCGTGGCCGATATCGCCCCTGTAGGCTATGACCACTCCCAATCGCAACAGATCAAGGCGATGAAGGCCGTCGACCTGAGCGTGGTGACGCGCCGCTCGGAGGCGGCAGAGCAATTGGCCGCCGCAGGGGTCGAGCCTGCCTTGCAAAGCTTCTTTACCCAGTCGCTTGATGTTGCGGGCAAAAAGTGGCGACTGAACCTTGATGTGCTGGAGGCGGAGATGGACGCCATCATCGGCTTCCCCGATGTGACAGGCCGCTTCGATGCGCCCACGCTGTTTCTGAGTGGTGGCGACAGCGACTATGTCCGGCGCGAGGATCGCCCCCTTATCAAATCCCTGTTCCCCGCCGCGCGGTTCGCCAAGCTACCGGATGCGGGTCACTGGCTGCACGCAGATCGCCCCCGCGCGTTCGAGGCCGCTGTGCGCGCAATGCTGGACGCCTGACGCGCCCTGCCCGGCAGCGCGGCACAGCGGGCGAATCCACCTGCACACCAGTCGGGGGGCTATGGACTGCGGCCGATCATAGGTTGGCACTGGCCAAAGCAGTCCGCCATCCTCCACAAACAGCGGCCCTGCCCTTGCCCACCCAGAGCCGTTTAACCATCACAATTACCACGACAATATCGCACTGCCAGAATGCAAGAGCACCAAACACTAAGACCTTTGGGAAAGTTTCGGGTTTCATTTCAACCCTGACTGGAGTCACACTGCCCCCTACAACAATAAATTAGGGGAGGATGGAAATGTCAGACGACCAGCGGATGAGCCCGCCGATGACGGAGCTCGATATCAACACCACGACGGGAGGGTTCTATAACGGCTTTGCCACCTCCGTCGCAGTGCCCGCCAAAATCATCATTTCAATCATCGTCGTTTGGGCGATCTTCTGGCCGACCCAGTCGGGCGCAGTGCTCAGCGGCCTCAACGCGGTCATCCTCAAAAGCTTTGCCGCCTGGTATATCTGGGTCGTCGCATTCTTTGTGATCGTTTGTATCATTCTGGCGCTCTGGCCTGCTGCCGGGCGGCTCAACCTCGGGCTTGAGGGGGAGAAGCCGGAGTTCAACAATTTCTCGTGGTTCTCGATGATGTTCGGTGCGGGTATCGGTGTCGGCATGCTGACATGGGCCGTGGCAGAACCCGTGGCCCACTTTGGCTCCAACCCCCAGACAATCATGGGGCTGGCCACCGGCAAGACCGAGGATAACATCCGCAACGCCTATCAATGGTCGTTCCTGCACTGGGGCTTTAGTGCCTGGGCCTGCTATGCGATCTGCGGGCTGTCGCTGGCTTTCTTCAGCTACCGGCGCGGCCTGCCGCTCACGATCCGTTCCGGCCTGACACCGCTGTTTGGAAAAGCGCTTGCCGGCACGCTGGGTCATATCATCGACGTGGTTGCCGTTGTGGCCACCATCCTCGGTGTCGCGCAAACGCTGGGCTTTGGCGTGGACCAATTTGTTGCAGGTCTGACCCGCATCGGCATTGGCGGCCTCATGGACGCCGAAGGCGGCGCCTCCACCGCAGGCATCATCATCGCGCTGCTGGTGATCATGGGCCTCTCCACACTGTCGGCCTTGTCCGGTGTTGGCAAAGGCATCAAGTGGCTGTCCAACATCAACATGGTGCTGTCGATTGTTCTGCTGGGCTTCTTCATCATCTTTGGCGCAACATGGTTCGGCTTCAACGCGATGTTTATAGGCCTGTGGGATTACATCATCGCCCTTCCGGGCATGAGCTTTAACGTCTTTACATCCGACGGCGTTGAAGGATCCGAAGCCTTCCTTCTGGCACAGTGGCAGGGCTGGTGGCCCGTGTTCTACTGGGCATGGTGGATCGCGTTCGCACCTTTTGTGGGCCTGTTCCTCGCGCGTATCTCGCGCGGGCGCACCATCCGCGAATTCGTGCTGGGCGCGCTGATCGTGCCTGCGCTGATGTGTTTTGTCTGGTTCGCATGGGCCGGTGGCACAGCAATTGATCTGGAACTCAACGGCGGCGCAGGCGGCGTGATCTATGACGCGGCCAATGGTGACAAGATCTTTGCCATGACGGAGTTCATGCTCTCGCCAATCTCCCAGGCGCTGTCTTACGGCTTTGCTTTGTTGATCGTGGTGCTGTTGCTGACGTTCCTTGTAACCTCTGCCGACTCTGCGGTGCTGATCGTGAATACGATCAACGCGGCCGGCGATGAGGGACCAAAGGCGCGTCCGCATATCCTGTTCTGGGGTGTGGCACTGGCGCTGGTGGTGGCGGGGTTGCTCATCTCTGGCGGCACTTCGGCGATCCAGACCGCAATGGTGATCGGCGCGCTGCCCTTCTCGGTTGTGATGGCGCTGATGGCTGTGGCATTGCTCAAGGCGATCTATAACGACACCCGCCGCGAAAAAGCGGGCGTTCCAACAACCTTTGACAACATCGAAGGGGCCACCGGCAACGGCATCCCGTCGGGCCTTCCGGCCGAGTAACCAAAGCAACAGAACTTTTGAAGGGCGCTGCATTTGCGGCGCCCTTTTTCGTGCCAGGTGTCTGTGCGCGGTTACGCCCGCCAAACGTGCCTGTTCAGAACATGTTGCCCCTTGCAACGGACATCACCGGATTCCACCTTGCACCCCAACACACAGCCCTTATAACCGCACAAATTTGCCAATTTTCAGGGGGCTGACGCCATGCCAAAGAGAACCGACATCCAGTCGATTATGATCATTGGTGCGGGCCCTATCGTCATCGGGCAGGCCTGCGAATTCGACTACTCCGGCGCGCAGGCGTGCAAGGCGCTCAAGGAGGAAGGCTACCGCGTCATCCTCGTCAACTCCAACCCGGCCACGATCATGACCGATCCGGGGCTGGCCGATGCGACCTACATCGAGCCGATCACCCCCGAAATCGTCGCCAAGATCATCGAAAAAGAGCGCCCCGACGCGCTGCTGCCCACGATGGGCGGGCAGACGGGGCTGAACACCTCGCTGGCCCTCGAAGAGATGGGCGTGCTGGAAAAATTCGGCGTCGAGATGATCGGCGCCAAGCGTGAGGCCATCGAGATGGCCGAGGACCGCAAGCTGTTTCGCGATGCGATGGACCGGCTGGGCATCGAAAACCCCAAGGCCACGATCTGCACCGCGCCCAAGGACGCCAACGGCAAAAAAGACCTTGCTGCGGGGGTCGCGATCGCGCTCGAAAGCCTTGAGGAGATCGGCCTGCCCGCGATTATCCGCCCCGCCTTTACGATGGGCGGCACCGGCGGCGGCGTGGCCTACAACCGCGAGGATTATGAATTCTACTGCCGCTCGGGCATGGATGCCTCGCCAATGGGCCAGATCCTGATCGACGAATCGCTGCTGGGCTGGAAAGAGTTTGAAATGGAGGTCGTGCGCGACACGGCCGACAATGCGATCATCGTCTGTAGCATCGAAAACGTGGACCCGATGGGCGTGCACACCGGCGACAGCATCACCGTGGCCCCTGCCCTGACGCTGACGGACAAAGAATACCAGATCATGCGCAACCACTCCATCGCCGTGCTGCGCGAGATCGGCGTTGAGACGGGCGGCAGTAACGTGCAATGGGCCGTGAACCCCGCCGATGGCCGCATGGTCGTGATCGAGATGAACCCGCGGGTGTCACGCTCCTCCGCGCTGGCGTCCAAGGCGACGGGATTTCCCATCGCCAAGATCGCGGCCAAGCTGGCCGTGGGCTTCACGCTGGACGAGCTGGACAATGACATCACCGGCGTGACGCCCGCCTCCTTCGAGCCGACCATCGACTATGTCGTGACCAAGATCCCGAAATTCGCGTTCGAGAAATTCCCCGGCTCCGAGCCGTACCTCACTACCGCGATGAAGTCCGTGGGCGAGACGATGGCCATTGGCCGCACCATCCACGAGAGCCTGCAAAAAGCGCTGGCGTCGATGGAAAGCGGCCTCACCGGTTTTGACGAGATCGAGATTCAAGGATTTAGTGCCGACGTCGCGTCGGACGCACCCCAGAACAAGGCCGCCATCACAAAAGCCATCTCCAAAACCACCCCCGACCGCATGCGCACCATCGCGCAGGCCATGCGCCACGGCATGTCGGATGTGGATATTCACGCCACCACCATGTTCGACCCGTGGTTTCTGGCCCGCATCCGCGAGATCATCGAGGCGGAGGAGGACATCCGCACCAACGGCCTGCCTGTGACCGAGGACGGTCTGCGCGCGATCAAGATGATGGGCTTTACCGATGCCCGCCTCGGGCACCTCACGGGCCGCGACGAGGACCAGATCCGCCGCGCGCGCCACAACCTTGGTGTGCACGCCGTGTTCAAACGCATCGACACCTGCGCGGCCGAGTTCGAGGCCCAGACGCCCTACATGTACTCCACCTACGAGGCGCCCATGATGGGCGATGCGGAATGTGAGGCGCGCCCGTCGGACCGCAAGAAGGTCGTCATTCTGGGGGGCGGCCCCAACCGGATCGGTCAGGGGATCGAGTTTGACTATTGCTGCTGCCACGCCTGCTATGCGCTGACCGATGCGGGGTATGAGACGATCATGGTCAACTGCAACCCCGAGACGGTGTCCACCGATTACGACACCTCGGACCGGTTGTATTTCGAGCCGCTGACGTTTGAGCATGTCATGGAAATCCTGCGGGTCGAGCAGCTGAACGGCACCCTGCACGGGGTGATCGTGCAATTCGGCGGGCAGACCCCGCTTAAACTGGCCAATGCGCTGCAAGAGGCGGGCATCCCGATCCTCGGCACCACGCCCGACATGATCGACCTTGCCGAAGACCGCGAACGCTTTGCCGATCTGGTGCAATCGCTGGGCCTCAAGCAGCCGCATAACGGCATCGCCCATTCGGACGCCGAGGCGCTGGAGATCGCAGCCGACATCGGCTTTCCGCTGGTGATCCGCCCCTCTTACGTCCTTGGCGGTCGCGCGATGGAAATCGTGCGCGACCAGTCCCAGCTTGAGCGCTACATCTCGGAGGCGGTCGTCGTCTCGGGGGACAGTCCTGTGCTGCTCGACAGCTATCTGTCCGGCGCGGTAGAGCTGGACGTCGACGCGCTGAGCGATGGCACGGAGGTGCATGTCGCGGGCATCATGCAGCACATCGAAGAGGCCGGCGTGCATTCGGGCGACAGTGCATGTTCGCTGCCGCCCTATTCGCTGAGCAAAGAGATCATCGCGCAGGTCGAGGAGCAGACCAAAGCACTGGCAAAAGCGCTGAATGTCGTCGGCCTGATGAACATCCAGTTCGCGCTCAAGGATGGGGACATCTACCTGATCGAGGTTAATCCGCGCGCCTCGCGCACCGTGCCGTTCGTGGCCAAGGCGACCGACAGCGCCATTGCCAGCATCGCCGCCCGCATCATGGCGGGTGAGCCGCTGTCGAATTTCCCGCTGCGCGCGCCCTATGACGCCAACGCCGCCTATGAGGACACGCTGCCGCTGGGCGATCCGATGACGCTGGCCGATCCGGACATGCCGTGGTTTTCGGTCAAGGAGGCCGTGCTGCCCTTCGCCCGCTTTCCGGGAGTGGATACCATCCTCGGCCCCGAAATGCGCTCCACCGGTGAGGTCATGGGCTGGGACCGTGATTTCCCGCGCGCCTTTCTCAAGGCGCAGATGGGGGCCGGCACGATCCTGCCGCGTACGGGTACTGCGTTTTTGTCGATCAAGGATGCGGATAAGACCGCCGACGTCGTTACCGCCGCGCGCATCCTGACCCAACAGTCGTTCAAGATCGTCGCGACCCGCGGCACCGCCACATGGCTGTCCTCCCACGATATTCCCTGCGAGACGGTGAACAAAGTCTATGAAGGGCGCCCCGATATCACCGACATGATGAAGGACGAACAAATCCATCTGGTGATGAACACAACCGAAGGGGCGCAAGCGGTCGAAGACAGCAAATCCATCCGTTCCATCGCGCTGTATGACCGCATCCCCTATTACACCACAGCGGCAGGAGCCTATGCCGCCGCCCTCGCGATCAAGGCGCAGGCGGAGGATGAGATCGGCGTGAAGGCGTTGCAAGGATGAGCGGGATCCACACCCTCTGCCGCTAGCGGGTTGTGGAATTGTGGTTTCTCGCTGCCTGCGCACGCAGCGCCGCAAATGGTCAACGTCCGAAAGTCCAATGCGATAGGGCCGCGAAAAGCGCGGTTATCTATACAGTCCGCAGTAAACATCTTACCCGAAATCCATAGCCCGCGCATAAAGCAGTAATTTGGCGTGAGACTTCTAACGACACTTGCGTAACGCGCGCCAGACTTGAGGTTTCAAACACCTAAGCGATAGCGACAGAGTGCCAGACGTTTTTGATGTCCATATAATTATCAAGGCCTTCTGTACCCCCTTCGCGACCATAACCGCTGGATTTCACACCCCCGAAAGGTGTTTCGGGCATGGACGCTTCGAGCGTGTTGATAGACAGATTTCCGACCTCAACCTCATCGACCAAACGGTCGATATAGTCGGCCCTGTTGGTAAAGGCATATCCGGCAAGGCCGTAGGGCACCGAATTGGCCTGAGCGATAGCATGATCCAGCGACGACACAGGATTAACAATTGCGACCGGACCAAAGGGTTCCTCCTGCATGATGAGCGCATGCTCGGGGACATTCAGCAGCACGGTTGGTTGAAAGAAATAGCCGATGTCGCCGTGGCGCGCGCCGCCTGTGGCAACGGTGGCCCCTTTGGCGCGGGCGTCGTCAACGAGAGCGGTCAAAGCGGGCACCCGGCGTTCATTGGCAGTTGGACCCATTTCAACGCCGTCTTCCATGCCATTGCCCACGATTGTTTCTGTCGCCCGTGCAACAAAAGCGGCGGCGTAGTCCTCAAAGATACTTTCATGCGCGAAAAAGCGGGTGGGCGATGTGCACACCTGACCGGCATTGCGCATCTTGCGCACAGCGCTCGACACTGCGGCGGTTTGCACATCTGTGTCTTCGCACACGATGACAGGCGCGTGGCCACCCAGTTCCATCAGCACGCGGGTGTCATGCTGCGATGCGAGCGTTGTCAGATGTCGCCCGACGGTGGTGGAGCCGGTGAAAGCAACAAGGCGGACAGCTTTTTGTGGGATCAGATAGCCAGAGATATCCGCGGGATTGCCGAAAACCAGATTCAGAACCCCCGGCGGAAGCCCGGCATCCTCAAAGGCCTTGGCGATATGCAATGCCCCGGCGGGCGTCTCTTCGGCAGCCTTCAGGATGATGGAACATCCGGATGCCAATGCACCTGCAATCTTGCGTGCGGGTTGGCTCATCGGGAAGTTCCACGGCGAAAAGGCCGCGACCACACCTACGGGATGATGGTGGACAGAAACCTTGTTGCCGTGGGCCGCCGGGATAATGCGCCCGTAGGTCCGCATCGCTTCTCCCGCATCCCATTCAAAAAATTCGGCGCCCCTGATGACCTCTAGGCGTGCCTGATGCAAAGGCTTCCCATGCTCCAGAGTGATAGACGTGGCGATCTCTTCTTGTCTGTCGCGCAACAGGGCGGCGGCGCGCAGGATCGTGTCCGCACGCGTTCTCGGCGAGACGCGCCGCCACACCTCAAACCCCTTTGTCGCCGCGGCAAGGGCATCGTCAAGATCACTGCGAGAGGCACAGGGGAGGCGGCCGATTTCTTCCTCGGTGGCCGGATTGACGACCGGCATATCCTGACTGGCTTTGCGCCACTGTCCGTCGATGAATAGATTAAGGTCTGGATACATGGGCCGGTGCCTCCGATAGCTTGGGTTTCAGATCACCTGTCGGGCTTTGATGCTTCAAGTGAATTGAATGAATACTGGTATCAATTTGGGGAATATCAGGCCTGCTGAATTTGGGCGGCTGCATGCAGTGCTGCCTTGAACGCGCGGCCGGCGGGCGACAGGGTGTCATTCATCCGCAGCGACACGCCGATTGATCCACGCCCGAACGGAACCGGCCAATCCAGCGCAACCAAATGACCGTTTTGCACATCTTGCAGCACGACTTCGGCCGGCATCAGGCCGATCAGATCACGCGATTGCAAAAGGGCGCGGTTGGTCAGGTACGACACGCTTTCGATTGATACTTTGGGCACATATTGTTGTTGCCCGACAAAGAAATGATCGACCTGCCGCCGTAGCGTCGTCTCAAGTGGCGGCAGAACCCAGCCAAAAGGTTTTGTTTGCGCAAACGTGATCCCGACCTTGTTGGCAAGCGGGTGAGTGGGGCCTGTGGCGGCAATGATCTGATCCTCGAACAGTTTTTCCTGCCGGATCTTGTCGCGATGGCGATGCGATGGAAGGCGGCCAACAACCATATCAATTTCACCCGAAAGCAATCCCGGCATCAGCACCTCGTTGGTGCCTTCGACGACTTTGATTGCCACGTTTGGACGATCCGCCAAGAGGAGTTCGATCGCCATCGGCAACACCCGGGTCGAGGCGGCCAGCAAGGTTCCCACAACGACCCGGCCTGCGTTCCCCTCGCTCAGATCATCAAGTTCCTGCGCGGCATTCGAAATCTGGGCAAAGATGAGTTTGCCATGCCGGATCAATGTTTCACCATAGACCGTCGGCACCACGCCGCGATTGGTGCGGTCGAAAAGTTTGACTTCGAAATCCAGCTCTAGATCCTGTATCATCTTTGTCGCCGCAGGTTGCGAAATCCCCAGGGATCGTGCGGCATTCTGGATGTTGCCATGCGTGCCAACCGCCACCAGCAATCGAAGCTGACGCAGCTTGAGCCGCGTCAGGGCGCGATCGACAATGCGGGCGGATTTGTCGATCACAACGAAATTTCCCTTGTGATCTGGTCAAGCTTGCTGAGTACGCTCATTGCGGCCAGTGCAGATGAGCGCGGATTGTCAGGCAGTGCATTGCCGCTGATTTCAAATCGAAACTGTCCAAAGGTCCCGCTGGCGCTGATTTCGTGGATGTTTCGTTCAATTGATGCATCCGCAATCAGCCTAACCTGCGTGTCGTCAAACCCAAGCCCAGCAAGGGCGACTGCCGCTGCCACATTGGCATTTTTGGGGTATTCCATCGCGGCGTCACGCGCGCTGCCGTGGAAATGGGTTTCTGATCCGGCCTCCAGCGTGTCCAGATCGAGTTTGGATTCTGCTGGTGACCCGCGCCAGCCTTTTGGCGGTTTGCGCCCTGTATAGAGGACAGATGTCAGGCCGCCTATGCGCGCCGCATTCAGGCAATCAAGCGCGCCAATCGCGCCGCTGGCGAGATGCAGTTTCGACCCGCCGTCCCGCGCCGCCTGCGCCAATGCAGCCTCGGTAGCCGGGTTTGCAAGCGCCCCGAGCGAAACGGTAACAAGATCAATTCCGCGCGCAAGAATCTTTGGCCCATGATCCACCAGCGCCGCGTGTCCTGCGCAATCAATCATCAGGTCAATACCGGCCGGGATCGCCGCCACCGAACCGCACTCAACCGTGGCATCGGGTGGCACGCGTTCAGGCCGCAGCAACACCACATCCACCGACTGCCCCCGTTCTGTGAGAGCCGAAGTAACATAGCGCGCAATCGCGCCGCGACCGATCAATCCAATTTTCATAGCGGCACCTTAGGCCCAACCTGTGCTTTCGGAAATTGCAAAGCGTGTGCTATTCTATTTTTTGATACCCAATTGCGCTGTTGGGTTTGGACCTGCTGCGCGCAATGGGGTTCACTTTGCGTAACTGACCCCAAGAGTGGATGCCATGAATTACACCAAACACGAGGCGAAGGCCTATGCGCGCGAACATATGCGGGGCATTTGGGCTGCGGCGCTCAATCCGTATAAGGACGATCTGTCGCTTGACGAAGAGGGCTTGCGCGCCAACATCCGCCATTGGGTTGACGATCTGGGCATTCAGGGCCTGTTCATTGCCGGCAAGCAGGGTGAATTCTGGGCGATGAGCCTTGAAGAGCGCAAGCGCAACATGACCCTTGCGGTCGAGGAGTGTGCGGGTAAGGCCGGCACCATCATGTCGATCTCGGATCAGAACATGGACACGGCGCTGGAGCTGGGCCGCCATGCGCAATCGTGTGGCGCAGACTATGTTGTGGTGCACGCCCCCATGCTGAGCTTTTGCCAGGACAGAGGCGAAGTTCTGTACAACTACTACAAACGGTTTTGTGACGAGCTGGACATCGGCATCGCCATGTGGAGCCACCCTGACAGCGGTTATTTGATGCAACCGGAAGAATGCGCGCGCATCGCCGAACTGCCCAACATTGTTGCGATCAAATATTCTGTCCCGCGCGAGATGTATGTCAAGCTGACCCATATGGTCGGGGACCAGATCCATGTCTCGACCTCTGCCGAACATGAATGGCTGGACAATATTCTGGAGCTCGACTGGAAGCTGTATCTATGTTCCTCTCCACCCTACCAGTTGCAAACGAAAAACGACCAGCGAATGAACGAATACACGCGCCTTGCATTCGAGGGGAAAGCGGATGAGGCGCGACGTGTCTTTGACAGCCTGAACCCGGTGCGCGATGCGATGCAGCGCACAAAGCCTGCTGGCAAACCAACCGCGTTTGGTAAATACTGGCAGGACCTTCTTGGGCAGACGGGCGGACGTGTTCGTGCACCCATGCTGGAGCTGACTGATGCTGAAAAAGAGATTATTCGAAACGGGTTCAACGAATGCGGTCTATCTCTTTGATATAAGTAAATTGGATACCTACTTGCGGCCAAATCCATTGCGACGATACAAATTGTCGCGGAACGTTCGGGAAAGGGAGTGAAACATGTCAAAGCTGTCGGCATTTAATTTCAACGCTTGGATCGACGAGCATCGCCACCTTTTGAAGCCCCCCGTTGGCAACAAAATGGTCTTTGAGGACTCCGACTTGATGGTGACCGTCGTCGGCGGCCCGAACAAGCGAACCGACTACCATGACGACCCGGTCGAAGAATTCTTTTACCAGCTTGAAGGCGATATGCTGCTCAAGCTTTATGACGGCGACGAATTCTATGATGTGCCGGTTCGGGAGGGCGAGATTTTTTTGCTCCCGCCGCATGTGCGTCATTCGCCGCAGCGCCCGCAAGAGGGGTCCGTCGGTCTGGTGATTGAGCCAAAGCGCCAGGACGGTCAGCTGGATGCGATCGAATGGTATTGCTTTGAGTGCCAGCACAAGGTTTTCCGTGCTGAGTTCCAGTTGCGGTCCATCGTGAACGACCTGCCACCGGTTTACGAGAAATTCTATGCCTCTGAAAAGGACCGGACCTGCCCGAATTGCGGTTCGGTTCATCCGGGCAAAGAACCACCCGAGGGCTGGGTGCAACTGTAGCCAAACAGACGAAACAACAGGGAAATCCAATGAAATATTTTGCAAAAATCGCCGCGTCGGCGGCACTGCTGGCCTCGATGTCAATGACCGCACAGGCCGAGGAATTCCGACTGGGCCTGCTTACGCCTCCGCCACATATCTGGACAAAAGCCGCCGAAGCCTTTGGCGCCGAGCTTGCACAGGCCAGTGACGGCGCGCACAGCGTCACTGTCTTTCCAGCACGCCAGCTGGGGAATGAGGCTGAAATGTTGCAGCAGTTGCAGACCGGTGCGTTGGACATGGCGTTTATGACTGTCGCAGAGGTGTCCAACCGCGCGCCTGACCTTGGGGCGTTTTACGCACCATATCTTGCAAAAGACATTGGTCATGCTGGCCGGATCCTTCGGACGCAGGCGGCAAAAGACCTTTTGGATCAGCTGCCCGCAACGGTCGGGGTTGTTGGTACGGGATACGGCATGGCCGGCTTGCGTCAGGTGCTAAGCCGCGGGGAAATAAATTCCGCCGAAGATCTGGCCGGGTTGAAGCTCCGCATCACGCCTTTCGCTCCGATCCTCGATTTTTACAACGCTGTTGGCGCGGCCCCCACGCCCATGCCACTTCCCAGCGTTTTTGACGCTTTGGCGAACGGTCAGGTCGATGCGATCGATATGGACGCAGAGCTGATCTGGATCCTCAAATACTATGAACACGCGGATACAATTCTGCAATCTGACCACATGATGTTCCCGATGGTCGGACTGGTATCCGCAAAGGTTTGGGCGGGAATGTCCGAAGCAGACCGGGCTATGGTTGGTGAACTTATGGCGAAACACGTCGACACCACTATCGACACCTACATCGAAAAAGAGCAGGTTTGGCTGGATCAGATCAAAGAGACAGGCAAAACCTACAACAAAGTAGGCCCAGAATTCTTTGGAACAGCGATTGACGAGTGGAATGCAACATGGTCCGAAAAGACCACAGCGCTTGACGCCCTTCGTTCGGCAGCGGACGAAACCGCTGACTGACGTCGCAGACGAAACTGATACAAAGCCGGGGTTTGGCGCGTCCAGTGCCCCGGCTTTTTTTATGGAGTATGGCATGCTTACGAGGATCTCTGCGCGATGGGCCAAGCTGGAAATCGGTGCCGCTGCTTTGCTTGCGATTTCCGTCTCACTGTTGATCCTCCTGAACGTCGTCACCCGCAGCCTTGGCATGGCGCTTTTCTGGGTCGATGAACTGGCTATCTACGCTATGGTCTGGATGACCTTTCTCGGCGCATCGGCTGCAATCCACTTTGGACATACTGTCTCGATCACCATCCTGACGGACGTCCTGCCGCGCCCGATAAAGCGGGTCGCGGCGATCCTTGTCGATGCAATCGTGTTGGCCTTTGCCCTGTTTATGATCTGGTTTTGCTGGCGCTGGTTCAGCCCGCTGCAACTGGCGTTGAATGGCTTTGATTTCGCTGCGTTTCAGGGCGCTACCTTCAACTTTATCTATGCAGAACCCACCACGACCCTCGGCATCAAGAAATTCTGGGTTTGGTCGGTTATGTGGCTTTTTGCCATAGGCGCGACAGTGCATAGCCTCGCAAATCTCCTGTCAGCTCAGGGTGTCGAGGCCCCCGATCAAACCGAGATGTCATCGTGACGCCGCTTGTTTTTGCTTTCAAACTCCTGATCGCAGTTCCTGTTGCGCTGGTTCTGGCGCTGACTGCGATCTGGTATATCTGGGAAAGTGACAACACCCTCCTGTACGACAGCTTTGCCCAAAAGATGTTCGCGGGGATCGAGAATTACGGGCTTCTCGCGATCCCTCTTTTCATGCTTACCGGGGAACTGATGAACGAGGGCGGCATGACCCGCCGTCTGATCAATGCGGCGCGTGTGTTCGTCGGTGGGTTTCGCGGAGGCCTTGCCTATATCAACCTGCTGGCGAACATGTTTATGGCGGCGATCATCGGCTCTGCGACCGCACAGATCGCAGTCATGGCGCGCGCTATGACGCCCGAGATGGAAAAGGAAGGCTACGATTCTGGCTTTGCGGCCGCGACAACCGCCGCTGGTGGCTTGCTGGCACCCGTGATCCCGCCCTCCATGATGTTCGTCATTTTCGGCGTTCTGGCACAGGTTCCCATTGGCGATATGTTCCTGGCAGGGATCATTCCCGGTCTGATGCTGGCGTTTTCGTTCGCGTTGGTGATCGCAACGATTGGCTTTATCCGCGGGTTTCCCAAGGGGACTTGGTACACTGGCAAGGAAGCTGTATCTGCCCTGATCAATTGTTTACCCGCCGCACTGATCCCTCTGGCGATCATCGGGGGCATCCTATTCGGCATCGCAACACCGACCGAGTCAGCGGCGATCGCATCGTTGATCGCTTTCCTGATCGGCTGGCTGATCTACCGGGAGTTCAAACCCTCGGCGCTGTTTGAGATGTTCAAGCGCACGGCCATCAACGCGTCGATGATCATTTTTATGATTGCTGCTGCAAATGTCTTTGGATGGGTCATCATCTACGAGGCTATTCCCCAAAAGCTCGCCGTATTGATCACATCTATTACCTCTGACCCCTTCATGTTCTTGCTGATCGTCAATGTGATCTTGCTTTGCGTCGGCATGTTGATCGACGGGATCGCCGCTGTGATCCTGATCACCCCGATCCTCCTGCCGATTGCCATGAACGACTACTCGATCAGCCCCTACCAGTTTGGCGTCGTCATGTGCTTGAATCTGGTTCTGGGCCTGCTGACGCCCCCCGTTGGTGTCGGCCTCTATATCGCGTCCAGCATGAGCAAAGTACCGCCCGGACGTATCCTGAAGTCGCTATGGCCCTTCTTGCTTGCTGTCGCGCTCATCTTGGTTGTTCTCAGCTATTTTCCAAGCCTGTCTACATACCTGATCTGAGAAGAGAAAAAAGCGTAGAGCACACAGCCGTGCGGAGGGGGCTGTGCTTGATATGCTTTGGCCGCCCTATGGCCAGATACACTCGCGGAGATTGCAGGCCCTTATTAAAACGACAGGGCGGTCCACGATTGAGAGCCCATCAGGCTCAATGACCGGTTTTGCGTGACCGGCTGAACTGTTGCGTCATCCGCGCGGCGCGTGAAAGCAGATGATGCACCGGCAATAACCGCGCCTGCACAGGTCCGCGTTGTCCCGCACCGTCGATGTTACTTAAATCGCAACCTGCTACGATTTTGCCTGCATGTCGCTTGCCATCCCCCATAGCCACCTTCCCAAAAATCCGTTAAAACCCACTTCAGCCCATCCGTTGCACATCTGGTGCAGGGGGGGAGGTACAAGGGGTGTACGCATGGCCCCCCAGACAAAATATTGCATGAACCTGCGCCGGGACCCTGACGTTTAAAAGGAATACAAGATGTACACACCCGCCATCACAGGCTCCGGCGTTTTTACCCCGTCGCAAGTGATCACCAACGCCGAGCTGGTCACCGCCTTCAATGCCTATGTGGACATCTACAACGCGGATAACGCCGATGCGATTGCGGCGGGGGACCTGCCCGCCAAAGCGCATTCATCGGAAGAGTTCATTGTCAAAGCCTCTGGCATCAACCAGCGCTATGTGATCGACAAAACGGGCATCCTCGACCCCAATGTGATGCACCCGCTGCTGCGCCAGCGCGACGACGAGGAGCCGTCGCTGATGGCCGAAATGGCGCTGGATGCCGCGCAAAAGGCGCTGGAGGCCGCAGGCAAGACGGCGGCGGATGTGGACGCGGTGATCTGTGCCGCCTCCAACCTTGAACGCGCCTATCCCGCTGTGGCAATCGAAATCCAGAAGCTGCTGGGCATCAACGGCTTTGCCTTCGACATGAATGTCGCCTGCTCCTCTGCCACGTTCGGGATACAGGCGGCGGCGGATATGGTGCGCTCCGGCTCTATCCGCTCTGCCTTGGTGGTGAACCCCGAAATCTGTTCGGCGCATCTGGAATGGCGCGACCGCGACTGCCACTTTATCTTTGGCGACGTCGCGACCGCCGTATTGATCGAGCGAGCCGAGGCGGCGACCGGCCCCTACTTTGCGATCAAATCCACACGCTGCGCCACGGATTTTTCCAACAACATCCGCAATAACAACGGCTTTTTGCGCCGCTCACGGCCCGACGGCGTGGCGGACAGGCGCGACATGCAGTTCATGCAGAACGGGCGCAAAGTGTTCAAGGAAGTGCTGCCGATGGTATCCGATCACATCGCGACCCACATGGCCGACAATGGCGTTGTCGCAGACGATCTGAAGCGGGTCTGGCTGCATCAGGCAAATAAATCCATGAATGATTTTATCGGCAAAAAAGTTCTGGGCCGCACGCCTGATGCGGGCGAGCAGCCCAACATCCTGCAAGACTATGCCAATACGTCCTCGGCGGGGTCGATCATTGCCTTCTCGAAACACTCCGCCGATCTGGCCGATGGGGATACCGGGCTGATCTGCTCGTTCGGGGCGGGGTATTCAGTGGGGTCGGTGATCGTTCAGAAACACGGTTAGACGTCTTTGAGCGAGACGCGCTTGTGGACCTGCGCGGCTGATTCTACCCGCTCTGAGTACCGGTCGACCAGATAATCCGCGTGGCCGCGCGTGAGGTAGGTGAACTTTACCAGCTCCTCCATCACATCGACGATGCGGGCATAGAACGGACCGGCAGGCAGACGCCCGTCGCTGTCGAATTCAAGCCAGGCTTTCGGGATGCTGGACTGGTTGGGAATGGTCAGCATCCGCATCCAGCGGCCCAGAATCCGCATCTGGTTGACCGCGTTGAACGATTGCGACCCTCCCGACACTTGCATCACGGCCAGCGTCTTGCCCTGCGTGGGACGGATGCCCCCCTGCAAGGACAGCGGCAGCCAGTCGATCTGGGATTTCAGGATGCCGGTCATCGCGCCGTGGCGCTCGGGGCTGGACCAGACCATGCCCTCGGCCCAGACGGCAAGCTCTCGTAGCTCGGCCACTTTCGGGTGATCAGGATCTGCGCCATCGGGCTGGGGCAATCCGCGCGGATCAAACAGCTGTGTCTCACAGCCCAGATGGCGCAGGATTCGCGCCGCTTCTTCCGCGGCCCGGCGCGAATAGCTTTGATCGCGCAACGAGCCATATAGCAACAGAATGCGGGGTTTGTGGCCAGAATCAGCAGCAGCCGTCAGGGCCGCGACGTCGATTTGCGGCAATGCCTCCGTGACCAGCGCAGGCAGGTCGTCAGACACTTTCATCTTCGAGGTGCAGCTTCATGTCGACCAGCACCTGCTGCAGCATTGTCGTCTCTTTCAAAAGGCGCTTTGCCTCGTTCACGGTGATCTTACCGTCTGCGATCGATTCCTGGTATTCGCCCATAAGCATCGCAAAACGCTGGCTAAGGGCGATCACGTCGGCATTGACGCTGCCGGTGGTGGTATCGTTCTTGCGCCGCTCGTCAAACTGGACATGGGCACCCGACAGTTCTGCCAGCGCTTGTGTCACATGGGGATACCCTGCGGCGATTTCCAACGCAGCAACCGCATCGACAGGCATAAAACGGTCCGCGTGTTCATCATGGTCGGAATAGTAGCGGCCCAAAGTCGCCTTGGACTTGCCGGTAACCTCACAGGCCGCCTCGACGCCTACAGCTTTCACCAAGGCTTCGGTATGCTTTTTCAGATAGTTACCAGATGCGTCCACAAGATTGTCACTTTCGATAAAAGGGCTGCTTGAAATTTATATCGCTCATATGTGCAGAGTCCTAGTGCAATTTCCCCGCACAATTGTCAAATCATACCAATTATAATTACGCGCGCAATATTCAGCCGAATACAGGACACTATGGCCAAGCTCTACTTCAATTATTCGACCATGAACGCCGGAAAATCCACCGTTCTTTTGCAGGCCGCCCATAATTACATCGAGCGTGGAATGGTGCCCTATCTGATGACCGCGCAGCTGGATACGCGGGCGGGACAGGGGCGGATCGCCTCGCGGATCGGGATCGGGCAGGAGGCCGATACCTATACGGGGGACGAGGATCTGTTTGCCAAGATCACAGCGCGGCTGGCACAGGGGCCCTGCGCCTGCATCCTGATCGACGAGGCCCATTTTCTGAGTGACGCGCAGGTCTGGGATCTGGCGCGTGCGGTGGATGATCTGGGCGTGCCGATCATGTGCTACGGGCTGCGTGTCGATTTTCGCGGACAGTTGTTTCCCGGATCGGCGGCGTTGCTGGCGCTGTGCGACGAGATGCGCGAGATCAGGACCATCTGCCACTGCGGCAAAAAGGCGACGATGGTGGTGCGGCAGGACGCGAACGGGCGGGTGCTGCGCGACGGGGCGCAGGTGCAGATCGGCGGGAACGAGACGTATGTGTCGCTGTGCCGCCGTCACTGGCGCGCGGCCATTACAGACAGCCAGACCGGATCGGGCAGCTAGACCGGATTGGGCGGCGGCCCCCCGCGCAGAACGGCCTGCAGGTTCGCAACCGCCATCAGCCCCATGTCCACCCGCACCTCGCGCGTGGAGGTGCCCAGATGCGGCAACAGCACGACGTTCTCCAGATCGCGCAGAGCCTGTGGCACCTGCGGCTCGAACTCGTACACATCAAGGCCCGCACCCGCGATGCCCCCACCGCGCAAGGCCGCGACCAGCGCGTCCTGCGCCACGACATCCCCGCGCGAAATATTGATGAGGTGGGCGTGGGGTTGCATCGCTTCGAGCACGCGCGCGTCGATCAGGTGGCGGGTTTGCGCACTGCCCGGCACGCAGGCGACCAGCACATCGACCCCGCCCGCAAGCGCGTGCAGATCCTCCTGAAAGGTCGCGTCGAAATCGAGGGTTTTGGCACTGCGCCCGAAATACTGCACGGGCATCCCGAAGCCGAAGTGGCAGCGTCGCGCAATCGCCTGACCGATCCGGCCCATGCCGACGATGCCCAGTGTCTTGCCGCTTAGATGCAGGCCCAGCATTTGTGTGGGGTGCCAGCCTTCCCAGGTGCCCGAACGGACCAGCCGCTCCCCCTCGCCCGCGCGCCGCGCGCTCATCAGCATCAGGGTCAGGGCGATGTCGGCAGTAGCATCGGTGACCGCGCCGGGCGTGTTGGTCACGACCAGCCCTTTCGCACGCGCCGCCTGCGCGTCAATGTGATTAAACCCCACGCCAAAGTTGGCCAGCACCGTGCAGCGCGGGGCCGCCACATCCGCAAAGACCTGCGCGCAGAACTGATCGCCCAGCGTACATAGCACACCGTCATAGTCGCGCAGTGCTGCGCGCAGCGCGTCAGGGTCCAGCGGATCGGTCCGGTCGCGACGCACGACCTCCAGCCCCTCCAGCGCGGGATAGACCTCTTCCGGCAGGGCACGGGTGATCAGAACCTTTTTCAATGCATCCGCCCCCCGACGGGCGTGGGTTGATCGGGACCGACCAACACGATTGCGCCCGCCGCATCCGGCACACCCAGCACCAGAACCTCTGACATGAAGGGGCCGATCTGGCGGGGCGGAAAATTCACCACGGCCATGACCTGTTTGCCCAGCAGCGACGCAGGGCTGTAGTGGTCGGTGATCTGGGCGGATGTTTTCCGCTCTCCGATCTCGGCGCCGAAATCAATCCACAGTTTGATCGCGGGTTTGCGCGCCTCCGGAAACGGCTCGGCGCGGGTGACGCGGCCCGTGCGGATGTCGACCTGCTGGAATGTCTCAAAGGAAATCTCAGCCACGGGCCAGCTCCCGCGAGCGGTCAGCGGCGGCGGCAACCGCGCGCGGCAAAAGTGCGGGAAATCCGGTGTCCGCGTCCATCAACACCTCCAGCGCAGCCTGCGTGGTGCCATTGGGGCTGGTCACGTTCACGCGTAATTGGGCGGGGTCCTCATCGGCGGCCATTGCCAGCGCACCGGCACCGGCGACTGTGGCGCGGGCCAGTTGCAGCGCCAGCGGTTGCGGCAAGCCCTGCGCGACACCCGCGGCGGCCATCGTTTCGATCATGTGGAAAACATACGCAGGGCCAGAGCCACTGACGCCTGTCACCGCGTCGATCTGGGCCTCGTTGCTCAGGCGCACGACCTCGCCTACCGCACTCAGCAACAGCTCTGCCTCGTCCAGCCCGTCGGCGCCTGCATGGGAGTTGGCGACGATGGCAGTGATCCCCTGCGAGATCGCAGCGGGCGTGTTGGGCATGGCGCGCACGACGGGTGTCTGCGGCCCCAGCGTCGCCTCGAAAAATGTGATCGGCGTACCGGCAGCGACACTGATGAACAGGGTATCACCGTTGCCCATCGTGCGCAGGGTCGGCAACGCTTCGGCCATCATCTGCGGCTTGACCGCGACCAGCACGATGGCGGGTGCCACCGGCAAGTCCTGATTGATGTGGACACCTGTGGCCTGCAACCAGTCGGACGGGGCCGGATCGTTTACCCAGACCGAGGTCGGCGGCAGCCCCCGCGCCAGCCAGCCCTCCAGCATGGCCGATCCCATTTTGCCACAGCCCAGCAGCACCAGACCGTCCTGTGCGATACGCGAATTCTTCATATGTCCCCCCAGTTTGCATGCCTGTCGCGTGCATTCAGGGGCTAAGGTTACGCGTGCCCGTAGGCCTGTGCAATGGCGACTTGCAGCGCGTCCTGCGGGGCGCGGTCCCCCCAGACAACCAGCTGTATGGCGGGGTAATACCGCTCGGCGCTGGTGACGGCGGCGGCAATCATCGTGTCGATCTGGTCGGGGCTGGCCTCCTGCCCGCCTGCCAGTACCAGACCATAGCGATAGACCATCATCTGCTGCTCGGCCCAATAGGTAAAGGCCCCCGCCCAGCACCTGTCGTTCACATCATTGAGCAGCGCATAAAGTGCGGGCAGCTTGGGCTTGGGCGGCTCCATCTCGAAGGTACAGATCAGGCGCAGCGTCTCGTCATAGGCCGACCATGCGAGGGTGACGCAATAGGTGCGCCACTGCCCCTCGACCGCCATCGAGATCTGCTCGTCCGAGATGCGGTCAAAGTCCCATTCGTGATGGGCCGCAAGGGTCTCGACGATGTCGATCGGGTGAATATCGTCTTCCAGATACTGCTCTGACAGGGCCATTTCGCCACCTTTATTGTTATGGCCAAAGCGCTGGGACTTATCGTTGCCCCCTTACTTTGGGTGCTTACGCAATGGGACGCGTGTTTGCCTGTGCGTCCTACAATATATGGTGGCCCGCCCGATAGGGTATGGCAAGCGTTTTTCTGGGGATAACCGCAATAAGCGGGGGATAACCCCACAATATTGCGGCCGCGCGGATCAGCACCGCTAAATACAGGCTGTCCCGGCACCAACAGCGATGGGGAAAGCAAAATACCCCTGACAGGTGTCAGGGGCATCGCGCCACCACGGGGGCGGTGACGTTCAATCTACGCAGTCGTGCGGGCGTCGGATCACTTTGCGTCCAGCGCATCAAGACGCGCCTTGAGCGCCTCGTTTTCCTCGCGCGCCTTTTGCGCCATTGCACGCACCGCGTCGAATTCCTCGCGGGTGACAAAGTCACGGTCCGCCAGCCAGCGGTCCATCATGCCTTTCATGGCGTTCTCGGCCTCGTCCTTGGCGCCTTGTGCCACGCCCATCGCATTTGTCATGATCTGGCCGAGGTCGTCGAAAATTTTGTTGCGGGTCTGCATCGTGTCTCTCCACTGGGTCTGTCCTCTATATGGGGTGTGCTGCGGCGCCGTGCAAGGTTGACATCACCGCTGGGGCGCGCTCAATCAACGCATGCTAGCATTCATCCCCTTCCCCGATATCTCGCCCGAGATTTTTTCGATCTCGCTGTTCGGTATGACATTCGCGCTGCGCTGGTATGCGCTGGCCTATATCGTGGGCATTCTGGCGGGCTGGCGGCTGGTGCTGCGCGCAGCCAACACACCGCGTCTGTGGCGGGGCGAGACACCTGTGATGACCGGCGCGCAGATCGAGGATTTGCTGACATGGGTCATCCTTGGCGTGATCCTGGGCGGGCGGCTGGGCTATGTGCTGTTTTACCAACCGGCCTATTACCTCGCCAATCCGGGACAAATCTTGCAGGTCTGGCAGGGGGGGATGTCGTTTCATGGCGGCGCGCTGGGGGTCATCATTGCCGCCTTTCTTTATACAGGCCGCCATCACATCGCGCGGATCAGCGCCGGTGATCTGGTTGCGTTGGGCATCTTTCCCGGACTGCTGCTGGGACGTACCGCAAATTTCATCAACGCGGAGCTGTGGGGGCGTCCGACCGATCTGCCGTGGGGCGTCGCCTTTCCGTCGGAGGCTGCGCAATACTGCCCCGACGTGATCGGCATCTGCGCGCGCCACCCCTCGCAACTGTATGAAGCCGCCCTTGAAGGGCTGGTGCTGGGTGCGCTGCTGGTCTGGCTGGTCTGGCGGCGCGGGGCGTTCAAGACACCCGGACTGGTGATGGGTACCTTTCTTGCCGGCTATGGCATTGCGCGTTTTGCCGTCGAATTCGT
>ENA-ORXR01001042-ORXR01001042.1-marine-metagenome-genome-assembly--contig:-NODE-1042-length-31494-cov-5.417576_pt1 | contig 31494 bp, 32 predicted proteins | sample MGYA00237866_ERZ511479 | MGnify/ENA metagenome assembly ERZ511479
TCCTTCTTCTCGTCTCGTTGGATAACAAAATAGACTCGCCTTAGGGCGCTATTACTTCGATCCCAAAGCACTAGCTTTTGGCCGTTGGCTATTGGCTTCCTTCGAACGCGATTTAAGAGGGCTAATAGCCAATAGCAAACGGGCCAATAGCTTTTACAAAAAAAACCGATGGTAGATATTCCCGTAGCGTATTGTGCCTCTTCTTTTGGTATTTTTAAAATTACCGGAGATGAGAAAGGTATTCAGTCCATTCAGCTGACGCCCAAAAAAGTATTGCCCGATCAGGTCGTACCAAATCCGCTAAAAAAAGCGGTTCGACAACTTACCCAGTATTTTAATGGTCGCCGAAAAGCGTTTGATCTAAAATTAAATTTTGGAGATGCTCCCGCCTTTCATCAGGAAGTCTGGCAGGAGCTGATTACCATTCCTTATGGTCATACGACCAGTTATTCTGCGATTGCAAATACCTTGGGTGATATCAATAAAATGCGTGCCGTCGGACAAGCCAATGGTAAAAATCCCATTCCTATTGTTGTTCCTTGTCACCGCGTGATCGCTAAAAATGGAAAATTACAAGGTTATTATTACGGTCTGGAAATGAAACGCAAATTATTAGAACTGGAAAATCCGATGAGCTTTGCGGAGCAAGGGTCACTGTTTTAAAAAAATGCCGAAAAGTTCGTTTCCTGCGCGGGGAGGAATGGAGTTATGTGCAGACTCAAAAGTTTTTATAGAGAAATACGGTTCAAAGTATCCTAAATACGCTTCTTTCGTTCCACCGAAAGGTCTTTTTTCCAAATCTCCGGTTAGCGGAATATCAAACCAAAGCCCTACCAGTTTACCATCCGACTTTAACAGCCTGGACATTTGCAGCGCGTAAGCTTCGCGATTGGCGGAGAGTGGTGGTATGGAACAGAAAAAGGTTTGTTCGATAATCAGGTCAAACTGACCCTGATAGAAAAAGAAATTTTCGTTAACGAGTTGTGCTTTGGGAAAATCAGGAAAACGTTTTTGAAAGGCTTCCAGTGGAATCGGCGAAATATCTAAAATTACCGTATTTGAAAAACCTTGTTTAAATAAATACGCAGCTTCGTGGGCATTTCCTGCTCCGGGGATAAGAATACGAATATTCTTATTGTCTATTTGATCAATATATTCTTTGAGTGGTGTGGATGGATAACCGATGTCCCAACCCGTGCGCGCTTCGTCGTAGCGGGCAGACCAATAAGCTCGTTGGTCTTCGGAATCAAAAATATCTTCTGCCATTTTTAGGCAGATTTTTTAGTGCTGATCAAAACAAAAGCTGGTGGAATGTTGAGGGGTTCAAAATTAACTTTTACGTTACCAAATACTTTTTGATAAATCTTTTTGGCTAATAATGAATAATGGATTTGAATAAAAAGACCACCTTCTTTTAAGAATTTTCTGCATTCGCCTACAATAGAATAACCCAATTCGTCGGGAAGAGAAACAAAAGGAATGGCGGAGATGACATAATCGATCTCTTTCAGGTTGTGCTTTTTAAGATATTTTTCGAGGTGTTCAGCCGAATCTTCGATCACGTGTAAACGAGAATCTTTGATTTCCCTGATTTTTTTGCAAAACCGGGGATTCACTTCAAAAGAAAGTAAAATAGCGTCGGGTTTCATCGCTTTGATAATATGCTCTGTAATTACTCCGTCTCCTGCTCCTAATTCAACTATCACATTGGCATCCGCAAAATTAACGGGTGCAATCATCGCTTTACAAGCATACTTTGAACTACGAGTTATGGTACCAACGGTTTTTAGATTTCTGAGACTTTCTTTTAAAAATGCTATCTTTTTCATTCGTATCGTTACTATTGAGAAAAGCCCCAAAGGTAACTAATCTTGTTTGGTTTGTGCGAGAAAATTTAGTAAATCCGGATATGCCGCCGCGTATATTTTGGAATCACTCATAGATGCTCTGACTCCATTAATATAAGGAACAACAAATGCGTCGTTTAACCCTCTGGCCACCAACTCTTTACGAAGTTGCTCGGCGCCATAAAAATTTTGAAATAGTCCAACAGTATATTTATAATTCTTATCATTAAAAATGGATTCGATAAGCGGTTGTCGGTATTCTAACAGGATAGATCCTTTGTAACGTTGGGCCAATGAACCAATTTGTACTTTATAAGAGAGGCCTTTATTGGCCTGATTGTACATAACTCCGCGCTCATCCTTCAAAAACTTACTAACCACGGGACCTTTATTAACTATTTGTAAAGGAAGTCCTGCGGCATTAAATATTTCAAAGTCGATTCTTCTGTTTATTTTTTCAGCCATTGCACTGCTACCTCCTTCAATCTGCTGCATCGCAGCGGGATTTACTGCACCCATTCCTTTTAAGTAGATATTGGCTGAACTAATACCTTTACTTTGCAAGTAAGCGGCTACTTTTTCTGCTCTTTTAATGGAGAAGAACAAATCAAACTCCACCGGATCACTGCCATCCGAATGGGCCGTTAACATTATTTTTAATTGTGGATATTCGTTCATGATCTGTACTACCTCGTTGATTTTCTCCAAATTATCTGTACTTAAAATATCGTCGTCATCGCGATAATTTATTGGATTTATTTCTACAACGGTAGTGGCAGATTCTGGAAAATTTACTGTAGATGGGTAAGACTTTGCTGGAAAGTTATCTGAAGACTCAAATACAACCCCCGTAGATTGTTGTTGCTTGCGATAGGCTGGCACTTGCGTAAATACCAACGGATTGGAGGTAACGGATTGTTCGTATAACTGGCTTTTAAAATAGGCTGTGAAGAGATCAAATCCACCATTACCGGATTTACGATCTGAAGTATAATACCCTTCAAGACCGTTGGGAGATAAACGGAAATCTCGGTCATCCGAAGGTGAATTGATTGGCCAGGCCATATTCTCCGGTGTTTCCCACCCTTGCTTTCCGTCATTATAACGAGCCCGATAAATATCCATACCTCCGATGCTCTCTGTACGATTACTACTAAAATATAGTGTTCTTCCATCCATCGATAAAAACGGACTTACTTCATCATAATGACTATTGATTGTTATTCCCAAATTTTTTGGTACGGTCCAATAGCCATTTTCACGGGTACTGACATAGATATCTTTTCCACCTATTCCTCCCTCGCGGTTACTACTGAATAACATTGTGGAGTCATTAAAAAAATAAGGCGATTCGTCTCCTTTTGTAGAAGTCATCGGCGTATTCATTTTTGGAGTATACAATTCATTTTTTTCTTCTGTGCTAAATGAATCAACCAGTACTTCTCCTCCACTCAGTTTTAGTCCTTTATAATAAAACAATACCTGACCGTCATCATTAAAATCCAGCAATCTTTCGTTGCGTACACTGTTGATTAATGTTGGCAGTGGTATGGTAGAATTCCATTCACCATTGATAATAATAGTAGAAAAAATATCATAACTATAGCTACCGTACTGTTCGTCCGGATAACCTTCTGCATTTCGTTTTCCTCCTACACTTCCTTCCCGATTAGAAGAAAAGTAAAGTTTATTATCATAATTAGGACTCAAAACAGGTCCAATATCATCATACGCTGAATTCACTTTAATACCCATATTTTCCACCACTGCCCGCTCGTCTACATAAGATAAATTCATACCACTGGCACATCGTAGAATGTTGTCTTTGATATGTTCTCGACGCTGATCATCAAACTTGGTCGTTTCCAGATATTTTTTATAATTACGAATAGCTTCTTTAAAATTTCGCTGTTGGTGGTAGGTCCGAGCCAAGACATAATAGACTGACTTATCAGGTTTTTTTTCATTACTAATAATCGTATTAAAATAGCGAATCGCCTCCGGGAGTCGATTCGTATGATAAGCAGAGATGCCCATCTTTAGCATAATACCGGCATCAGGATTTTTTAGTCGTGTATATTTGGCAAAAAGATTATATGCCTCCGCGTACTTATCCCGCTTGTAGTAATTTTCGGCGGAAGCCTTTAATTTTTTAGCAGACCTCTGCGCCTGTGCCGGAGACACACTGAACAAAAGTATTGCAAATAAAAACAAGAGATTACTTTTCATAAATCATAATTGAGTAAGAATGTCTTTTTAGTATAAGCTTAAATTGTCTGCTGGTCATCAAATGTTTCCAGATAATCTGCGACTTTACGTAAAAAAGAGCCTCCTAAAAATCCGTCCACTATCCGATGATCGTAGGATAGCGATAGAAACATCATTTGTCGAATAGCGATTACATCACCGTATTCTGTTTCCAATACTGCTGGTTTTTTTCGGATAGCACCCGCAGCCATAATTGCGGCTTGTGGCTGGTTGATGATCGGCGTACCCATAACATTGCCAAAAGTACCCACATTGGTCAAAGTAAAAGTTCCATCTTGCACATCCTCGGGCTTGAGTTTATTGTTTCGTGCCCTGCTAGCCAGATCGTTGACAGACTGAGCAAGCCCCAGTAAATTGAGTCGATTTGCATTTTTAATGACCGGAACGATCAGATTTCCCGAAGGAAGCGCCGTGGCCATTCCAATATTAATTGATTTTTTACGAACAATCTGATTTCCATTTACGGATACATTGATCATTGGAAAGTCACCAATTGCTCTTGCGACCGCTTCCACAAAGATTGGTGTAAAAGTAATTTTTTCACCATATTTCTTTTGAAAAGGCCCTTTCACCCGATTACGCCAATTCACCATATTTGTTACGTCTGCCTCTACAAAAGACGTTACGTGAGGAGAAGTGTGCTTGCTGTTAACCATGTGATCTGCAATCAGTTTACGCATCCGGTCCATCTCAATAATCTCTATGTCCCCGCCACTTTGCAAGTTAGCTGCGCTGCTGCTGTGTACCTTTGGCGCACTAAAATCAGCTGGAGCGGATGGTTGAGTCGATGGTTGAGAACGATTTTCCAGATATTGTAACATGTCTTTTTTGGTAACTCGTCCGTCTTTGCCAGAGCCTTTGATGCGCTCAAGTTCCGCGATAGCTACATTTTCCGCTTTAGCTATATTTTTCACCAATGGTGAATAAAAGCGGGTTCCACTAGATGTATTCTCCACTTTCGCTGCCATGGTAGCAGCATTGGCAGTCTCTGAGGTTGTTTGTGGGGAGGGAGTCGTAACTTTTGCCACTTGACCGTTGGTAGCAGTAGGAGTTTCCTGAATGGCAGGAGAAGGCGCTGTGTCAGCGGTTGCTTCTGTGCCGATGATGGCGATCACTTTTCCAACTTCGACTACATCATCGGTCTGATGGAGAATTTCCAATACTGTACCTGCGGACGGAGCGGGAATTTCGGTATCTACTTTATCCGTAGCAATTTCCAAAATTGTCTCATCCATTTCTACCTGGTCGCCTACTTGCTTGTGCCACTTAAGGATTGTAGCTTCCATGATACTTTCTCCCATCTTGGGCATTACCAGTTCTATCTTTGCCATTGTACTGTAATTTGATCTTGATTAATTTGGTTATATTTTCACCACAAAAATAAACAAATAATAATATTATTTATAAGTCTGTTGAATTAGGAAGGAAAAATAAATAACTCGATCTGTCTTCGAGACAATAAGAATCATTAAAAGAATAACTTATAATATTTGGCTGCTTAATTTTTAGTCCTTAATTCGTCTAACTTACTCATTTTTCATCCTTCAAGGTTTTTACGCGTTTTCCAAAAGAAAGCGCCTAACCATATCCAGGGCTTTTGTAGCTGTATATTTAATATTGTTTGAACGACTTTTTCCCAGCTGTAGTTTCAAGCTATTTGTCTTATTCTTATCTCCTACTGCAATCCAGATTGTTCCTACTGGTTTTTCGGGCGTCCCTCCACCCGGACCGGCAATTCCAGAAATCGCAATACCGATATCAGCTCCCAGGTTTTCCAGTAACCCCTTCAACATCGCATCTACCGTCTCTTTACTAACGGCTCCGTAGGTTTCCAATATTTCCGGCGCTACATTCAATAGTTTTTCTTTGAGTGCGTAGCTGTACGTAATAACGCTGCCTTCGTAGTAAGCGGACGAACCTGGTATACTCGTAATGCGGTGAGCCACCAGCCCGCCAGTACAACTCTCCGCAGTAGCGATTGTTTTATTATTTTTTAATAACAACTGGCCCATCACATTTTCTATGGTATCTTTTTCATACCCAAAAACAAACTCAGGAATCCGGGCTTCCACCAGCGCTACCCGAGCGTTCAGCTCTTTTTTAAGGTCGGTAAGGTTATCTCCAGTAGCCGACAGCCGTAACCTCACCTGCCCAAGATTCGGAAGATAAGCTAATTTAATATAAGCAGGCAAATCTTCTTCAATATCCTGAATCCGCTGGGCAATTCGGGATTCTCCCTCACCGATCGTGAGTATGGTTTGGTGGATAATGGGTTTGCCTGAAAAAGTTTTGGCAACCAATGGCAATACCTCGTGCTCCATCAGGTATTTCATCTCGTAGGGGACACCAGGCATGGATACCGCTATTTTACCCGCTCGGGCAAACCACATACCTGGCGCTGTTCCTGCCTTATTAGTCAAAACAACTGCATTGTCTGGCATGAAGCACTGTTCTCGGTGTGCGGGGGTGGTCTCTCTTCCCCAACGCGCAAACATACCACTAAGCCGTTCGAAGGATTCTTGATGAAAAGACATTCCCACTCCGTAATATTGGGCCAAAGTTTTTTTGGTAATATCATCTTTGGTTGGACCCAATCCACCAGTCATCAATATTAAATCCGTTTTGGCAAAAGAATCATCCAATGCTTCCCGGATAGCTTCCGCCGTATCACTAATAGAAATTATTTTGGTAACCCGAATGCCTTGTAAATTGAGCTGTTCCGCCATCCAGGCAGAATTACTATCAATAATTTGTCCTATCAGGATCTCGTCTCCAATCGTTAAAATATGTGCGGTCATTGATTTTATTTTTAAAAATAAGCTGTAAAACTAACAAGATTACCGAGACTTTGGGACTGTACAATCAAGTGTGTCATACGACGCTTTTTTATACCATCTGATCGCGATATTTTGCCTCTTTACTCAACTAAAAAACAAATAACAGTAGCCCGTTATCCTTTAAGAGGTGCGTTAAAAATAACTTTACATTCTTGGCTTGATCTTTTTATCTTTATAAAACCTATCTTTGCGAAAAAATTACCTCGCTTATGGTTGACGTTAAGTTATTAAAAAAGATTTGCGAAACGCCCGGTGCTCCCGGGTTTGAACAAAAAATCCGCGAACTGGTCCTTAGAGAACTAAAAGGGCTGGCCGATGAAGTTTATACCGATGCCATGGGCAGTGTCATTGCAGTAAAGAAAGGGACGGAGGATAAACGGGTTATGGTGGCCGCACACATGGACGAGATCGGATTTATGGTGAGCCATATTGATGATGAAGGATTTATTCGCTTCCATCCGCTCGGAGGATTTGATCCTAAAACACTGACGTCCCAACGGGTGATCGTTCACGGAACCAAGGATATTATTGGCGTGATGGGCTGCAAGCCTATTCACCTGATGTCTACCGAAGAACGGGGTAAGCCTATTCCTATTTCTGAATATTATATTGATACGGGACGTCCAGCCAAAGAGGTGAAAAAGATCGTAGAAATTGGCAATCCAGTTACCCGCGAACGGGAACTGATTGAGATGGGAGAATGTATCAATTCTAAATCTATGGACAATCGGTTGTCTGTATATATTTTGTTAGAAACACTCAAAAAATTAAAAGGTCGTAAAATTCCTTACGATTTATACGCAGTATTCACCGTACAAGAAGAGGTAGGTTTGCGCGGTGCCATCTCTGCTGCGCACCGAATTAATCCGGACTTTGGTTTTGGTTTGGATGTAACGATTGCGTTTGATGTTCCAGGTGCGCAAGGACACGAAAAAATAACAAAACTGGGAATGGGAACGGCGATCAAAATCAAGGACGGTTCTACCATTTGCGATTATCGGATGGTGGATTATTTAAAAAAACTAGGCGATAAGAAAAAAATTAAATGGCAACCAGAAGTTCTTCCTGCCGGAGGAACGGATACGGCTGGATTGCAACGCCACGGAAAAAATGGCGCTATCGCTGGAGCGATTTCTATTCCATTGCGGAATATGCACCAAACGATTGAAATGGCCCATAAAAAGGATATCCTGGCAACTATTACACTGTTGACCGAAGCGATCAAAGGGATTAATAAATATGATTGGTCTTTCAAATAATTATTTTGTTTCGAGTCGCTCATAGATTTTTTAAACGATCCTTGGGGATAAGAAACAACGATCTAATAGATTCAGAATTATGACTAATATTTTTTGTGCCTAAGAAATAAATACCTATGGTTTTAGTAATTGATTGTGGCAATACCGATACCGTACTGGGACTTTTTAAAGATAGTATACAAAAACATATCTGGCGGATGCCTTCCAGTGATGCACTAAACCAACAAACCTGGTCCTACCGGATTGCCTCTGAATTTTTGGAAGCTCGCGTAAAAACAACTGATATTGAGCGGGTGGTCCTTAGTAGTGTCGTTCCGGATTTGACAGTCAAAATTGCGGCTGCCCTTGGCCAACTTACCGATAAGCCACTGATTGTAGTAAACACGGAAATTTATGATCAGTTGAATATTGAGGTGATCAATAAAATTGAAATTGGAGCCGACCTGGTTGCCAATGCCGTAGCGGCATATGATTTTTTTAAGCAAAAATGTGTGGTCGTCGATTTCGGTACCGCCTTGACTTTCACCAGTATTCTTGATAATGGTCAACTAGCGGGCGTAGCAATCGCACCGGGTCTAAAGACAGCAGTCAAATCCTTATTACAACATACAGCACAATTGCCGCAAGTTCCGTTGGAGGTGCCTAAATCAGCATTGGGTAAAAATACAATCGAAGCCATTCAGGCCGGTGTCGCTATGGGCTATACCGGAATGGTTCGATATCTATTGGAAAAAATTAAAGCAGAACTAGGAGCAGATACAAAAGTCATTGCTACCGGTGGACTGGTAGATATATTAGAAGATCTGGATGGTGTTTTTGACGAAAAAAACAAACAGTTGACGCTCAAAGGTTTGGTATTGATCGGGAAACAGGTAGGGAATAGTTAGCGTAAGGAACGGTACATAAAAGATAAAAAGCCCTTCACGCGATGAGCGTAAAGGGCTTTTTTCTTTGATTAATACAATCGTTGAGCATGGATTAAATTTTCTTTAAACTTATAAGCCATGAAAATTTAGATGCTGCCCGAAACAAAATCAATGCGTTTCCAGTGTCGCTTGCTTACTGTAATTAAGGATGCTGTTGAGCGTACTCTTTTTAGCATCAAATTTTACTTTAGGTAATTGACGTTGGGCGAATAATAGTTCCTGATACTGCTGGTATACCTGGAAGTCTGTTGAAAGCGCTTCTCTAATTTCCAGTGTTTCGGCTACTGTTGTTTCTTTGTAAATGTATTTAACCAAATGGTTGAGTGTAAATTTTTGCTTCATATAAGCTTTTTAAGTTTGAGTAATTAATTTATAAGTGATGAACAACCATTTAACTTATTTTAACAAATACATATTGTATCAATAAGAATTTATTTCCTATTCTGGTCTCTGGTTTAGTTATCTACTGCGGTATTCGTCCAATAATAGCAATTCTATTTCGATGCGTTGAAACCATTCTGCCTGCACTTCCCGATTGATACTATGCCGGGAAGTCGCATCATAATTGTGCTGTACCTGGTGCCAATCCTTGATAAACTTACTGACATAATATTCAAATGCTTCTTCTTGACCACATTTGAATTTTTGCTCAGACAATGCTCGTCGTAGTTTACGGGCATATAATTCAGTAATATCAAAATGAATTTGTTCGTGTTTGAGGTGGTGGGTCGTATACGCTTCTGCTTTCACCCAGCTTTCTTTTTTTTCAAAATAAGACAAAACTTCAAAAATAATTTCACCATTCTTGCACCCTTTAGAATGCATCAACCCTGAGGAAGAAAGGGCCGAAATAGTTTTGATATTATAATCAGGCTGACCTTTAAAGTCATTCCAGGTTAATTTATAATCTTCGGTCCAGTAAATGGTATCAGTAGTCGTCGAACTGGTACCAACAAAAAGTAACAATACACTCACTACGATCAGACTAATTTTTTGGATATTCATAAGCCAAAAGGATTTGACAGTTGGTCCTGAGGACAAACCATCCGGTTTTAAATGAAGTCTGCCACAGGTTTTACAGCACACTACTTAATCAAAATAGTCATCAAGTTCCAGGTTTGGGTCCCAAAAGTAGGTTGATAAAGAAACCACCGTATTATCTTTTACCTCCACTCCTTCTTTTTCTAACAATTCCTGCATCAAAGTAGGTGTCGCAAAATGATTGCGGCCACTCAGTTCGCCTTTCCGGTTTACAACTCTATGTGCGGGGACATTTTCAGCTGTAAAACTTTTCTTTAACGCCCAGCCTACCATACGAGCAGATCCCAGGGTTAAAAATTTCGAAATACTACCATAAGTAGTTACCTTTCCAACAGGAATTTTTTTTGTTAAAAAATAAACTTGTTCAACATAATTTTCATTACTCATTAAAATAAGATCTATTATATAGAATTTTAGTCCGTGCAAGAGATTTGATTACTTTTGCGGACACTAAATAAGCCATATGATTTCGAAAGGAAAACGTTGTTGAAAACTAAGATGGTTGTGTAGGGAGGAAAGCTATGTGTATTATATATGTTATTATAGAAAAGGCAAATACTATGCCTTATGTCATTCAACTTCGTTTATTTTTACCTCACATTCATCTAACGCGGAAAATCAAATTATAGTTTATTAACTTACAAATAAAATTTTACAGAATCAACTTTACGCAAAACTGAACACTAAATAGATGTATAATCCACAAATAAAAGCTAGCCAGATTACCAATCTTACAGATGCCCGATACTTTGCCGCCTGGGGTGTGGAATGGTTAGGATTTGGTCTCGAACCGGGTCAGGACCACGTTGTCACGCCTACACAAATGGCGGCCATAAAAGGATGGGTTGAAGGCCCAAAGATGGTGGGAGAATTCAGTGGTCTCGATGTTGAACTTATCCGTCAATCTGTCGATTTGTTGGGTCTGGATGCTGTTGAGGTTTCCCGATTTGCCAATTTATCCGCACTGCAGCTTTCTGTTCCCGTAATCATGAATATTGTAATGGAAGCGCATCTGGAGTCCGATAGCTTGATCGAACTTCTAAAAGCGAATGATACTATCGAATATTTTATTCTGGATTTTGAAAAAAACGCATCGATCAATACTTTTCGCAAAAAATTTCCGGTTAGTTGGTTAAGTGGCCTGGCGAAACAATTTCCGATTTTTATCCGGACGGATACGGATACTTACTCACTGGAAGAAATCACACAAAATATTAAACCGCTGGGAATTAGTCTGGCGGGTGGAGAAGAAGAAAAAGTAGGGCTAAAATCTTTTGATGAACTGGATGAAATTTTTGAGACACTGGAACCATTGCGGATGGTATAGATTTTTTGAAAAACTAAAAGCCCTTTACATGATTTATGCAAAGGGCTTTCTTTCCAAAATTTTACAAAAAGAAAAGTCTGACTCCTAAATTAGCCTAACAACTTTTTTACCGCAGCAGAAATAGCTTTACCATCTGCCTGTCCAGCTAATTGTTTGCTCGCCATCCCCATCACTTTCCCCATATCCTTCATAGAGCTCGCACCCGTCTTTTCGATAATTTCGCCAACGACTTTTTCGAGTGCGGCCTCGTCCATTTGCTCAGGTAAATATTTTTCGATGATGGCGATCTCTTCTTTTTCCGTGGCCGCTAGCTCATTACGTCCCTGCTCTTCGTAGATAGAGAGTGACTCAATTCGCGACTTTTTCATCTTTTGCAATAAAGCAATTTCCATTTCTTCGGTAATCTCCGTATTGTTACCGTCCGTTTTTAAGTTCATTAAAGTGGACTTAATAGCACGAATAGCACGTAAGCTTACTTTGTCTTTGGCTTTCATTGCTTCTTTTAAATCAGCAATAATTTTAGTTTCTAAACTCATTTTTAAAATATTTGTATTGATCAATATTATCTCTTTCTTTTCAACAGATTTTATTCTTTTTAGTTCCAACCTCCTCTAGTGCCTCATCCCGTAAATATTCAGTAGTCTTATAATTCAGGTTTATTATTTTCCCGTTCTGCAATCAGATTAGAAAGTGCTACAAAAGCTTCTACCGATAATTGCTCAGGCCTTTCTCTAAACATGTCTTCTTCCAACAATGGATCATCTTTTAAAAACATTTTCATTGTGTTGCGTAGCATTTTTCTCCGCTGACTAAATGCCTGCTTGACTACTCTGCGAAACAAGGCATAGTCACAACCCAAATGCTGATTTTCTTTTCGCGTCAATCGAATTACACCCGACTGTACTTTTGGTGGTGGATTAAATTCTTCCGGACCAACATCGAATAAATATTCTCCGGAATAATAGGCTTGAATCAACACACTGATCACTCCATACACCTTACTGCCTGGAGCAGAGATAACTCGTAGAGCGACTTCTTTTTGAAACATACCAACCATCTCTGGAATCAACGTTTTATGCTCCAGCATTTTGAATAAAATCTGAGAAGATATATTATAAGGAAAGTTACCAATCAAACCAAAACTCCGACCTGAACTCAACTGCGCCAAATCCAGCTTGAGGAAATCAGCTGGTGCAATTTGGTTTTTGAGCTCGGGATAATTCTGTTGTAAATACCTCACCATGTCTCGATCTGCCTCTACCACAATCAGTTCTGGTGCTTTTTTTAATAGATATTTGGTCAACATACCCTGCCCCGGACCCACTTCAATAATTAACGGATATTCATCTATTTTCGCCAGACTATCAGCGATTTGCATACAAATTGCTTCGTTGGTAAGAAAGTGTTGACCGTAAGATTTTTTTGCCTTCAACTTTTAGTTATCTTTGTGAATTGAGTTAGAGCTTAATCACTCTAAATGCTGGCAAAATAGCGCTTAATTTTAAAATAAACGGATGAATACCAATATTTCGGTAACAAAATCAATAAAATCAACTGATACGCTCATCCTCTTAGCAGACCGTAAATCGCTCGACTGGACTACCGAAATGCTCAACGAGGAAGGTGCTGGATATGTAAAGAAAGCGGCAAAAAATCAGCTTAACTCTATCTTCATTCCCCGACAAAAGGGAAGCCTTATCATTCAGTTTCTGAACACAGACTCAGAAGAGACGCTTCGTCGGGAAGATGCCCGCCTCGCAGGCAACGACCTGTTGGCCACGATCAATCATTACAAAATTGAAGCAGTCGTTGTTTCTAATGTCCATCCAGTCAATATGTTGACAGACTTTGTCGAAGGAATGGCCCTGGGTAATTACCAGTTTATAAAATATTTTAAAGATAAGTCTGATAGAAAAAAATGCCTTAAATCTATTAAGGTAATGAAAGAGGATTTATCCAGTACTGCGGTCAAAGAACTGCAAAATATTGTTGACGCCACTTTTCACGCACGTGATCTGGTCAACGAACCACTGTCTTTTTTGACCGCACCAGAGCTGGCCAATCAAGCTAAAATTTTTGGTAAAAAATATGGATTTAAAGTTACTGTTTTTGACAAAAAGAAAATAGAAAAACTAAAAATGGGTGGCTTACTCGCCGTCAACCGAGGCAGTAATGACCCACCTACTTTTTCTATTTTAGAATGGAAACCAGCAAAAGCGAAAAATAAAAAACCGATCATACTCGTCGGAAAAGGGATCGTATATGATACCGGAGGCGTCAGTCTCAAACCAACAGCCAACTCCATGGATTTCATGAAAAGTGATATGGGCGGTGCCGCTACGGTCATTGGGTCAATGGTTGCGATTGCGGCTAACAAGCTTCCGTTGCACGTCATCGCACTGGTCCCTTCTACGGACAATCGGCCAGGACAGGATGCATACGTTCCGGGAGATGTAATAAAGATGTTTAGTGGAGATACCGTCGAAGTATTGAACACAGACGCAGAAGGAAGACTCGTATTGGCAGACGCATTGCATTATGCCAAAAGGTACCAGCCAGAATTGGTACTTGACTTTGCCACGCTTACCGGAGCGGCAGCCAGAGCGATTGGTCCAGAGGGAATTTCTTATATGGGTACCGCGGATGATGCGATCTGTGCCAACGTAGAAGAAAGTGGATTTCGTGTTTACGAACGATTGGTTCGTTTTCCTTTATGGCGGGAATACCGCAACCATCTAAAATCAAATATTGCTGATATCAAAAACCTTGGTGGCCCGAGTGCGGGTATGATTACTGCCGGAAAATTTTTAGAATACTTTATTGATTTTCCGTGGTTACATTTTGATATTGCCGGATCTGCTTATCTTCGGGCAGCAGATGGCTACCGGACCAAAGAAGGAACTGGAGTTGGGGTTAGATTAGTCTATGACTTTTTAAAGAATTATTAAAATTATGGAAAAGATAAAAATAGGAATCAGTATTGGTGACATGAACGGTGTCGGTTTAGAAATTATTCTAAAAACACTCGACGATAAAAGAATCAGAGAGAAATTTTTACCCGTGATTTATGGATCTCCCAAGGTGGTTACTTACCACAAAAACATGATCTCCGTGGATGATTTCAGTTTTGCAAGTATTGCACCAGGAGATCCTTTTAAGCATGGTCAAATCAACGTCGTCAATTGCTGGAACGATGATCCAAAAGTTGAAATTGGTAGTGTAACCGAGCAGGGCGGTCGCTTTGCGGGTCTGTCTCTTGATCAGGCCACCAACGATCTGAAAGCAGGGATTATTGATGCGCTGGTAACAGCCCCGATTCATAAAAAAGCGATGCAATTATCCGGGTTTCGTTTTCCAGGTCATACCGAATTTTTAACGCACGCATTTGACACCAAGGAAAGCCTGATGTTGATGTGTAGCGAAAATCTACGAGTTGGATTGGTCACCAACCACGTTCCAGTCGGCGAAGTAGCCGCGCTGATTACCAAAGAACGTTTAAAACATAAATTATCTATTTTTAACCGTACGCTTAAAATTGACTTTGGAATTGAACGACCCACTATTGCCGTTCTCGGGTTGAATCCACACGCTGGGGACGACGGTGTCATTGGTGAAGAAGAGAAAAAAACCATCCGTCCACTGATCATTGAAGCCAAGAAGCAAGGAATTGGTGCAATGGGCCCTTATCCTGCTGACGGATTCTTTGGTAATGAAATGTATAAAAAATTCGATGGCGTACTGGCTATGTACCACGATCAGGGACTCGTTCCGTTTAAAGCTTTGTCTTTTGGAAATGGTGTCAACTTTACCGCAGGACTCGAAGGCATCAGAACTTCTCCCGATCACGGCACAGCCCACGATATTGCTGGAAAAGGCATCGCTAATTCAAGTTCTTTTAGAAATGCTGTTTTTCTGGCACTAGATGTAGCTCGACAACGTAAATCTTATTACGAGATGCACGCAAACCCCGTAAAAAAGAATAAGCAGCATAGTGAACGTTCAGGAAAAAGATCTTGAGGAATGTTGACAAAGAAATGTTGACAAAGGAATGTTGACAAAATAAATTCTGACTAATATTAGGAATGAGGTATAAATAAATGACGATTCTATACTTTCTCTTTTTCCGCCACCATAACCCTGACTTACTGGCTGACGTTAGTCGGGCATGGCCCATTTTACGTCCTTCCTAGAATCTCCTTTTATTTAATCGCCATTCCTTAGCATTATTTTTGTTATGTAAAAGAGCAAACTATCTTGACTCTAAAAAATTTTACAAAATCAATAATAATGTTTGGTACAATTCTTTTAATTGATGATGATAATGCTACGAATTACTTACATAAATACTATCTCGAAGAGTGGGGTATATGTGAACGCGTGATGAGTGCAGAAGACGGACAGATTGCGCTCGGACTTATCAAAGATAATCCGGATATATTTTCTGCTCCCAATAGTTTGATTCTTTTGGACATTAATATGCCCGTAATGAATGGCTTTGAGTTCTTACAGGAATATGAAAAAATGTGTCCTGATAAAAAAGCGAACTGTCTATTTGTTATGCTAACTACTGAATTGAGCGAAGGCTATCAGCAGCGTGCCAATGCCATTTCGGATATTGATGGATTTGTGGGAAAACCACTCGCACGAGAAGAATTGATCCAACAAGTCAGAATAAACTCAAAGATCAGCCTGGCCTGATTTAGCCGAACGATTGCGTCGGCAGCGTTCACTACAATATTTTACATTTTCCCAGTTTTTCTCCCATTTCTTTCGCCACTTGAAAGGTAAATGACAAACCGGGCATGTCTTTTCTGGTAAATCTCTTTTTTTCATTTTAACGTAATTTTTATAGTTTAATAAACAAGGATCCCCCTTTGGTGTTTAAAACAGTATGGAAGATAAACAACGAATACCGCTCAATCTGCGCGACATTGACCGCATTGTAGAAATGGCCTGGGAAGATCGTACGCCTTTCGAAGCAATTACGTTTCAGTTTAATGTTTCTGAAAAGGAAGTTATTGAGATTATGCGCCGGGAAATGAAGCCATCGAGTTTTCGAATGTGGCGAAAACGGGTACAGGGAAGATCCACCAAGCATCGGCTCAAGCGCAATTTCACTACGGGTAGACACCGCTGTAGCCGCCAACGTGCTATTTCTGGTAATAAAATTAGCAAGCGGAGATGAATGATTTTTTTGCTATTAATTTTATGGACCCCTGGCACTTCACTTTATTTACGCTGACCACTTTTTTAATTATTTTCTTCAGGTACCTTCTTATATCTGGCGTTTATCACTATATTTTTTACAGGTTGCTTCGCGATAAGATTAAAGAGCGGATGATCAATTTTAAACCAAAAGAAGTTCAGCAATTTCGTACGGAAATTATTCGCTCGGCCATCACCTCTTTTATTTTTGCTGTTTCAGGAACGGTTTTACTTATTCTCTGGCAAGGTGGCCACACGGGTATTTATCTCGAATGGTCAGCTTATCCAATCTGGTATTTACCCGTCAGTCTATTAGCAGCAATGCTGATTCATGAGACTTATTATTACTGGTTGCATCGTTGGATGCATCGTCCAAAAATCTACCAACTTGTACATAAGTGGCATCACGACAGTATCGAAACTACTTCGTTTACCGCTTTTTCATTTCATCCAATTGAATCTATTTTACAGGCCCTGATGATTCCGGTATTAATTATATTTTTACCGATGCATCTGAGTGTATTGTTGTTGTTTTTGGTAATCATGACCATCTCTGCGACCATCAATCACGCGGGAATTGAAATATATCCCGCTTTTTTTAATCGTCACTGGCTCGGTCAATGGATCATTGGCGCCACGCATCACGACCTTCATCACAAACAGTTTCGCTATAATTTCGGCCTCTATTTTACCTTTTGGGACCGTTGGATGAAGACGGAAAGTCCCAAGTCGGATGAGTGGTTTGAGCAACATACTAATCGTTGAATGTGGCGATTGGCTATTTGCCATTCCTTAGCTTGACAGAATTAGATAACTGAAATTTCGAAACTTTTTTGAGTTTTCAAATACTTTAGAGGGCGATACCTATGCGTTGGAAGGACCGATTAACTGATTATTAATCAACTGTTCTTATTATCCAGGAAAAAATTAACAATTTGAAATACATACTAATTTAGTACCTGATCCACTTGCCCTCTTCTATCTTGTTGAAAGTGAATAGCTCAAACCAAACGGCCAAAAGCCCCTAAATTCCGTATCTTCGTAAAAAAAAATATGGCGACCAATAATCGTAATAAAATACGCCAACGTTATACCGAAAGATTTAACCGTCACCTAAAGTCTCTCAACGCAGCACAGATGGCAGCAGTCGAGTCTATTGATGGCCCGATGATGGTAATTGCCGGACCAGGTACTGGAAAAACCCACATTCTGACGGCTCGAATCGGTCGTATCTTGCGAGATACAGATACACAACCGGGTAATATTCTCTGTCTTACCTTTACCGATGCTGGTGTCTACGCCATGCGCGAGCGACTACTAGAACTGATCGGTCCGGAAGCACACCGCGTTCACATCTATACTTTTCACTCTTTCTGCAACAATGTGATTCAGGAAAACATGGAATATTTCGGTCGCCACGAACTGGAACCACTCAGCGAACTAGAACGGGTAGAGTTGCTACGAAAACTAATTGACCAGCTTCCTTCAGATCATTTATTAAGGCAGCGCAGTAACGATGTTTATTATTACGAACGGCATTTGTTTGATTTATTTAAACAAATGAAATCCGAAAACTGGTCATCTGAATATATTCTGGAACAGATAGAAACTTATATTGCTTCGCTGGCTGACCAGCCCGATTTTCGCTATAAGCGAAATACCAAAGAATTTAAAAAAGGAGATTTAAGACAGGCAAAATACGACGACGTAGTTGGTAAAATGAAATTTTTAAAGTCAGCCGCGCAGCTTTATCCCAAATATGTCGACATGATGAAACGGGCCAGACGGTATGATTTTGATGACATGATTTTATGGGTGCTGGAGGCTTTTCAAAAAAACGAAGTACTGTTGCGTACCTACCAGGAACGGTATCTTTATTTTTTGGTAGACGAATATCAGGACACCAATGGTGCACAAAATCAAGTACTTCAGGAAATGATTCAATACTGGGTAAATCCCAATGTTTTTATCGTAGGAGATGACGATCAGTCTATTTTTGAATTTCAGGGTGCCCGCTTAAAAAATCTGGTTGACTTTTATCATACCTATAAAGAGAACTTAAAGCTGGTTATTTTAACAGAAAATTACCGATCTTCTCAACATATCCTCAACAGTTCCAGAACGGTTATTGAAAGAAATGATAACCGAATTGTTCGCAGCCTGGATAATGTCAGTAAAATACTTACAGCTCAACATCAGGAATTTGCCGATATAAAAGTACTGCCCGAAGTCGTCGCTTACGAAAATCGCGCGCAAGAAGAAGCAGATCTCGTTAATCAAATTGAGGAACTCTACAAAGCGAATTTTCCGATGGAAGAGGTCGCTATCATTTATGCAAAGCACCAGCAGGCGAGAAATATCATTACGCTTTTAGAAAAAAAACAAATACCGTACAATACACGTAAGCAGATCAATATTCTTGATTTACCATTGATTTTAAACCTGCGATTGTTTTTACAATATTTGAATGCCGAATACCAGAACCCTTATAGTGGAGAGTTTTTATTATATAAAATACTTTCACTAGACTTTCTGGGCATACCTGCTAACGACCTGGCAAAAATGAGTTTCTACCTCGCACCACGAACCAGGGAGATGACCTGGCGAGCACTGATCGGCGACGAAATAAAACTACGTAAAATCGATGTACGCGCTGTCGGTCCGGTTATTCAATTCTCTCAATTATTAGACGAATTAATTAGCCAGTACCGCAGTTATCCCCTGTTGACATTAATTGAAAAAATCCTCAATAGAAGTGGTTTACTCGCGAGTTTATTAAAAAAAGAAGACAAAGAATGGCATCTTCAAGTGATCAGTACTTTTTTCAGTTTTGTACAAAAAGAAACAGATCGGAATCCCCGGCTTACGCTTGACGAATTACTGGAAATATTTAACAAACTAGATGCCAATCGACTATCCGTCAGAATTCAAAAAACAATTTTTCATAAAAATGGAGTTAATCTGGTAACTGCGCATAGTTCAAAAGGACTGGAGTTTCAGCGGGTCTACCTTATTGACGCCATACAGGACCAATGGGAACCTTCCCGACAAGCATCTTCCCGCCGATTTAAGTTGCCCGATACCGTGACGCTTTCTGGAGAATTTGATGCGACGGAAGCACGACGGCGCCTATTTTACGTAGGAATGACGAGAGCCAAAGCATTTCTGCATATTTCTTACGCAGAAAAAAACAACGTAGGAAAAACCCTTCAGCGAACCCAGTTTATAGATGAGATACTCTCGGATGGTAGTGTGGAGATAATTCATAAATCGCCTTCTCCCGAAGCGATGTTTGATACGCAGTACTTATTACTTTTAACAACAGAGAAACCTAAAATCACTAAACAAAACCGTGAAGCCGTCGCTGGCTTACTGGAAGGATTTACGTTGAGTGTTACCAGTCTAAATAGTTTTCTCCGTTGTCCACTTGGTTTTTATCATGAACATGTTTTACGGATTCCATCGGTACAAAGCGAGGCGGCATCTTACGGAATTGCGATGCACTATGCATTGAGCAAAATTTTTGAAATCAGAGCATTAAATCCACAAAAAAAATTGCCTACTGCCGAAGAGACCATTGTTTTTTTTAAAGCAGAAATGCAGCGTCAAAGCGGATATTTTATTCCATCCGAATTTAAACGCCGTATGAATATGGGGATTCATCACCTGCAATTATATTACGATCAATTTTCTGCAGAATGGCCAGATAAAATACTGGTAGAATATTATATTAAAAATACCGAAGTTGATGGTGTCCCCATTAAGGGAACGATTGATAGAATTGATTTTACACCAAAATCTCCGTCGGTCAATATTATTGATTATAAAACAGGGCGCCCTTCTTCCCCTCGTTTTAGTAAGTTTACGGAGCGCAATCCGCACGGAGGTTTGTACCGTCGACAGCTTATTTTCTACAAGCTTTTGTACGAAGCTGCACAGAATGAGTTTTTTGCCCGTCAAGGTGCCATCGCTTATTTTGAGCCAGATCACGATGGGACATTTACAATAAAATCTGTCGAGTTTGCTGCGCAAGAAGTGCAGACGGTTAGGGGATTGATAAAGGAGGCGTATCAAAAAATAATGGAGCAGGATTTTTACGAAGGCTGTGGAGAAGACAACTGCAAGTGGTGTAATTTTATAAAAAATAATGTGCCGGTGGATTCTTTTACGGATTTGGAGGCGGAGGCGATGGATGATTAGGTTGTGACATCTAACAACTTTCCTGTTTCTTGCTGTTTGTCCAGCTAACTTAACATCCTGTGATCTCGCTGAGATTATAAGTGCGTCATGAGAATGACCGCAGAGATACTGTGTTGAATTCCTAGTCGGTTATCTTGTACATAGAACTTTAATGCCGTAGGCACTAGAATACGCATATAATTTTTCTATTTTTTCATCAACAAATATACACCTCCAGAATTTGTTTTTAAAATATAAATTCCATTTGGCCATTCACGACAATCAATCGTTTGCTGATTGGTTTGTAGTATTTCTCTTCCATCCATTGCAAAAACAGTAATTTTCAGATTTTCTGATGGACGCTCAATTCTGATAAAATCGGTCGCCGGATTTGGGTAGATTTTAATGGACGCTTCTGCTACCGCTTCGACGCTTACAATGAGCGGTGTCAGTTGTCCCACAAATCCATCGAAGCTATTTGCAGCTGTCAACTCCGTCTGGTTATTAAAGATCGCCGTTCCATTTAAAGCACCGCCACAATAAATTTGTCCCTCTGCATCTGCCACTAATTCAGATAACAACACGGTGGATGGACTTGTTACAATGTGAACATTCAAGACAGTAGACAAGGTATCTATTTCTAAAATAAAGGTATTAAAATCCGCTCCTCCTGCTTGCAAACTAAATCCGTCAACAACAAAATTATTTTTAAAAAAACCACTCCAGTAAAATCGGTCATTGGCAAAAACCAGAGATTCGGATAGTTCAATTTCCAGATTTCCAATAGAGCGCGCGGCCAACGGAAAACCTGCGACATCGTATTTTATAAAGTATAGATTATCGTTTAAATTAGGGGATTGAATTTCGAGATCGGGCCGTAATCTAATCAGACCATAAAAACTTCCAACGGCATAGATATTATCATGGTTATCAAATGCAACATCGCTACCGGCCTGTTCATTGACCCCCCCAATCTTACGCGCCCAGCGTACATTTCCATTTACCGCATAGACCACTAAAAAAGCATCACTGTCGTTGGTATTGTTTTGAATGGTGTCCGTACCAAAATCGTAACGTCCCCGCATGCTTCCTGTTATTGCAATCTGATTGTTTTGACAGGCCATCCGCCGAGGTTGAATCTCCCCCGCAATTCCAGCCTGCCTTGCCCACAATAAATTTCCCGATGGAGAAAATTTTATGATAAAAAAATCTTTTTCGGCTACGGCGGTCATTACTTCATTTTCTATAAAAAGAGAATCAGAAAAATTGCCGGATAAATAGCTGTTGCCTTCCTGGTCGGTGACCATGGCCGACAAGATTTTATTTCCTGTCCCTTCAATGGATTTGGCCCAAACCGGAATACCCGCAGGCGTCAGTTTTAAGAGAAAAATAGCTTTAGCACTCTTCGTTGCCGACAAGGTCAGTGCGCCAAAAACACTGTCAAACCAATATTCACCAGCCCAGTAAATATTGTTTTCAAAGTCGGTATCCACCGCTTTACTTTTATCCGCTCCGGCACTGCTGCCCGTCCGTACCCATTGTACTTCGCCCGTCGCGTCCAGTCCTGCAACGAAAGCATCAGAATTGCCCGTCGCAGTTTCCGAAATATTACCGATAGATAATTCGTTTTGAAAATGACCACAAACAACCGGACCATCATTTGTCCGGGTGGTCAGTGCCGAAATCGTTTCGCTCCCGCTTCCAGATACAGGTATCAGCCACGGCCAGGTTTGCGCGATGCTCTGTGAACAACACCAGCAAACGAGGAAGAGTAATGTCGACAAGGAGGAAAAACGATTATACTTTATTCTAAATAATTTAGCATGGCTCAAAATTGATCTTTTGTTCCCACGCTTCTTCCCATGCTCCCCTTCGTAGCTACTGTTACGAAGTTGCGTGTGTTTATTAACTGGAAACAAAATCTCTATTTTTGAACGCATAAAACTATTTTAGTATAAATTCTATTATGTCGGTAGCAATCAAGCATTTGAAAATGAAATATAAAATCTTGAAATTGGTTAAATTTGTGGTTATGAAATTTAGTATTAGAACGTATTTATCCGGTAGCTTGTTTTTGGTACTCTTCGCGAGTAGTTATTATAGTTGCAAATCAGACACGACCAATAAGCCAAACGCGGCGCCAGAGGTGGTGGCGCAAATTCCAAAAATTGATAAACTCGATCGACAAATAGCCGAAAACCCTGATGATCCTACACTGTATTTTAATCGGGCACAGGTCTATTATAAAAATGAAGGCTACGACGAAGCAATTCAGGATATGGCTTTCGCCATGCAACTGGACTCAGCGAATATCGAATATCATCATTTTTTGACTGATATTTATCTAAAATATCCAAAATCCTATCAGGCCCTGTTGACTATGCAAAGGGTAGTTGCCCTACATCCACAGGATGTTCCTTCTCTCCAAAAGTTAAGTCACCTGCATATTATTTTACAACAACCTCAGGAATCCATGAATACCCTGGATCAGGCGTTAAAGGTTGATCCTCAGAATGCCAGTACTTATTTTTTGCGGGGACTGACCCTGGAAGAAATGGGGAAGGAAGAAGAAGCCATTAAGGCATATCGTTTTTCGACCGAATTGGACGCAGATATGATTGATGCGTGGATTATTTTGGGTCAAAAATACCAGGAACGGGAAGATCCTACGGCTATTCAGTTTTTTGAAAATGCGGTACGGGTGGATACGACCAATATTTTTGCGTTACATACCAAAGCCAATTATTTACAACAAATAGGAGCGACGCAAAAAGCGATTGACGTGTACCGAAAAATCATCCTCCTGGACCCTGGCTACTCGGATGCACATTTTAATACCGGCCTCGCTTATCTGGAGCTTGATTCTACCAGCCTGGCCTACAGAAGTTTTGATTTTGTTGTCAAAACCGATCCAACAAATGCTCAGGCTTATTATTATCGTGGTCTGACCGGAGAGCTGATCGGAAAGCTCGCAGAAGCGAAGCGGGATTTTGAACAAACGCTTAATATGGACCCGGGTTTTCAGCCCGCGCAAGAAAGTCTGAAAAGGATTAGCCAAATTTTGAAACAGGAATGATGCTTGTGGTAGTGTAAAGGTTTATTTTAATCATTAATAAAGGCGGATTAAGGAATGGCGATTAAATAGATTGAGATAAAAGGCGAAATATTTTTTCATCAATCAATCGCGTTAAACTTACCCAAAGCAGCCCTTCGAAGATTTTTTTTTAAAAATTAGTATATTCGTAAAAAGTATTCCTTATGAAAAATATCCTTTGTTTATTACTAATTGCGTTATTATCTGGATGTCAATTCGAAAATAATACCGCTACTGACCCATCCGAAAAAGTCATAAAACCTGTAAATTCAGCGATGGTACCTTCTGGTGCTAAAGTGGTTTCTCAACCAATAAAAACTACTCGGGATACCACAAAACCAACAATCAGCCGTAGTCGCTACGCGGTCAGTCGCGCCCGCCCCAAAACAGAAATTCAGGGTATTTATCCTTATGATATTGAGCTGAAAGATGCGGCGAGTAAAACGGTAAAATCAGATAAAATTTTAGCAAAAAGTAATAAGCCAACCGTTTTGTTATTTTGGCTCACTACCTGTTTTCCTTGTTCTATGGAAATGAAAGCGATCAAAGAAAAATATGCTGACTGGCAAAAAGAAGCAGATTTTAACTTTTATGCTATCTCTACGGACTTTGAAAGTAATTTTCCTAAATTTATTACGAAGGTAGAAGAGAACAAATGGCCGTGGGAAACGTATAATGATGTAAACAGAGAGTTTCGCCAGATTCTTCCCGGTGGACTAAATGGTCTGCCGCAAACTTTTGTTCTCGATAAAAACGGTGAGATAGCGTATCATAAACGCAAATACAAACCGGGAGACGAAGATATTTTATTTGCTAAAGTAAAAGAACTGGCGGTTAAGGATCAATAAAAGAATAACTTATAACATTTGGCTGCTTAATTGATCCTAAGTAAAACTTGTCTAACACGATTTTATCACCTCCGAAGGTTTATATAAAAACTCAGGAATGGCGATTGAATAAAAGAAGATTCCAGGCAAACTATTTTTTTGCCAGTCAAGAGGATATAAAATGGGCACTAGCATAATAACCATTTTATGGACGCAGCGTGGCGGAAAAAGAGAAAGTATAGAATCGTCATTTATTTTGTTAAAATTCCTTATTTACCTTCGACTTAAATCATAACACACAATGGCTGTATTAAAAGTAATTGAAATATTATCCAACTCGGAAAAGAGCTGGGAAGATGCTACGGCAAAAGGTATTAAGAAGGCTTCCAAGTCTATTAAAAACATTCGTTCTGCTTATGTGCAGAATCAGACGGTTACGGTAGAAAAGGGAAGAGTCCAGGAATATCGTGTCAACTTAAAAGTAACTTTTGAAGTGGGTGGATAGCATTTTCCTTCTGATAATTGACGTTAAAAAGCAGCTGCCTCTTGATAGAGGTAGCTGCTTTTTTCTTTAGGAATTAGGGGCGAGAGATCGCTTCTTTTTTTTGCGCTTCTATTACTATAAGCAATCGGAATTTATTAATCTTTTTTAACTACTATTTATACCTTAGCCTTTTAGGTGCGGAGTCAAGGCTATGCCTTTTAGGTGCGGAGACAAGGCTATGCCTTTTAGGTGCGGAGACAAGGCTATGCCTTTTAGGTGCGGAGACAAGGCTATGCCTTGTCTCTACTGGTCTTGTTGTGCAAAAACCTTTTGTAGCAAATCGTTGGTTCTTAGAGATTTATCCCCTCGAATACCTTCTTCTTTCTTTTCTACCAATCCGAACATACCGGACAATGCCTGTCGGGTTACGTGGTCTTCCAGGTCAGGATTGGTCTTCTTTGCGAAAGGTATTTTATTATATTGTGTCACGGCTGAATTCCAGTAACTGCTCGCATTCACTTTTTCTAATGATTCGATAATCACAGGTTTAAATGCAGTATATAATTGATCGTAGGTCGCTTTTTCCAGATAACGTGTAGCAGAATCTTTATTTCCCATCAGAATATTCATGGCGTCCTTAAAACTCATTTGCTTAATTGCGCTAACAAAAATCGGCTTGGCTTTGGTCGCTGCATCTTCTGCTGCCCGGTTTAATTTTTCTACCAGATTTGCTTCTACGTCCTGAAAGCCAGGAACGACTTTTAGTTTTTTCGTAATCGCCTGTACTTCTTTTGGCAATAAAATTTTGTAAGGAGACTTGTAATATCCATCTTCCGCAGATAAAAAACCAACCGCTTCATCCACTCCTAAATCAAGCGCCTGCTTGAGTCCGTTACCGGCATCTTCCTGAGATAATCCACCTTCTGTGATGGTTGATTTTGCCTTTTTAAGCATCCCTTTAAAACCTTGTGCCTGAACAGATACTGTAAAAAATGCACTTAGCAGTAAGAGTATTTTTACTTTTTTCATAATAATTTTATTTCAGAATTTTGGTGATCTTTACCAATAAATATGTAAACGAAGGGAAAGACTATTTTATTTTTTCAATTTTTAAACCAACTGACTGAATACCTTCCAGATTTTCTGTTCGCATATATTGCTCCAACTTAAAAATGTAGCTGCCCTTCTCCGAAAATTGTAGTTCTTTTTGTAAAAATCCTTCCAAGTGACACCACTCATCGCCACAATCTCCAAACCAAACACCACCTTTATTCGCAAAGTCAATCGGAACCTGCGTAATTGTCTCGCGGCCAGTCGGATCCGTTGCATGAAATTTTATGTAAATATTTTGATAGGGAAAATCTGTCGTGTGGGTAATATCTAAAAGTAGATTATATTTTGCCGTGACGTCTGATACGTTTACCTGAAATTCGGGGATATTACCGTAAGTCCAGGTCGATGTGGGAATTGGGATTGTTTCGGAAAAAAAATAGGATTTGCCACATCCGGTTAAGAGGAATAATATTGAAAAAAGAATAATCGGGGAAGCAATGTTATTTTTCAAAGAGTTGAATTTTTGGAAGGCTTGAATTGGGATAAAGAATACTGATATAAAAATGAAACGGTATTATAAATTTATAAAATACTTTTTTAATACTTCGGCCACTCTGCGGTCGGTGGTGCATCCACATCTTTGATGCTATAGTCAAAGAAAAAATGGATGAACCGTTTTGCAGCTCATCCATTTTTTTCTATCCAAAATAATCTTTCATTCGCTCAAAAAAGCCTTTTTCCGATTTGCCCGGTTTTGGATCAAAATTGGGCATTGAGCGCATTTTTTCCAACAATGATTTTTCGCTATCCGTAAGTTTTTTAGGCGTCCAGATATTGGTATTAATCAATTGGTCTCCGACCCCGTATTCCTGAACCGAAGGTAATCCTTTTCCTTTTAATCGGAACATTTTACCTGATTGGGTACCCGCTGGAACTTTAATTTTCACCCGTCCATCGATCGTTGGAACTTCCACAGAAGTACCCAAAGCTGCGTCCGCAAAATTCAGATACATTTCATAGATAATATTCATTCCATCTCTTTGCAGTTCTTCGTGCGCCTTTTCTTCGATAATGACAAGGAGATCGCCATCCGGTCCACCGTTGGCACCCGCATTTCCTTTTCCACGCATCGAAAGCTGCATTCCTTCGGCTACACCCGCCGGAATTTCGATTTCAATCGTATCTTCTCCCTGTGTCCGTCCGTCACCACTACAAGTTTTGCACTTGGCCGTGATCATCTTGCCCGATCCACTACAAGTTGGACAAGCAGTAGTCGTCTGCATCTGACCTAAAAAAGTACTCTTGACCTGACGCACATAACCCGAACCCCGACAAGTATTACAAGTCGTAACGGACTTACTATCCTTGGCACCAGATCCATCACAAGTCTTACAGTTGATCTGCTTCTTTACTTTAATTTTCTTGGTAACGCCGTTGGCTACTTCTTCAATCGTCAGTTTTACCTTAATCCGTAGATTGCTACCACGTTGTCCACTGCTACGACGGGTATTTCCTCCCCGGCCTCCAAAGAAAGATTCGAAAGGACTACCGCCGCCACCTTCACCGAAAACATCTCCAAACTGAGAGAAAATATCTTCCATCGTCATACCACCACCAAAACCACCGCGACCTCCTCCAGCGTTACCATTTACGCCAGCATGTCCAAAGCGATCATAACGGGCTTTTTTGTCCGCATCACTGAGAATTTCATATGCTTCGGCCGCTTCCTTAAATTTGGATTCCGCCTCTTTATTATCCGGATTTTTATCCGGATGATATTTCATAGCTACCTTACGGTATGCCTTTTTGATTTCCTTTTCGTCCGCGCTTTTTGAAACGCCGAGTATTTCATAAAAATCTCTTTTTGCCATAATCATTTATTATTGTACCAGTAAAAAGTGTGGTGACTTTATCCAATTGCGATACAAACCACTTCAGAATAAAGTTTATTATTTACCTACCACGACCTTCGCGTGTCTGATAATTTTATCTTTTAAGAAATAGCCTTTTTCTACCGTATCCATTACTTTTCCTTTCATATCTTCATTGGGCGCAGGAATTTCGGTAATAGCCTCGTGGAGTTCCGGATCAAAATCTTCTCCAGTAGATTCCATGGCTTTCAGGCCTTTTTGCTCAAGATTTTTATGCAATTTATTGTAGACGAGCATTACTCCTTCACTGAACGGTTCGGTGCTATTTTCATCTTCCGCATTTTTCTTAGCTCGGTCAAAATCATCGAGTACTGGCAACAGAACGGTCATGGTATCCTGCGCAGCCGTCATCATAAATTCCAGCTTTTCTTTCATGCTACGCTTACGAAAATTATCAAACTCAGCCTGCAGACGAAGATATTTGTCTTTCAGTTCTCCCAGTTCCTGCTGCTTCTGTTCGAGTTCCGATTTGGTTTCTGCAGGATTTTCATCCATCCCCTCTTCTGTGTTGTCTTCTAATGCGTCCTCGAGTGTTTCTTCCAGGTCCGGGTTTTCCGGATCTTGATGCTTCTTATTCATTATATCTTTTATTTTCTTAAACATTAAAGTTTCGTTTGTATAATTTCTATTGCTTTTCAGGATCGATTAAAAAATAAGTGGTCTTTTTTATTGATCCTTCCCCTTAGACTCTATCAATTTTGCTGCCATGCCATTTTTGGGGTCAATTTGTCAGTTTTTGCCGTTTTGCCCTGTCAATATTTCTTCCATTTCCGTAAATGGCAGATTTACACCTATAATTTCACCCATGGGATTGAGTAAAAATTTGGTAGGAACTTCCTTGACGCCATAATTTTGGGCAATTGGTGAGTCAAAAAAGCGCAAACTTTCGGCTTGGTCTAAAATATGGTAAGGCCAGTTTAAACGGTCTTTGGTAATGGCTTTTTTCCAGCGATCCGCGTTGGTTTCTACACCGATACTGACCACTTCCAGTCTAGCGTAGCTTTTATTTTTTGGGGTTTTGAATTTTTTATAAAAGGCGATCAACTGTGGACTTTCCCGCCGACAAGGACCACACCAGCTTCCCCAAAAATCGATTAGCACATATTTTCCTTTGAGACTAGCAAGGGAAAAATCGGCCCCGTTTATTGTGGTTCCCTTGATCTCCGGTGCGGTTTCTCCTCTTTGGTAAGCGGGCTGCATGTAGAGCGGTTTTCCGATAAAATATCCAACTAACAGGAGTACAACAATTCCCGGGAAAACTAATTTTTTCATAATATTACCTTATTTCTTTTGCCTCCTAAGACGTTTCCTTCTATTCAGAATTTTTCTAATCCAGTTAGGAATAATGATTGCGCCGATCAACAAGTAAGCATAGTAGGTCATCAATCGCCAAATGCCTGCAATAAAAAGCGCTATTCCCATCTTACTAACGTAATCGCTGGTAAAACCAAAAAATACCACTTCCGCAAATCCAGCACCACCCGGCGTCGGACTAAAAGCCATGATTACAAACATCGTTTCTAAACGAGCATATAACCCCAGTTGTGCAAAAAAGGTCAACGGAACTATGTCGGTGGACAAAGCAATAATCAAGCAATTGAGTAATAGAAAACGACAAGACCATGCGGTCGCAGTGCTAAGGAAAACACTTATGTGAAATTTCCACTTTTTTTTCTGTAATTCTTGTGAAGCCACCACCATATCCTCTCCAAGTTCTTCTGCCCCCTTTTGCCATTTTTTTAACCACCGATTATTCGTCATCCACATCAGTAATTTCTTAATAGTTTTGGGATTGATAAATAGACCATAAAAGAAAACCAGTCCGTAGATGGCCATAAAAACATAAGCGAATATGAACGTGTACCCCCAGGCGTCAAAGGAAACCATTCCATCCACCTTCGGTCGAATCATTTCCGTACCAAAGATCATTAACAATATGGGTAGGGTACTAATAAAGAAAATCGTATCCATGACTGCCGAATAAACGACAATGGTCGCGGTTTTAGCAGTCGAAAGTTTTTCCTGTGAAAGGACAAAAAGGGCCACCGCAGACCCCCCAACACTGGTAGGAGAAACAGCAGAACTAAATTCCCAAATAAAAATCAACTCAATACACTTTATCCAACTAAACTGACCATCTGAAAGGATCCTTAAGCGAAGCGCGTATGCCAGATGCCGGATAATCAACAAAAGGATGGAAAGTAAAATCCAAAAAGTAGTATGGGTGGTCCAGTCAATTTGTGAAAACTCTTCCGGATCGTACTGCTTCCACATCAGGTAACCCACTACTCCCAGCCCCAAAAGAATCGGAAAGATAATTTTGGACATTCGGACAGACTTGAGCACCTCCTGTTGCTCATCCGTAAACTCTTCCTGCAGTTCCTGCTTCACGGGGTTAACTGATTTTTTATTGGGTTAATTAAGTAGACAAAAGCCCTAACGAATTAAAGATTAGATAGTTGTATTAAAAACCTGCAAGATACGCAAACAATGAGGAGATTTAAAGAGGGAAGTTGCTAATTATTTGAAGTTGTGTAATAATGCAGCAATTAATCAATATGGAGTAGAAAACCTTAGAGCATGGTGGTTTATTAAAAAAATACATTAGAGAGATGGTAGGTTAGTGAAATACTAATGATATTCGAATAAAACTTCGGTGACGTAAACTCGATTAAAGTCATTATTTTTCTTTTCTGTTTTGATGATGTTTTTGTACTCGTCTTTATACTGTTTATTTTCTGAAACCATCTTGGCGTTGCCTTCTTCGTCAATTTTATAGCTAAGATGCCTGATCATTTCAGGCGTAATTGTTTTGACGGATTTGCCAATCAAATTATTTTTTTTATTTTGTTTTCACCAAATTGAGTAATTTCAATATTCTCGCCACCGATCCCCACAAACACCAACTTTCCTTCGCTTGTTTACACCTCTTGGTGTAGATACAAAATCATCATCGCCACATAAATACAAACTCCTCGTCATTGCAGACATCTTCCAGTAAGCCTATTTTAAATTTACAATTTTTTTGTTAAAATGAATTTACAACCACTCTTTTCTGCTTTCTTTCGTATTTGTTTTTTGAAAAAATTAATCTAAAGTCTCCTCTAGTGCCTTCGGCATTAAATAACTGAGCATATTAATCAACGTAGGAACAAGGCATTGCCTTGTTCCTACGTTGATCTGTTAACTTAAATGTCTCTACCGTCTTTTTTGAGT
>ENA-ORXR01001043-ORXR01001043.1-marine-metagenome-genome-assembly--contig:-NODE-1043-length-31491-cov-4.256955_pt1 | contig 31491 bp, 37 predicted proteins | sample MGYA00237866_ERZ511479 | MGnify/ENA metagenome assembly ERZ511479
AATATCGAGATCTTTCCCCTCTCTGATCTCACCGGTGTCGGCCTGCCGCAGTATCTGACCGAAGGATACGATGTCGGCCCTGACACGGTCAGCACCGATGCTGCACGGCTGGAGGCATTGGACGGCTATGTCCTTCTTCTCTTTTCCAAAGGCGGCCTTGACGGTGATACCGTCCTGACGCCCTCGCGCAATCTGACCCTCATCGGCACCTATGCCGAACCTAGACCCGATCACGCGGCGGCCCCGATTGCGGCATCGTCGGCCAAGCCTTACTCTGGCGTGAACCCTGAACATGGCGCGCCGCGCCGTTCCCGCGCTGGCAGTGCAATGACGGCTTTTGCCGTGCTGCTGGTGCTTCTTTTGATATGGTGGATATTGCGATGAAAGAACCGAAACCTGATCCAAAAATGTCCGGACGGATTGCCATGATCGCCCTGCTGGTCGCTTTTGGCGTGGCGGGCGGCATGGTCTGGATGGCGGGATGAGCGATGCACTCGCTGCGTGGACCGCGTCTTTGCGCGTGTTTGTGCGCCGCTGCGTGATCGTCGGCGTCCTCACGCTGGTGGTTGTGGCGCTGGCGGGGTGGGCCATCGGGGCCACCACAGGCTTTTGGCAGGCGATGTATGTCGGGCCGGTGCTGGCGCTGGCCTATAACATCGGGTTCGAGGATCCGGGCCGCTGGCGCACAGCCAGGCAAAACCGTTGGCACCTGCGCTCGGATGCGCTGATGCACTTGGGTCCGGACGGAGAAGCGCGCATCCCTTTGGCTGATGTTATCGATGTGCGCACCCGCATGGGCTGGAGCGTCATCGTCTTTCTCAAAGGCGGGCTGCGCGTGCGCATCGCCTATGTCGAAAACCCCGCCGACATCGCAGCGCAGATCCTTGCTGCGCGTGCGCGGCTGACGGCCTGACCGCATGCACGCATCTCCTCCGCCCCAGCAAAAAGAGACATTCTGACATGACGCTTCATTTCATCAACGCGGTGCTGGTCGATCCCGAACACGGGACCGAAACGGCAGGCTCGCTGAGTGTCGAGGGCGGGCGCATCACGGCGGTGACCCCCGGCGGGCTGGCCAATCCCAAGGGCGAGGTGGTCGATTGCGGCGGCAAATATCTGGCGCCGGGCCTTGTCGATCTGGGGGTCAAAGTGTGCGAGCCGGGCGAGCGGCACAAGGAAAGCTATCGCTCGGCGGGGATGGCAGCGGCCAAGGGCGGTATCACGACGATCATCACCCGCCCCGACACCGACCCCGCAATCGACAGCCCCGAGACGCTGGAGTTCGTGACCCGCCGCGCCAATGCCGCAGCGCCCGTGCACGTCCTGCCGATGGCCGCCCTGACGAAAGAACGCGCAGGCCGCGAGATGACCGAGATCGGTTTTTTGATGGATGCGGGTGCGGTGGCGTTCACGGATTGCGACCACGTCGTGACGGACACGCGCGTGTTCTCGCGCGCGCTGACCTACGCGCGGGGCCTTGGCGCGCTGGTCATCGCCCACCCGCAAGAGCCGGTCCTGAGCCGCGGCGCTGCTGTGACCTCTGGCAAATTCGCCTCCCTGCGCGGGTTGCCCGCCGTCTCGCCTATGGCCGAGCGGATGGGGCTGGACCGCGACATCGCACTGGTCGAGATGACCGGCGCGCGCTATCACGCCGACCAGATCACTACCGCTCGCGCGCTGCCCCCGCTGGCGCGGGCAAAGGCCAACGGTCTGGACATCACGGCGGGCATCGGCATCCACCATCTGACGCTGAATGCGCTGGATGTGGCCGACTACCGCACGTTTTTCAAGCTCAAGCCGCCACTGCGCGACGAGGACGACAGGCTGGCGATGGTCGATGCCGTGGCCAGCGGCCTGATCGACATCGTCTGCTCGATGCACACACCGCAGGACGAGGAAAGCAAACGCCTGCCGTTCGAGGAAGCGGCATCGGGTGCGGTGGCTCTCGAGACGCTGCTGCCCGCGGCCCTGCGCCTGTACCATGCCGAAATGATCCCCCTGCCGCAGTTGTGGCGCGCGATGTCGTTTAACCCCGCGCAGCGCCTTGGCCTGCCCAGCGGGCGGCTGGAGGCCGGCGCGCCTGCGGATCTGGTGGTGTTCGACGCCCACGCGCCCTTTGTGATGGACCGCGCTACGTTGCTGTCGAAATCGCGCAACACCCCCTTCGACGGGATGCGGATGCAGGGTAGAGTCGTAGCCACCTATGTGGCAGGTGCCTGTGTGTATAATGTCTAGAATAAGGGGGGTCCTCCCATGCCGATGATCGAAAATACATTTGCCGTGCTGCTGTTGTGGGCCGTGCTGGGCTATCTGATCGGGTCGATCCCGTTTGGCGTGGTGGTCGCGCGTGTGATGGGCCTTGGGAACCTGCGCGAGATTGGATCGGGCAATATCGGCGCCACCAACGTGCTGCGCACAGGGTCCAGACCGGCCGCCGCCGCGACGCTGGTACTGGACGCGGCAAAGGGGGCGGTGGCCCTGCTGCTGGCCCGCGCACTGGCGGGCGAGGACGCAGCCCAGATCGCCGCCCTTGCGGCCATGATCGGCCATTGCTTTCCCGTCTGGCTAAAGTTTCAGGGCGGCAAAGGTGTCGCGACATTTCTGGGCATCATGCTGGCGCTGGCGTGGCCTGTGGGCCTTGCGTGTTGCGCAGCATGGCTGGTCGGTGCGGCCCTCACGCGCATGTCGTCGATGGGTGGGATGGTCGCGGCCGCTGTCAGTAGCGTTCTGGTGGTGCTGATGGGCTATGGCACGGCCTATATTCTGTGCCTGATCCTGACGGTTGTCGTCATCACCCGCCACAGCGCCAACATCGCGCGCATCCGCGCAGGCACCGAACCAAAGATCGGGCAAAAGGGATGAGGGCCGCAGTTTCTCTTTGCGCTGTCTTGCTCGCAGCACCTGCTGCCGCGCAAACATTCGACGTTGTGCTGGGCGGCAAGACACTGGGGCAGCTGACCTATGCGGCCAGCGGGGACCGCAGCACGGTTACCTCGACCCTGAACAATACGCCGATGAACGTCTTTAACGGCGGCTTTTCCGGCACCAGCACAGGCAGCGCGGCGACCAGCAGCTTTGTTGGCGACAGCCGCTCCTCGCGCAAGCAGCGCCTTGTGCGTGTCGAGATTTCGCAGGGCCGCGCGACCGGAACCACGATCACCCCGCAGGATGAGGTCACAGAGCTGTCGGATGTGGCGCGTGTTCCCGCAGGTGTGCGCGACCCCGTGCGCGGGATCGGCGCGCTGATCGGGGCACAGGGCTGCCCTGCCGCGATGCGCCTGTACGACGGGCGGCGGGTGATCGCGCTACGCCCCACAGGCCGGACGACACAGGGCGGGACGCTAAAATGCACGATGGGCTACAAAGTTATCGCAGGACCGGGGCACCTGTCACCCCTGCGCATTTCCTCAGCCAAAATGACGCTGAGCTACGACACGGCAAGCGGGCAAAGCCTGCAACAGATCAGAATTTCCTCGGGCGTGTTCAGCCTGACGCTGGCGCGGCGCGACTGAGTTTTAATTCTAAATTTTCTGTCATTACAGAAATTACTTGCACAACCGATATTTTCTGATATTTCTGTTCATACAGAAATTAAAGAATGAGTCGCCCCGATGCACCTGACCCCCGCCATGCAAAATTTTATCCTCCATTGGGGGGACATGGGTGCGAAATGGGGCACCAACCGGTCGGTTGCGCAAATCCATGCGCTGCTGCACATCGCGCCCGACCCGCTTAGCGCGGACGAGATTTGCGATCTGCTGAACCTCGCACGCTCGAACGTGTCGAACGGGCTGAAGGAGCTGCAAAGCCTCGGCATGGTCAAATCCCAGCGCAAGCTGGGGGACCGGCGCGACCACTTTACCTCTGTGCGCGATATGTTCGATCTGGTCACCACCGTGATCGAAAGCCGACGTGAACGCGAATACCTGCCGACCCTGCGCGCCCTTGAGGATGTGCAGCGCGAGGCACAAACCGATGCGACCCCGCCCGCCGTGCAGCTAAGGATACGCGAAACGCTGGAGACGATGCAGCTGTTCGACAACTGGTACACGGATGTCATGCGCCTGCCCCGCTCGGTCCAGATGGCCGCGATCAAACTGGGCGGCCGCATCGCACGCTTCTTGCCAAAGGGCAAAGACAGCTAAAAGTTTTGGATAGGAATTTCTGTTATGACAGAAAAAATGGAAAAACCAGAAAGACCGCATATCCGCTGGGGTGCCTTTGCGATCAGCCTGGCCGGCGCACCGGTGCTGACGGTCGGTGCGATCCTCGGGCCGCTCTGGTTTGCCGATCTGATCCTCGACAGCCACAACACCGGAACATGGCTGAGGGCACTGGCACCGCTGAGCATGCTGGGCGTTGCAACCTACGCGGTGATCGCACCGCCTGTCTTGATTTTTCATCTGCGCCGTCATGCACCAGACATCGGGCGTATTGTCGCGCTCTCGGTTTTATGTGTCTCGGCCCTGTTCGCACTGGCAGTCGTCGCGTGCGTGCTCACCTTTGACATCCGCTGGGTGCTTTTTGGCGGGCTGGCTGCGATCTATGCACTGATCGGCGCGCCGATCCTCGCGGCGGTGTTTGCCCGTCTCTACATCCACCTTGCACAGCGCTGAAAGGATACGCCATGCACACCCTTACCGCACCACCCCCCGTCCCCTATCCCGCCCGCTATATTATTGATCCGGTTGCCTTCTTTGTGGCGCTGATTGGCGGACCGCTGATGTTTACAGCGCTCAGTTTTTGGGCGCTGTTCATCCCGGTTTTCGCGCTTGCGCTGGGCGGACCGGTCTATCTGCTGATCGGGATGCCCGTGCTGCTGTGGTACTTGCGCCACTACGATTGCGATGCGGGGGATCTGGCGTTTCTGGCCCTTGTCGTGATGTTGCTGTGTCTGATCCCGCTTGCTGCTGTGGCAGTGATTTCCGGCGATGGTGAGATTTTCGGTGCGGGCTTTGCCTATCTCGGGTTCGGCATGATCTTTGGACCCGCATGGGCCTACTTCTTTGGCTGGATCTACACCCGTTTGCGTCGCGATTTTTACAGCAAACCGCGCCGCTTCTGACCCACTCCCTACCTCAACTCTACCTCAACCCTACTGAAAGGAACTTTCCCATGATCGTACTTGCACTTCTCTACATTGCCCTTGGATTTGGCGCCCTCGCGGCCCTTGCCATCATGATCCTGCGCATTGGCACCCTGCTGGGCGAGTGCCCGCAAAGCCGCGCCACCGCCCGCGCTGCGGCTGTGACCATCGCCACCGGATTTGCGGCCATTGGCGCGGGGGGCGTAATCCTGATCGGGGCCGCATTACCGCTGCTGGCGCAGGCGCCGATGGCCGGTTTTCTGGGGGCGCTGGGCTTTGCCGCGCTGTGCCTCGGGCTGGGCTTTACCCAAGCGGTCGGCACCCTGCGCGCCCTGATGCAGGACAGCCAGCGCGCAAACACTGCGGAGCAGCCTGCCTGATTGCGCCCCACTACAGAACAACTAACAAGTTGAAAATCAACGGGGCTTGCGCAATTCGCAGGCCCCGTTGTCCGTCCGAATGCCCACAACTTGCCACAATGCTTCCCGCTTTGCGCCACACGGGCACGGCAACCTGTGGGTGTATTAACCAGTCAGGACACGTTATGGGCCCGCTTAAATCCATCAGCACCGCAATCGCCAGAACATTTACCTTTTCCGGTCGTGCAAGCCGCGCGGAATACTGGTGGTTCTTCGCCCTCTACACTGCGGTCTGCATGGTCTGTGTCCTGCTGGACGGCATGATGGTTGTCGATCTGGTCGAGCAGGGTGGCGAAGCGGCCCTTGCCACGCTTGGAGTGTTCGCCTTCAAATCCACAATTGCGTGGCTGGTGATGATGCCGACACTGGCCTGCGTCACCGTGCGCCGTCTACATGATGCGGGGTTTTCGGGCTTTTGGCTGTTGCTGTATCTCGTCCCGCTGGGCGGGCTGGTGTTGCTGATCCTGCACATGCTGCCCAGCCAGAACAGTACCACGGTTCACGGCTCCCCGGCGGGCGGGCCTGTCGTCTCTCCCACAGGCAAGCCTATGACCACGGACGCGCATAAACGCGCCATGCAAGGCTATGCGCTATTGTTTGACAAAGACAAAAAGCCGACCCCCGAAATGGAGGCCGCGCGCAAAGCCGAGATCAAGGATTACTACCAGCGCAATGTCCTGAAACCTGCCGCAACCGTCTGAGGTATCAGTAGGAAAATTCGGCGTAGATACGGCTCAGATCGCCGCCCCATTCGCCATTGTAGCAATCCATCAGCTCATCCGCAGGGGTCTTGCCCGTTTGCACGGAGTCCTTGAGCGCGTTGAGGAAATGCGTCTCGTCAGGGACCAGCCCGCCCGCACCGCTGCGCGCACGCGCCTTCAGTCCCGCCTCTGACAGGGCGACGACCTCGCGTGCGAGATCGTGCATGTTGATGCCTCCCGCACGCGCCTGCAATCCGTCGACGGAGGCGGCAACGCGCAGATCTTCGCGCGTTTGCGCATCCCAGTCCTTGACCAGATCCCACGCCCCGTCCAGCGCCGCCTGATCGTACATCAGCCCGACCCAGAATGCAGGCAGCGCACACAGACGCCGCCACGGGCCACCATCGGCGCCACGCATCTCGATAAACTTTTTCATCCGCGCCTCGGGGAAGGCGGTTGTCAAATGGTCCGCCCAATCGCTGAGGGTCGGCGTCTCACCCGGCAGCGCAGAGAGTTTGCCAGCCATGAAATCGCGGAACGACAGGCCCAGCGCGTCAATATATTTGCCATCGCGGTAGACAAAATACATCGGCACATCCAGCGCGTATTCCACCCACCGCTCGAACCCGAAGCCTGCGTCGAACACAAAGGGGATCATGCCCGTGCGCGCGCCGTCCAGATCGCGCCACACACGGCTGCGCCATGACTTGTGCCCGTTGGGCTGCCCTTCAAAAAACGGAGAGTTGGCGAAAAGCGCCGTTGCCAGCGGTTGCAACGCCACGGCCACACGCATCTTCTGGATCATGTCCGCCTCGGATCCGAAATCGAGGTTGACCTGAACCGTGCAGGTCCGGCGCATCATCACGCGGCCCATCGTGCCGACCTTGGTCATATAGTCGTTCATCAGTTTATAGCGGCCCTTGGGCATCAGATCCATCTGGGCGTGGGTCCATTCGGGCGCCGCACCAAGGCCGATAAAGCCGACGCCGATCTCGTCCGCGACATCTTTGACCTCGCGCAGGTGCACATTCACCTCGTCGCATGTCTCGTGGATCGTCTCGACGGGTGCGCCCGACAGCTCCAGCTGGCCACCCGGCTCAAGCGAGACATTGGCCCCGTCCTTTTCCAGCCCGATCAGCTTGCCGCCCTCCTCGACGGGCGCCCAGCCGTGGCGGTCGCGCAGCCCTTCCAGCATTACCCGGATCGAACGGTCCCCCTCATAGGGCAGCGGCAGCAGCGTGTCCTTGCAATAGCCGAATTTTTCGTGCTCGGTCCCGATCCGCCACTGGTCCTTGGGCTTGCAGCCATCGGCAAGATACTGGACCAACTGGTCGAAATGCTCGATCGGGCCGCCGCCGGATTGTGGGATGGACATGCTGGGCTCTCCGCTTGGGGTCTGCTCCGCAGCGTTGCGGAGATTCGTCACCGCGTCAATGCAGCAGGGCGTGGGCCGGACGCAAGGGGGTGCGTTCCCAAATCACGACCGCGTGCGGGTGACCTGCGCGCAACTGCGACAGCATCCGCTGGGTGCGCAGTCCAGGCAGCGTGGCAAAGGCATCGAACAGCGCATCCGCACCTGCGGCATCCACCGGGATCAGCACCGGCGCCTGATCGGCTGCGTCCAGCCGCCAGTGCGCGGGGTGCATCGTGGCATCCAGGCTTAGTCGTTCCAGCGCGGTCAGCGCGACGACCCCGCCTGTCAGCGGGCCAAAATAGGCGATCTGCCCCTCGTCGATCTGCACCGCGCCCACGCCGCCACTGGCCCCGCGAAACCGCGCCCGCTGCACGCCGACAGCACCAAGCGCCACACCAGCCAGCACCAGCGCCCAGCCGGGCAGCGCCAGCAATTGCCCCGGCCCGATGATCCACCACAGCCCCAGCAAGACCATACCAGCGGCCACCAGCACTTCGCGCCAGCGCAACAGGGCTGCCATCGCTTCAGGCCGGAAAAACATCGCGCACCTCCGCCTGTGTCATGTCCAGTCCCCCAACTGCTGTTGCCAGATTGTCATGGCAGCGACTGCGGCCGTATCCGCACGCAAGATGCGCGGCCCCAGTGCGACCGGAATTGATTCGTCACGCCCCGCCAGCCTGTCGCGTTCACGCGGGGAAAATCCGCCCTCAGGCCCGATGAAAATCGCCCACGGGCCTGGCCCGCCAGACAGGATGGCGGGTTGCGTCGCGGCCAATGCCTCGTCGCAGAACATGATCCGGCGCGTGCTGTCCCAGCTGTCCAGCAGCCGGTCCAGACGCGACAACTCATCCACCTGCGGAACAAAGGTACCGCCGCATTGCTCTGCCGCCTCGACGGCATGGGCCTGAAGGCGCTCACGCTGGATCCGGCCTGCGTTGGTGTACTCCGTCTGCACAGGCACAATGCGCGCGGCGCCCATCTCGGCCGCTTTTTCAACGATGAAATCCGTGCGCGCCTTTTTGATCGGGGCAAAGCACAGCCACAGGTCGGGCGGCATCTGCAAGGGTCTGGTCTGCGTCTCGCAGATCACCTCGCCGCCGCGCTTGCCCGCCTGCGACACGGTGGCGCGCCATTCGCCGTCACGCCCGTTAAACAGCAACACGGCGGCGCCGGTGCCCTGCCGCATGACCCCGAACAGGTAATGCGCCTGCGCCCGGTCCAAAGGAACCGATTGCCCCGCCCCCAATGGGTGCTCTACATAAAGTCTGATTTTCGCGTCCATGAGGATGGATATATGCAAGACGACCGCCCGTCACCAGACCCAGAGCGCACGCCGCAAGCAGATGGTGTTGTTGCCGATGCCCCCGCCGACAACTGGGTGGACCGCTATGCACCGGCCGCGCTGCGCCCCTACCTGCGGCTAAGCCGCGCGGACAGGCCCATCGGGACATGGCTGTTGTTATTGCCGTGCTGGTGGGGATTGTCGCTGGCGATGCTCTATGACCAGCAGGCGTCATGGCATGACCTGTGGATTTTCGCAGGCTGCGCGATCGGAGCGTTTCTGATGCGAGGCGCCGGGTGCACATGGAACGACATCTCGGACCGCCACATCGACGCTCAGGTGGCGCGCACACGCTCGCGGCCTATTCCGTCAGGGCAGGTCAGTGTGACCAGTGCGACGCTATGGATGGTGTCGCAGGCGCTGCTGGCCTTTGCGATCCTGCTCACGTTCGATCCGGCCGCGATCCGTCTGGGGGTGCTGGCCCTTGTGCCGGTCGCGATCTACCCCTTTGCAAAGCGCTTTACCTGGTGGCCACAGGTCTTTCTGGGGCTGGCGTTCAACTGGGGCGCGCTGCTGGCATGGACGGCGCACACCGGCCGGCTGGATGCACCTGCGGTCGTGCTGTACCTCGCGGGGATCGCGTGGACATTGTTTTATGACACGATCTATGCCCATCAGGACACCGAGGACGACGCCCTGATCGGCGTTAAATCCACCGCGCGTCTGTTCGGTGAGAACTCGGGCAAATGGCTGCGCCGTTTCCTGATGGCCACGGTCGGCCTGATGGGTCTGGCTGTGGTCTATGCCGCTTTGCCTGCCGGATCGGTGTTGGCGCTGGTCGTGGCGCTGGCAGGCCCTTGGGCGATGGGCTGGCACATGGCGTGGCAGCTGCGGGGGCTCGACATTCATAATCCCTCCAAAATGCTGCAATTGTTTCGCGCCAACCGCGACACCGGCATAATCCCGCTCCTCTTTTTTGCCGCAGCGTTACTCCTTTGATTGCACCGCCGCGTGCGGGGGCGTACATACGGCACAATAGTTGAACTGCTGCGAAAGTGCCTATGCGCCTGTCCTCTTTGCTAACGATTTTCCTGACCTTTGCCGCCGCTGCTGTGGTCTCGCTTGTTGCGGCCGGCTTTTCGGTTGGATTGATTGAAGATTCTTCCGAAATCGGTGTGCGTGATGCGCTCGATGACAAGGGTATGACATGGGCCGAGGTCGAGGCGAACGGGCTGCAAGTCACCCTGTCGGGCATCGCGCCCACCGAGGCTGTGCGATTCTCGGCGCTGACCACTGCCGGATCGATCGTAGATGCCGCACGGGTGATCGACGATATGGGCGTCGCCGCCCAAGAAGCACTGGCCGCCCCTAAATTCTCGGCCGAGATTTTGCGCAATGACAGCGGCCTGTCCGTCATCGGGCTGATCCCCGCCAGCACCGACCGCGACAGCGTGATCGCACGGTTCAACAGCCTTGCAGGGACCACCGGTGTCACCGACCTGCTGGAAACAGCAGACTACCCCGCGCCGGAGGGCTGGGAAACCACGCTCGACTTTGCACTTGCCGCGATGAGCAGCCTGCCACGCGCAAAAGTGTCCCTGCAGGCGCAGCGGGTCGCAATCACGGCAATCACGGACAGCGCGCAGGAAAAAGCACGGCTGGAGCAAAACCTGCGCCGCATGGCGCCGGCGCAAGTCACGCTTGAGCTCGACATTGCGGCGCCGCGCCCTGTCATCACGCCGTTTACAACCCGCTTCAAGATGGGCGCGGAGGGCGCCAGCTTTGACGCCTGTTCGGCCGATACCGACGCGGCAGCGATGCGGATCATCGCCGCGGCCAAATCTGCAGGGGCCGTCGATCCGCGCTGTACTGTCGGCCTGGGTGTGCCCAGCCCGCGGTGGGCAGATGCGGTGACGGCCTCCATCAACGCGGTCACAAAACTGGGCGCGGGATCTGTCACGATCGTAGACGCCGATGTCTCGCTTCTGGCGGCAGCGGGCACGGATCAGGCCCAGTTCGACACCGTTGTGGGCGAGCTCGAGAACGCCCTGCCCCCCGTTTTCGCCCTGCAATCAAAGCTCCCGCAGGAGCAGGATCCGAACGCAGGCCCCCCCGAATTCACGGCCACCCTCAGCCCGAACGGGCAGGTGCAATTGCGCGGCCGCGTTAACGATCTGGCGCTGCGCGATCTGACCACCAGCTTTGCAAAGGCGCGCTTTGGCTCTGACAAGGTCTACACCGCCACCCGTGTCGTCGACGACCTGCCTGCCGATTGGGCCACGCGTGTGCTGGCCGGTCTTGAAGGTTTGGGACAGCTTAGCAATGGTGCGGTGACCGTCACGCCCGAGACCGTGATGCTAACGGGCGACACCGGCAACCAGAACGCGTCGACCGAAATCGCGTCCCTGCTGGCCGGCAAACTGGGCGAGGGCACGCCGTTCGACGTCAACGTGACGTATAAAAAGCGTCTCGATCCCGTGCTTGGCCTGCCCACCCCCGATGAATGCGAGGCAGAGATCGGCGCAATCGTCGCGGCGGGCAAGATCAACTTTGAACCGGGGTCGGCCACCATCGATGCCTCTGCGCTGGGAACGATGGACGACATCGCCGCGGTCATCAAACGCTGTGAGGACATCAGCCTCGAAATCCAGGGCTTTACCGACAGTCAGGGCCGCGAGGAAATGAACCTCGCCCTGAGCCAAAGCCGCGCCGAATCCGTGCTGAATGAATTGCGCGCGCGCCGCGTGGTGACGGGATCATTCAAGGCCGTCGGCTACGGCGAAGCAAACCCTGTTGCCGACAACGCCACCGATGCTGGCCGCGAAGCAAACCGGCGGATCGAGTTCCGCCTGATCCGCGCAACCTCCGATGAAAATTCCACTGCCCCGACCCAAGAAAGCCCGTCCGAATGAGCCGATTTGAATTTATTTTAGCCACTGCCATTATTCTGTTTGTCGCCTTTTGCATGGGTTGGTTTGCAAACTGGCTGCTGCACCGGTTTACCCGCGTGGCTGCGGACGACGTGGCCCAGCTGGACCGGATGAGCCAGGAATTACACGAGGCGGAGGAAACCCGCGATCAGGCGATCACCTATCTGCAACAACGCGAGGCAGAGCTGACCAACCAACTCTCCCAGACCGAGGCAGAGCTGCGCGCGGCAATGGACGGATTGCGCGATGCGCGCCACGAGGCCGAAGAAATGCGCGCCTATATCGAAAGCCAGCGCGCGGGCTAGGGGCGGCTACCACCGCTTTAACGCGGCCTCGTCCTGCGCTGTGGCCTCGACCCAATGCGCACCTGTCGCCGTGATCTCGCGCTTCCAGAAGGGCGCGCGGGACTTCAGATAATCCATCAAAAACGTAGCCCCCTCAAAGGCATCTTTGCGGTGGCGTGCTGCCGTCGCCACCATCATGATCATCTCGCCGGGGACAAGGCGCCCGAAACGGTGCACCACCAGCACATCCCCCAGATCAAACCGCTGCTGCGCCTGCACAGCCATTGCGGTAATCGCCTTTTCCGTCATGGCCGGATAATGCTCGATCTCCATCGCCTGCAGCGGGTCCTGTGGCAGGTCGCGCACAATGCCGGTAAACGTCACGATAGCACCCATGTCACGGTGCCCGCCTGCGAACGCAGCACTCAGCGCCCCCAGATCAAAAGGCGCGCTTTGGACACTGACCCGCATCCTACCCGCCCGTCATCGGCGGGAAAAACGCAACCTCGCGCACACCCGCCAAGGGCGCGTCGAAGTCCGACAGCTCCTGATCCAGTGCGACCCGCAATGCGGACGTATCTTCAAAAGCCGCGGCATAACGCGCCTCGCGGGCGGATAATTCATCAACCAGATCGCGCACAGTCGCAGCATTGGTTTCAACCGTCTCTCGCGGCAATCCGATCCGCTCGCGCACCCATGCAAAATACACCACGTCCATCAGCGCCCCTCACGAAGATATGGCAGTGATTTCATCAGATAATCCCACCCCGTCACCGCCGTCAGCGCCGCAGCCAACCACAACAGCCACAGCCCGATACGCCCCGACCATTCCATCGCCACAGCCTTCCAGCGCAGACCCAACACATCTTCCTCGACGCCTGTCAGAATGTCGCTGACCATGCGCGCGTCCATACCGTAAATACTCATTCCCAGATAATGCTCGAACACGCCCTGGCTGAACAACACCGCGATCGCTGTCATCTGCAATGCCGTCTTCCATTTCGCCAGCTTCGTAACCTTCAGCGTACCAGCGGTATCGCCCAGATATTCCCGCAAGCCGGACACGAAAACCTCGCGAAACAAGATAACCGTCGCAGGCAAAACCAACCACGGCGACCAGCTTGAAAATCCGATGATTACCATCAGTGCAATCACCACCATCGCCTTGTCGGCAATCGGGTCCAGCATCGCCCCCAGCTTGGTCTCCTGCTTCCAGGCCCGCGCCAGATACCCGTCAACCCAGTCGGTCGCCGCCGCTGACACGAACAAAAGCAACGCAAACCAATCCGCGTAGGGCCGCGTGAAATATAAAAACATCACAGCCACAGCAGGCGCAGCCATCAGCCGGATCACAGTCAGAATATTGGGCACGTTCCATTTCATAGCGCTACCCTACACCCCCACCCCGCCCCGTAAAAGCAAGAAGGCGAGCCGCTCGTGGAACATTCGACTATTCTTCATTTTTCCCTTTAAACTCGATCCCGCAGGTCACCACAGGCACATCCCGTTGCGGGCAGGCTACCCCCGCTCATGGAAGTATGCGTAAATCGTATCGGCCAGCGCGCCTGACACACCGTCAACCGCCTTGAGATCTTGCAGGTTTGCGCGACCCACCGCCTTTGCAGAACCGAAATGCGCGAGCAAGGCGCGTTTGCGGGCGGCGCCTACACCCGGCACATCATCAAGCGGGGTGGCCCCAACAGATTTCGCACGTTTGGCGCGGTGGGTGCCGATGGCAAAGCGGTGCGCCTCGTCGCGCATGCGCTGGACGAAATAAAGGACAGGATCGTTGTGGCGCAGGGCCATCACCTGTTTGCCCGTGCGATAGAACTCTTCCTTGCCCGCATCGCGGTCCTCGCCTTTGGCCACGCCGACCATCGGAATGTCCTCCACCCCGAAATCACGCATGATTTCGCGCACCGCGCTCACCTGCCCTGCGCCGCCGTCGATCAGCAACAGATCCGGCCAATGCCCTTCACGGCGGTCTGGATCTTCCTTGATCAATCGTTTGAAGCGCCGTGTCAGCACCTCTTTCATCATGCCGAAATCGTCGCCAGGGGTCAGATCGTCGCCCCGGATGTTGAACTTCCGGTATTGGTTTTTAATCATCCCCTCGGCGCCGGCCACCACCATTGCCCCCACGGCAAAAGCCCCCTGAATGTGGCTGTTGTCGTAAATCTCGATCCGCTCGGGCACTTTGGGCAGATCAAAAGCCTCTGCCAAACCTCTGAGCAATTTGGCCTGTGTCGCACTTTCTGCCATTTTGCGCGCAAGGCTTTCGCGGGCGTTGCGCAACGCACCGTCGACCAGCTCTGCCTTTTCGCCGCGCTGCGGGACCAGCAGCTCGACCTTGCGGTCGATTTTGGTCGCGAGGGCTGCGGCCATCAGATCGGGATTCTCGATCTCATGGCTCAGGATCAGCTGGCGCGGCGGATCGCGCTGGTCATAGAACTGGCCGATGAACGCTTCCAGCACTTCCGCCGCCTCTACATCCTCGCTGAGGCGCGGATAGTAATCGTGATTGCCCCAGTTCTGGCCCGAGCGGATGAAAAACACCTGCACGCAGGCTTGTCCGTCCGACATGTGCAGCGCGATGACATCTGCCTCGCTCACGCCTTTGGGATTGATGCCTTGGGTGGTTTGCACCTGCGTCAGCGCCTTGATCCGGTCCCGCAATGCGGCGGCGCGTTCAAACTCCATCTCCTCGCTGGCCTGCGCCATCTCGGTTGCCAGCCGGGTCTGGATGCCTGTCGTTTTGCCAGACAGAAACTTTTGCGCGTCCTGTACGGTTTGGGCATAGTCCTGCGGGCTGATCTTGCCCACGCAAGGGGCCGAACACCGCTTGATCTGATACTGCAAACAAGGGCGCGTGCGCGTCTCGAACTGGCTGTTGGAACAGTCGCGCAGCAAGAATACCCGCTGCAACTGGTTCAGCGTCCGGTTCACGGCACCCGCGCTGGCAAAGGGGCCATAATAGCTGCCCTTTTCCTTCTTGGCGCCGCGATGTTTTTTGATCTGGGGATAGTCGTGCCTGTCTGTGACAAGGATGTTGGGAAAGCTTTTGTCGTCGCGCAGCAGCACGTTGAATTTGGGCTTGAGCTGTTTGATCAGGTTCTGCTCCAGCAGCAGCGCCTCAGTCTCGGTCTTCGTCGTCAGGAACATCATCGAGGCGGTGTTGTCGATCATCCGCGCGATGCGTGCACTGTGCCCTGACGGGCGCGCATAGTTGCTGACCCGCGCGCGCAGATTGCGCGCCTTGCCGACATAAAGCACCCTGCTTTCGGCATCCAGCATCCGGTAAACCCCGGGTGAGCTGTCGAGGGTTTTGAGGTATTCGTGAATGACGCTATGGCCGGTCACCGGGCTGTCACCCGTGTTTGGAGGGATCTGTGACATAACGATATGATTCTCCCTTTCCCGACAGTTTTCGCGGGCAACGGCAACCCGAAAACTGTCCACTTTTACTGTGGATAACTCTGCCTATAACTTTTGAACATAGCGATTTTTTTGTTGCATTATAAGCGGTTCATTAATCTGTTCAATTTTTAGGCAGTATTTTAATGCATTGATTTCATTCACTAAGTTTATTTCAGCCCTGTAAAATAGGGGTTTTAGATGTAATTTTTTCCGGTTTTTAACGATACGCAATCCAGGAGTGCAAAACTATTTCGACCTTCGCTTTATTCCACACCCAGAACATCCGGCGTGGCCCATCCCAAATGCTGCCCTCCGTCCACGCATAGCAGCTGTCCAGTGACCCCCGGTGCATCCAGAAAATAGCCCAGTGCGGCGGTGACCTCATCCGGGTTGGCCCCGCGCCCCAGCACCGTTGCGGCGCGCTGTGCGTCAAAATGGGTCTGCGATTGCCGACTGCCCTGCAAAGTAGGCCCGGGGCCGATGGCGTTGACGCGGATCGCGGGCGCCAGCGCTTGCGCGGCGGTCTGCGTGAATGCCCACAGCCCCATCTTTGCGATGGTGTAGGTCATGAATTCCGGCGTCAGTTTGCGCACACGCTGATCCAGCATGTTCACGATCAGCCCTGTGGCGACCGGCTCACCCTGCGCGTCGTGCTGGGGTGTCAGCCCTTGGGCGGCCATCGCCTGAGACAGGACAAAAGGCGCGCGCAGGTTTGAATTGATGTGCCGGTCCCAGCTGTCGCGCGTTGCGGTGGCAACGGTATCGTATTCAAAGATCGACGCGTTGTTGACCAGACAGGTGACAGGCCCGCCAAGGGCCGTCGCCGCAGCAGGCAGCAGCCCTTCCATCGCGTCCAGATCGAGCAGATCAGCCTGTAGGGGAACCGCCCGGCGACCCATCGACTCGATCTGGGCTACGACCGCGCGCGCCTCTGCGTCCGAGGTGGCGTAGTGGACCGCCACGTCAAACCCGCGCTGCGCCAGATACAATGCCATAGCGCGGCCCAATCGCTTGCCCGCGCCGGTCACCAATGCTCGTGTCATGAAGCCGTCCTTAACCCGCCAATACCACAATAAGATAGGTGGCATATAGCGCGCTCAGCGCGATTCCCCACAGGCGGTTGATGTCTTTTTGCAGATAGACAAAAGGGATCAGCAACAGCGACGCGCCCAGCATGACCCACAGATCAAAGCGCAGGAACTCAGGATCGACCGTGATCGGCCCGACCAGCCCCGCCACCCCGATGATGGCCAGCAGGTTGAACATGTTGGAACCGATGACCGACCCCAGCACCACATCAGCCTGACGGCGCAGGGCGGCCATGACGGTCGTCGCCAGCTCTGGCAGGGAGGTGCCGATGGCCACCAGCGTCAGGCCGATGACCGTATCGCTGACGCCGAATTCCTTGGCGATGACCGTGGCGTTATCCACCAGCAGAGAGGCGCCCAGCGGCAGGCCCACCAGCCCCAGCACCAGAAAAAACGCGATGCGCCAGCCCGGCATGTCGGGGTCGACCCCTTCAAGGTCCTCCTCGGCGCAGGGGGCGTCGTCGTGTTTGTGGCTGCGGGCCTGACGGGCCGCGTCCAGCAACATCGCCGCCAAAGCGGCCAGCAGTGCCAGCGAGGCAATCCAGTCGAACACACCGCGAAAAGCCAGCGCAATGAAAAGCACCGTCGCCGCGATCATGTGGTTGAACGACCGGCGCGTGTTGCATTCAGAGGTGTGCATCGTCGCCAGCAGTGCGGGCACGCCCAGCACCAGCAGGATATTCGCCGTGTTCGAGCCGACGACATTGCCCAGTGCCAGTCCCGGCACACCGTCCAGCACCGCCTTGATCGAGATCAGAAGTTCAGGGGCAGAGGTGCCGAAGGCGACGATGGTCAGGCTGACAATCAGTGCGGGAATACCGATGCGCAGGCTCAGGTTGACTGCGCCTTTTACCAGCGCGTCGCCCGCAAGCAGCAAGATCACCAGACCCAAACCCGATAGCACCCATGCCATTGTCATCCCCGGCTCCCTCCACAGGCGCAGGGCCCTTTTCCGATACGGTAGCGCCCGCAGCTGCGACATTTGCGTTGGGTCAGGGTCTTACCCCCGATCCAGTGCATTTTGCCGAACCAGCCCAGAACGCCGATGAAAACCAGAAACAGGGCGACAATTTTGAGGATCATACTATAGCCCGAACCGTGCAAATTGCGCGCGCTCTTCCAGACCGTGCAGCGCGTCGCCCATGATCCGCGCGCCAAAACGGCTCAGCAATCCCTTGCGGGTGCCATAGCGTTTGATCCGGACCTTCTGACCAAAGCGGTCCTGCAAATGCGGTCTGATGTGGTCGATCCCGTCGATCAGCCCCACCTCGATCGCCTTGCGTGCGAGCCAGATTTCACCCGTGAACAAATCGCGGTCATCGGCCAGTTTGCCCGCCCGCCGCGTGGTCACATGTTCCTTGAAATTGATGTGGATATCCTCGAGCAGCTCTTTCAGGCGGGCGACATCCTCGGGCTTTTCCGGCTGGAACGGGTCGAGCATGGATTTGGAATTACCGGCCGTATAGACGCGGCGCTCAACCCCGCCCCGCGCCATCAGCTCGCTCACTCCGAAGCTGGCAGAAATGACACCGATCGACCCCACCACCGACGAAGGATCGGCATAGATTTCATCCGCTGCCGCCGCCAGCCAGTAGCCCCCCGAGGCCGCGACATCCTCGACAAAGGCGAGGACGGGAATTTCCTTTTCCTGCGCGAGCCGCCGGATGCGCGCCCCGATCAACGAGGATTGCACAGGGCTGCCACCCGGCGAGTTGATTTCGAGGGCGACGGCAACCGGTTTGCCCTTTTGAAAGGCCTTTTCGATCACCGGCCCGAGGCTTGCGTCATTCAGCGCGCCACGCCCCGAGGTGCCGATCATCCCCGACAGACGGATCACCGCCACCGTGGGCTCAGATTTGATAAAAGGAAGCCATTGTTTCATGCATGTTATGTAGAGCCACGCAGCCCCCGCAACAAGGCGGTGCGCGACTTTATTGCCGGATGCGCCAGCCGGTTTTGAAAATCCACCAGATCACGCCCATGCACAGCGCCGTAAATGCCGCGATGGCGAACAGACTGACCCCGATGGGCACGTCCGCCGTGCCAAAAAACGACCAGCGAAACCCCGAAATCAGATAGACCACCGGATTGAAATGCGAGATCATCTGCCAGATCGGCGGTAACATCGAGATGGAATAAAAAGATCCGCCCAGAAACACCAACGGTGTGATGATCAGCAAGGGCACCAGTTGCAGCTGCTCGAAGTTGCCCGCCCAGATCCCAATAATGAACCCCATCAGCGAGAAACTGATGCAGGTCAGGACCAGAAAGCAGACCATCGCGACCGGATGCTGGATCTGGATATCCACAAACAAAAAGGCCGTACCAAGGATGATCACCCCGATGAACAGCGCCTTTGTCGCGGCAGCGCCCACATAGCCCATGACGATTTCCAGAAAATTGACCGGCGCCGACAGCAGCTCAAAAATCGTGCCGATGAATTTGGGAAAATAGATGCCGAAACTCGCGTTGGAAATTGCCTGTGTGATTACGCTGAGCATGACCAGCCCCGGCACGATAAAGGCGCCGTAACTCACGCCCTCGACCTCTTGGATCCGGCTGCCAATGGCTGCGCCGAAAACCACGAAATACAGCGATGTCGACAAGACAGGCGAGATAAAGCTTTGGGTGATGGTGCGGAAAAACCGCGCCATCTCGAAAACATAGATGGATTTTACCGCCGTCCAGTTCATGGTGCGTCCCCTTCGTGAACCAGATCGACAAAAATATCCTCAAGGCTGGATTGCCGCGTCACCACATCGCGCAAAAGCAGCCCCGCCGCCGCCACATCCGACAGCAGTTTCGTGATGCCCGTCCGCTCACTCTTGGTGTCATAGGTGTAGATCAGCGCGCTGCCGTCACCGCTCAGCCGCAGCGCATCCGACACAAGGCTGGCAGGAATTTCCTCGATCGGCGCAGACAGTTGCACCTCAAGCTCTTTCTTGCCCATGCGCGCCATCAGGCGGGATTTGTCTTCGATCAGTAAAATCTCGCCTTGGGCAATCACCCCGATGCGGTCTGCAATCGCCTCGGCCTCCTCGATGTAGTGGGTCGTGAGGATGATGGTCACGCCGTCGCGCTTCAGCTCTGCCACGATCTCCCACATGTCGCGGCGCAATTCCACATCGACGCCCGCCGTCGGCTCATCCAGAAACAGCACGCGGGGCTCGTGGCTCAGTGCTTTTGCAATCAACACACGGCGCTTCATACCGCCCGACAGCTCGCGGATCTGGCTGTCACGCTTGTCCCACAGCGAGAGCTGGCGCAGGATTTTCTCGATCAGGGCGGGGTTGGCCGGTTTGCCAAACAGCCCGCGCGAGAATTTGACCGTGTTTTGTACGCGCTCGAACGGCTCCAGATTGATCTCTTGCGGGACCAGCCCGATCATCGCCCGCGCCGCGCGAAAATCACGCACCGTGTCATGCCCGCCCACGCGCACCGTGCCGGAGGTGGCTGTGGTAATGCCGCAAATTGTTGAAATCAATGTCGTCTTGCCTGCGCCATTCGGACCCAGCAGTGCCAAAATCTCGCCTTGCTCGATCTGCAAATCCACCCCTTTAAGGGCCTCGAACCCACCTGCGTAGGATTTACGCAGATCAGTGACATCAAGAATCGGGGGCATGAAAAACTCCGGCGTTGGACTGGCTCTGGCTAGACCAGAATACTCCCCGACAACAAGTGGGGCGCTGCGTCAGGATTTGTCGCGCCCGAACCAGCCCTTCTTGGCGGTCGCCTCGTCGCTTGGCGCTTCTTGCGCAGCGGGCCCTTCAAGGGCTGTCTGGAGGTTGTTGAAAAACTGGTCGGCCATTTTTTTGGCGAACCCGTCGATGATCCGGCTGCCCAGCTGTGCCAGCTTGCCGCCCACCTTGGCCTCCACATCATAGCTCAGCGTGCAGCCGGCGTCGCTGGGGGCCAGCTTCACAACAGCGCCACCTTTGGCGAAACCGGCCGCCCCCCCCTTGCCCGCACCGTCAATTTTGAGCGAGGTGTCGGGCACACGGTCGCTGATCGTGACCTCCCCCTTGAAGGTCGCCTTCACCGGCCCGACCTTTTGCACAACCGTCGCCACGAACCCCTCATCGGCAGAGCCTTCGACCTCGGTCGCACCCGGCACACAAGCCTTCAGCATCTGCGGGTCCAGCAATGCTGCATAAACTTCAGCAGGGCTGGCAGCGATCTCGCGGGTGTCGGACATTTGCATGGGCGGTGTCTCCTTAATTCCTTGCGAGGAACGTATGTATTTTTCTGGACAGCCGCAACGCGATTGATGAGGGTGGCCGCATGACCCGTGCACAGAACCACGCAGGCGCCGCGATTGCATTCGTGCTTTTCGGCGTGTTTTGCATCTCCCTCAACGACATGCTGATAAAGCGACTTTCCAGCGGCTATCCGCTGCACCAGATCGTGTTCTTTCGCTCGTTCATCGCACTACTGGGCAGTCTGGTGTTCTTGCAATTCGAAGGGGGGTTGCGCGCCTTGCGCACCGACAAGCCCCTGTTGCATTTGCTGCGCGGGGTGCTGGTGGTGATCTCGAACATGGCGTTCTTTCTGGCGCTGGCGGTGATCCCTCTGGCCGATGCTACAGCCCTGTTTTTCGCAGCCCCGCTTTTCATCACACTGCTGTCGATCCCCATTCTGGGGGAGCGTGTCGGCCCGCTGCGTTTGGGCGCAGTGACCGTGGGCTTTGTCGGCGTCATCATCATGCAACGCCCGTGGGAACCCTCCGAGGCGCTGGCCGCCTCCCGCCTCGTGCTGGCCCTGCCGGTTCTTGCCGCCCTTACCTATGCCCTCAATCAGTTAATGACGCGCAAACTCGGGGTAAAAGCGCCGGCATCCGCACTGGCGATCTATATTCAGGCCACGTTTCTGGCCGTTTCGATCCTGTTTTACCTCATCGCAGGCGATGGCCGCTTTGCCCTGAGCACCACAAACGCCTCGCTCGACTTCTTGTTGCGCGCGTGGGTCCGGCCCGCACCACAGGACCAATGGGTCTTGCTGGGCATGGGCATCAACGGCGCCTTTATCGGCTACTGCCTCAGTCAGGCCTACCGCCTTGCGGATGCCGCCACTGTGGCCCCGTTCGAATACATCGGCCTGCCTCTGGCCGTGTTCTGGGGCCTTGTGATCTTTGGCGACCTACCCACATGGGAGGTCTGGACCGGCATCGCCCTCATTCTCGCCTCCGGTCTGTTCGTCTTTTTCCGCGAACGCACAAAGGCCAGACGCATCACACCGCGCCCCGTCGCCCGCCGCCACTAATCTCTATTTTCTCTGACTGAAAATACTCCGGGGGGCGCTTTGGCCGCAGGCAAAAGCGGGGGGCAGGCCCCCTACGCGTCCACCGCGATCACGACCTTGCCGGTGGCCGCGCGGCTGCGCAACAGATCAAGGCCATCGTTTGCCGCCTCCAGCGGCAGTACATGGCTCACATGCGGCTTCAGTTTACCCGCCACATACCAATCAAACAGGGCCGTGAAACTATCGGTCAGCGCCTTCGGGTTCAGCCGGGCGTAACCCCCGATATACAGCCCCAGCACTGTCATGTTCTTGACCAGCAGGATGTTTGCAGGGATTTGCGGCACGTCCCCGCTGGCAAATCCAAGCGGCAGCAGCCGTGCCCCGGATTGCACGCACGCATTGCCGCGGTAAATTGCGCGCCGCCAATGGGGTCATAGACGACATCCGCACCGCCCAGCGCCTTGACCGTATCGCGAATGTCCTGCGTCTGGGAATCGATCACATGATCAGCGCCCATTGCACGGCAGATTTCCAGCTTTTGCGCCCCGCGTGCACAGGCGATGACCTGCGCACCCATCAGCTTACCCAGCTCGACCGCCGTCAGCCCCACACCGCCCGACGCACCCAGTACCAGCAACCGCTCACCCGCGCGCAGGCGGGCCTTGTCCTCCAGCGCCAGATGGCTGGTGCCATAGGCGATCAGAAACGCCGCCGCGTCGGTAAATGGCATCACATCGGGCAGCGCCACGCATAGCCCGGACGGCACGGCAGCGAATTCTGCCAGACCGTCGCGCCCGCTATAAGCCGCCACACGCGCGCCCACGGCAAAATCCTGCACCCCCTCGCCCACCGCCTCGACCGTGCCCGACAGCTCCATCCCCAGCGTGAACGGCAGCGCATGTTTTTCCTGATAGCTCCCCTTGATCGCCAGCGTATCCCCGAAATTCAGCCCGCAGGCGGCGACGCGGATCAGCACCTCACCCGCGCGGGGCCGGGGTTTTGCGATCTCGCACAGCTCCAGCGCTGTGCCGTATGTTTTCAACTGCATCGCCCGCATCCTGCGTCCTCCGGCTGTGAGGGGGCCAGCGTGACAGTGGCTGCGGCCAAGTTCAAGCGTCAGCGCGCAAAGACGACGCGCACGCACAAACCCGGTTGCGCATCCTCGAAGGACAGTGTGGCGCGGTGCAAACGGGCAACCCCGTCAACAAGGCTCAGACCCAGCCCGTTGCCCGGCGTGTTGCGGCTGCGGTCAAGACGGTAGAGACGCTGGATCACGCGCGACCGCTCGGCCTGCGGAATACCGGGTCCGGTGTCGCGCACACTCAGCGTGACGGCCTGTGCATCCGCCGTGACACGCACCGCTATCGCGGCACCCGCACCCGCATGGGTCACCGCATTTTCGATCAGGTTCGACACCAGCTGGCCCAGCAGGTTCTTCTCGCCTTGCACCACGGCGCTGTCCGGCCCCTCGAACGTCAGGGTCTGGTCGCGCTCTGTAGCGACGGGTTCGTAAACCTCGACGATCGTGCGGGCGCGGGGGGCCAGATCGACGGACGTGAATTGCGCGCGCAACGCGCCGTTCTCAACCTGCGCCAGTTGCAGCAGCGACTGGAACACGGATGAAATCCCGTCGACCTCTGCACGGGTTTCGGCGACCAATGCCGCCGCCTCCCCCTCTGGCACAACATCTGCGAGGGCGGCCAGTTGCAAGGATACGCGCTGCACCGGTGTCTTGAGATCATGCGCGATGTCAGAGGAAATCTGGCGCAGCGCCGTGACCGAGCGTTCCTGCGCATCCGCCATGCCGTTTACCGCCCCGCCGATCCGCGCCAGATCGCCTGACCAGCGCTTGCCGGTGGCCACGCGCGCGCCCAGATCGCCGCCGGTAATGCGCTCCAGCGCGCGGCTCACGACCTCGACGTGGCGCTGGGAACGACGCGCCAGGATCAACCCGCCCCCCAGCGCGATCAGAACCGTTGGCAGCAGGCTGATCCACAGGATATTCAGGAAAACAGGCTGGAGCGCCGTCACCTCGGCGCGGCTGCGCGCGATGGTCAGACGCCCGCCATAGAGCCGCGCACTCAGCGCCAGATACGCGCCATCCAGCGTGGCGCGCCCGTCGTCCAGCGAGAGGATATGAAACCCCTCATCGTCACGCGCCACTGCACCATTGCCGTAGATGCGCCCGGCGCGCGTGACATAGCTCAGGACCAGCCGGCCGGGATCGGTCTGCTGAGATTCGGCCTGCACCAGCAGGGCCACCGCGCGGGCCGAGGGAGCAGCGCGAAAGCCCGCCATGTCCTGCGCCAGATCCTCGCGGATGGATTGCTCGAACGCGGCGCGGGTCACAGCATAGCTGGCGGCGAGGCTCAGTAAACTGACGGTGCCGAACAGGACGACCAGCACCAGCGCCAGCCGCAGCGGCATCGAGCGCCACAGCCCCCTCACCCGTCGATCCGGTAGCCCGCGCCGCGCACGGTTTTCAACAGCTCTGTCGCGAAGGGTTTGTCGATCTTGGCGCGCAAGCGGCTGACGTGCGTCTCGACCACATTGGTCATCGGGTCGAACGACAGATCCCACACGCCTTCCAGCAGCATCGTGCGGGTTTGCACGCGGCCCTTGCGGCGCAGCAGGAACTCCAGCAATGCGAATTCGCGCGGCAGCAGGTCGATCTCATGGCCGCCACGGGTGACTTTGCGCGTCAGCAAATCCAGCGTCAGATCCCCCGCGGTCAGGGTTGTTTCCTGCTCGATTGCCTGCGGACGGCGGCCCAACGCGACAACCCGCGCCGACAGCTCGCCAAAGGCGAAGGGTTTGACCAGATAATCATCGGCACCCGCATTCAGCCCGCTGATACGGTCCTCGACCGCGCCCATCGCCGTGAGAAACAAAACAGGTGTGGTGCTGCCTGCCCCGCGCAGGGTTTTGACCAGTGTCAGCCCGTCAATCTGCGGCAACATGCGATCGACGATCAGCACCTCATGTCCGCCCCCCGTCGCCGCCAGCAGCCCTGCGCGGCCATCGTGCACCAGATCGACAACATGCCCTTCCTCGCGCAGACCGCGCGCGATGTAGGTGCCGGTCGTGGCGTCATCCTCGATCACAAGTATTTTCATACTTGCCTATATAGAGTGCCGCGCGGCGCGGCGCACCCCGTGCGGAATTACAGTTTTGTATAGGCTGCGGGGGCTGTCGCGTAATCCCGCACCCCCATTTGTTGTCCCAGACACACCTGATTCACGAGGAACAACATGACATCACTGCATTTCAAAACCACCGCCCCCGCCGCCGCAATGGCCCTGCTGGCCCCTGCTGCCGTCTGGGCCGTGCCCGCAGGCGGTTACGGCGATCTGGTCGAGGACGTGGCCCCGGCCGTTGTTTTCATCGAAGTCACCGGGACCGCGCGCGCAGCAGGCGCCACGCCGGACACCCTTCCCGAGGGGTTGCGCCGCCGGTTCGAGCAACAGCGCCCGCAACCCTCTCCGCAGCGCGGCGGGCTCGGCTCGGGTTTTCTGATCTCGGAGGCGGGGCAGATCGTGACAAACCATCATGTTGTGCAGGGCGCACAATCGGTTCAGGTCACGCTCAAGGACGGGCGCAAATTCGACGCCGATGTGATCGGCAGCGATCCCGCCACCGATATCGCGCTCTTGTCGATTACCTCTGATGTGGCATTGCCATTTGTCAGTTTCGGCACCTCCGAGGAAATGCGCGTGGGCGACGAGGTCGTGGCAGTGGGCAATCCCTTCGGCCTCAGCTCGACGGTGACGGCGGGGATAATTTCGGCCAAATCGCGTGACATCAACTCTGGCCCTTACGACGAGTTCATCCAGACGGATGCGGCGATCAACCGGGGCAATTCGGGCGGGCCGCTGTTCAACAACGACGGGGATGTGATCGGTGTGAATACCGCGATCCTGTCGCCGGGTGGCGGGTCGGTGGGGATCGGCTTTGCCGTGCCCTCGGACGTGGTGCGCGATGTGGTGGCTGATTTGTCCGACGACGGCACAGTGACGCGCGGCTGGCTGGGCGTGCAGATCAGACCGATGAGTGACGAAGTGGCGCAGGTGCTGGGCTATGCGCAATCGACGGGCGCGGTGGTCGAGGCCGTCAGCCCCGACAGCCCGGCGCAGGCTGCGGGGCTGGAAGAGGGCGACATCATCTTGCGGTTTGACGGCACAAAAATCACCGCGCTGCGCGATCTGACGCGTGCGGTTGCGGCAAAAGACCCTCAAGACAGCACAAGCATCACCGTTCTGCGCCGCGGAGAGCAGCTGCGGCTGGATGTGACAATCGGCACGCTGGCCCCGCAAGAGGCCTGATGCCGGAGGCGGCGCGCGCCCCGTCCCCGCACGCGCCGCTACCCCGCCCCGCGATCCGACAGGGCCGCCTGCCTGCGCAATTTAGTCGCACACAGGGCACTGGCCGCGCGCGGCGCCGTGCAGTACTGGATGGCACATGAGACTGCATCATCTTCTTTTCTTGCGCCACGGCCTGTTGGCCGCGCTGATGCTGGCGCTGCTGAGCGTTCCGTTTGCGCACCGCGTGGGTGCCGCGCCGGTCTCGCCACAGATGGCACAGTTCATCGCCGCAGGCGGCACGCTGGCCGATATTTGCGGGATGGACGGGTATGTGCCCAGCACCGGCTGCGAGGCCTGCAAGCTGGCTGCCACCCTGCAGCTGCCCGCGCCGGTGCGCCTGTGGCAGCCTGATCTGACGGCGAGCGCCCCGCGCACTACTGCCGTCTTTGCGGCGCCGCGCGACAGCCGGTCTGCGGCAATACCGCCGCCCGTGCGCGCGCCCCCTGTCTGACCGGACCGAGCACCACAAAAATCCCGGACATCTGGCGCGGCATCCCCGCGCGCACAAACTATGACAGGAATACCCAATGCAAAACCCGATGCGTTTTTTGATCTCTGCCGCCGTTGCGGCAACCGTTCTTGCAACTGCCACCTTTGCGCATGAGTACAAGATCGGCGGCCTGCACATCGACCACCCGCGCAGTTTCGAGACCGCGAAATCGGTCAAGGTGGCCGGCGGCTACATGACCATCACCAACGACACGGACAAGGCCGACCGGCTGATCGCCGTGCGCGCCGATGGCATCCCCCGCACCGAGCTGCACCTGTCCGAAACAGACGCGAACGGGGTCGCCCGCATGACCAGGCAGGAAAACGGCATCGACGTGCCCGCGCAGGGCAGCGTCACACTGGCCCCCGGCGGGCTGCACGTCATGTTCATGGGGTTGGACGGTGACCCGTTAAAGGCGGGAGACGTCATCAACGCCACGCTGGTCTTTGAAACAGCGGGCGAGATTGACGTGAAATTCAACGTGGAGGCCCGCACAGACGCCGATCACAGCGGCATGGATCATTCCGGCCATACAATGTCCGACTGACACTTTGGGCTGACATGGATCACAGCAGGCAGGCTGAACCCTTCCAGCCTGCCCGTCTGGCCTTCCTGTCTGGCCTGCGTGTTTGGGTCGTCAGTCTGGCCCGTCAAAGCTGTGCGATCTTTGCAAGGCAGCGATCCAGCACGGCGCGTTCTTGCGGCGTAAAATGCGCGCTCAGGGCTGTGTCATAGGATTTGGCCGCGCGAAACAGATCCGCATAAACCCCCTGACCCGCACGCGTCAGCGACAGTGTCTCGTGCCTGCGGTCGCGCGCCTGTGTGCTGCGGCCCAGATACCGCTTTGTCTCCAGCGCGCGCACAGCACGGCTGACCTTGGTTTTATGCAGGCCCGCACGCTCGCAAATCTGCTTGGCCGTCATCGCGCCATAGCGACCCAGATGAAACAGCACGCGCCATTCGGTGCGCAACATCGCATAGCGGTCGCGGTAGTAGGCCTGAAATCCCACGCTGCTGGCCTCGGCCGCCTGATTGAGGGCGTAGGGCAAAAACCGGCTCAGGTCGAAATCATCAACGGGCATATCGTCAGGTATTTCCGCAGGCATGTCACGATTCCCTGTTGTTAGTTACAAATCAAACTAATATCCCAGAGGGTGAATGCAAAGGGGGATCACATGAACAAAGCGTTGTCGCCACATGGCCTGCAAACCGCCACCGGCACGGCGGGCACAACGGCGGGCTACATGCCCGGATTTGGCAATGACTTCGAGACAGAGGCGCTGCCCGATGCGTTGCCGCAGGGCATGAACTCCCCGCAAAAGGTGAACTATGGCCTTTACGGTGAGCAGCTGAGCGGGACAGCCTTCACCGCGCCCAGCCACCAGAACGAGCGGACGTGGTGCTACCGCATCCGCCCCTCGGTCAAGCACACGCACCGCTTCGAAAAGATCGACCTGCCCTATTGGAAATCCGCGCCGCATATCGACCCCGATGTGACCTCGCTGGGGCAGTACCGCTGGGATCCGGTGCCCCATACGGACGCCCCGCTGACGTGGCTGACGGGGATGCGCACGATGACCACGGCGGGCGATGTGAACACGCAGGTCGGCATGGCGAGCCATATCTATCTGGTCACTGAATCGATGAAAGACGCCTATTTCTACTCGGCGGATTCCGAGATGCTGGTTGTACCGCAGGAAGGTCGCCTGCGCTTTGCCACCGAACTGGGCGTGATCGACATCGAGCCGCAGGAGATCGCGATCATCCCGCGCGGGCTGGTCTACCGTGTCGAAGTGCTGGACGGGCCCTGCCGCGGGTTTGTCTGCGAGAACTACGGCCAGAAATTCCACCTGCCCGGCCGCGGCCCGATCGGGGCCAACTGCATGGCCAACCCGCGCGATTTCAAAACACCCGTGGCGGCCTTTGAGGACCGCGATGCACCCTCGACCGTGACGGTCAAATGGGCCGGCCAGTTTCACGAGACAAAAATCGGCCATTCGCCGCTGGATGTGGTCGCGTGGCACGGCAACTATGCGCCGTGCAAATACGACCTGCGTACCTACTGCCCTGTGGGGGCCGTGCTGTTCGACCATCCCGATCCCTCGATCTTTACCGTGCTGACGGCAGATAGCGGCGTCGAGGGCACGGCCAACATCGACTTTGTCCTGTTCCGCGACCGCTGGATGGTGGCTGAGGATACCTTCCGCCCGCCGTGGTACCACAAGAATGTGATGTCGGAGCTGATGGGCAATATCTTTGGCATCTACGACGCCAAGCCAAAGGGATTCATTCCCGGCGGGATGAGCCTGCACAACATGATGCTACCGCATGGCCCCGACAAAAACGCGTTTGAAGGGGCCTCGAATGCGGACCTCACAGCGGAAAAGCTGGAGAACACCATGAGCTTTATGTTCGAGACCCGCTTTCCCCAGCACCTCACCGCCTTTGCCGCCAATGAGGCGCCGTTACAAGACGATTATATCGACTGCTGGGTGGATCTGGAAAAGAAATTCGACGGCACACCGGGTAAGAAATGATGGAGTTTTTGGGGTACGTCGCACTTGCCCTGCTTGGGTTTATCGTCTGTCTGATCCTGTGGGCATGGTGGCAAAAGCTGGTAAACAACCGTCCCGACAAATACGGAAAAGGGCCGGGTCACGACTTGCGCGGGCCAGAACGCGGCCAATGGCACAGGGGCAAAGATGGCTAGAACAGCCCGTGCAATCCACAACTTACACGCAGTACCGAACAAGGAATACCAATGTCACTGATGAAATCATGGGTCGAGAGCGCCAATAGCGCCGACTGCCAATTCCCGCTCAACAACCTGCCCTACGGTGTGTTTACCACCAACGCGCTCGAGCCGCGCTGTGGTGTGGCAATCGGTGATATGATCCTAGATATGTTCGCCGCCGAGGAAGCGGGCCTGATCGAGCTGGCCGATGATCCGGTGTTCGACGTGCCCTATTGGAACGACGTGATGGAGCTGGGACCGGAGGCGTGGGAAGCCCTGCGCGACCGTCTGACGCAACTGCTGGCCGAGGGCGCGCCCGAGCAGGCCGCCGTCGCCCCCCATCTGGTCCCGATGACGGACGCGCGCATGGAGCTGCCGATGGTCGTGGCGGAATTCACGGATTTCTACGCAGGTCGCCACCACGCCATGAACGTGGGCACGATGTTTCGCGGTGCCGATGCGGCGCTGCCGCCCAACTGGCTGCACATTCCCATCGGATATAACGGGCGCGCGTCCTCTGTTGTGGTGTCGGGCACGGATGTGATCCGCCCCAACGGCCAGACCAAAGCACCCGATGCCGATCTGCCTTCCTTCGGGCCGTGCCAGCGGCTCGATCTCGAGCTTGAGATGGGCGCGATTGTCGGCACCGCCTCGGAGCTGGGGCATCCTGTCAGCGTGGCGCAGGCCGACGAGATGATCTTTGGTTATGTCCTGCTGAACGACTGGTCCGCGCGCGACATTCAGGCGTGGGAGTATCAGCCGCTGGGCCCGTTTCAGGCCAAGGCATTCGCCACTTCGATCAGCCCGTGGATCGTGACCCGCGCCGCACTGGAGCCGTTTCGCACCGCCACGCCTGCGCGCGACCACGACCTGCTGCCCTATCTGCAAGAACCCAAACCGATGCTCTATGACATCGACCTGTCGATCACCCTGCGGCCCGAGGGCGGCGAGGCCGCGACCATCTGCCAGACGAACTATGCCGAGATGTATTATTCTGCCCCGCAACAGCTGGCGCATCACGCCAGCTCAGGCTGTGCGATGACACCGGGCGATCTGCTGGGGTCCGGTACGATTTCCGGCGCCGAGAAACACCAGCGCGGCAGCCTGCTGGAGCTGAGCTGGGGCGGTAAGGAACCCATCGACATCGGGGGCGGACAGACCCGCAGTTTCCTGCAGGACGGCGACACGCTGACACTGCAAGGCGCAGCACGCGGCGATGGTTACCTCGTCGGGTTCGGCAGCTGCGAAGGCACGATCAAACCCGCCGTGAAATTCCCCTGACCCTCCTTTGAAGGACACCAAAATGGCCAAAGCATTTGCCTCCCAAGGCGACATGACCGAAAAGAAAATCACCTTTGACGAGATCGGCCGCGACCTGTGGGCCTTTACCGCCGAGGGCGATCCGAACTCTGGCGTGATCATCGGCGACGACAGCGTGATGATCGTCGAGGCGCAGGCCACTCCGCGTCTGGCGAACAAGGTGATCGAACAGGTGCGCAAAGTCACCGACAAGCCGATCAGCCACGTTGTGCTGACACACTATCACGCCGTCCGCGTTCTGGGGGCGTCAGCTTACGGCGCCGACCAGATCATCATGGGCGAGGCCGCGCGCGGCATGGTGATGGAGCGGGGCCAAGAGGATTGGGACAGCGAATTCCAGCGCTTCCCGCGTCTGTTCGAGGGCCACGAGAGCATCCCCGGCCTGACCTATCCCACCACCACCTTCAACGACCGCATGACCGTGCATCTGGGCAAGCGCCGCGTCGATCTGATGCACCTTGGTCGGGCGCACACGGCGGGTGATATCGTCATCCATGTGCCCGACGAGAACGTGATGTTCACCGGCGACATCGTCGAGGACCACTCCGCCTGCTACTGCGGCGACGGGCATTTCGCCGATTGGGGCAACACGCTGGACGCGATTGCCGCCTATGACGTGAATTCCATCGCACCCGGTCGTGGTGGTGCCCTCATCGGCAAGGATGCCGTGGCCCGCGCGATTGAATCCACCCGCGACTTCGTCAATTCCACCTACGCACCCGCCGCG
>ENA-ORXR01001044-ORXR01001044.1-marine-metagenome-genome-assembly--contig:-NODE-1044-length-31464-cov-9.453882_pt1 | contig 31464 bp, 36 predicted proteins | sample MGYA00237866_ERZ511479 | MGnify/ENA metagenome assembly ERZ511479
GGGATGCGCCGGGCTGCAGCGCGGCCCGCTGCGGCCGTCACGAGCCAATAGGAGCTTCGAATCGCGGGCCCCGTCTTATGCGAAAGCGGTCTGCGAAAGGGCCTGAGACTTCACCGTCCCAGGTTACTCCTCCTGTGGCCGTTCCCGCCCACCGTCGTTTGTCACTGCTGGCCCGTCCGACTCGTCGAGGTTGCTTCCCCGCGTGCGTATGGTACGTGGTTGCCGGCTTTTGTGGTTGCACCACACTGCTTTGGGTACTGTTCTTGGTTGGCTCGGGAGGGAGAGTACATTGCGGAGTTGTGTGTGATCCCAACGGGCTCCTGCGGCAGCTGTTTTGTATGGCATGGTTTTGACAGCAGCTGGACGAGATACTCGCGCTTTGTGACCAGTCGTTTTTGGCTTGCCAGACCCTTCTGTGCGCAACCGTTGTGTGGTCGCCTGTGGACGAGGCCGTGTGGTTGGTACCCCGCCTGCTCGACGCCTTGGCGGTGGTCTCTCTCCACCGCCGCCGTCGTCTGGTAGAAGCAGCTTTGTCGCTGATCATTGAGTTTGAGCAAAGCGCAAGATGAGGTACGTTTATTTGGCATGCATCTTAGTCGGTGTGATGGCGGGCCAGGCATGCTATGCTTCGACCAGCGTGCTTTTCTTGAGCTGCCTTTGGTCTTGGCATGCTTGTTCTTCATCTCTTATTGACGCTCAGTCACTATCTGCTGCCCTTCTCCATTCGTGACCTGGCCGCGGTGACTGAATTGCATGTCGTGTGTGTGCTCTTCCTTCAACCCACGTACATCTGGACACAGTCATGCACCTTCGGACTCTACCACTCCCGCTGCGGCTGCTGCTGGTGCGCAACCGCCGCCGAGCTCCCGCATGGCTGCTGCTGTGCAGGATGAGGAGGCAGGCAACCAGAAACTTGCTGACGCTTGCAGGCGCGTCGCTGACCTGGAGCAAAAGGTCCGCGAGCTTGAGCAGAAGCAGTCTACAGGACCGCTGGTTGTGGCGGGTATCGCAGCTGCGCCGGCGCAAGCCGACGTCAACTATTGCTTCGAGTACCCTACGGCGCCTGCGTCTGATTCGCTACTGTCGACGAAGGGTTGCTGGTGTGGTCCCTGCGTGAACATCTTCCCGACGCACGACCCGACGAGCCCGCCTCGCGTCTTCAAGTACCTGCAGCCGTCGGAGCAGGACATTGCTGACGTCATCCAGAGTAAGGATGGCTCGTACCGCGCCCTGTGCAACATGTCTGTCGTCTCGGTGGACGGCGTCTCAGTCCTCGAGATGTCGCTGGACCGCGCCATCCGAACCGTGCAGTCGGAGGTGATGAAGAGCAACAACGCTTATCAACTTCCGGGCGTACAGGTAAGAGAACACAAGCCCCTCCGCATCCTGCAGCAGCCCGTCGTCTACTGCAAGCTGGACAACACGCCCGACATTGCCTGGGTTGCCGAGGTGAGCGGGAAGCTGGTCGTGGTCGCAGTCCAAGAGGTGAAGCGGGCCTTCACATCTCTAGTGGACGGCCTGCAACAGGTGGCCACCTACACCTGCGCGGCTGCTGCTGGCATGTACAACGCCGGCGTTGATCACGACAAGATCTTGGTGCCCATGTCGGTATGTACCGGCTTGGCCGAAGTGCACGGCGCGGCCTTCATGGCGACACCATCGTTCCCTGTCGCAGTCTCGACGAGCGCCGTTCTCGACTTGCAGACTGACCAGGGAGCTGCCTGTGCGCACCTGCACCGATCACTGGCCAAGAAACAGATGGAGCGGTCACTGCAGTTGCTTGACGAGGCGAGTGCGCCGGGGCGCCCCACGCGAGCCCGCTCAATACCTGCTGAGCCTGGCGGCGGTGCGGATGAGACCACATGGTTTCGGCCGTCTTTTGCCGTCTCGCAGGTGTGGCCCAAGCTTGGTGGCGTGTCCCACGGGCTCATGGATGTGCGGGATGTGACGCTGCTGCGCATGGGACATGTATTCCAGAAGTTGTACGCCTCGCCTGCATCTCGCTTCGTGTGCTTCCCCATCTGCTTTGCCAACAACGTCCTTCCTCCGCCATTGACCAAGGGCGGCGTGTCGGCGCTTCTGTTCCCCAACTTGACGCGGGACGGATATCGCTGTGGCTTGCCGGAGGACTTGGAGACGGCAAGGATGTACATCTCGGCTGTTAAGGAGGCGATGATTGCGCTTCACGAGGCCGGCGTCATCCACGGGGACATGTACATCTCGAACATTATGTGGTGCAGGTCCCCCACCTCGTCGTCGGTTGACGTGAAGGTGATCGACTGGGACACGGCCTTTCTCGCGCAAGATGGCCTCCCTGACGGCATGGAGCGGACGTGGAAAACCACGTGTAAGTGGTGCCTGTACCAGACGCGGTCACCCCAGGTGGACGACGTGGTCAACCTGCGGCTGCTGGACTCCTTCATGGTGAACACCCTCGAGCACTTTTGCGTTGAGGACACATATCTATGGCGCGAGTGGATGCAGGCAGCCGGCGACAAGCCCGTGCGCAACCTGAACAGCGCCTTCAGTCGCATGCAGTGCTTGTACGTACGGCACAACGGGTGGCCCGAGCCCGAGGTATGCCGGGTTGTGCTTGGCAGCAAGGACGAGCAGGTGGCGGTGCGTTCGAGCGAGACAGCAGCGGCGGCCACTATGCCTGCAGCAGAAGATGAGGAGGCCATGGGGTCGGTGGGGGACGCTGCGCGGGCTCCGCCGGCCAAGAAAGCACGACCTGAAGCGTCAGGCCCCCCTGTTTCTCCGAGTCGCAACTAGCACTGCCCTCTATATTTGCACCCCTTTCCCTCTTCATCGCGTTCCGGTGGGATCTTCTCCTGGCCGACACCGCCCCTGCCACTCCTTTCGTCGCGTGCCGGTGTCATTGCGGCGCCCAAGGGGGGGGGGGGGGGGGGGGGTGGCCCCGCCGTGGCCCCGTCGACCGCCCCGTCGGCAAAGGTGACGCCACCGCCGCCACTTCCGCCGACGCCGTCTTTACCACCACCACCACCACCACCACCACCACCACCACCACCGTCGCCGCCGCCGCCGCTGCTGTCCCCGCGGCCGGCCGGGTGGGTGGACGACGACCGCATCACGCCCGTGTCGGGGGCGGCAGACCAGGGACACACGGGCGGAGGGCCGGGCGGCGGGGAGCCACCCCGCACGCCGTCGGCACCGGTGGCGCCGCCGTCGGCGGCGTCTGCAGGCGGCGCCGCCCCGCTCACGCCATCCGCCTCATCGTCGGCCGAAGGCTCCACCGCCCCGCCTGCGGCTGCGAGCGCCATCGCGACCGCGGGCGGCGGCGGCAGTGGGGGTGGTGACAGAGCCGCGGGCGGCCCCTCGACGACCCCCACTCCCCCCCCCGCCGCCGCCGCCGCCGCCACCGCCACCACCGCCGCCGCGGGCGGCGCGCTCCGCTTCCTCGGCGGCGACGCTGTCAAACGAGCCGCCGTCGCTACCCGAGTCTGCCGACGCCGCACCCGCCGCCGGGCCACCGCCGCCGCCACCGCCGGCGCGGCCGGCGCCACCACCACGGGCGGCGAGCTCCGCCGCCTCTGCGGCAACGCTGTCAAACGAGTCGCCGCCGCTGTCCGAGCCGCCACTGCCAGCGTCGCCACGGGGCCCCCCCCCGACCGTCGCTGCGGCGCCGCCGTCCACCGACGAGGTGCTGCCATCCGAGGCGGACCCGCCGGCGGCGGCCGGCGGCAGCCGCGGCGGCGGCGGCGGCGGCAGCGCCCCGCCGTCGGCGGCGCGCGGCCGCTTGCGCGTCGCACCGGCGGCTCGAGGCGGCACGCCGCCCGCCTCGTCGCCGTCGCTGCCCGACCGTGGGCGCTTGGCACGCGGCGGCCCACCCGCTGCTGGCCCGTCCGACTCGTCCCTGCCCACGGCGGCGGCGGCGGCGGCGGCGGCGGCGGCCGCTGCCGCCGCCTCGGCGGCCACGTCGACGAGCGCCGCAACGACCGGCTTGGCGTCGGCGACGCGGGCGGCCAGGGCCTTGACCACCTCCGCGTCGGCCACGGGCGGCGGGAGTGCCGCCGCGCCGCCGCCGCCGCCGCCGCCGTCGCCGACACGGCTGCCGCCGCCGCCGCCGCCGCCGTCGTCTGCAGCGCCCCCGCCCGCGGCGGCCGCGTCTGCCGCCGCCGCGACGAGCGGCGCGGCCCAGGCCGAACCCCGCGCGCGCCCGCCGCCCGCCACCTTGGCCGCCGCCCGCGCAGCGGCGGCGGCGGCGAGCGCGGCGACGGGCAGGGCTTTGAGGGTGGCGAGGGCGGCCGCCTGGCGGGCGGCGCGGACGCCGCCGTCGGCATTGGCCGGGGAGGGGGTAGGCGCAGAGGCGGAGAGGCGGCGTGCCAGCTTGCGAGCCTCAAACGTCTGTGTGGTGGCAGGCACACAAGAGCAACAGTGGTGCGGCAGACGGGCAGCGGGACGGGGGGCAGCAGCAGGCAAGGCAGGTTAGAAAGAAGCCAACAAGGATGGCCACCAGAACCGCAGAAAAAAAACTGCACTAGGGGCCAGACCTGTCTGCCTACGAGTGCGGTGCAGTTGGCCCGCATAAGCCAACCGCAATCGGGCGTACCTTGGCTTTCTTGACCGCCGCGTGCAGGCGGCGGGTCGCGTGGGACATGCCGCCAGCCAGAGTCGACGGAAGAGCCGCCGGAAGGGCGGCCGCCCTAGGTTTTCCCATTGCACAAGGGGCGCCTCTCGACAAGCACGTGCTCAAAGAGACGCCGTCCGTGTCGTCCGCGGGGGTGGCGCGGCCGCGCGGACAGCGCCGGCCGGGGGGGCGGCTCACGACGACGAAGCGGGCTCCGAGGGTGGTGCATGGTCCTGTGTAACTACACATTTACTTCCTCGGCAGCAAGTCGAACGGAAGCTCGCGAGGTCTGGCAATTTTTAGTGAATCGCTCCGCACCCTGCCCCCATTGTGCCAGCCACCGTGACGGTGTGCTGCCACCACACACGGATGGCTGCTCCCCCCGCACAAGGGGGTTCTGGCCACGCCCGCGGCCGAGATACCGCTGTCAGGGACGCCGCCGAGGGGGGTGTCCCAGCCTGTGCAACCGACGCCGGCGCCAGCGCGCGGTCGCGTGGCGCAGCCGCGTGTTGCGCCGTTGGCGGCCACGGCGGCGCGGCGGGGGGACGGCGTGGGGGCGCGTGGCTCGCCTCCTCTCTCGACCCACGCGCTCGGAGCGGCGTGGCCCGTGCACCTCGCCCCCCCGCCACCCCCCCCTCCTCTCTGTCCGACGCCGACCCACACACGTCCCGCCTGCCGCAGGCCGCCGCGTGCTCGCGTCGCCGGCCACGCGCGCCGTTGGTTTGGCTCGGCGCGTCTCCTTTCGGGGGCCGCGGCGGGCGGGGGACGGCCACAAGCACACCGGCGCCGCTGCCGGCGCCGTGGCCGCCGCCATCGCGTCAACGGTCACCGGTGCGGGTGGCCCTTTGGACGCAGGCGCGGCTGCCCGTCCCCGACGCTCTCCCCCGAGCCCGCTCCCGGCCGTCCCGCTCCCCCCGTCGACGGCGACCTCGGGCCTGGCGCCGCGCCGCGTGCGTGTCGCTGCGCCCCCCGCGCGCCGCGCGGCGCCGGCGCGGTCCCCCCCGCGCACGGCGATGCGGGCGGGATGGTGGCTGCCATGCAGACGACCGACGGCGACAATGTCACCCTTGCGGAACGGAGCCCGCTGGACGTGCTAGAGGGGCAACTCGCTACCGCCGAGCAGACAGGCCTGGCTGCGGCGGGGGGGCGGGTGCCCCACGAGTCCTGGGTCGCCGCCGTGACGTTTGTTGCCGGCGGCGGGCGGGTGCGAGGTGTGCCGTGTGGGTGGACGGGTGAGGGCGACCGCGACGCCATGGTTCTGTCAGAGGATGCCGCGCACGACGCGCCGGTCGGCGCCGCGGAGGTCCCCCGCCTGGCGGCTGCGCTGGCGCGCCACGCGCCGCACGATGCGGGGTTGGCGGCGGCCGCGGCCGCGGCGGGGGGCATCCCCCCGCTGCTGCTGCTGGTCACCGCCGCCGCCCGCCCGCCCTCGTCGTACGTGGCGGCCGCCGCGGCGGGCTCTGAGGGCACCGGCCGGGACTTGGCGGCGGCGCTCGGTGCCGCTTGCGCTCTCGCCGCCGTGCCCCCCGGGCGCGCACCCGCGGTGGCGGGGCTGCCCCCGTTGGCCGCCGCCGCGAGGGCGTGCACGGGGCCGGCGCGGGCGGCGGTCTTGGCGGGGGTGCTGCGGCTGGCGGCGGTGGTACTGCGGGGGTGCGCTGCCGCCGCCGGCGACGCGGTGGACGGGAACGTGGATGGGGCTGCCGCTGCGACGGTGGCGCTGGCCGTGGCCGCGCTGCGACCGGCGGCGCGGGCGCCGGTTGGTGGCGGCGGCGACGCGGGGGTGGCGGCTCTCGCCGCGGCCGCGTTGGAGCTGGTCGTCTGCTCGCTGGCGCTGCGGGCGGCGGCACTGCGGGGCGCCGAAGCGGGTGCGTGTGGTTCGATGGTGGCCGCGGTCGTGGCCGCGGCCACCGCCTACCCGCATGTGGAGGAGGTGGTGCAGCCAGCGCTTGCCGTGCTCTGTGCCCTCACGGGTGCGGACGCCGTGTCACCGCTGCGGGCGCCCTTGCCGCCGCCGCCTGGCCTGCTGCTGGCGCTGGTTGGGGTGCTGGAGAGTACCGCACCACCCCCCGATACACTCGTACCAGCCTTGTCGCTGGCGTGTGCTGTCGACGTGGTGGCTCTGCTCCCCGTTGCTGGGCGGCCACCGCTGATTGGGCGGGGCGGCGTGGTGCTGGGGGCGCCGACGCCGGCATCTCCAACGTGCGACGGCACCCGCCCATGTGGCGCCGTGCGCGGCAGCGACGCCCTGTATGGCGACGACTTTGACGCGTGGCTGCAATGCATCCTCCGCCCCTGCGGGGTGGACGTGGACGCGTGGGACTTGCGGCCGGTGGAGACGTCGGCCCGCTTCCTCAACGCCCTCCTTCGCTGGGTGCGGGTGGCGGACGTGGCCGACATCCCGCCGACGGTGGCCACCGCCGCCTGCCACGCGGTGCACGTCGTCGCGACCGCCTCGACGACCATGCGCCACGCGCTGCTCGACGCGGGCGGCCGCAACGCGCTGGTCGGGCTGCTCTCCCGCGTGGCCGCGGCGGAGCCACCGCCGCCCTCCTCGCTCGTCGAAGCCGGCCTAGCGGCCATAGCCGCGGTCGGTGTGGCGCGGCGGCTCTTCTTCTTCACCCCCCACGGTGGGACGGGTGCGGATGAGGGCAGCGTCGGCCGCGTCCTCGCCTCGGCCGTGGCGGTGGTGCCCCCGTCGCCCCGTCTGTACCGTCTGGCGCTGGCGGCGATCGGCTCGGCGGTCGTGCTGCCGCCTTCGGCCGACGCCACGGCCGCCGACGCGTCGGCGGCGCTCGCCGTGGCCGTTGCGGCGCTCGCCTCCTCGGACGATGGGGTGGTCGACGCGGCGCTTGCGACGCTCGCGGGCCTGGTTGGTGTGACGCCCGTCGCGGACGCGTCTGTCGCTGATGCCATTGGCTTGCTGCTGCGGCGGCCCGCTTTGCACCCATCGCTGGCGCAGCTCGCGTCGGATGTGCTCGGCGTTGTGCGCGCGGCGGACGCTGGTGGTGGTGCCGGCGGCGGCGGCGGCGGCGGCGGCGGCGGCGGCGGCGGCGGCGGGGCGGGTGGCGGGGCAGCAGCGGGATCCCCGCCTCCCTGCTCGCCCCGGGTGTGCAGCCCGCCACGGGGGACACCCCGCCCCCGGCGCTCGCTTCGCATGGGCGGGGTGTCCCGCAAGCGCGTCTCGTTTGGCAGCGACTCGTTCCACGAGCTGTGAGCCATGTGGTCGGCCGGTGCCAGCCACCTCCGAGCTCACGCCTTTGTGTGCGAGGTGACCGGGGTGCTTGCCTCACTGGGGCAACGTTTCAGCCGGCTACCCCGACTCCTTCCTCCTCTTTTTGGTGTCCCATTTCCAAGCTGCTACCGGCGTCGTCGACGCCCCCCGTGCCGTGTCTCCATGCGCCTGCGGCGCTGACCGCTACTGACTTGCCGAGACCATCTCGCGCGGCGGATCATTCCCCTCATCTACCCGTGCCGCGGCGCGTGTGGAAGCCGTGCTTCTCTTTTTTTTTGCTGCGTCCAGGACGGGCGCGATGCGGGCACGCGGCGAGGGGGTCAACCGCTAGCCGTCCTCGCGCCCCCGTCTGTCACCCGGGCCTCGGCGTCTGCACCTAGCTCTGCTGCATCAGGCATTCTCTTGCACTCCCTTTCATCCCGCCGCCTGTTTTTTTCTTTCACGCCTGGCAAACTTCCTGGGCCTTACTTGCATATGCCGCCTCCTGCTCTTCTGCTTCTCGATCTTTTTGTGAGATTTTTTTCTCTGGTCGCCGTCGCTCGCACGCTGCTGTGCCCTCCCCTTCCACTACCTGTATATATATTGTTGCTCTGCACGGGGTGAGCGCGCACCGGCCCGCCGTCTGGGGTGTGTCGGCGCTTGGTCCATGGTCTGCGGGCAACCCTGTTTTCTGTCGCCCTTGTTTTTGATGCATAGTGTTCTTTTTTCTCGCTTTTTTTCCTTTGTTCCCTTTTCAGCCTGGGGTGTTGTACATGGGCTGATGTGCTTGCACTACACGATCCTCTTTCTTCTTTCGTGCGCCTCTGTCGCATCTTGTCGAGAGCGCAGCAGCCTCGCGCTTCGGTCTCGTAAAAGTCCCCGCCTGCCGCCGCCGCCGTAGCGCGATGGCCGACACGCCGCCACGGGAGCGGTGACGTGTTGTGCCACCGCCGGGGGGCTCGAGAGCTGCCGACAGAGCGGCCGCTAAGGGAATGAGAACGGCCGTGGCAACTGAGGGCGCAATGGCCATGCGGACACTCCGCTCGGCGGCAGTGCCGGCGTCCGGTCCGCGGTTGGACCCCCGGGGAAGCGCTGCCGTCAGCCATTGGCCCGGACCTGCAAACGAGCCAGAGGCAGACTGCAGTGGCGGCGAGCACCACAGCGCGTCGAGGGGCGGCGACATGGATGCAGGGGATATCGCAGGGTAGCGAGAATACCGAAGGAGAGTGTGCAGATGGTGTGGTGGCGCAGCCGTGGTGGACAGGAATGGGGGAAGTGTGGGCGGAGGTGGAGGGGGGTGGTGTCTCCCACGAGAGGCAAGTCCTCGGCAATCATCGTCAAATACTGCTCGGACGCCCACGTTCAATCAGCGACCGATGAGGTGCCAGCCCGTTGCACCTTCTCCTTGTCTCTCTCGCTTCTTCATCATCGTCATCGAGTGCGGCCTGCGGTACACTTGACTTTTGGAAGGGCACCTGGCGTCATTTTGGCGCGCTGAGCGTTACGGTTCGCCTTGCACCGGCCACTCTGGGCAAGTGCTGGGAGGCAGGTTCAGAGGAACAGCCGATTGGTTGCCCCCACCGAATGTCAGCCACAGCGCATCATCTTTGCCTCTGTTGTTTTCCACGGCGAATCACTTCACCAGCTCACGGTCTTCCTGTCGACCGCTCCCTCCCTCTTCACATCTTCATCCCTTCTCCCCTTTTCTTCACCTTGGCCCGACTGGTGCTGGTCAGGTGTCCGCCGTTCCTTGGCACTTCCGTCCGCCCTGCGACGCACCCCGTCGCCGCAGGTGGCTGCGCTTTCCACCTCCAGCGCTCGCGGCCGACCCCCCCCTGCGCTGCGCCATGGCGCGCAAGGCGCCCAAGCAGTCTGGGATGCTGTTGCGGAGCCCCGCGGGCATCCTCTTCATCGTCCTCCTTGTGCTGCGAGTCGTCGCACACCTATTCAAGTGGCGCCGCGGGGGCTAGCGTGCCGGTCGACGGTGGCGGGAGGGCGAAAGGGCTCGTGGTGGGGAGGACTGGGTAGCATGAGAAGGTGCTAGCGCTCAGCGACATGCGCTGCCCCTGGTGGCGGTGGCACGCCACTCATTGGCACTATCGGTTGCACGCCTCAACGGTTTTGCTGCTGGGGTGGTCTTACGTGCGGTTCTGCATCGGCGGACTGCAGACACGGTGTACGTGCGGCTGCAGGTTGCCAGTTCGTTGCGGGCGGGTGTGCGTGGCTTTGACATCGCGGCGAGGCGATTATCGCCGGTCCGTAGGTGGGCATCGCAGCTCCGTTGTTCGGGAGTGACTTTGTCCTGGTGTCATTCTACCCCTCGGTGTGGTTGGCATGCGACGACCTTGGCGGAGCTACACTTGTTGCTGTGGTTGCCCCCCCGGTGCGGGTGTACGCGTGGCAAGGTGGCCAGAGTTTGACCTTTTTGATGGGGATTGCGTCTCCCCGATCATCGGCTTGTGGGTGCATGTTTTTGACGCCACCCCCTTTTGTGAGGTTCTCTGTGTGGGGTTGTGCTGACTTCAACGGATGGTTTTGAGTGGTTAGCAAAGAAGATGCTCAATAAGGCTGAGGGCATGTATTGCATGGCACGCATGTCGTGAAAAGGGCATGGAAGGGACGTAGCCCGAGCGGCATGCAACAGGTTCGGCTCATTTTGCACCCTCCGAAGCTCTGTCAATTGCCTCTGCACTACCCACTCTTTTGCCCTGGACAGACGCGCCTTCCGTGTGCACAACCAGTGGACAAAGGTGGTGTGTGGCGCGGATGTACAGCTCAGACAAGTCGACGAGCCAGAAGCTCGGAGGATTTGAGTACACACGAAGCGCCCTTAAGACGCTGCCAAATATGTTCACACTCCAGTGCACGCTCCTTCTCTACCCACCAGGCCATCAGGTGCAGCAGCTGCTCGACAGGCAATGAAAAAAGAACAACGTGACACCGACGAGAAGAGAAAACAAACAATGAACAGCAACAAACAACGCCAGACCGAGGCACCCTATCCATCATCCCAAAGAGCACGGGTAGGCCAGGGGGACAAAGCCGCACAACACCTAAGCGGTCATGTACGACGATTGATCGATAGTCTTCGGCAGCTCCGCGATGGCCACTTCGAAGCGGGACTGCACATCCGCGAGCACAGTAGAATCCTCATCCGACGAGACGAAGGAAATGGCAAGGCCCTTGGTCCCGAACCGGCCGGCGCGGCCTACGCGGTGAAGGTACGAGTCCGCGTCAGACGACATGTCGTAGTTGATGACAATGTTGACACGCTCGATGTCAATGCCGCGGCCAAAGATGTCCGTGGCGACCAGGATGCGCTTTTGAAAGTCCTTGAAGGCCTTGTACCGCCGGATGCGCTCTTCCTGCGCCATGCCCGAGTGAATCGCAATTGACGGGAAGTTGCACTCCACCAGCAGTTTGTTCAGTTCCGTTGCGCGCGCCACCGACTTGACGAAGATGACCACCTGGTTGAACTCGAGGGCGTCAAGGATGTCGCTCAGCTTGCGGTTCTTCTCCGCCTCCTCCAGCCGCGCGTAGTACTGCAACAGGCCGTGGAGCGTGAGTTTGGTCTCATCATCGACAAACACTTCCATCGGGTCCACCATGAACTTCTTGGCCACTGCTCGGATCTCCTTGGCCAGCGTAGCTGTGAACATCATGACCTGCTTCGAGTGGGGTGTCGCACGGAAGATGTCCTGCACATCCCGGCGCATGTCCAAGGCCTCGAGCATCTTGTCGCACTCGTCAAGGACGAAGAACTTGACCTTGGATAGGTCGAGAATCTTCTGGTTGGTCAAGTCCAGCACACGCCCGGGGGTACCCACAATGACATGCGGCGACGAGTCGCCCGTCAGCATCTCCTTGTGCTGGCGGACGGGCACGCCACCATAGATGACCGATGTTCGCACAGACGGCTTGTACTTCGAGAACCGCTCAAACTCGTGCGCAATCTGGTACGCCAGCTCGCGGGTGTGGGTCAGGACGACCACCGACACCTCACCATCTACCGGCTCCATCTGCTGCAAGCAAGACAGAGTGAACACGGCCGTCTTCCCCATGCCGGACTTAGCTTGGCACAAGACGTCCATGCCGAGGATGGCTTGTGGGATGCACTCATGTTGCACCTCAGAGGGATGCTCAAAGCCGCAATCCTACAGAGAAACGAAAAACCAAGCGCAAGGCACAGAATTCACCATGTACAAAACACCAGATCGGACAAGATGTGAAACACAAGGGACCGGGCCAGGGTGTGTCAGATATCAAAGAGTGACACTACGAGACCAGGCGGCGCGAGAACATGGCTTTGCGGAACTAAGGACAACACATGTGCATGCCAACAGCCAGTCAACGACGAAACACGAGCAACTAGACATGCCCCCCCCAAAAAACACCACATTGTGCAACATACCTGGATGGCACGAAGCAGCTCGGGCTTGAGGAGGAAGTCCTTGAAGCCGGCCGAATGGATACCAACGTAGGTACCCCTTCGTAGCAGAGAAAATGGGGGGAGAGAAGGTGGAGAGTAGGTGACGGCACGGCGATCACCCCGAGGAGACGCCGATCAGGGGTGGCGTGAAGCCCAAGGTGGAGTAGTCCAAAGACGAGAAGACACGGCGACGCCAGCAGGGGACACAGAGTCCAGCATCAGCACGACTGAAGCTTAACACACGGCATGAACCTAGCAGCACGCCTCGTCCGGACGTGGGTTGACCGCCGCAAAAAACGTGCGCGCAACACGACCCGCCGCCAACCCCCAGCCGCCGCGGGCCACCCCCCCTGCGACCAACGCCGGCAGACACCGCTCCGACGAATGCCGGTTGGCCCTCGAAGAGCAGGTGCCAGCCGACGTAGACCACGTGCAGCAGCCTCCCTCTGTGGAGAGGCGCTTCTTGGGGGGTCGTGGCACGACGAACGACCGCGCAAACGCGCAGAAAACCGGTGCTACGACCGAGCAAAGCAAGCAGGGTGGACGCGCATCTCAGATCGGGCCGTACTTTTTGTTTTCCTTGCCAGTCGCTGCTGTCTTATCGGCAGCAGGAACGACCGCCGTAGAGGCGGGAGCGGGGGCGACGCCGGCGTCGTCCTCGTCCTCATAGTCAACCAGCTCCTCCTCACCGAGCTCCTCTGCGGGCTTGCCGTTGGTAGCCATCGTGAGTAATAAGCTGGATGAACGTACGGGGGAAGGGAGGGTGGGCGGGGGCGAGTGTACACTTGCGCCACGGAGAAGTGACGTTGTGGTGTGTAGTGGACCGCGGGGCAGCGCAACCGGTCAGAGATGCGCGCCAACAACTCTGAGCGGGCGGACGGCCGCGGCACGCTGGCCACGCACACGCGCCGCGAAAGGTGCGGACAGCAGCGGCGTCTGACGACATGCAACGTGTCTCGCTGAATTGCAAGCCACTGTCCGTGTTCCGCGCGCAGGTCCAACCGTTGCGCGTGCAGAGGACCACTTGCCAAGTTGCTGCTGACAGTACAAAATATTGTGAATCGATCATGCTCAAATATCGTCCGGATCAACTCCAGGATCAAGACAAGTTCACAAATTTATCCATTCTCGGTATATGATTGGCTGAGAGCTGTTGGTGTCACAGCAGACAAGCGACCACTCCCGCTCAGATCGACACCCAACGTTTATCGCCCGACCGTGTGCCCACGAACGGGGCCCGTCGCGCCGCGCAGCGACGCCAACGCGTCGTCCAGCGGCGAATCCGCCACCGGCTTCACGGACGGGCGGAAGCGACGCGCCGACCGCGTCGTCGCGTGCCCCGGCTCGGCCCACACCCCACGAGACAGTCCCGGGCCGCGGGGCGTGCGGACCTCCCCATTCGCCTTGGCGGTGACCAGCACCAACGGCGGGCGGGCCCCAGCCGCGCGCTGGTCAGGTCCGGACCTCATCGCCAGAAAGCTCCGCACCCGTGCGACCGTCAGCTCTGCCCGCCGCATCGGTGTGCGCGTTGACACTCGACTCTGGCATACCAACCTCTGCCGCCGTGGCGCTCGCATTCCCGCGCACGAGTCGCCCCCCGCTCGGTCCCTCCCCCCTCGCCCCCTCCTTGCTCTGACTAGGACAGCCGTGCGCTTGGCTGGTGACGCGGGCGCGCGCTCGCTGTGGCAGACGCCTCTTGCATCGGTTGTGGGCTGACGGCACCGGTGAGCCGGTCCGTGTGAGGGCGGGTTCAGCCGGTCAGAAGGCACGGGAACGGCGGCTAGGTCGGCGGGCCGGCAGTTCGCCGGTTGGCACGCACGATGGCGCCCAATCCCGACGCCTGCGGGCAGGGTGCCTACCTGGATGGCAGGCCCGACCCGGGGGGAGTAGGGGGGGGGGACGACTATGAGGCGGCCGTGCCGCTGCTGGTGACATCGACGACTGTGGGCAATACGGCTGCGGGGTGGACGCTCAATGGCGGAGATCCAATGTACGTCTGACATGGTGGTCACGGGATGGCGGCTTAGGATTGGGGTTACGCTATTGGTGTGAGGGTGTGGAGAAAGAGTGATGGACGGGAATGGCAGAGGGTTTGCCTGCAGCACGTGTCTCTATGGATGGGGCAGCCATGCTAATGTGTGCTGTGTCTGCTCTCGTTCGGTATGTGCGTTTGCTCGGCGCCTATTTCTTTGGTTGTTCTCCCCCCCAGACGCGTCAAGGCCCAATCGGGCTCGCTACCAGTCGGTGGTGAATCCCTCAAACCCCCCCACTCCGCATCACCGCGTTCCCCCTTCCCCACCGTTTTTGCCTCCCGGGCCCTCAACTTGCTCTCCACAACCGTCGCGTCGGCATTGCAGTCGTCGGTGCACTCCTTCCTCTCCTCGTCCCTCTCTGTCGGCAGCCTCACCCTGCGCCACGCGCCGCCCGACGCGGCTGCGCACGCGTTTGGCCAACCCCCCGAAGCGGCGGCGGCGGCGGGCGCTCCCGTGGGGACCTTGACCATCCTCCACCCCGCCTCCTTTTACGCTCGCATCGCGGCGGCGGCGGACATTGGCTTTGCGGAAGCGTATATGGCCGGCGAGGTTGTCGGCGGCGCGACGCCCGGGGTGGACGACGCGGACGCGCTGCTGGCCGCCCTGCGGGTGCTCATTGCCAACCGGGACAGTGGGGAGCTGTCGGCGGGGAGCCTGGTGCTCTCCCGCCTCACCTCCCGCGTGGCGGGCCTCGTGCACCTGGTCGGCCACCGCAACTCGCTGGCGGGAAGCGCCCGCAACGTGTCGGCGCACTATGACCTGAGCAACGCGCTGTTTGCGACCTTTTTGGGGCCGTCGTGGACCTACTCTTGTGGCCTCTGGGCCGACGGGGCAGCGACGGCGGCGGCGGCAGCGGTGACCGCCACCGCCGCCGTGACCGCCGCCGCCGTGGGCGGGCCGCCCGTGGCAGGGCGACCGCCGCCGGCAGCGGCAGCGGCGGCGGCGGCCGACGCGCGCGCGACCGGGGCTCGCGGCGGTGGGGGCGGTGGCGGCCTGGACGAGGCTCAGTGGCGCAAGCTGGATGTGGTCATTGCCAAGGCGCGGCTGCACCCCGGCTGCCGCGTGTTGGAAATTGGGTGCGGGTGGGGGGAGTTTGCCATCCGTGCCGCCACCGCCACCGGCTGCACGGTCGTCGGCATCACCCTGTCGGTGGAGCAGCTCGAGTTGGCGCGGCAGCGCGCGGCCGCCGCCGGCGTGGCGCACCTGGTGACCTTTGAGTTGTGCGACTACCGGTCGGTAACGGGCGTGTACGACCGCGTCGTGTCGATTGAGATGATCGAGGCGGTTGGCGCCGCCTTCCTCCCTGCCTACTTTGCGGCCGTCGACAAGGCGCTCGCGGCCGACGGGCTCGCCGTCCTCCAAGTCATCACCGTCCCCGAGGCGCGGTGGGCAACCTACTCGACAACGTCTGATTTCATCACCAAGCACGTCTTCCCGGGCGGCTGCTGCCCGTCCCTGGCCGTCCTCGTTGCCGCCATGACGGCGTCCTCCTCCTTGTCGATGGAGCACGTGGAGACGTTTGGGCCCCACTACGCGACGACGCTGGCGGCGTGGCGCGCCCGCTTTGTCGCCGCCGTCGGGCGGGGGGAGGTGGCCGCCGCGGGCTTCAACGACACGTTTGTGAAGAAATGGCTCTACTACCTCGTCTACTGCGAGGCGGGCTTTGCCACGCGCACGCTCAACGTGGCGCAGCTGGTCGTTGGGCGGGCGGGCAATGTGGGGGTGCTCGGCGGCGCGCCACGGGGGGATTGATGGTGGGGGCGCGGGGGGGGAGGGGGTGGGGCGACGACGGCCCCATGAGGCACGCGGGTGGAGTGGCTGTTACACGCACTGATTTTTTTTTGGAAGGGCGATCGTGGGGATGGGCGGGCGGCGTGGAAGGCTCCTCCACACATGACATGCGCTCTGGCTGCCATGCAGCCAGAGACATTTTTGTTTGTGGTCGTTGCTTGCGCACGACACACCTATTTGGATGGTTGACCGACAACGTATCATCGCTGAGCGGGCTGGCGCGATGGCCCCATGAAGACCATCGCGCCGGCCCCCCCCCATCTCGGGTCTCTATGACGTATGTGCGTTGGTGGGCGTTCTGTACCCACGAAGAGCGACATGAACGAAACGCTGTGCGTATAGTGAAAAATCAAGACAAGACCTAAGTAGTTGTCTCAAGTAGCATAATTTTCGCGCATCCAATATGCAAGTGACGCGAGGTGCTCTCCACGTTGCACACGCCGAGCTTCATGTCGCTCCTTGCGGCATTGGGGATTGCCGGGGAGCTCGCATGCCCCCGCACGGGTCACAACTGTGTCAACACTGGACGCAACTCGAGGGTGGCGGGGAGGCCCCGCCGCGGGACCACCCGTCCAACCGCTCCTCGCTGATCCCCGAGCCATGGGCGATGCACGGCTGCCGCGGTCGACTTGGTCGCCGCAACGCCTCCCCCGCCGTCCTGGCGCTCCACGACTGCGTCTGCTCCCTGTCGCCGTGACCTGACCGTGGTGGCTGTCGTGCGTATCCTCCCCTCGCCCTTTGCACTTCCCCCCAAGCGTGTCCATCATGGCGTTTGTGGGCGCGCCGTTGGTGGCTGCCGCCCCCGCCGCCCGCCTCTTGCGGTGCGCATGGCGCGGCGGCAGCGCGGCGGCGGTGGCGCCTCGCCGGCGGCGGGCCGCCACCATTCCCCCCCCCCGCTCCCTACCCCCCCCACCCCCAACGGTGATGGCCGACTCTGTCGTTGTTACCGTTGGCGACGTGGTCGTCGTGGCCCCCCCCTCCGCGTCGGCCACGTCCAAGCCCTTCCTCGCGCTCGTGACGGGGGTGGCGAGCAGCGGCGACACGGCCGACATTGAGGTCCTCGACGAGTTTGTACGCTCCCTGTACGTGCGCTCGGGGGACACCACGTACGTGCCCGTCGCCAAGATCCGGCCAGTCAAGGCCGAGTACGTCGACGCGCAAGACGGGTGGATTGTGCTGGCTGAGGATATGGAGCGGATTGTCGCGTCGTCTTTTCGGGCGGTGCCCCTCGATGAGGGGGTCGAGTCGTCTGGGTCCCCGGACGTCAAGGTCGTTGCGGCCGCCGCCAAGGAGGTCGCGCCCGAGCTACAGGGGGGGCTCGCGCCCTTTCCTATGCCGACCAAGTCGCAGGCGCTGCGGGGGGCTGGCGTGGCCGTTGCTGTTGGGCTGTTGATGTATCTCGGCTATGCCAATGTGCGGGGGACATTTGAGTCGAGCCCGCTGGCGTTTGATGACGGTTCTCAGGGCGCCGCCGTGGCCACTTCGTACGTTTTCTTCCTGCGCTTGCTTGCTCTGCTTACCGACGTGGGGGGGGGAGCGCACTTGACCGACCCGACGGTTGCTTGCGTCAAAATGCACGATGGCGGATGGGTGGGTGCAAACACGGCATGCACCATTGTGGGCAGCCCTGAGCCCTCGGTTACACGACATAGTCTATTACGCGCCGGTGGGATGATGGCGTGGGGATAAGAAGGCGATTGACAACCCGTTGTCAGGCCCCAGTCGCCACTGCATTCGTCAACGACACGTGAAGAGGAACTAACCGGTGGAGCTTGCGCTTCTCTCCACATCTTGCGGTTGTGATTGCGTTTGTGATTGTGACTCGCTTGGTTTCCGCCACCGCAGCTTCCGCTCCATCGTCCTGGGCCTGGCTGGCGGCGCTGCCGCGCTGTCTTTTCTCACCGCCGGCGGGCTCGCTGTGTGGGCCCTATCGGGCGGCGCCGACGGTGACTCGGGGTCGGGCAAGTAGCCAGCGTTTGCATCCATTGGCAGGGGGGTGAGTGAAGGAGAGAATGCTTATGACGCTGCGGCCCGGTCAACCGGCCCGGTGGGATGTGTGCACGTACCGCCTCTTGGAGGCACCACGGCGGGTGCCTGTCCAACGCGTTTCGCACTTTGGTCGGCCGAGTTCACGCGTTCTCTGAGCCCATGTTTGCTCGTGCCCGTAGCTCCACAATTTTTTCTCGCGCCTGCCGCTCGCCCGTGACCAGAGCCGCACCGCGTCGGATGCTGCGTGGCGTATTTGCCATTGCACACAGTCGACCCCGGTTGCGTTTACTTCCGTGTGTGCGAGGCGCAACGCGGCCCCTGATGCAAATGAGAAAGGGAAGACAGAAATGAAGTCCATCGTGAAAAACAGAACCGCACGCTCTCCACCGACGCAGTCAGACGTGCTGCCATGAACCCCCCAGCCGGCAGCGGCATCAGTACACTTGAGCGCCCTGTGGTTTGCAATGCACCGTCCACACATGCACACACACAGAGATATTGGGGTCGAGTTCAGTTAGTGCCCGTTCTTCATGCCAGTTCCGAGCACCCGTCCCCCCGCATTCCGGCAAAGCGCCCAGAGCAGCATGCGCCACGTCGCACGTGGCGCACACTCTACAAGCACCTGCGCGATGCACCCCCCTGGCGTCTAGCACCCCGCGTCGCCGCCTCCACCCACGTACAATATTGATGACGCTGTTAGGGTTGGTCCCCGACCGCCGCACAGATAGAAGCGACACTGCAAACTCGACGGTGGCATTTGGCGGCACCAGCGGGGGCTTTCCCCGCGACCCGTAGGCGTACTCAGGGGGGACCACCAGCAGCCGCTGGCCGCCCACCTTCATGCCATCCATGCCTGCATGCGAGCAGGAAGACCACAGGCGGGGTGGCATGTGCAGACCAGTGGAAGTTGGTTCAGCACAGGCGTGTGTCTCGAGCGTCAGTCACCAATTCAAGGCCTCGCACAATGCGGAGAAAACGTAGCCCATGCCATGCCCCCAACCGCCTCGGTACGTGCATGGTGGCCGCACGAGTCACAGCATGCACTCAACCCGCGTCCCAGTACCCTCTTCTTTCTCCCCCCCCTGCTCCCAAACGTACCCAGATTGATGCCCTTAAGCACAGCCCCCGCCCCCGACTCGGCGCCGTACGTAAAGCCGAGCGGGCTGGCGGCGAGCCCCTGGCTCTCCCGGCTGCTCTCCACCTCGATATCCCCACAGTACAGGCTGTAGTGGATGGCAACCGTGTCCCCCGAGTTTGGCTCAAAGCCCTTGCCGATAATCACCTCCCGATAGCGGATGCCATTCTCCATCGTTTGCTCAGGGCCGGCCTTCTTCATGAGCCGCGCAATGCTAATGGCCTCGGCGGGGGGCGGGGCGCCGCCCGCCGCCGCCGCCGCCGCCACCGCAGCGGCAGCGGCGAGGAGGGTGGAGCGACGGGTCACGGGCGTGGGGGGGAGGGAGGGAGCCGCCGGACGCGTGCCCATCGTCAGCCCCCGCCGCGCATGGCGGGGGGCGCCAAGAGGCAGGCCGGCCCCGGCCGCGCAAAAGGCGGTAGGGGGGGACATGACGCCCGTGGTCGGTGGGAAACCCTCAGGTCGTGGGTGAGCGCGCGGGGGCACAGGGGCAACACCCACAGGGCGGGCAGCGCGCACGGAAGAGAGCGGCGCAGTTGTGCAGCGAAGGGCAGTCGGCAAAGCGAGCATGGAGGACGTCACCTGGCTCGGCTCGCCAAGGACGGCTCCGCTGTGGCATGCACAGGACGGGGGAGGTGAAGCGGTCCACACATTGGGCTTTGCCATCACTGTGCGATGCGTGTCCTGTGATATCTCGGCCTCTCGCAGCGCGCCTGCAGCTCGTGTGTACGAAGTCGGCGTCTGCAGATGCACTTTTCGGCCAGTCAGCGACGGTTCTGCGAGAAAACCCATCGTAGATCGCGATCTCGACACACAAGCAACTCGCAGTCCGCGCTGTGAGATCACGTCGAGGTGTAAACTCGGAAACAGTTGTCAGGATCTAGGTAAGTCAAAGCTGATATTCAAGAAGGAACTTCTTGAATTGAACAACAATTGACTAGATTTCTGGCATGAGGTCAGCGCTCAATGTGGTGCCAGCCGCATGGATGCTCTTGGAGAGCAACGGGGCCCCGTTGGTCCCACAGCGTCGACGGCACTACACTGGTCCTCCCAGTCAGCGGTCCGTTGTCAACTGGACCAGTAGAAGGCGTCCTTTTTGGGGGCGGGGCGAGCAGCAGACCGTGACTGGCCCGTTTGGTGCCAAGCGTACCTCCGTGGCGTGCACCGGCGTGCACTGTCAGGGGCGCTCAAACACAGCGCTGATTTGCTGCACGAGCGAAGGGGAGCCCAGCGTCTGGCAGCTCGTCCACTGCGGCACAGGTGCCCATTTGGGGTGGTTGCGCCTCTCGCGTGCCAAGGACAACCGGCTACAGCGTGGTGATTGAGAGGTGTACCACCGGTGAAGAGGTGGCGGCGGCGGGCTGTGGACACCTTTGTTTTCCCGCAGGACGGCCACGCGGTGGCTGGTTGCGACGCCGTCTCTCTCCGCCCCCGCTCCGCGTCTTGTTTCATTCCTGGTCGGGGAACATCAGCTTCCTCGCCAGTGCGCCGCGGATTTCGCCGCCACCTGCTGTGGCCGCACCATGGGTTCTTCCCAGAGCGTCCCCGCCCACAACCCAGGCACCGACGACGCTGCCGCTTCCCGTGACGATGACGTGGCGGTGCCGTCGGAGCACGCGGGCAACGAGAACGCAGGCTCCGCCCCGTCGTCCGTCCCCGACATTGATGACGCCGACCCCGCCCGCGGCGCCCCCCCCCTGGTCTACACTGACGACGACGGGGAGGCGACCGCCGTGGCGCCCGCCCAACCCCCCTCCCACCCCCCATCCCACCGGCGGAGCAGCAGCGGCAGCGGCCGCCGCTCCTCGTGGCTCCCCGCCTTTGCTCGGTGGTCGAGTACGGGCAGCGGCGGGCGGCGCCCCCCCCCGGCGCAGCTCTCTGCGTCGCCCGGCGACGGCCTCTCCCCCGCCACCGACGCGGCGGTCAAGGCGGCCCTCGTCGCCGGCCGCGGGACGGGGATTGTCAACTTGGCGGGGTTGGACCTCCCTGCCCTTCCCCGGCGGGTTATCGACCACTTGCCCCGCCGCCTAGCGATTGTGTCGCTCGCGCACAACCCGCGGCTCGGGCGATTGGGGGAGGAAGACCCGGTCGTGTTGATGGGGCCGTCTGGGTCGCCGCCGCCCCAGGCGGGCGGCAAGAAGGGGGCGCCGGGCGGCGGTGGCAAGCCCAACGCGCCTGGCGGGCACCTGCGGCGGGTGCTGCTGACGGACTGTGGGCTGACGGCCCTGCCGCCGACCATCTCGGTGTGGTCCCAGCTGCGCTCCCTGGATGTGGCCGACAACCGCCTCGCCGCCCTGCCCGACGTGTTCGCGGCCTTCCCCGACCTCGAGTCCCTCACCGCGTCGGGTAACGCCCTCACGGACCTCCCCGTCTCTCTCGCGTCGTGCGGGCGGCTGATAACGCTCGACGTCAGCCGCAACGCCCTCGGGCCGTCCCTCCCGCCGGTCGTCTGCGACTTGCGGTCGGTCGTCACCCTGCGGGTGGCGGCCAACGGGCTGACGGCGCTCCCCGAGGCGCTCGTCGGCCTTGCGGCGCTGGAAGTGCTCGACGTGGCCGACAATGCCCTCCCCGCCGTGCCGCCCGTGGTGCTCCGCTGCTGCACGCGGCTGGTGGTCGTCGAGTTGGCGGGCAACCCGGCGGCGATGACGGCCGACGCGGAAGCAGACGGGTGGGGATGGTTGGCGGAGCGTGCGGCGGCCGAGTCGGCCAAAACTAGCTTGTACCGGCTGGAGGCGGTGGGGTGAGCAGAGGGGCGGGGCGGGGGCCGGAGGGGAGGGACGGCCGGGGGGAGGGGTAGACGGGGGGGAAAGTCTGCAAGACCTGCGTGAATTGGTGCAGGAGAGGGATGCGTCTGTGTCTCTGCTTTGTTTTCTTGTTCCTCCCCACAGGGAAGCCGCCACGTTTGGGAACCAGTTACGAGCTACAACGGGCTCTCTTGGGCATTCGTTCACGTGCACGATTGCTTTTTATATCTCGCGCACGTGAACGTGTTTGGATCGAAGTACTGTATCCTACTTGCGTCTCATTGCTTTCTGAAGAATGATTGGACGAGAGGGTCCAGCTTCTCCACCCCACGTGCATCATCTGTGCATTCGAAGCGCCAGGGGCTGCTACGATTGGCGTCGCGATCCTCCCGTGTGATGCGATGTGCCTGTCTTGAGCCCAAACTCTGAGCACCGTGTTTTCATGTGTGCGTCAAGACAGACAGTGCCGAATCACGAGTTTTGTCTCAGACTTACAATGACAATGAATCACGTTCACGTCCCTCGCGCCGAGTAGACAGGGCCTGATCGGAAAGCCGATCAAAATTTGTCGCACTTTTCACTTGGATAGCTCAAGTAAGTAAACCATATCAGTTCATTCTACCATGTCAACTACATCTCGTACCCGAACAGTACCCAGATTCGAGCATACGCTTGGTCAAAATGTGGTTCGAAAATACCCAGAAATGCACGATCCCGTTGCTGTATGGCAAGTACGCTAGACCTTGACCTTCTCTGCTGGCCATACTGTACGTGGACGCTTGCCCTGGATCTTACAACATCCGCGGACGCTAGCCTGAAATGGGTACGCTTGAAGACCCCTGATTTCGACTGCTGAAGACAGTGGCAATCAAGAGAGCTGTGCGCTTACGATGACGCCATTGATGAGGAAAACGGGAGTGTGGTGGACCCGACGTCCGAGAGTGCCCACGTCAACGCTGCGCGTCTATGATCGTGCACGGCGTCGACGACGACAACGTCAAGGAGGAGGACGCGGACGAGCCCGGTGTGGGTTCCCGCGGTCTGGCTGCGGGTGCTGCCACTCTCGCCGCCGCGTCCGTGCCAGTGGCCGACGCCACCCACTACGGGTCGCGTGACGCGGACGAGACGCTCGCGACGCACGCCGCCCCTGCGTCGGCGGTATCCGCCCCCTCCTCGTCCTCCACGCCCTTGTCCACGGGCGTCTACACCGATTGCCACGGCGGCCGCGAGTCGTACGGGTCGGACAGGTACGCGTCCGGCCCGGTGTCGATGAGTACCCCCCGCAACTCACTGATCCGGGAGTCTGCGAATGTGCAAATGTCGCCGCCCAAGGTCAGCCCTCCGTCGACCGCCGCGCGGACGGTGCAGGTAGTTGGCGCAAGTGAGGCAGGCCAGTACCTGGCTCCGAAGGTGTCTACCCACTCCATCCTCATTCCGGGCACGAGCCGCTCCTCTACCGGACGCCGCTTTGCCGTGTCTTCGACTGGCCTCTCCGCGTATGTTATTGATTCGTCGGTGCGGGCGAGCCGCAAGGTCGGCTCGGTCGTGCAGTCGGTGAGCCTCCGTGGCCACAAGGCGCCAATTGTGGACGTGGAGTTCCTGCCTTCCCTCGCTACCGACCCGCTGCACATCCTCGGCACGTGCGACACCGACAGCGTCGTGTTTCTGTGGATCCTCACCCTCAGAGATCTCCCTGACGCGGACAGCACCAAGGACCCCTCGGCTGGCGGTGCCGGGACAGCACCTGCTGGCACTGTGCGACTGCTAAGGAAATACTCATTCTACACGCTCCGGCGTTCCCGCGCAGTGCACTACAATCGCCTTCGCTTGGCGGGCAACTCGTCCTCGGCGACAATGGTGTTGGTGCCCAACAATGGGTCCCCGCCGCGCCTCATCAAGCTGACTGTCTCACCGATCTATGACGAGGCCGGCGAGCGGGTCGTCGCCGCGCAAGTGGCTGAGGCCGACCGCGCCCGGGACGAGTTCCTGGAGCGCGAGGACGATCCGCCCGCGACGCTGGACCGGGGGCTGACGCCCTTCGTCCCGGTAGGCGGCACTCCCGTACCACTGCCGTTTGCAGCCGCTGTCGGCGGCACGGCGGCGGTGGCAACCGGCGTGGCGGTGGTGGCGGACACGGATTCGGACACGTCCAGCCAAGAAACTGAGGACGAGGAGTATGAGGCCGACTCTGTGCCCGCCTCGGGTGGCTTTGCGGCTGCCGCCGTGCCGGCGGCCGTCGTTGCCGCACCTGTGGCCATGTTGGCGGGCTCGTCGACAGATCAGGTGGTCGAGACGGACGATGCGTCGGACTCGGCGTCTTCGTCAGAAGAGGCATCCTCGTCGGAGGAGGACAGCGCCGTCGAGGATGGGGAGTACGTGGAGGAAGAGGACGAGTCCGAGGAGGAGGTGGAGGAAGAGGAGGAGGTTGTTGTGGAGGAGGACGTCGAGGAGGAGGAGGTCGGCGAGCCTCGCTCGGCTGGCTCGGCTGTCGGGAGGGCGCCGGTGTTCATGTCGCCGGTCGACACTCTTGGGAGCGATGACAACCCGATGCTCCGCGCGCAGACCTTCCCGATGGAGAACGGTCATTCGGTGGAGGTCGAGGACGATATCGCGGCGGCTACGGCCGACGCGCTCGGCTCTACGGCCGCGGGCGACCAGTTCGACGAGGCCGACGATTCGGGCCAGATGGGCCGCCAGTACCAAGACGAGGAGCCGTCCGAGGGGGCGCTGCTTTGACTTGAGGGGAGGGGGGGAGTAGAAGGGAGGGGGACGAGGACGCGCACTCGTGCTCGGATAGACATGTGCATCACACATACCCCCCCCATATCTTGGTGTCTTTTCTCTGATTGCCCACTGATGGGTTTTTTTGTTTCGTTGCATGTACGTGCTGCGCATCGCCGGATGCTCTTCATTGTACACGCCCGTGCTTCTACTTCGCGCCGCATCTTTCGCGTAGACGGTAAGCTGGTAGCGACCTGGTCGTGTAGCCGCCTTACATCGGCGACGGACCAGCGCCCGCTGCTTCTTTTGATCTGTTTACTTAACTTTCCAGCTCCAAACGCTCTGTGATTGGCTACACGCCTTCCACTCCCGGGCCGTTGAGGGGGGATAGGCGCGCAGATCGGCGATCGGCCCTCGGTCTGCCTACCTCGCTTGTGCGCCCAGACTGAGTCACTGCACCGTCTCCCCCTGCGACTTGTTTGTTCTGTTCCTCCTTCGTTGTCGGTCCCTCCAGCTCAAGAAGCATTTTAGTGGTGCCTCCCTCCACCCCCCTGCAATGGTGACGGCATCGGCGTTTGTGGCGCCGCTGGCCCACCCGGCCGCTGCTGGGGCGTGGCCGACGGCCGCCACCCGCCAGTGCGCGCGCCGGCCGGCGTCGGGCGGCGGCCGCGTCGCGCTGCACCGTCGCGTGCGCGTCGTTGCGTCGGCCTCGGATGAGACGCCCGCCTCCAGGCGGTCCTCCAGCGCGGATACCGATGGTGGCGCCTCCCCCCCCGATACCCCCGCGCGGCCGGCCTTCCCCCCCCGGGTGCGGCGGGGGTTGACGTCCGACTTGGCATTTGGCTACGCCGTCTTTGCCGCGGCGCAGGCCATCCCGTTTGTCTTTCCCAACTCGGGAAACGTTGGGGACTTGGTCTTCTTCATGGCCACCGCCTCGTCGGCGCTTTACGTTGGCGCCAAGGGCGCCGCCTTTGAAGCCGACACGGCGGAAAAGCTGACGCCGCGGCAGGCGGCCACGGCGCCCATTGGGGCGTCCATCTCGCTCTTTGGCGCCTACTGCCTGCTGCGGTATACGGATGTGAATGTGGGGGCGCTGTTCAATGTTTTCACCACCTCCCTCGGCACCCTGTGCGTCAAGGAGATGCTCGATCCGTTGGCCCACGGGGTGCTCCCGGCGGGTGTGCGGGATTGGGTGGCGCTGCGGTTGGGCGGGGGGGGCGGTGCTGCCGCCGCCGTCGAGTCGGGCGGCAGCGGCCTCGACGCCGGCAACGTTGTCACTGGGGAGGAGGCTGCGACGGCAACCGGGTCGGACGGGGGTCCAACCGGCGGCGGGGGTGATGGCGGCCTCCACGTGTACGGGGATGAGATGCTGGCCTGGGGCGCCGCGCTCTTCATCACGGTTGCGTACCTGACCAAGTCGGGCCCACCCAACTTCCTCCTCTCCAACATCATTGCGGGCGCCCTGTGCGCGCGCGTGCTCTCCTTCATCCGCCCCGAAAGTTTCGTCGCCATTGCCGGGCTGCTCACGGGGCTCCTCGCGTACGACATCTTTTGGGTTTTTGGGTCGGAGGTGATGGTGTCCGTCGCCGTCAGCATCGACACGCCCGCCAAGTTCCTCTTCCCCCGCGTCATCTCCCCCGAAGCCGCCGCGGCGTCCACGTCCGCCGCCGCCGCGTATCCGTTTGCGGTCCTCGGCGCCGGCGACGTGATTGTCCCCGGCGTCTACGCCGCGTTTTGCCTCCTCGCCTTGGACAAGGTGCTCGTGTTTGGGCGCGACGCGTCGGCGGCGGGCGGGGACGTGTCGGCCGTGCCGGCGGGGCCCTACTTCAAGGCCGCCCTCGGCGCGTATGTGGCGGGCTTGGCCGTCTGCTTTGGGGTCAACATGGTTTCCCACAACGCGCAGCCGGCGCTGCTGTACCTGGTGCCGGCGCTCATTGGGTCGACGCTTGCAACGGCAGCGGCAAGGGGCGAATTTTGGCCCGTCGTCCGGTACAAGGCGCCGGCGGTGGGGCCCGCGTCCAAGCCCGCCGGCGGGGACCCGGCAAGTGAGGGGGCAGACGCTTGAATACAGTGGATGGTGGGGGGAACAGGGTGTGGACCAGCGGCGGATAGCTGCACCCCTGTTCGAGGGGAGAATCAAAACATACAGGGGTGTTGTCGGTCTCTTGCTCTGGCGGTGCCTCCCGCCATGTCGACTGGTGTTGGGAGCTCAATCTTGGCGGCTTACCGAACGACCGGTCTCCACTGCGCTTCGTTCTCCGGGCTTCCTGTCAAGCACTCGTTGCGTTCCCGTAACACATCCCAACAGGAATGCGCCGGCCAAACCGCTCTGCACACGTCTTCGTGGCTGATGGCGACACCCATTCCATCGCCTACGAAAAGGCGAGCCGGAGGGGCGGGTACGAGGGTTGTGCGAATTTCCGCCGCCACCCTACCGACCGCCACTGTCGGCGATACAGACGGGTCCATAGCGGCCTGGTCGCGAAAAACTGAGACGGTCGAACAGAGGACACGGGATGCGCGCACAAAAATAGTCGTATGTTGCGCGCCACAGCGACTGTGTCGCACGCGTTGATCAGCACGGCTGAAGCATCTTAAGAGACCTCCCCACGCCACCACCCCTCCGTCGCCACTTTCACCATTGTGGCGATTGGCTACCGGTAGCGGCAGCGGCCATACCCGTCGGGGCTGCCTAGAAGCCCGACTCCACGAAGTAGTCGGCAATGCGGGCAATCTCAATGTTGACCTTGCCAAAGGTGGCGCCGCCCGAGTAGGCGGGGTCGTGGACGGCAATGATCACCGCCTGCGAGGTGCGCATGATGATGCAGCCCTGGGAAGACTTGCCCTCCTCCTTGCACCGGCCCTGAAGAAACGGCTGTGGCGAGGAACAGGCACGAGCACGCGCGAACAAAGAAAGAGAAAGGACACCATGTGGGGCGACAGTTAGATATGAGTTCGGTCGGTGTCGCAGCAACCATGGGAGCGAAAGACACTGGCAGTAGCAAGAAGGCCAACCGAGCCAACCGCCATTGTACTGACGGATCCCATAACGTACCACGCCGCCCTCATCATCGTCGACCTCGCCGCGGGTGTACGCATATTTCTGCCCGGCCAGCTGGAAGCCAGTGCTGGCGATCGAGTCCAGGGAGGTTCCGCCCAAGAGCTCGGCGAGCTTGGTGGCCTCCTCGGGAAGGACAGTGTAGCCCTTCGAGCAAGCCCACAGAGACCCGTCGTGGCCATTGATGGATGCATAGCAGAAGCCAGCGGCCAGCAGCTGGTCATCAATGTACTGCGACAGTCGGAACAAGGTTCAAGACCGTGGGCAACAACGGAAATGACGGCAACGAGCACAAGAAAACATAGTAGTGGTTAGAGAAGAGTGCCGACGGTCCGCCCGCAACTGCAGACAGAGCTCACTGCAGCACTGCAATACGACAGGCGGCAGTGTATCGCAGCAAGCCAGCTGCACGAGTGAGACACCGGCCAGCCACCATTGAACAGCTGATGACTGGCGCGCAGCCAACGCCGTCGCCAGCTGCGTGCCGTCGTACTCCTGCAGTACACAGCAGTCTCTGGCGCTGCCGACCACAGCCGGCGTAGAGCCCCACCAATTCCTCAAACGTACCGACTGCCACGACATAGTTGCGACGAGCGGGGGCGCGGTACGGTGGGTGTGGAGCTTGCGGGTGGTGTGCGAAGATGTGGCAGTCGAAAGGTACACACACGTTCACACACACGGCGCGGGAGGCGGCACGCACTTGCACCGAAGAGGCAGGGGCCTTTTGAACTGTCCCACTCGGCGTGCACCCGCTCGCCCTCGCCACACACGCACGCGCACACCGGCACTCCTGCTCCGCTGCCCCTCCTGCGTCAATGCTCTGCACCGCCCAGCACCACCTCACGGCCGCACCCGACCAGGCGGGCGTGGAGTGTTCCCAGTCAGTGACGGCAGCGACGGGCGCCTGCAGGCCAGCCAGACCAGGCGAGGGCAGCAGCGGCAGCTGGCACCAGCCACGCGTCCCATTGAGCCAAGCACCCCCCCCCCCCCCCCACCAGAGGAACGGCCACGACTCGCGCCGCGCTGCGGCCCCTCCCAGCTGGTCGCCTCACCACCGCAACCCCCACCGCAACCGCACTCGGGTGGAGGAGGCTGCCGGGCCGGGGCCGCAGCGCACCTCTGCGACACTCCCCAGGGAATGGCTCATGCACACACACACACAGGGAGGGAGGCCACGCAACCCCCCAGCGCCCTCGGTGGCTGGTGACGTTGCTCGGGCTGCTGACAACGACGGTAATAATTTGGCGCGAGCCGGGGCAGGAGGGAGACGATGGGCCGCTGCTGGGTGTGTGCCCTGCAGAGGGCATCGGTGCCGCACACAAAGGATGCTTGTCTTGAAAACCTAGAATGCGGTCGACCCGGTCGTTGACAGTGGCCGACCGAGCCGATCACCTTCATGACGGTGGTCGCGAAGTTTTACTGAATTCGGTAATAATTTTATTATAATTCACTCAGTGTCGATTATATCTGACAGAGCCAGGGAGTTCTTGTTTGTCGACGAACTTGCTGCTTCTGTCGAGCACTCGATCAGAGTGCGCACGTACTGCGTCCGAGGTGTGGGTTTCGTGACGGTGTGACCTGTTGTCTCCGTCCTCTCCCCTGTTTTCTACTACCCCTGCGGCTTTTCTTGTCGCTGGAGTCCGCCGACGATGGCGTCTGGTGGCGTCGGGACGCGGGGCACATCGGGTCGGTGTTACTCGCTGTGGATGGACTACAGCCAGGTACGTTGGCGGGCCCTCCTTTACGATTGGCATTGCTTTCCATCGCTACGAGGCTGTTGTTCATGGCTTTTGCGTTGGTGGCCGGCCGTATCCCTCTTTCTTCTGGTAGCTGACCTGTTGAGCCTCGGTCGCGTGACCTATCTTTTCTCCACGTGCGTTGGCTGAATTGTTTTTGTTTTTTGTATTAGTGCGTCGACGACGCGGCCGTCCCGACTGCCTGCCTGGATGTTCGGGACGACTATATCGAGTGCTTGCACCATCACAAGGAGGTACGTGGCCATCCTTGTTCACTTCTGCTTCCTCCGTCTGAGAATCGGTGCGTATCCCGACTTGCAGTAGCCTCGACTGCGGTGTAGTGAGCTGACCCTTCGCTTCTCTGTCTGGATCCGCCTTCCACATCTGGCTCTGTTGTTTCATTGTCGCTGGCTTTTCCCAGTTCATGCGCATGAAGGCCGTAGCAGCCGAAATGGTTGCCAAGGGCCTAAAGACGGTCGGGGAAAAGCCGCCCCCATCAGCGGCAACGCCAGCGGGACACGGGGGAGGGGGCCGCTAAGTCTGCATCCGCACCGCTGCTGTTGTTTTCGGTGGGGGTGAGCGGGTGGGCGCGCGGGTGGGTGCACGGCGCAAAGTTGCTCGAACGCAGAGAGGAGGTGGACATATCAAGGTCGTACTGGAGTCGCCAAGACAGGGTGAAAGGAGAGCCAAGCACGTTTATCGGAACCACGCAGCGTGCGCTGGGCCGCCCTCCTCGCCACAGCACAGGAGGGGGAACGTTGCGGCGCAGCACTGCCAAAGCAAGCAAATCAAAAAAAAAGAGATGACTCCCATCCGTCCACAGCCGCAGCAGCGCGCAGCTTCGATAGAGGGAGGTGGCGCCGACAAGACGACGCCTCGTTACTGCCCCGCGTTCTTGGCCCGCTGCTCCGCCTCGTACTTGACATACCACTCATCAATGTTGGCCTTGTAGCCCGTGTGCCACGCACGCCACACACTCCCAGCCTGTGGAATGGCAAGGGCCATGGCGCAACGAGACCAGGAACAAGCAACAGTACGGCACATGCCCACAGGGTTAGGTCTCACATCTCCACGCGCTACGGACCACACACTGCCATTGCCCGCGTCCCACTCAGTTCGCCGTCACGGTTCCCCATGCAGCCATCAATCGGGTGATAGAAAGCCCGCAACGCCTGAATCGGCGGTCCGTCAGCGACACACCCGCGGCGCCCACCCGCAACGTACGCCAAGGGCCAGCGCACTGGCAAGGAGGATCTCCTTGGTGGCAGACACCTTCTTCGTCAACGCGTTGGCGGCAGCGGCCCCCGACATGGTGGCCTGTGGGATTGGGGGACGGAGGGTGGCGAGCGGGGGCAGCAGAACGGGGGTGTTGTAATACGAGGCCGCCGGGCACCAGTCAGCATTGTGCACAATCGAGGCAAATGATACAAAGATGGAGCTTCACGGTAGCATAGAGTAGCGCCACAGAGGCTCCCAGCGTTGGATCTTGGCTGGCAGTCGACGGCGCCACGCACGTCACCGGCCGCCCCCGCGCGCAGCGCCCCAGACGACGCCGCCGGCCGCGAAAAACAGCCGCCGTAAACAAGTGCCCTCAAGGACAAAGAAAGACCTCATGAAACATACGTCAACGGCGAGAACGAGGGCGTCCGAGTTGCCGAAAGATGGGAAAACACAGCGCACAGGGAGGCGCAGGACGACGGGGATGACGGCGGGGGGGCGCTCGCGTTGTGAGGCCAACGTGCCACGGAACAAGATGGGTCGCCCCTGCCTGGAGGACTTTGTTGAGGAAAGCCCATTGGGTGGCCGCAATTTTGTTGGAGGAGGCCACACTTAAGTTGCTCACACCTGTGGACGTTGACTTGCGCGGTGGATCCGCGGTCCCCCACCAGTGGTGTGCACACCGGCACTGGCACACCCCCGCTGGTGGGCGCGACCGGCACGCCGCGCGCCCCCCCAGCAGAGCAGACTCGACGCGGTGCGCGGCGGGCGCCCGCGGCGACGCGGCGGCGCCCCCCCCCCCCCCCCCCCCCCC
>ENA-ORXR01001045-ORXR01001045.1-marine-metagenome-genome-assembly--contig:-NODE-1045-length-31439-cov-4.103023_pt1 | contig 31439 bp, 24 predicted proteins | sample MGYA00237866_ERZ511479 | MGnify/ENA metagenome assembly ERZ511479
AGGTTCAGCACTTTGCTCAGAGGGGTTGTAATCCAGCTCCATATCATTCGCTAGCACATGCAAGATCCCTTTGCTTTGCGCTGATTTCCCGCGCGGAAGGCGCAGCAACGCCACGATAGTATCTGCTAATTTTGCATTCTCAGGCAATGCTCCAAGGATGTGCAATCCATGCCGAATCTGCGCTTCTTTAATGTCGCAAAGGTAAGTGTCTAACGCATCAAAAACCGCTTCTTCATCCGTGTCTGTAATCGGCAATTCCTGCAATACATTGGTCGTTTCAACCTGCTCTAATATCTTCTCACGCAACCAAGTCTCACGACGCACATCCATGCCCATCGCTTGGTAATACTCATCAACCAGCCCTTCTAACTCTGCCAATTCACCGTAGATTTCTGCGCGCGTCATCGGTGGCATCAAGTGGTCAATAATTACAGCTTGCGCACGACGTTTTGCTTGAGCACCTTCGCCAGGGTCATTCACAATAAAGGGGTAGAAGTGTGGCATTGGGCCGAGTGCGATATCAGGCCAGCATTGATCTGACATCGCCACGCCTTTGCCGGGTAGCCATTCCAAATTTCCATGCTTGCCGACGTGGATAATCGCGTCGACTTGGTAGGTGTGTCGCAGCCAGAAATAGTAAGCGAGGTAGCTATGCGGCGGCACTAAGTCAGGGTCGTGGTAATTGGCCTGCAAGTCCATATTAAAGCCACGAGCAGGCTGTATCCCGATAAAGGTTTCGCCCAACCGAATACCCGCCAGCATAATGCGACCCTGACGGTGCTTAGGATCATTTTCAGGCGGCCCCCAGCGTTCCCAAATCGCTTTTTGGCTAACCTCTGGCAGCTTTGCAAAATGCTTTAAATACTCATCGATCGCTAAGCTTTGCCAGCAGGGTAAGGTGTGTAGCGTGTTTGGGTTGTTAGTGACTGCACCGAGTAATTCATTAATCAGCGCAGTGCCATCAGTAGGAATGTCAGCAACGGGATAGCCCGCTTCTTGCATTGCCTGCAAGATATTAATGGTTGAAGCCGGTGTATCTAAACCCACGCCGTTCCCGATCCGACCATCTTTAGTCGGGTAGTTGGCAAGGATCAGCGCGATGCGTTTGTTGGCGTTTTGCTTGAGTGCTAGCTGGTTATAGTTTTTAGCAAGCCGTGCAATAAAGTTGGCGCGTTCGGTGTGCAGCTGATAACTAATCACCGAAATTTGCGCGCGTTCACAAAAGCGACTTTCTGCTTTAAAGCTGACAGCGCGAGTGATGATACGGCCATCCATTTCTGGCAGCACGACCTGCATAGCGATATCGCGACTTCGTAATCCTTGCGTGTAGCTTTCCCAATCATCTTGCGTGCTGCTGGATAGGATGAGTTGCAGGACGGGAATCTTACGAGCAAACGGCGATTGAAAATGTGTCGGCTCGGCGCTTAAGTCAGGGCTGGCAACAGTGTTGCTGGCAAACCCTGTGGTACTTAAAATCAGCTTTGCATTGGCCTGCTCGATTAAGGCATTCACCAATGCGATCGATTCAGGATCTTTAAGTGAAGCAATCGCAATGGGTAGTGGCTGTAAACCTTGAGACTCGAGTTGCTCGACGAGCTGGTCAAACATGCGAGTGTTGCCGCTTTGTAAATGACTTCGATAAAACAGTAGGGCGCAAACGTTATTAGTTTCTTGATAGCGCTCTTTCCATTCACTAAACGTCGCTTGTGAATAAGGCGAGTTAGGTAAATACAGCAGGCAGCGAGGCAAGGCTTGCGGTTCTTGCCAATTGGCTTCTCGGCCTAGGCATGCTGATCCAAGGTAATGAAACAGTTGTTGACTGTTAGCAAAGCCACCTTCTCGTAAGTAACGCCATACTCTATGTACGCCTTCAGAATCTAGCGAGCTAAGTGCGTCCAGCTCAGGGTCGACACTGTCATCCCCAGAAACGACAATCAGGTGCCTCGGCTTGCCAGGGCGTGCGGCTGCCAGCCATTCCTCCAGCATCTCCATACCATACTGCCAGTAGCTGCTGCCACCTAGTAGTGACACGACAACGACTTGTGCCTTATCTAAAACCTTAACCCGGTATAGATCAAACGCAGCGGGCTTGAGTAGCTGCATCCAGTTGGCTAATCGTATCTCTGGAAAATCTGCTGGTAGCGCTTCAGCCGCTTGAGCCAAAGCCGCTAATCCACTGTCGGCCGCTGACAACACCACAATGGGCGCGGGCGTTTGGTCAAGGTCGATTATGCCTTCTTCATCGACGAAGCCGCCGGGTTGAGCTTTTAGCAGGTGCATGGAAACTTTGTGTCATTAGTTTGATGGGCTGATTTTACAGTAAACAACTCATAACAAATCACAATGATTTTGGCTGCCAGTCTTAAAAGTTAAACTGGGAGGGGTTGTAACTGCTTTCAAAAGCCATGCCCGACTCTACCGCCCGCCCATAAACATTGTGATATTTATCCTTACTCATCTACCATCGTTAGACCAGTAAACTGATTATGTTCATTGTATTTGCCGAAATTCAGCATGAATGTTAGTAAATTGGAATATAATAGTTGGATAAAAAACAGGGGTTATCGTTAGGCCATAATTAGCCAAACCTGATGATGACAGTATTGATAACTCACTCTAAGAGCTGAGGATAGTTTTATGAGTAAATTTCGTTCCGGCGTTTTATACGGCCAGGAGTTAATGGATTTATATGCAGACGCCAAGCAAAATGGTTATGCATTACCCGGTGTGAACGCCATTGGCACCAGCACCGTTAACTCCATTTTAGAAGCCGCTGCAAAGGTAAAATCCCCCGTAATCGTCCAGCTTTCATTCGGTGGTGGGCACTTTTACGCAGGTAAAAGCCTGAAGAATGACAGCTTACAAGCGTCAGCCGCAGGATGCCTTTCTGCGGCAATGCATGTGCATCAAGTCGCTGAAATGTATGGTGTTCCCGTTGTCTTGCACACTGATCACTGTTCACTTGAGAATATTAGCTGGATCGATCACTTGCTAGATTTTCAGGAAACTTACTACGCAAAGCACGGCAAGCCATTGTTTAGCTCCCACATGTTGGACCTTTCAGAGGAAACAATTGAAGAGAACATCGAGATCTGTGAAAAATACCTGACACGTATGAATAATATTGAGATTGGTTTAGAGATCGAGCTGGGTATTACGGGTGGTGAAGAAGATGGTGTGGATAACTCCGATGTGGATGTAAGCAAGCTCTACACCCATCCTTCGGAAGTGTATTACGCCTATGAAAAGCTTAGCAAAATCAGCCCTAACTTCTCGATAGCAGCAGCTTTTGGTAACGTGCATGGTGTTTATAAGCCGGGAAATGTGAAGCTTTCCGTTGAGATTCTTGAAAACTCTCAGAAGTATGTTGAGGAGCAGATTGGTGCTATGGGGACTAAGCCGGTAAGTTTTGTATTCCACGGTGGGTCGGGGTCTTCGCCAGAGGATATCGCGAAGTCGATTGAGTACGGTGTGATCAAGATGAATCTGGATACCGACATGCAATGGGCGTTTAACGCAGGTGTGCGTGATTATTACGCTGAGTTTGGAGCCTACGTTGAAACGCAGATTGGTAACCCTGATGGCGAGGATTTACCGAATAAGAAGTACTACGATCCGCGTAAAGTGTTGCGGGCAGGTGAAGAGAGATTTGTAGAGCGGCTTGAGACTTCCTTTGCTGACTTGAATTGCATTGGACGTAATAAGTGATTGTTTGAAATTTTGTAGTTAACCAATTAATTTGACCAATACTAATAAAGCCGGAAATTGCTTGTGCAACTTCCGGCTTTGTTTTGACAGGGAAGGATATAATGCGAGGTGCCTTCGGTTGGTAAGATGTCTGTTGGTAGGTACTCATTGTATATTGTCTTCTTGATATTCGGATCTGCTTAAATATCTACCAGTGATAAGTTATCTACAGCACTTGGTCTGAGCACACGTTTCACACAACTAAAATTAAGTTACAGTTTTTCCTGTCTTAACCCCCCCGTTATTTCTATCTAATAGGAAAATATACAATGAAGTCTCTAACAAAATTTATAATTATATCCCTATCTTCAGTATTACTCGTCTCTTGTAAATCTACCGACAATGGTCATCTTGAATCTATTGCTTCATCCAACCATAGCGGAAACACTGTTGAGGTTTCTCAATCAAACACTACTAATGTTTCTCAATCGAATATTATTGAGGTTGCGCAATCGAATGGCTCATTTACAACGCTGCTAACTGCGCTTGAAGCAACGGGGCTGGATGCAACGCTTGCCAATGGCGCATCTAGCTTTACTGTGTTTGCACCCACTGACGCAGCTTTTGCCAAACTGGGTCAGAGTAAAATTACTCAACTACTTAATGACACTGACGCATTAACCGATATTCTGCTTTATCATGTTATTCAAGGCCAAGTGATTAATTCCACCACTGCGATTGGTGCTGTTGGAACAACACTAACGACTGCGAATACCGACGAGGTTGGTGTAGATTTTAAAAATGGCAGCTTATTTATTAACGACTCCAAAGTTGTTATTCCTGATGTGATGGCATCAAATGGTATTATCCATGCAATAGATACCGTTCTTATCCCTACAACGGATAATCCGTCTGCTGGGAATATCGCTGAAGTTGCATCAGCTGCTGGTTCGTTTAATACATTGGTAAATGCTCTCGTTAGTACAGGTCTTGACAAGGTACTTGCTGATAGTGAAAAGCAGTTTACCGTATTCGCGCCTACTGACGCTGCTTTTGCTGCATTAGGTGATATTAGTAGCCTTACTAATGAGCAGCTGAAAAATATCTTGCTGTATCATGTTATTGTCGAAAAAGAGCTGAATGCTAGTGCTCTGACGGCAGTCTCAGGTAATAACATTCAGACAGCTAACGGCAGTAGGTTGTTGGTTTCTTCTAAAGACTCTGGTTTGTTTTTAAACTTAGCTAAAGTGATCACGCCGAATGTTGATGCGAGCAATGGCATAATCCACGCGATTGATAAAGTACTCATGCCAGCAGCTAACAAATAAAGTTCGGAGAGCCAAGAATCATTGGCAAATACTGATCGATATAACAAAGCCGGAAATTGCTTGTGCAGTTTCCGGCTTTGTTTTGACACCCTGTGAATCATGTGTTCCAGTTATCTGGTCGTGCTGTCGGTTTTGAACCGTATCCGCTAAACTCTAATAAAAAAACAGTAGTGGGAGAGACTTTATGAAAAAAGCAGCCATTGTAATTGCAGATATTCAGCTTGGCGGAGGACAGCGTTCAGCGCTCAATCTTGCAAGTGCCTTGTCAAAAGATCACGAAGTTACTTTGATTGTATTTCATACGGTTGATCAGCAATATGAAGTTCCCTATCGCTTAGTCAATATTGAGTGCCCGGATAAATCTAATGTTGTGGGAAAAGCCTACAACGTGCTGAAGCGCGCATTCAAACTTCGACGTCATTTCAGTGCTGAAAAATACGACTTCATCTTCGGCTTCATGGAAACGGCGAATTTCCCGACGGTGATTGCCTCATCACAAGCTATTCTATCAGTGCATTGTAATCCGCATGAATTAAGCAGTTATGAGTCAATCCTGGCGCGCGCCTTATATCCTCGTGCACAGCATGTCGTTGCGGTGTCTGAGGACGTTGCGACAATATTGCGTGAAGATTACAAGCTCAAAAAAGTATCCAGAATATATAACCTGGTTTCATTCGAGGAAGTTCAGCAGGAGGGTGCCATAGCTCATCAGCATGACAAGCCATATCTGGTTGCACTTGGGCGGCTTTCAGAAGTTAAGCGCTTGGATATTATGATTGAGGCTTACTCTAAATCAACGTTAAAGGATGAGTGTGATTTATTGATCGTAGGTGAGGGTGAAGAGCGCCAATCCCTTGAAGCACAAATTAAAACTCTTGGCTTGCAGGATAAAGTGGTTCTAACAGGCTCCCAGTCGAACCCATTCAAATACTTAAAAGGTGCTGAGTTTTTGGTGTTATCTAGTCGAACGGAAGCATTCCCCATGGTGCTGATCGAATCATTAGTACTGTCTTGCCCAGTTGTTGCCACCGATTGTCCAACCGGCCCACGTGAGATTGTCATCGAAAACGAGAACGGTCTATTAGTAGAAAATCAGAATGCCGGTGCGCTTTCCGCTGCGATGGATAAACTGTATAGCGATAAAGAACTGCTCTCACATTGCCGTGACAATGCCTTGAATTCAGTTCAGCACCTCGCAGCTGATAAGGTAGTGAAAGAGTGGTTGGCGTTAGGTGAGCCAAAGACAACGAAGCCTGAGGATGCACTATTGCAGGAGAGCTAATACGTCTTGACGGACTGCGGACATGTGATCACAATTGCTTGGTCGTTCTGATGAGTATCACACATGAAAATTGGCATCCTTGAGACTGGTTTACCACCGACTGAGCTAAGCGATGTCTATGGTCGGTACGGAGAAATGTTCGTTCGCTTCGTCGGAGATGGCGACGAGACATTTGAATTCGAAGTATTCACAGTGCTTGAAGACCAGTTTCCAGAGAGTATCGATTGTTGTGATGGCTATTTGATTACGGGTTCTAAGTTTAGTGCCTATGAAGACTTACCGTGGATTCATCGGCTTAAAGCATTGGTTCGTGACATTCACCAAGCAGAATTACCATTAATTGGCGTTTGCTTTGGTCATCAGGTGATTGCAGAAGCGTTGGGCGGCAAAGTTGAAAAATTTGATGGTGGTTGGGGAGTTGGCATCCATGAATATGAGATTACTCAAGCACTGCCTGATGTGATTCCTGACTCGCAGCAAAACCTTACCATCAATGCGTTTCATCAAGATCAAATTAGTGTGCTACCAGACGGTGCTGAGGTATTTGCCCGGTCAGAGTTTTGTGAGTATGCGGGTGTTGTTTACGGCGATAAAATATTAACGGTTCAGGCGCATCCCGAATTTACGGTTCCCTTTGCCGATGCGTTAATTTCTTCAGACCGAGCAAACATGGTGCCATCAGGCACTCGCAAGATAGCGTTGGATCGGCTTAATGGGTCTGATGCTTCGATTGACTCCAGCCTGTTGAGCCAGATGATGCAAAAATTCTTTCGGAAATTTGCCTGAGCCGTTTCAAGATTAGCTGTCGGATGTGAAGCGTTGTTTAGTCGTTCTATCGCGGTATTTAGCGGTTATTTCCTCATCAACATCAGCACTGTCATACATTCCTAAAACGACGCCGCGCCGTATGGATTTACCGCGCATTTGCCTTAGATCATTTTCTGAGCGAGTGGTACGCTGGCTGACACGTCGCCACCATTGGCTAAGTGCCATAAACATTCGTGACATTACTTCAATATGCTCGGATGCTTCACTGGCTCCAAGGTCAATGAGTTCGTCAGGATCAGTTTCCCTGTCAAACAGCATGGGTCGGAAGCCGCCCTCTGCAAATACATATTTCCAGCGTTTGTCTGTGACCATGTACAGCTGGGCATCACGTGGATTCATCCCTAACTTTGTGGCTGCCGGGGTAACTGAATAGTCATATTCACTGAAAGCGTAGTCTCGAATAGGTCGTGTAGTGTCTTCGTAGATTAGCGGTAGCAAGGACTTGCCTTCAATGATGTGGTCAACGTTGTTTTCAAAGTTGCCGCCAGCCGCTTCATAGAAGGTTGCGGCAAGATCGATACTCTCAATCAGTTCACCACAAACCTGCCCACGAGTACTATCGGCTTCTGTTGAAGGGTCATAAATAATCATCGGTGCTTTGACTGAGGGCTCGTGAAACAGATTTTTTTCGCCCAGCCAATGATCTCCCATATAATCACCGTGATCTGAGGTGATGACAATCATGGTGTCGTCCATGCGTCCGGTGGCTTCAAGGTGATCGAACAAGCGCCCTAACTGGTCATCAGCCTGCTTGATTAGCCCCATATAGGCTGGAATTACCGTCATCAACACCTCATCACGACTGAATGCTCGTCCAACAGCATTATTCATAAATTGCTCGTAAACAGGATGTGTATTGACTCTTTCGCTCTCATCACGAACCACAGGGATAATATCGTCTTTGCTGTACATGTTGTGATATGGCTCAGGCACGATATAAGGCCAGTGCGGTTTGATGTAAGACAGATGACACATCCAAGGCGTGCTGTTGTCGTTATTCATTTGATCAATGAACTCGATGCATCGGCTGGTCATGTAGGGCGTTTCGGAATCTTCTTCTTTGATATTTGCCGGTTTACTGGCGTGCATCATCATCCAGCCAGAAGCAACATCACCGTTATCATTGATACCGGAATTGGCGTAGTCATGCCAAGGGTTTTCACTATCATAACCTTGAGCAATCAGGTATTCGTTGTAAGTGGATTTCTGCTGATCGTAGAAACCATCAGGACCTTCTGCCCATAAACCATCATCACGGCAAAATACATCAAACCCACATTCGGCAACCCGGGTTCCAATAATACTATCAGCAGGAATGCCTAAGCGATTCATCCCTTCAACATCAGCGCGCATGTGAGTTTTGCCAATAAGGTAGGAGTCCATACCTAGCGTGCGTAAGTGGTCGCCAATGGTTATTTCACCCGCTTTTAAGGGATAGCCATTCCACAAAGCACCGTGACTGGAAGCATAGCGGCCGGTATAGAAACTCATTCGGGATGAGCCACAAATGGGTGACTGTACATAGCAATTAGTGAAACGGACTCCCTGAGATGCCAGTTTATCCATATTGGGTGTGTGCAGATGCGGGTGACCGTAGCAGCTCAGGTAGTCAAATCTGAGCTGATCAAACATGATAAACAATATGTTTTTTGCTTTGCGAGCCATATTTAATATCCCTAAATGCTATTAGCATCATAAGTTATTTTGTATGCTATGGCAAGTAATGGGGGTAATTATTGACTTTAGATTGCTTGTATATCGATCTAAAATCTCTTTTTTAATGCGTTTTTTGGTGTGCTTTTAGATGGCTTAGCTTGGTGGTGCTCCTAGAGACCCAAACAGATGGGCTTCTAGGATTTAATTCGAAGCGACTGATGATTTAAGCGTTTACATCCACAACCACACGCCCACGTACTTCGCCTTTCAGTAGCTTTCCTGCGGTAGCAATCGCATCGGATAGTGCAATTTTTTCGACTACTTTTTCGAAGGTTTCTGCTTTCAGGGTTGAAGCCAGCTTGTCCCAAGCAGCCTGTCGCTTCGCAATAGGGGCATTCACACTGTCGACACCTGCTAAGGTGACACCGCGTAGAATGAAGGGCATTACTGTTGCTGGTAAATCAAAACCTTGTGCTAAACCACAGGCAGCAACCGTGCCACCATATTTCGTTGAAGCGCAAGCATTAGCGAGTGTGTGGCTTCCTACGCAATCAATGACGCCAGCCCAGCGTTCTTTAGCCAGTGGTTTGCCTGGCTCAGATAACTCGGCGCGATCCATGCAAGATGCTGCACCTAACTCTGTTAGATAAGCTGACTCTTCAGGGCGGCCAGTTGAGGCAACCACTTCATAGCCATAAGCGGCCAAAATTGCCACAGAAAAACTGCCCACACCGCCGTTGGCACCTGTTACTAGAATTTCACCATCTTCTGGTTTGACACCTTGGTCTTGCAAAGCCATTACGCATAGCATTGCTGTGTAGCCCGCCGTACCGATAGCCATAGCCTGGTACGAATCGAGGTTCTGTGGAAGCGATATTAGCCAGTCGCCATTTACCCGAGCCTTTTGTGCAAGGCCACCCCAATGTACTTCGCCAACTCCCCAGCCATTGAGAATAACTTTGTCGCCAACTTTCCAGTTAGCATTTGAGCTGTCTGTCACCGTACCCGCAAAATCAATTCCCGGCACCATTGGATAGTGACGAATCACTGGCGCCGCGCCGGTAATTGCCAAGCCATCTTTATAGTTAAGCGTTGAGTAGTCGATATCCACGGTTACATCACCTTCGGGTAACTGCGACTCTTCAATAGTTTCTAACGTTGAAGTGATTTTTTTGTCTTCACTGCGGTTTACGAGTAGGGCGTTAAATGACATGTCTTCTCCGTGTCTATCTGAATATAGGGTCTGTGTATTATCTAGTCTGGGTGGGTCTAATGCACTAGTTAATATGTCTATTTACTATGTCTTTCATTGTGAATTATTCTGGGTGATTGCGATTTACTGCTAAGTTATTAAGGACAGATAGTCTGCAACGGGTAAAACCTCTGTCCCCAAAGATTTTGCCTTCTCAATTTTCTTAGCACCTACCTTGTCACCAATAACCAAAATCTGCGTTTTCTTATTCACGCTCGTCTGTACAATAGCTCCCAGCTTGCGGGCGTTTTCCTGCATGTCACCACGAGGCATTTGCATCGAGCCTGTGAAGACAATGTGTTTACCAGAAATAGGGCTTTCAATAGTTTCAACTGGCTCATCAGACAGCAGTGTGAAGTCTAGTGCGAGCATTGCTTCGATTACGGACCAACGCGCGGCTAATGATTTTGGAATAGATTCGGCGGTAATCTCACCAAAGCCTGGGATATCGATGAGCTGCTCACCAGTGAGGTTCTTTAAATCGGCTAATTCATGTACACGCAGTAGTTTGCGTGAGTCGCCACGGCCTAGATGATTAATACCAAAAGCAGCCAGAAAGCGCCAATCTTCGACGGCTTCAGTCCGTGAGCGTGTTAATTGCTCAACCAGATTGGAGGCCTGCTTGGCTCCAAACCCCATGGCCTCAAAATCAGCGGTCTCCTGTTTGTAAATTTCAGGCAATTCGCGGATATTGTTATCGACCAAAATGGCAATTGTGCGCGGCCCAAATAGATCCACATTTCCCAGCACATTAAAGAAGTGCAGGAGTCGTGCTGCGACTTTTGCACCACAGTCTGGGTTTTGACAAACTAGAAAGTCGCGCTCCATTTCAGCGGGTGCATCACAGGTTTGGCATTGTTGTGGGATTTCTGCATCAGCACCTTCTTGAAGTACACCCAATAGTTTGGGAATGACCTCGCCGCTGCGCACGATCTCTATTTCAGCGCCAATACCGACATTAAGGTTTTTAACATTTCCTGCATTGTGACCGGTGACATTTGAGATGTCCGCACCGGATAAATTGATTGTTTTGACATTCAGTACCGGTGTGATTCGACCAGTGCGTCCGGTTTGCCAAGTGATACCTTCAACTGTCGTTACTGCAGTTTCGCCTTTCAGTTTTTTTGCGATCTGCCAGTTATGATGGTGATTGGTCGAGCCCATTACCTCACGAACCTCAAGGTTAAGCACATCGATTACGCTGCCATCAACCGGATATTCACACTCTGCTTCAACCTTGGCACAAAGCATTTCGACATTTTCGCGCAATGCTTCAGTATCACACAGCTCGTGATTAAGTTGAGAATAGGGAACGAAACGAATGACATTATCCTGCATCGCTTCTACTGCTTCTTTGCTAAGATTGTCAGCGCCAATCAGACCCGTTACAAAGTTGCGTGGATGAGAAAACTGGTCGTTTAAGTTTTCATTAAAGTAGGTTTCGAGGATAACAATTTCACCCACACCGGTGTTGACCCCACCCACCGTAACTAATCCACGCTGTAAGTTACGACTGATGTCATTACCCAGCTGACCATTGCCACGTGTTGCCAAAATGTCGTCGGCGTAATTGGCTGCCATGCCATCTAATTTAGGTGTAATTCTGAATTGTAGATCACTTTCCGGAATCGACAGTTTTTCAGCAAACTTAACCACGCGCGTTACGAATGCCGTAATTTCTTCCTGAGTATAGGCTTTGTCAGTGGATAGCATCGGGTTGAGATGACGAATTTTTTTGGTCGTTGAGCCGTTTACAGGTTCGGCCTCAGGCTCCACTGAGTTCAGGAACCGATGGTCAGGTTCTCTCGACTGTAACTCGGCAAGATATACCTGATCATAGGTTGCATCATCGATAATGCTACTACCACTCCGGTAGGCCGCATTGGCTTCTTCAAGAAAACTCACCAGTTCTTCTGTTGACATTTTTGAGGCGGGTTTAATAGCTTGGTTCACGCGTATCTCCGGAGCGAAATAGTTAAGCCTATTCTAGCATTAGTCACTGAATCATCAGTGAGTGCGACTTAGGTAATTAGCTATATTCTTTGCTTATTGATCGTTTTTCTGTGAGCGGCAGTTTGTGCCCTGATAATATTTATTAATGTCTTAATTTTATTAATGATTGCTTATAGTTAATATTTTGTCTAAGTAAACCGTTGTTTTAAATGATATTATGTTGCTATTGTGCAACAGTCTGATGTTAAAAAGTCTAAAGAGATAATAGCATCTAGCCTGTTCACGTGCCCGTAAAATATGTTTTTACTTATTCGAGATTCTTAAATCGATCGGCTATAGTTAGAGATCGTTTTGGACTGGAGAACGTCCTTAATAATGCCCCTGACCAATCTACGTTTCCTAATTATCTTACTGGCTCTCGTGCTGCTAACTCTGAGCAGCGGCGCACATGCGGATGAGTGCGTGGGTTTTGTTAAACGTAGTGTGCAGCAGCAGGATAGTAACCTCTTCAATCTCTGCGGTTACCGGGGCTCTCAATGGACAAGCAGTACAAAAAACTTATACCGTGAGTGCAGGGTAATGAGTAAACGAGATCGCATGCGGCGACTGGCCATGCGGGATAAGCTATTGGCCAGATGCCCTGCTGCTGGAGTGTCGTCGGTTGAATTCACAAGCGTTGGGCGAAACCGCCAGCAAAAACTAATGTCCGTGTTGATTCGGGCAATTCGACTGCAAAATGAAAATCTGGTGAGATCGGTTTTGAAAGCGGGTGTTAATCTGGCTCAGCAGCCATCATGGATGAAAGCTTCACCGTTGTTTGTTGCAGTAGAGATCGGCAACTATCATATTGCGCGCATACTCGTGCGTGCTGGAGCCAAGCCCTATTTGCTTGCGGCAGGCGAGGTCAATCCAATGAGTCTGTTACTAGGTGATGGGCCGACGAACTATGGTTTTCTAGAGTTCTTATTGCAGAATAAAGCCAACCCAAATATAGCTGGAAAAGCAGTCGATGCAGAACAGCCACTGGTGCTGGCTGCTGCAAAAGGGGATTTTCGATCGGTTGATTTATTGCTTAGATATAAAGCTGACCCGAATCTGTACGATGATCGCCCAGCGATTGAGAAGGCGGTTATGTTGGATCATTTTCCGATGGTAAGAGCGTTAATGAGAAGCGGTGCTAATCCTAATCTCGGTATTGACGGTAAAGTTTGTGTGGGTAAGTTAGCGCTTGATATTGCTTATCGACGAGCCAGTGAACGGGTTATCGATTTGCTTCTTGATAACCGCGCACTTACAAAGTTTGAATGTGATAGAGCGATGCTCAAGAAAGCTAAGAAGCTTAGGAGTACTAAGCCTCAAAGCCGCAATCGCTAGTTAACTCTTGTCTTTATCATCCTTGGCTTTTTCATCGGCTAAGCGATCGGTATAATCTTGATCCAAGTCAGCTGATTTATCCGTGTCCTCAAGCTCCGCTAGCTCATTTTCCAGATCCTTCATTTCTTCAGGATTGAGCTCTGATAGATTTTCTGTGTCATCATTCTTATGGGAGTCTGAGCTACCCGCATTTAATATTTCAAACTCGGTCTGCTCTTCAGCCAATTCCTGTGCTTCGATCGCATCTAGTTCTGCATCAAGCTCATCTTCAGTCTTTGGTTCGTAGTTCTCGAAGGCCTGATAAGGGTTGGTATCTACCTTCTCGCCTTCGTTATGAATTTTATGCTCAGCTTCATCGGCTTTGTTCTCGTTGCCATCGTTCCACAAAGCATCCGCTTGATCTGCGATACTGGTCTTTGCCGCAGCAGCGGCCGCCGCTGTTGCCTGAGGGCTAAGGTCGACACTGTCGTCGCCCGCTTCTGCTTCTTCAGCTAGCCTATCAATTTCGTCTATTTCAGCTTGGCTGCGATCTTCCTTAGCAACTTTGGCTTCTTCAACCCGCTTATTGAAGAACTTACTCAGATAAAGTCCGAGCTCAAACAATATCCACATCGGGACAGCTAGCAATATTTGGGAGATAACATCTGGTGGCGTAAGAATCATCCCCACCACAAACGCACCCACAATTACATAAGGGCGCTTTTCAGCTAACTTTTCCGCAGTGGTTGTTCCGGTACTGATTAATAGAATTGTTGCGATGGGCATTTCAAAACTAAAGCCAAATGCAATGAACATCATCATCACAAAGTCTAGATAAGACCCTATGTCTGGACTGTAGGTGGCCGAGTCTGGTGTAAACATCGGCAACACCGTGAACATCATCGGCAGCAGTACGAAATAGGCAAAGGCTATCCCGCAGTAAAATAGCAGGACGCTAGAACCAAGTAATGGGAAAACTAATCGCTTTTCATGTTTATACAGTCCAGGTGCAACAAATTGCCACGCTTGATAAAACACATAGGGTAGGGCAATCAAAAATGCTGCCATCAATACGAGTTTATAAGGGACTAGCAAGGGAGCTGCCACGCCTGTGATAAGCATGGTTACGCCATCAGGCAAGGTATCGGCCAATGGCTTGGCAAAAAGATCGTAAATATATCGGGCAAACGGCGCGAGTATGATAAAGAAAATACCAATCGCGATGACCATTTTTAAAAGTCGATCACGCAGTTCAAAAAGGTGAGAGACGAAACTACTTAACTTGGACTCTTCTGCGGGGCTAGTTTCTGTTTTACTCATCGGTTTTAACTGGGCTGTGTGATTTTGAATTGGAGCTCAGTGATTGCTCGCTCGGCTTAGTATCTGAACTACTATCTGCTTTCAGACTGTCCTGAAGTGAGCTTGCAGATTCAGTAAAGCTCTTCTTAACCTCTGATGCTTCTTTTTGAAAACTTTGCTTGGTGTCATCCATAATATTACGGAGTTCATCAATCTCTTTTTTCTGGCTGTCTAAGAGTTCGCGCATTTCTGTGGCGTTGATTTCACGTTCGATATCACGTTTTGTATTGTCAACAAATGCTCGTGCTTTGCCGATCCAGCCGCCTACCGTGCGGGCAACGGCAGGCAGGCGCTCGGGGCCGATAACGACCAGCGCGATAATGCCAATAACCAGCATCTCCAGAAAACCTGCATCAAACATAGCGGTGTCCGTCTAAGAAGGTGGAATCAGACCTTGTCTTGGTCTTTTACTTTAACTTCAGCATCGATGATTGTTGGGTCATCTTTAGCAACCTTCTCAACTTTGTCTTCGGCTTCATTCATCATGTCCTTCTTAGCGTCAGTCATGGACTTTTTGAAATTTTTAATTGCTCCGCCTAAGTCGCCACCTGCGCTGCGTAGACGTTTTGTGCCGAATAGTAATAATACAATCACTAGAACAATAACTAATGAACCGATGCTTGGCATTCCAAATGCTAAAAACATGAACTTTCTCCTAATTTAATCTTTTGGTCGGTTGGCTTTTTCGACCAGACCCGAGGTTCCGAATCGACGCTGGAGTTCTTCCAGAACATCATCCGGGTGTAAATTTTGTTGTGCCAGTAAAACCATGCTGTGAAACCACAAGTCTGCGACTTCATAAACAATTTTCTCTGGTACGCCGTCTTTGGCAGCCATCACTACTTCGGTGGCTTCCTCACCAATCTTCTTTAATATAGCATCCGTGCCTTTGTGGTAAAGCTTGGCCACATAAGAGCTATCCGCTTCTGCTCCTTTGCGTGCTTCCAATACCGCAGCAACGTCGCTGAGTGTATCCTGTGTCATAGCCTAACCTCAATCCCTTGATCAGCCATAAATGCTTTAGCTTCCCCAACGGTATATTCCGAGAAGTGAAAGATACTGGCAGCGAGTACCGCGTCAGCGCCACCCTGAATCACACCATCAGCCAAATGCTGGAGATTTCCAACACCACCGGAGGCAATCACGGGGATATTTACCGCATCTGTAATTGCTTTGGTTAATGGCAAATTAAAGCCCGCTTTGGTGCCATCACGATCCATGCTAGTTACTAACAGTTCACCAGCCCCATATTCCGCCATCTTTTTTGCCCATTCCACGGCATCCAGTTCTGCGTCACGTCGTCCGCCGTGAGTGAAGATGTTCCAGCGATCTGGTTCACCTTCCGCACTTACTTTTTTTGCATCAATGGCAACCACAATACACTGAGAACCAAAGTAATTAGTGGCTTCTCGAACTAATTCTGGGTTGTAGATCGCCGCTGTATTAATAGCAACTTTGTCTGCACCTGCGTTAAGCATTCGTCGAACATCTTCAATTTCGCGAATACCGCCACCTACGGTTAATGGTATAAATACTTCTGACGCAATCTTTTCAACCATATTGACCGTGGTTGCGCGATTGTCAGAGCTAGCGGTAATATCGAGGAACGTTATTTCATCTGCGCCTTCGCGATTGTAACGTGCAGCAACTTCTACAGGGTCGCCAGCGTCTCTGATATTAACAAAGTTGACACCTTTTACTACCCGACCATTGTCTACATCCAGACAGGGAATAATGCGCTTAGCCAAGCCCATTAGGCAGATGCTCCATCATCAACTGTGCGACCATCAACATATTGCTGTGCTGCGACCAAGTCTATAGTTCCTTCATAAATTGAACGGCCCAATATGGTTCCGGTAACGCCGCGATGTTCAACATCGCATAGGCCGATAATATCATCCATATTGGTCACACCGCCGGATGCAATCACTGGTATTGAAATACTTTCAGCCAGCTCGACTGTCGCATCAATATTTACCCCTTGCATCATGCCATCACGTGCGATGTCAGTATAAACAATTGCGCTAACGCCGGCTTTTTCAAATTTCTTGGCTAAATCAATCGCTGAAACATTAGAATCTTCGGCCCAGCCTTCAGTCGCTACCATGCCGTTTTTCGCATCAATGCCGACGATAATATGACCTGGGAATTTTTTGCAGAGGTCGATGACAAACTGTGGGTCTTGAACCGCTTTGGTACCGATTATGCAATATTGCACGCCAGCATCCAGATAAGCCTGCACGGTTTCTATATCACGGATGCCGCCGCCAATTTGAATCGGCAAGTCAGGGTAGGCCGATGCAATGGCTTTAACCACGTCACCGTTAACTGGTTTGCCTTCAAATGCACCGTTCAAGTCAACGAGATGTAAGCGTTTAGTTCCTGCATCCACCCAACGCGTTGCCATATCGACCGGGTTGTCTGAGAAGACGGTAACATCATCCATCAAGCCCTGACGCAGGCGTACACACTTTCCATCTTTGAGGTCGATAGCAGGTATCAATAACATTAGCTTTGGCCATCCCATTGGGTGAAGTTTTTAAGGAGTTGCAGCCCATCATCGGCGCTTTTTTCAGGGTGTGCTTGTATCGCAAACACATTGTCTTTGGCAATGGCGCTAGCGTAGTCAATCCCATAGTCTGTGGTTCCAGCAGTCAATGCTGAGTCTTCAGGCTCGGTAAAGTAGCTGTGGACAAAATAGAAGCGGCTGCCGCTCTCAATGCCTTCCCACAAAGGATGCGCTTGGGTGTGTTGGATGCGGTTCCATCCCATTTGAGGGATTTTGAGGCGTTCACCGTTGCTGTCGTGACGACCAATCACTCCTTCAAAGTGCTTAACCTGACCGGCATAAACCCCCATTAGGTCAATACCTTTATTTTCTTCACTGCGCTGCATAAGCACTTGCATACCCATGCAGATGCCCAAGAAGGGCTTGGTGGCTGATGCTTCAATGACGACCTCAACTAACTCTCGAGATTGCAACTCACTCATGCAATCCCGTGCAGCACCCTGTCCGGGGAACACAACGCGATCGGCCTGCAGAATTTCGTCCGGGCTAGCAGTGACGATGATTTTGGCGCTTTCAGAGGCAACGTGCTGCAAGGCTTGTGTCACCGAGCGCAGATTGCCCATATTATAGTCGACAACGGCAATAATAGACATGAATCAGGAACCTTAGAGCGCGCCTTTGGTGGATGGGAGAATGCCTTGCATACGGTCGTCATATTCTGTTGCCATACGCAATGTTCTGCCGAACGCTTTAAATATTGTCTCAGCGATATGGTGCGCATTGCGTCCCCGGATATTATCGAGGTGCAAAGATACCTGTGCGTGATTCACGAAACCCTGAAAGAACTCATGGAACAAGTCAGTATCAAAGCTGCCTAAGTGGCTGCGTTTGTAATCCACGGTATCGATTAGTGAGGGGCGGCCACAAAAATCAATAACAACGCGCGATAAAGCCTCATCTAGTGGGACATAAGCATGACCATAGCGACGAATGCCTTTTTTATTGCCAATAGCTTTGGCAAAGGCCTGCCCAAGCGTAATGCCAATATCTTCTACGGTGTGATGTGCATCTATATGCAAATCACCCTTGGCAGAGATCTCAAGATCAATCATGCCATGGCGTGCCACTTGCTCAAGCATATGATCAAGGAATGGAATTTCAGTGTCGAAACGCGCTTTACCCGTGCCGTCTAAGTTAACGGATACTGTAATTTGTGTTTCCAAAGTATCGCGTTCAACTGTTGCCGTTCGTTCAGCCATTGTGAGGTTTGCCTTGATTAGTATCTGAAGATTGTAACATCTCAATAATATGTATGCTCAGCAGAAAATTACAAGTTGTCTTTGACATAAACTAATGGTGTAACGTTGATTATGAACTTTTCTTGAATCTACGGGGTCTGTTTAAATTCTATTTATCACAGGAATTCAAAATAATTATTGCGAGTTACGGGAAAGTTGCAGTCTACAAGGCTGGATAAAAACTGACACCAAACACAGTTGCGAGAAATAATCTAAATTTAGTCGGGTTGTCAGTTTTTGTGCACCGTTCATCTTTTCACTATTAATATAGTGCAATTTAAGTTAAATATTATAAATTTGTGATTGATTTTTATACTTATTTAGGATAGACGGAACTTGAAACCAAAAGTTTAGCGCTATAAGATTCACGCTCTTTTGGTTGGGACCCCTCACAAAATTATCTTGGGGCTAAAAATATATGAATGTTTTGTTACTTAAACGTTCGTGGCATTTGGCATTAATAATGTTCATTTTGTCATTCTCGAACGTCAGTTTTGCAGAAACAAAATCGAAAACGTACAACACTAAACAACTTATTCACGACGTAGCTATACTCTATAGACAGCACAAACTTGCAGAAGCAGATAAGACAAATCAGTCAACACCGATTGCGTTACCTGTAAAAACTGCTAAAAACAAATCCAAAACGAACAAACCAGTTGATCGTAAAACAGCAAAAGCCAAGCGGAATTCTCGAAAGCTGGCAAAAGCAAAAAAACGTAAGGCTAGACGTCTTGCCAGAGCAAGGAATATTTTGAAGTCCAGAAAGCGTGCAAAGTCTTCAAAAATTTCAAAGCGCAATAAATCGGCGAATTTCAAACGTCAAATGACAGTAACAGCCACAGCCTACACTTCTCACGTGAATCAAACAGACAGTACGCCTAACATTGCAGCCTGGGGTGATCGTTTAAAGCCGGGCATGAAAGTCATTGCCGTCTCGCGTGATATGTTAAATGTTTACGGTTTAAAGCATCGCTCTAAGGTGCGTATCAAAGGTTTGGATGGTGAATATCAGGTGCTTGATAAAATGAACAAGCGCTGGAAAAAGAAAATAGACATATACATGGGTAAGGATCTTAAAAAAGCCTTCAAATGGGGCCGCAAGAAAGTGGAGCTTCAATGGAACTAGTTTAGTCCTGTTGTATTGATCTTTGAAAAGCCCCTGCTCTTTGAGTCAGGGGCTTTTTTTGATTAAAAAACTACTGAAAATTATTCTTATGATTAATCAGCGACTAACTATTCGGTAAAATGCTGCTATATTTGTACTAAGCGGGGAACGAAAATAAGCAACCCTGCTCCAATATCGATAGATCGAATGACTCGCGAGGAATTTATAATGAGAATGTCTAAAGCTGGCTTTGGGCTCAGTGGTGCTTTGCTAATAGCTTTGCTTGCCACGAGTGGACTGACAGGCTGCGGTAATGCAGATGCGGATACAGATGTGGTCAAGACGACTACTGAAGATGCTCTTGGCAATCAAACCAAGGCTGCTACCGACACAGGTATAGAGTTTAACTGGTCTGAAGTGAGTGGGCGTCACACTCAGGGTATGATCTCTAGCAATTCACCGATTCGGGTTGAATTCAACCGAGACGTTATTTCTCAGGATCAAGTCGGCGCAGATGCAATCAAAGTCATTAGTATTTCACCTGAGGTTGCTGGTACTGCAACGTTTATTTCTCCTAAAGAGCTAGTTTTCGTTCCTCAAGCACCTCTTAAGTCAGGTGCGAAATATACTGTAGATATCGCTGCAGTTGGCCTAATAGATATTCCTGTCGGTGCCATCCCCTATCGATTTAGCTTTAATGTTGTGCCGTTGGAGTTTGAAGTAAGTAGCAATTCGCTACTAGCCTCTGCTGATACGGGTCGGAAAATGAATCTGACCGGTAAACTGCAAACATCAGACCGTGTAATGCCGGATGATGTGAAGCGCATGCTCAAGGCAAGCTTTCAGAATAAACCGCTCGCCATTGAGTGGACGTTTGATGAAAGTGGCAAATCAAACGCTTTTACCATTCGTGATATTAACCGGCAGACGTTTGCGTCAGACGTCACCTTAAGCTGGGATGGTCGCGCGATTGGAATCGATAAACAGGGTAATCAAGAAATCCCTGTGCCAGTGCTAAATCAGTTTGAGCTGATTGACGTGGCTGTAATACATGATCAGGGGACGAACCCTTATGTACAAATAAATTTCTCAGACCCGCTAGATACCAGCATAAACTTTCAGGGATTAGTGCAGATTGCTGATGAGCCAAAGGAAACCTACACTGTTTCCGCTGAAGGCAATCTGATTAAAGTCTTCCCGAAAGAAAACTTGGCCGGTAGCTACAATATTTTAATAAATCCTGGCGTCAGAAGTGAAGATGGCCAGTCAATTGCAAAGCAAATAAAGCGTGAGGTTGAATTTGATTTATTGAAACCTCAGCTGAAATTTGTCGGTGGCGGTTCCATCCTGCCTGAGAATAGCCGTTTAGAAATTCCGTTTGAAGCCGTTGCAATCAATTCAGTAGAAGTAACCGCGTTTCAAATCTACGCAGACAATGTCGGTCAGTTTTTACAAATAAACTCAGTGGATGAAGATACTGAAACAGGCCGCGTGGGTCGTTATCTATGGCGTAAAACGCTGCCATTAAACGCAGCTAATTACGATCAATGGAATCGCTACTCCATTGACGTCACAGATTTAATGAAAGACTACAATGGAAGTTTAATCCGTCTCGAACTGTCAGCGAGTCGCAAGCACTCCACGTATGCCTGCGTTGGTGCTGAGAAGTTGGGCAATGATAATAAACCATTGTTGAACAATGAAGATTACGGTGAAACCCAGCCCAGCGGTTGGGATGGCATCAGTGACTGGCAAGAAAATAACTATGGTAATTACAATTGGCAGGAGCGGAATGATCCTTGCAAAGATTCTTACTACATCGAAAACGATAGCAGTGTCACGGCATCCAATAATTTTATTGCCAGCAATATTGGTTTAATTGCCAAGCAGGATGGCCATGGTAATCTACGCATTATTTCGACGGACCTGCGTGATGCTAAGCCTCTAACAGGGGTTGAGCTAGAAGTGCGTAATTATCAAGGTCAGGTACTGGCTACAACTAAGACCGATGGTGAAGGATTTGCCAACATTAAGTTAGATAAAACGCCTTTCCTACTAATTGCTAAGAAGTTTTCAGATACCGCTTATTTAAAGTTAAATGCTAAAACGGCACTGACCGTTAGTCACTTTGATATCGGTGGTAAAAAACTCGAAAAGGGTTTGAAGGGTAGTATCTACGGTGAGCGCGGCGTGTGGCGTCCAGGTGATCAGATGCATCTGACTTTTGCACTTTATGATAAGGATCAAACTTTACCGGCGAATCATCCGGTGACCATGCAGTTGATTGATCCTAGGGGGCGTGTAGCTGCCTCAAAAACTAGCACAACAGCAGTGGGTGACTTATACCCGTTTATCTTTAAAACGGATGAGAAAGATCCGACCGGAACCTGGATTGCCAGGGCGAGTTTAGGTGGGAGCCGTTTTAGTAAGAATTTAAGTGTGGAAACGGTTAGGCCAAATCGCTTAAAAGTGGAGTTGGAGTTTGCTTCGGAAACACTTTACAAAGGCGATGGTGTGCCAGAAGGTACTTTATCTAGCCAATGGCTACATGGCGCAACTGCTGAGGACTTAAAAGCAGATATTGCGGTGAAGTTTAGCGCTAAGCCCACAAAATTTACTCGCTTCAGTGATTACGCCTTTGATGACCCGGCGCGTAACTTCAGTAGCGGTGAAAATGCCGTGCTTGAGGGTCGTTTAGATAAAGATGGCAAGCTGCGTTTCCAGAAAGATTTCGCGCCCAAAGGGCTATCGCCCGGTATGTTGAGTGCTCGATTTACCAGTCGTGTCTTTGAAAACGGTGGTGCTTTCAGTATCAGCCAGCAAACGATTGATTATCACCCCTACGAAAACTATGTCGGCATAAAATTACCCAAGGGCGATGCAGTGCGCAATATGTTGCTCACGGATACCAAACACGTTGTTAAGCTAGGAAGCCTAAGCGCACGTGGTGAGCCAGTGGGAATCAAAAAGGTAAAAGTCTCACTATATAAAGTTGACTGGAAATGGTGGTGGGATAAGTCCTCAGAGTCGCTGGCTCAATACGCCGATAGTGAAAATGCAGCTTTATTGAAGCAGGGCATTGTTAGTACGAATAGTGATGGCGATGGCAGCTGGGATTTTGAAATTAAATACCCTGCATGGGGCCGTTATTTAGTACGTGCCTGTGACATGAACGGTGAGCACTGTTCTGGAAAGACGGTGTATGTGGACTGGCCGGGATGGGCAGGTCGCGCACAAGAGGAAGGCAGTGGTGCAGCCAGTCGCTTGAACCTGTTTAGTGATAAAACGGCGTATGTGGTCGGCGAAACAGCCACCGTGCAATTACCAGAAGCAACCGAAGGTCGGGCACTGTTAACAGTTGAAACTGGCAGCGAAATACTCAGCCAGCAGTGGGTCGAGTTTGATGGTAAGCGCACTCAGGTTGAGTTGCCAATCACCCCTGAAATGGCTCCGAATGCCTATGTGCATGTGACGTTATTGCAGCCACATAAGGGTAAGTCAAATGAGAGGCCATTGCGCCTTTATGGGATCGTGCCGCTAGAAGTTGCGGATCCTAAAACCTACTTAAAGCCCGTCATTGAAGCGGCGTCAGAATGGGAGCCTGAAACGACTCAAAAGATTACCGTTAGCGAAACAAACGGCAAGGCCATGAGTTACACCCTGGCAGTGGTCGATGAAGGTTTGCTTGGCCTGACTAACTTTAAAACGCCCGATTTGCATCGGGAGTTTTACGTGAAAGAAGCGCTGGGTATTAACACGTGGGATTTGTTTGACTCAGTGATTGGTGCCTACAACGGTAAGCTGGAGCGGATGTTAGCGATCGGTGGTGGAGATGGTGAACGTAATCCTGATGAAAACCGCAAACGTCGTTTCCCTCCGGTAGTCAAAGTCATGGGGCCGTTTAAGTTGGAAGCAGGCAAAACGGCTGAGCACGAAGTCACTTTACCGCCTTATATTGGTGCGGTTCGGGCGATGTTGGTTGCAGCGGATCAAGGCGCTTTTGGTAAAGCGGATAAGGAAATATTTGTGCGCCAGCCGCTGATCATGCAAGCAAGTCTACCGCGTGTTTTGGGTACAGAAGAGACTTTTGATGTTCCGGTCACGCTATTTGTGACGGACGAGAGTATCAAGCAGGTAACTTTGGAAGTAGAGGCGGATGAGTTGTCTGAAATAGTCGGTGAGAACTCTAAGGTCATCGATTTTGCCAAAACGGGCGAGAAGCTCGGATTCCTGACATTAAAGACTCGCAAACAAGTGGGTAAAACCCGACTTAAATTCAGAGCCAGCAGTGGTGCGAATGTTTCGGAGTCTGAGATATTTGTTGATATTCGTCGTCCGAATAAAGAAACCACGAGGGTGACAACACAAAGTATCGATCCGGGCAAAACTTGGGTACATGACTTTAAGCCGTATGGTTTGAAAGGAACTAATCATGCGTCACTTGAGCTGTCTGCGGTTCCGCCATTAAATCTGGATCGCCACCTAAATTATTTACTGCGCTATCCGCACGGCTGTTTGGAGCAGACGACTTCTGCTGCTTTTCCTCAGCTTTATCTCAGTCGATTGATGCAGCTGAGTGAGAAACGTCAGAAGCAGATACAGTCACACGTTAGTGCAGCGGTTGAGGCGATGCGTAAGTTCCAAAATGCACAGGGTGAATTTAACTACTGGCCCGGTGGAGGCTCGCATAATGCATGGGCAAGTGTTTATGCCGGTCACTTCCTAGTGGAGGCTAAAAAAGCCGGCTACCTCGTTCCTCCAACCGTGCTGTCTGCTTGGTTAACCTACCAATCATCAGCGGCGCAACGTTGGGAGCAGGATACAACGAATAACGATTCACACACTCAGGCGTATCGTTTATATGTGTTGTCACTGGCTAATAAGTCGCAAATGGGCGCAATGAATCGCTTACGCGAGTCCAGTGGTTTGAATACTAAAGCGCGTTGGATGTTGGCGTCGGCTTACTATGCAATAGGCCAAAGCGATGCAGCATCGAGTGTCATTGATGGCCTGCAGCCGGTCGTTAAGGCAGATCAGACACGCGATAATACCTTCAGCTCACATCTTGGCGATCTCGGGATTCAGCTGGCTAACTTAGTGGCTTTGGATAAAAAAGAAAGCGCTAGTTTGTTATTGGAGCAAATTGCTGAAAAGCTAGGTAAAGATGAGTTCCAAAGCACGCAGGGCATTGCGTGGGCTCTGATGGCAGCAAGCCGATACTTAGGTGATGACAAGCAGTTCTTTACGGCTGACTACACAATGAATAGTCTGGACGCCACTTCGATTGAGAGCGATAAGCCGCTATTCTCAAGCAGTTTAGTTGCCACGCAAGATGCAGCTTTAGGCATCAAAAATACTGGCGGTATACGTTTGTATGCCAGCGTGATGTCGCATGGCGTTCCTGAAACGGGGGATGAGAAAAACCTTAGTAAAGGCCTCAGCCTTAAAACGCTTTACGAGGACAATAAAAAGGATAGGGAATTGGACTGGGGCAGTTTGCCAAATGGCAGTAAGATTGCCCAAGGCACTGACATCAAAATGACGGTATCAGTCAAGAATGATTCACCTGTGAATGCAGAGTATTTAGCACTTACCCTGCCAGTTGCCGCGGGTTGGGAAATCCTAAATGACTTGGAGCAGTCAGCGTCTGGAGTGGTTTATGACCATAAAGATCAACGTGATGACCGTATTCATTACTATTTTGATTTGAAAAAAGGCGAAGAGAAAACCTTTAGTTTGGTCGCTAATGCAGCCTACCTTGGTCAGTTCTACGTACCAGCGATTAACGTTGAAGCTATGTATGACGGTAATCTAGCTGCTCGTGAACGAGGAAGGTGGGTGCATATCGTTAAGCCTGAGTCTCTTGAGAAGGAGAAACCATTAGTCACTAAGATCATAAAAACCAAACGCTCAACGCTCTACAATGGGAAGAGTGACGCGCAGGCCACGAAAATGTTTGTGATTGAGGGTGACAAAGTAACTGTGCTCAAAGAAGAGAAAGATGCAGAGGGTAAGCTTTGGTATTTCATTCGCTTCAACGGTCGTAAGGTGATTGAGAAATGGATAAAAGCTGATACGGTCGAGTAATTTCATGTTTAAACGTCCTACCCGCTATTTTGTAGGATTGATTTTATTGCTGATGTTGGGAGCTTGGTTTTACCAATGCCTTCCAGCACAGCTGTTTAATTCGCCTTACTCCTCAGTTGTATTGAGCCGTGAAGGCAAGCTGATGGGGGCTCATATTGCCAGGGATGAGCAGTGGCGTTTCCCTCCTGTTGAGCAGGTTCCTGAGAAATTTGCTACGGCGCTAATAGCGTTCGAAGACAAACGTTTTCAATACCATCCGGGGGTTGATCCTCTAGCGCTGCTGCGCGCCTTATATCTCAATCTAAGCCAAGGCAAGGTCGTTAGCGGTGGCAGTACGCTATCAATGCAGACGATTCGTCTTTCCCAGCAGAATCCTCCCCGAACACTCTGGAACAAACTGCTGGAAGCGTTTAAGGCAGTTCGCCTCGAAACTCGCCACAGTAAAGATGAGATTCTCGGTTTATATGCGAGCCATGCGCCCTTTGGGGGTAATGTCATCGGTTTAGAAGCCGCTGCCTGGCGTTACTTTGGACGCAGTCAGCATAAGCTGTCATGGGCTGAAAGTGCCATGCTTGCTGTGTTGCCAAATAGTCCTGGCTTGATTCACGTCAGCCGTTCCCGGAACAAACTAAAAGCAAAGCGCGATCGGCTGCTAGCACTGCTGCAACAGAAAGGTGTATTGTCTGAACTGGACTATAAGCTTGCAGTGGCTGAGGGCCTGCCAGTAAAGCCCAAAGCGCTTCCGCGTCTTGCTCCTCATTTGCTGGATACGCTGCTACAGGCTCATCAAAAAGCTAATGATCCGCAGAAGGTTCCGCGATTTCATACGACTATTCATCATGGAATGCAGCGAGCAGCCATGCAAATTGCTCGGCATCATGCGCAAACCTTAATGCAGCGTGATGTTAATAATCTGGCGATCCTAGTGATTGATAATCATACTTTTGAGGTGGTTGCCTATGTGGGGAATGCGCCGACTGATCGTGCTGATAAACACGGTTTGGCCATTGATCTGGTGAGGCGACCTCGCAGTACTGGCAGCACGCTAAAACCCTTTTTATTTGCCAATATGATTCAGCAAGGTGAAATCTTACCGGAGACTTTAATAGCAGATACTCCTATTAGATATTCAGGCTACCGTCCCAAGAATTTCAATCGGGATTTTCGTGGGGCAGTTAGAGCGCGGGACGCGCTGGCTAGCTCCTTGAATATTCCAGCAGTGAATATGTTGAGTTATCACGGTGTTGAGCGATTTTTGGATGCATTGAAGCAAATGGGATTGCGGCATTTACATCGTAATGCGCGTGATTATGGGCTTCCACTTATACTCGGTGGTGCCGAAGCAAGTTTGTGGGAAGTAACCGCTTTGTACGCAAATTTAGCTTTTACTGCGCAGCAGGGAAACCGTGAAGATTGGCGTTTCTATAAGCAGGCAACGTTAGAGCTTAAGAGTACTTCAGTCATAAAGCCGAGTGATCTGGATCAAAACGGTCGCAGTGAAACAACTAATGGAGCGTCAAAAAAGTTCCGCACACTAAGCAACACCTCACACCGAAATAATATTAGCCCAGCAACAGCCTGGATGACTTTGCAATCGCTGCTCGAAGTAACGCGACCGGGTAATGCGGGTTATTGGAAACGATTTAATAGTACGCAGAAGATCGCATGGAAAACAGGGACAAGTTTTGGTCACCGCGATGCTTGGGCGATTGGTACTACCCCAGATTATACGGTGGGTGTTTGGGTTGGTAATGCTTCAGGGGATGGCAAGCCGGGTGTCACGGGCGTGACCTTAGCAGCACCCATTTTGTTTGATATGTTTAATCGGCTACCGCAAAAAAACGCATGGTTCGAAAAACCAACTTCTCAAATGAAAACTGTCAGGCTCTGTAAAAACGATGGTTTTCTGGCGAATGATTTATGTGATGCGCAGGAGTATGAGGTGCCGGATGGTAGTCATTTTCAGCGACTTTCACCCTATCATCAGCGTATCCATGTAGTTGAGGAGGGTGGTGAATTATTTAGAGTACATAGTGTCTGTGAGTCGGTTGATAAAATGCAAGCTAAACGCTGGTTTGTGTTGCCGCCAGATCAGGCATTTTATTATCAGCAGTTCCATGCAAACTATCAACCATTGCCTGCTTGGCGCGAGGATTGTGAGTCGGAGGTAGCTTCTGATGCTTCAGGCGAAAACCCTATATCGTTGATTTACCCGCGTCGAAATACGCAGATTTATATTCCTAAAGACCTGGCTAATCAGCGCAGCAAAGTGGTGTTTAAAGCCATTCATCGTATTCCCAAATCGCGACTCTACTGGCACCTGAATAATACGTTTTTAGGTGTGACAGAAACGTTTCATCAGCGGGCAATATGGATAAATGCAGGCAAGCATGAATTGACAGTGGTAGATGAAACGGGACAAAGCGTTTCACAGGATTTTGAAGTGCTCAGCGAGTAGTACATGGTGTCTATGGACATTTAAAATTCTCCCTCAAGGTAACGGCACCGCTTCCACTTGCTGATAAATAAGGGTAACGGATAGCGTTTTATCTACAGCTCTTCGTCCAACTGACGGTATTCATGCAGTAACCACTCATTCGCATTCTGACGTTGGTAATGTTCGACATGAATACTTTCAGAGTCGATCAGCAGGTAATCTTGCAAGCTGTAAATAGATCGGTAGTGTAGGAATTTATCCCCTCTGTCGTAGTTTTTCGTACTGGGCGATAACACTTCAATCAGAAGTGCAGGGTTACGTAAAGTGCAGTCATTATCCGTCAGTTCGGGGTCACCACAGAACACAGAAATATCAGGGTATGTATCCAGACCTGAAGGCGTAGCGACACGCATATCGCTGTTCATTGGGCGGCACGGAGTGTTATTTAGTAGGTTAGATAATGCGCTGGTGACATTCGTACTAATCGCTGAGTGATTAAAAGTCCCGCCGGACATAGCGAAGATTTCGCCTTGATAATACTCATGCTTCTGTTCTGAGACTGAATCGTATTCAAGGTATTCTTCGCGATTAGCGTGCGTTTTTAGCGCTTGCATGGTTATATCCTTTGGTTTTCAACTATCATAAACCAGAAACTGCCAATCCTCGACCTGCATCTGGTAAGTATTCCAGATTGTCTTTTCCGCAACCTTGTCATAGGAGGATCTCGCACGATAATTATTATCAGCAGTGATCCAACGAATGCACGGCCAGCCTCTCTCCGAACCTAACTGATTTAATGCTTGATAAATCTTTTGCACGCAGCCGTTGCCGCGACAATCCGGCGACACAAAAAGGTCATCCAGAAATCCAATATGCGCGCCTCTAAGTGGCGAGGGCATCTCCCGACAATGCGCCATACCCACTGCCTCACCCGCTTCATTTTTAGCAATAAACCCAAAAAACGGGTTGTTGTCATCCTGAATCCAAGACCAAACGGTGTCTAGCGTACTTTGCTCCATGGGCATTTTGTAGAACGTGGCGTAAGCGCGATACAGCGGTTCCCATTGTGCTTTTTCATCAGCTGGCATATGAGAAATAGTAAATGTCATGAGATCTTCGCTCCATTAAGTTTGATTAGTGCTTACTTGCAGTCATGGTAGTAGAGACAACAATTTAGTCAATAGGACTTTATGTGTTGGAAAAGGGCAAATTACTTTCATGTAATGCTATTGACATGAGGGTTGAATCCCACTAGGATTCTTACTATGAATACATTTACTAACATTGAACGCATGGAAATTAGAGGGGAGAAAATCTCACCCAGATAAACGTGCGCGCAATGAAATTTTTCGAAAAGCCGCACTTGTTGCGGCTTTTTTTATGCCTATAGATTAACTGGTTAAATCACCTCCCTTTCAAGGAGAAGAGTGCGGGTTCAAGTCCCGCTAGGCATACCATTCACTGATAGCTCAGTTGGTAGAGCAGGGTCTCGATAAGGCCTTGGTCGCTGGTTCAAGTCCAGCTCAGTGAACCATTTTTATGTAGTAAGCAGGTATAGCTCAGTCCGGTAGAGCGGTGTCCTTCCAAGTCACTTGTCGTCAGTTCGAATCTGACTACCTGCTCCATGGCCTATTAGCTTTTAGGATATCCTCTAAGGCGGTTTCGTAAATTTTAATACTACCGACCAAGGATAAATAAGACTGCCAGCTCGCATCGAGTGCTTGCCTGAAAGGGAACGCAAATCCATTATCTGCATCCTCCAGAACCGCTTGGACAACCCCGCTTAAGCCGCCTTGCTTTGCTGAGGTACGGATATTGAATTCAAGCAGTAACGCGGTTATTCTGCAATCCTCAAATATTGCGGAAACTGAAAGAGCTTTGACAAAGAGTGGTATTGCTCTATGCAACATTATGCCTACACACGATTATCAGCGAAGTACCTGCTTAGATTATTGCAAGACCATTACACAGGGCTAGATGCAGCTACTTGCCACTATTTTATAGCGGGTCTACACGACAACTAAATTCTGGAAACTGGTGCTGAGCGATTTATCTGCCGGGTGTATAGAAACGATTGGCGATCTGAGGAAGAAATCGGCCATGAGTTAGAACTCCTGTCCTATTTATCAATAAGTGATGCGCCTGTTGCAGCACCCGTCTCCTGCGGGGTGGGTCGTTTGTTCTTTAGCATCGATTGTCCTGAAGGCACGCGAATTGTAGCATTATTCAATTTTGCTGCTGGCCATCCTCCACGATCTGGTATCGATCTTGAAGCAGCAAGATTTTTAGGTCAGGCCGTTGCCGAAGTGCATGAGGCTAGCAAAGGATTTCAGAGCAACTACCAGCGTAAAGCGCTGCGACTCCCATTTCTCTTATCTGAGTCACTCGCCGCTATTCTCCAATTTCTTAAAAGGGAGGAGGATATTGATTTTTCGCAGAAGGTTGCACAAGTACTAGAACAAAAATTAATGACGGTCGGGAACACCCAGCCTATGGTAGTTTGTCAGGGCGATGTCAATCTGAGAAATTTTCATATTACCGATGAGCAGCAGATCACTTTGTTCGACTTTGATCAATGTGGTGTTGGCTCTAGAGTTTTTGAAATTGCAAAGTTTCAGGCAGCGATTCATCGCGCACCCAACAGGCAGACCATTGTTGAAGCCTTTGTTGAGGGTTATCAGCTAATAGCACCTGTTTTGAGTTCGCAGGAGTTGGAGGTGTTGCCCCATTATGAGGCTGTAGCGGTTATCTGGGTAATGACCAATCGTCCCTGGAATGCGGAGTGGGTTGGATATCAATTATTACAGGATGACTTTTGGCTACAACGCCTTTCCATATTACGTGGCATGCGGATCCATACCATTTAATCATCAAGCAGCTCGTCAGAGATCTGGTCATCACTCAGATTGAGCACCGGAATTTTAAAACGTCCCAGCTCAAACATGAAATTCAGCTTTGCCATACCGCAAAACTCTGCCGCTTTGCCTAATGACAATCGGTGCATTTCAAATAACTTGGTTGCAAGAAGAAAGCGCAACTCATCTTCAAGTTCCTGAGGTGCTTTGCCTGACGTGACTAACAAGTCAGCAGTGTAAGGTATTGATAAATTGCGCATATCGAACTTTCCCGTAGTGTACTGATATCAGTGTAGCTCAAATGCGGTTCGAAATGGCAGTGTGCAAGGCAGTTGAGGATGCCCGAGCATATCATCCAGTGGCTTTTAGCCTTTCAAGGTTAGCCATGCGAGGCATTGGTAGGTTTTTCTCAGACTGTGATTGTATGATCATGTAACAGATCTGTAG
>ENA-ORXR01001047-ORXR01001047.1-marine-metagenome-genome-assembly--contig:-NODE-1047-length-31421-cov-5.691935_pt1 | contig 31421 bp, 29 predicted proteins | sample MGYA00237866_ERZ511479 | MGnify/ENA metagenome assembly ERZ511479
CTTGATCCTCGCGCCTAACCCTCGATCACATGAGGCTCCGCGACGAGTCACCGCCTTTTTCAACACCCTGTTAGGGAGGGTCTGATTCATTCGGTGATATGCCATTGCCGTCCAGATTTCGCCTAGCAAGAGGCGGGAGGAAAGGAGCGGAGCGACATGCCCTGCCGAAGGCAGCCCAAAGGCGAGAGCAAATCGTGGATAAACATCCACAACCAACGAGCAACAAAGCTAGGTGCGGTCTGGGCTTTGACCTAGCGCTTCGAGCTCCCCTACCCTTTGCACAGAATAGGAACAAGGATCGACCGCTTCGATGGCATCGGGTATCCAAAGGCCAGCGAGAGACTCTAGCAAGATCTCACTCTGAGCGCAGGGCATCGGACAACGAGTCGCGATCGCGCAGGCAGAGCCGAGCTCCGATCGAAGTTGAGATCAATCCAGTCGCCAGAATTCCAGCACCGAAGCCGAGCATCCATCGGATCGCCGACCGCGGGAGCACAATCTCGGAGCGTGGACATTCTTGTCCGCATCGGCGAGTTCAAAGCGAGCCGAGCAGGCGTAGCGGACAGGAATGTCCACGCTTCGGTGAGAGGCAGGACGTCTCGGTCTGCCGGAGTCAGCCATAGCGAAACGTCCCTCGCTCGGGATTGTAAACATTAATTTCACTCGGGACATATTTCCTGTACGCCGCCGATGCAGAGCAGAATGAGAAGCACGAAATATATCAGGCCTTCATAGACAGAGCCTACCTGCCTTTGCCACCGCCTCGCTGATCAATTTCGCCGTCACCGTCGCGGTCTTCACCGTAAGGAACAGCGCCCTCAAAATAGACACCTTCCGAGCGACCTTTAGTTACATGAGAAGAGTAGATTTTTGGCTCTGTCGTCTTGGCAAAATGCGCATTGGCCGCTAACATCGCCTGCCGAATCTCTGACTCACTCGCGTTGAGAGGCAGCGTTTTATGGAGCTTTCCTTCCTGACCGAATTCCGCAGGAAGGACAACATGAATTCCGGGCGTCTCAGTCACTCCGGAGATCGCCTTGTCCCAGCCCTTTTCTGGTGCAGAATCGTAGTGGAATCGACCAATGATCTCATCTGACCAAGCGATCGGACGCATCGTCTCCTGAGCCTTTTTCAGGTCATCTCCTTCACCGGCGAGAACAACGAAAACCCGCTGATCGGCCGAGGCGACATTAAGCCCCTGACGAAACGAATCAAAGTCTGCGAGCAGCGGCGGCTCACCACGGCCCTTCGCCCGATAGGATTCAGCGAGACCTGCCATCTGCTCAATCGCATCATCAACGCCCCCTCCTCGACCGCTGCGAAAGACTTGGTGAGGGCCACGACCAGATGCTGTCAGACGTTCGACTCCATCCGGCGCCAAAATGCAAAATGCGCTATTTTCGAAACTTCCTCCAAGAAAGTTCCGCACATATTGCTGAGCTGTTTCGCTCTCATAAGAATCGATGCGAACGCAAACAAACTTGCGGGTCGACTCGATGAACTTGGTATCGCTGAACAGACCGTTCTGCGTTGCTGTGTAACCGGGTCAAAACACGCCCGAGATTCCATTACACTGAGTAGCAGCGGCTACAAACATGATCGGACGATTGCTGCGCTGTGCTTCCAACCAAGCCGAATTCCAAGTCGTGTACCAAGCGATTCCCGGCTCCCCAACTGGCAAATCAGCGGCACCTAAATCGCTGGGTCGCGGCCCACCCTGCGCGAAGCCGGAGCCCGATGCGAGAACTGAAGTGAGGAGTAACGTCAGAAGCATTTTCATCATGAATCTGCGGATAGAACACCAGTTCAGATGATCGGTCGCAATAATTTTCTACGGGGTCTGATCTTGAATCAGTGAAGGGATCATGGGAACGCAACAACATGCCAAAGGCACCGGAAGACCGCCCCAACATCATTTTCCTGATCACCGACCAACAACGGTTCGATACCATCGCGGCACTCGGGGCGGACTACATGGACACCCCGAATCTTGATCGTTTGGTTAACGAAGGCGTCACGTTCACCAATTGCCAAATCACTGCACCGAGCTGCGCGCCCTCTCGCGCGAGCCTATTTACCGGCTACTACCCTCACACCACCGGCATTTTAAAGAACGCTGATTCTTGGACGCAGTCGTGGATCGAAGATCTCAATACGTCCGGTTATCGGTGCACCAATGTCGGGAAGATGCACACCTACCCGTATCACACTCCAGCGGGCTTCCATGAGCGTTATGTCGTCGAGAACAAGGATCGATATCTGGAGGAGCGTTACTACTTCGACGATTGGGATCGGGCGCTAAAACATCGCGGCATCACCAAACAACAACGCGAAATCTACCGCAACGACCCGGACTACCGGAAAAAACTCGGAGCGTTCACTTGGGAGCTACCAGCCGACACCCATCCGGACAACTTCGTCGGTAACACCGCGAAATGGTGGATTCGGGACTATCCGAAAACTGAACCTCTGTTCCTAGAAATCGGCTTTCCCGGCCCTCACCCACCCTACGACCCAACACCGGAAGTCTTGGCAAAATACATGGAGCGCGACCTCTCCGAGTCGATCATGGAGGTGAATCAAGATGAACTCGATGGCCAGCCTGATGCGTTCAAGGTTCTCCGTCAGCACAATCAAGACATTGACCACGACAGCGTCGTCTTAGACCTCGATCCGACGCCTGAAATGCGTCATCGCCAGCGGGCTCACTACATGGCGAATGTCGAAATGATCGACACAAAGATCGGCGAAATCCTCGACGAATTAGAGGCCAAAGGCTATCTAGAAAATTCGATCATCATCTTCACCAGCGACCACGGAGACTGCCTGACCGATCACGGACACAGCCAAAAGTGGACGATGTACGAGCACGTCACCCGCGTCCCAACCATCGTTTGGGGGCCCAAGTATTTTGAGGGAGGACGCAAAGTCGACGGCATGTGCCAGCTGTTCGATCTAGGGCCGACGATCTTGGAATTGGCTGGCGTGGAAGTTCCAGAAACATTCGAAGCGCGCAGCCTGCTCCCTGCTCTAAAAGGTGAAGATTGGCAACCGCGCGAATACGCCTTCGCTGAACATCCAGCCGACGGAATTCTGACCGACGTCGAATTCATGACCATGGTTCGGAGCGAAGACTGGAAGCTCGTTCACTTCCTCAACGAAACCTGCGGACAATTGTTTGACCTCAAGACCGACCCGGATGAGATCAACAATCTCTGGGACGATCCCACCCACTCCGCGAAGAAGCAGGAACTACTCGATGCCCTTCGCGATTGGCGGATCAGCAGCGATCTCCACACCGCCGGTTGGGGTATCGGAAATCGATAGCCGAGAATCTCAGCACCAGTTTCATGACCAAGTTCAGACCCTGCATCGATCTCCACGACGGCCAAGTCAAACAGGTCGTTGGCGGCTCGTTCACCGAAGGCACCGAAGCCGTCGACACCAACCACGTCAGCGATCGCCCCGCGTCGTATTTTGCCGAGCTCTACCAGCGCGACGAACTCACTGGTGGCCATGTCATCAAACTAGGCCCTGGCAACGACGAGGCGGCGCGTAGCGCCTTGGCAGCCTACCCAGGTGGACTCCAAATCGGTGGTGGCATCAATGCCGAGAACGCTTCGGAATGGCTTGAAGCCGGTGCTAGCCATGTCGTCGTGACGTCTTATGTCTTTGATCAAGACGGCCGGTTTCTACAATCCCATCTCGATCAACTCCTCCAAGCCGTCGGGGCGGAGCGACTCGTTCTCGACCTGAGCTGCCGATCGGAACCTGATGGTGGTTGGGTCGTCGCCATGGATCGCTGGCGCAAGCGCACTGAGCTCAGTCTCGAGCCCGAAACCGTGCGGCAGTTGGCGGAATGCTGTGACGAATTCCTCATTCACGCGGCTGATGTCGAAGGCCAATGTGGAGGAATCGACGAGAAACTCGTCAGGTGGCTAGGCGATCATTGCCCGATCACAACAACCTACGCTGGCGGTGCGCGGAGCATCGCAGATCTAGAACTCGTCGACCGGCTCAGCGATAGTCGATTCGATCTCACCATCGGCAGCGCGCTCGATCTGTTCGGCGGGAATGGTGCTCGCTACGAGGATTGCGTCGCGTTCAATCGCAGGTAGCTCCCGAAATCTCCAATAGGTCAGCCTGCGCAGAGTGGAGAAGGACGACCTCGCTCACTGCTCGAGAACACGCTTTCTGAACTCCTCTAGAGTGAGGGAACCAGATGGATCTGCGTCATGCTCCTCCCAACGCCGCTGAAGAATTTCAACAATTCTCGGGTCAGGGGACTCTCCATCCGCAGGAGAGAGCTCAGCGCAAAGTTCTCCAATGAGCTGCCTTTTATCCTGCTTTGGAAGCTCCGCAAGGCCTGGGAATTTCTCCGCAATCATACGTCAATATACGGGATCTAAACCCGCTTGCAAACGGGCGCATTTTTTCTAAGTGAGAGCTTAAGGGTGTGAGAGAATAGAACTCATTGGCGTCTTAGTTCTGCTTCGGCTCAGCCGTTCAGTCACTCCGCTCCGTTTGTGGGATCAAATACAATGCCTTCTGCCCACGACTTGTTCAATATTCCTTGGTCTAGCGTAGCCATCTTCAGATCGTGAAACCTACCAAGCCGACCAATTAGGCATCGGTCGTATCCTTACATCGGGCAAGCAGGTCACGAGTGCAGGATCTCTTTGACTAGCTTAGGTCTCATATCTGGGGCTCCCGCTGGTGCAATCAATACAGGACGCCCGCCCTCCTCTATCAGGGTTGCCTCCTCAACTCCAGCATTCGGATCTAATACGATCTTCCCATCTTCGATAGTATAAGAAATCACCGTGCCCTCTGACAGGCCAAGTCTTTTTCTGATCTTGAGGGGAATCACGATCTGCCCGTTGCTTGATAATGTGGTGGTCATGCGACACGTCTTACCAAAGCTCTCCGAGCGTGGCCTGACTGACATCTTAAATCTGGCGAAACAGTGAAGACTTCCCCGTTTCCAGGAAATGTGGGAAGAAACTTGAGACCGATTTTCGCGGCCGGTGGCGAGACGTTGCGGACAGGAATGTCCACGCTCCTTGGACGCATTGCACGCACGTGGCTTGATCGGCAATCACGTGCGGAGTCGATCCTAGCTGAAGTGCATGATGCCGATATCACGTCGGCGTTGAGCACCATCAAAGCGGATTCCATCGGCGGCGCGATGCGCATCGATGACAGCGTCCTCCCGAGTTTCTCCGTAGCGGACGACGGCCAAAACCCGCCCGCCTGCTGTTTCGTAGTTTCCATCGTCAGCGACCTTCGTCCCAGCATGGTAAACGCGCGTTCCGGGCTCGACTTCGTCCAAGCCGTCGATCACGTCTCCGTTGCGAGACGACTCGGGATACCCGGCGCTGGCGAGGATGACACAGACGTTCCAACCGTCGCGAAAGTGAATCTTTGCTGGGTCGATTTCTCCGGCTGCACCGGCTGCGCAGTAGCTGGCGAAATCGCCCTCGAGAAGCGGCAGCACGGCCTGACACTCGGGGTCGCCGAACCGGCAGTTGTATTCAAGAATCTTCGGACCTTCCGGCGTCAGCATGATTCCAAAGTAGAGAAAGCCGCGATATGGTAACCCATCGGCGATCAAACCGTCGACTGTCGGGCGGACGATCGTGCGCTCGATCTCGGCCATCAACTCAGGCTCGACCAATGACCTGCTGGCAACGGCTCCCATGCCGCCGGTGTTCGGGCCTTCGTCGTTTTCGCGGATCCGCTTGTAGTCACGAGCGGGAGCCAAAATCTGATAGCCAGCATCCGAAACGGCCGCAAAGATCGAAATCTCGGGTCCGGTCAGAAACTCTTCGACCAGAATGTTCCCGTCGCCAAATTTACGCTGCACCAGAACCTCATCAATGAACGCGTCAGCTGCGGCTTCGTCTTCGGGCAAGGCGACACCTTTTCCGGCGGCCAGACCGTCGAATTTCAGAACCGCCGGATAGCTTGTGATCGCCGCCTTGGCCTCCGCCGGATCGTTGGTCGAAAGGTAGCCACCCGTGGGGATGTTGTGGCGCACCATGAACTCTTTCGCGAACTCTTTGGACGCTTCGAGTTGGGCACTCTGACGATGCGGCCCCCAGCATGGGATCCCAGCTTCTTCGCAGGCGTTGGCAAGCCCCTCGTCCTTGACCAACCAAGCTTCTTCGCCCGCGATACAGAGATCAATTTCAAGATCCTTCATGATCGCGACCAAGCCACCAATCGAATCGGCTTCGACATTGGTTGCCAATTCAGCGATCGCATCACTTCCTGGAAACGCGAAGAGTTCGTGGTCTCCTGGTGACTCGACCAATGCGGTGTGAATTGCGTGCTCACGGCCTCCTTTTCCAACGACAAGAATCTTCATGATGGTAGACGCGAGACATAGGGCGTTCCGGTCGCGAAGGCAAGCCGACCTGACACCGAATTTTTTCGACTCTGACTACGGCAGAAAATGAAGCAGTGTCCCAATTCGCCTTGTCGTGGATTCCAAGTAATAGTTCCCAGGTAGACAACTTCCCATCGCTTGCAAGCAAGCTCCTACATTCGGTTTTCGTGAATCGGAGATCAACGCCACCCGAAGTCGCGGGCGACCGATCTAGAACACTCTATGAAAAAAGGCGCGCCCCTTTCGGGACGCGCCTTCGCGTAAAATGAGTTACGCTGCTCGCGATCTAGCCAGCTTCCTCAATGGTCTTGAGGACGCGTGATGCGATGCGGTAAGGGTCACCCTGTGAGTTGGGGCGACGATCCTCGAGGTAGCCCTGATACTTGTCGTCTTTGACAAAAGCGTGAGGGATACGAATCGAAGCACCGCGGTCGGCGACTCCGTAACTGAAGGTATCGATGGCTTGAGTCTCGTGGAGACCAGTCAGGCGCTGATCGTTCTCAGGACCATAGGCAGCGATGTGCTCTTCCATGTTCTCGCGGAACTTATCCATGAGCTTCTCGAAGTATTCCTTGCCGCCTTGTTCGCGCAGCTTGGTGGTCGAAAAGTTGCAGTGCATACCGGAACCGTTCCAGTCGCCTTTGAAAGGCTTGCAGTGCCACTCGACATCGACTCCATACTTCTCGCAGACACGGAGAAGAATGTAACGAGCAACCCAGATCTGGTCAGCTGCGGTGCAAGCACCTTTGCCGAAGACTTGGAACTCCCACTGACCCTTCGCCACCTCGGCGTTGATGCCTTCATGGTTGATACCGGCGTCAAGGCAAGCGTCGAGATGCTCCTCAACGATCGTGCGAGCTAGGTCGCCAACGTTTCTGTAACCAGCACCACAGTAGTACTCACCCTGTGGGTCAGGGTAACCTTCAGCTGGCCAGCCGAGAGCTTTGCCATCCTGCATGAGGAAATATTCCTGCTCGAAACCGAACCATGCACCTTCGTCGTCCTTGATGGTCGAGCGAGCATTGGAAGGGTGTGGCGAGCCATCAGCATTGAGCACCTCGCACATGACGAGGAAACCATTGATCCGGCTGTTGTCAGGATACAGACCGATCGGCTTCAAAAGGCAATCAGAGTCGCCGCCATCAGCCTGCTGGGTTGAGGATCCGTCGAAGCCCCACTCCGGGCACTCTCCGAGAGAAAAATTTTCTGGATCTCCGTCGACGACTTTGGTCTTACCGCGCAGATTAGGGACTGGCTCGTATCCATCGAGCCACAAATATTCAAGCTTCAGCTTAGCCATGATAGTGGTGTGTGTAAGGTTTCAGTGTTGATTCGCGCCCCATCTCAGACCGAAGGCCAGACTAGGACGTTGACCTATAGAGCAACGCAACTTCCGTGCCAAGTACCGATCGAACCAAAATTTATGCGCGAGTCGGAAGAGTCAGTGTTAGACGGGCTCCAGATCGCTTTTTTCGGTTCTCAGCGACAGCTCCACCGCCGTGCAATTCGGCAGTTTCTCGGACTAAACTGAGCCCTAAACCACTGCCCTTTTTCCCGGAACCGGGACGACCCAACGAATAGAAACGCTCAAATGCCCGATCTAACGCATAGTCGGGGAAGCCTTCCCCCTCATCGGTTACCATCAAGATGGCCTGACCATTGGTCTCTGAAATCGCGACGTGAACCGCTCCTCCTCGGAGAGAAAATTCGATGGCGTTCTCGATCAGATTTTCGATCGCAGCGTGAATCATCAACCGATCACCAGAAACAATTGCTTTACCCTCCGCACTGACCATAACATCACGCAAGCCGGCCACTGGAGCGCACTCCGCAATCACTTCAGCCGTGAGTTCAGCCAAATCGACCGCCTCGATCCGATCGAGATGTGTTTTGCCCTCGATCGCCGACAGCGAAAGCAGGTTCTGAATAACCCGTTCACTGCGTTCGGTTTCGGCACGAATATTGGCAAGAAACCGAGTTCGGTCTTCTCGGGGCATGTCTTCGTCGAGCAGCTCAGCTGCCCCCCGAATCGCAGCCAGCGGACTCTTTAGCTCATGGGTAAGATTCTGAACATAGCGCTCCGCGTATTGGCGACCTTCCAGTGATTCCCTCATGTCGGCCAGAGCATTTCCCAGAGTATTAACCTCTTTTCCGAAGCCCAATTTCGGTAAAGAAGGACGCCCACCACGGGAGATATTTTGTGCGTATTCCGTGAGCCGACCCACTGGCCGGAACAGCCACCAGAATGTCGTGCCGACCAGACCAATGACACCGGCCCCGATCAATCCAACCGTCCAAAAGATCGAGCGCTGTCGCCGCTGGACGAAGCCATAGGCATCGAGCTTAGCCTTGAAAACTGTCAGAACTCCGGTGATTTCCTCGTTGTCGACACCGCCCAAGATCGGAGCAGCTACGTGAAGAATCGATGTTCTCGAATCCGCCGGATCGATTCGCGACGAGCGCGCACCGTATTCACCTCGGAGGGTTCGAACCACGTCGTTATATTGTGAATAGTCTTCCCCTACTCTGCGACCGCCGTCAGAATCAAAGACGACCTTCCCCGTGGCGTCAGTGATGTAGATTCCGATTCCGACATGACTCTTCTGGAGCTCGAAGATCTGGACGTCCAAGACCCGACGTTCGGCGGCAGACATACCTTCTCGCAGCACCTCGTGAGACACTGGGAGTGACGCCAAAACGTTGGCAACATCGACCATCACTTCCTCGGTCGCCTGAAAGGTCTGAGCTGGGACATCAGCCACCAACATAGTCACGAGACGATGAAACCCCAGCCCGATGATGAGCGCGATGAGGAGGAGGGTGATCCGGGTAAGGCGCATGTCAGCTACTCCTCACGCAGCGCATAGCCAAGCCCGCGACGAGTCTCAATAATCGCGTCAGCACCTTCGCTCGCCGAGCGGAGTTTGGCACGCAATGACTTGATATGGGCGTCGACAGTTCTTTCCATCGCCGCACCGGGATCTTCCCACGCCGCCTGCATCAGTTGGCCCCTCGAATAGACACGTCCCGGGTGCGCTAGGAGAGTCAGCAACAAACGATACTCATGAACTGTCAGATCGAGATTCTGATCATCACACGAGATCGTCTTCCGCTTTTCATCGTGACAGAGCCTGCCGACTCGAGCGATGAAATCGTCTTCGGGATCGGCGGCCGTATCGCTAGATCCCAATCGACCACAGCGACGTAAAATCGCGCGAATCCGAGCGACCAATTCACGCGGTGAAAACGGCTTCGTCACGTAGTCATCGCCACCCATTTCGAGCCCGAGAACTCGATCCACTTCGGAATCGCGTGCCGTAAGAAAAACGACTGGCACCTCCGAGGATTGGCGCAACTTCCGGCAGACATCGAATCCCGTCTGGTCTGGTAGTCCTACATCAAGAACCACGAGATCAAACCCTTCGCTGAATACCTCAAGCCCCTCCTCTCCAGTCATCACATGAACCGGGTCGAAGTTTTCAGTTTTAAGCGCGTATACGAGATTCTCAGCAATCGATGGCTCGTCTTCTACGATGAGGATTCGGGGCATGAAATCGAAATGGGTTGTTAGGACGCTTCGTTGCTAGGATCGACCAGCACGAGCACGGTATCCCCAGGCTGCGGGTCTCCCCCTTCTTCTGTGGATACGATCAGTCGGCCACTTTCCTTAATCGTGAAAAGTGGAATCAGAGCCACAGCGTATTGAGCTCTCAGGTCAGCAAAGGTGAACTCGTCGGTCAGATTCGACCGTTTCACTTGTCCGCCTCGGAGCATCAAACCAACCAGTTCGGAGCTCGTCGGATTGCTTTGGAAAAGCGATTTCCCGCGATGTTCAGCCGAGGCTCCTCGGCGCTCTCCACCCGGAGAAGACTCATCTTCAGGTCGAAGACGGAACACATTCTGTTGTCCGAAGACATGCCGAAATTCCAGCACGGCCAACGAATTGACCTCGTCATTAGGTGTCACCGCCAACAGTTTACCAAGTCCATCGAGCTCGACTTCTTCCTCGACAAATTCAGACAGGATGTTGGCCAAACAGGTCGGCACTCCCTTCATTCGGGCGCGAGAAACACCGCGATGACTGGTATCGACAAACAGTACCTGAAACCCCTCCTCCTGCAAAATTTTCCCGGCATCAATCGCCCATTCAGGCGTGCCCGCAAACAGCACTCCCTGAGGGTTAGCCGAAGCCAATCCCAACCGTCTGGCAACCGGAGCAGCCGCTAGTCCATAGATCAAAACCGTGCCAATGATAACCATGAATACCAAGGCTGGAAGCTGTGTGGCAGCGAGGACCAGAGGCGCTGGGATCTCGGTGCCGGGTGCACTAAAAAACGTCAGAATTTCGAGCGAGAAGATCGATGCAACCGCCGCAGCAACAATTCCCCGGGGAGCCAGACAACAAAGGAAAATTTTCTCCTTGGTGGTCAGCTCTGAACCAATCGTCGACAGAAACACGCAAGCCGGGCGAACAATCACAATCAGCGCTAAAACAAACAGCACTCCTCGCATGCCGACAGAGGCCAAAGCATCGGTATCAATCCGCCCCGCCAAGACAATGAACAGCATCGAGATCAGCAATACCCGCAGGTGTTCCTTAAACTCGAGAATATGCTTCACCGAAGCGCTGCGCTGGTTGGCCAAAAGAATGCCGAGCACCGTCACAGCGAGCAGCCCAGACTCGTGCTGGATCTTGTTGGCTCCGACAAACACCACAGCACCGCAGGCGAGGAATGCCAGGGCGTGGAGGTAGTCGGGGATCCAGTGTCGCTTGAGAAAAATCTCCAGAATTTTTGCTACCAAGAATGCGAAGCCGAGCCCGACCAGAAGAGTCAACCCAACCCCCATCAAGGCCGAATTGAGCGCGCCCTGAGCCTCGAGTTCAGCACCGCGAACGGTCGAACTGTAGACGAACGGCAGAAGCAAGACAGCTGCAATGGCACCGATGGGATCGACAACGATGCCCTCCCATTTCGCGATCGCTCCGACTCGACGCTGGGGCTTGATGTGGCGCAGGAGAGGAGCAATCACCGTCGGGCCCGTAACCGTAAGAATGGCTCCAAGAACAGCCGCCACTGAGAACGGCCAGCCAAGAATATAAACGGCACCGATGGTCGCTAGAATCCACGTCACGACCGCTCCATAAGTGCACAATCGAAACACCGGGCCGCCGCTGGCTTTGAGCTCGTGAAACCGGAGAGTCAGGCCGCCTTCGAACAGAATCACGCCGACTGCCATCGAAACCAAAGGGAATAGCAGCTCGGTTCCGACAATAGCTTCTGCTTCAAAAAACCGTCCTGCCAAGAAACCGAAGATTAGGAGCAACAAAATTGCAGGAATTCTGAACCGCCAAGCAGCCCATTGAGCGGCGAGCCCTAGGCCCAAAACCGCTGCTAAATAGACCGCAGGATCAGTCGCTAGCGAAGCGGATCCATGACCAGGAACGTGGCCAGTTTCGGCAGTAGCCGAGGCGAGTAAGATAAGAAATTCGGGCATGGTAAGCAATCCGGGCCGGACCATAGCCGCCCGCTCGCCATGCGTCCAGTCTACTCCCACAGGAAACCCGGCCCATATTTCGGTTCGATTTCGGTACGTTTCTCGGGTTTAATTAGAAGAACCAACCCGAGTTGATGGAAAACGCCCCGACCGCAATCATTATTGGAATTCTCGTCCTGATTGGCCTCGCCCGACTAGGAGCGGCGCTACTCGATGCAAAACGAATCCGCGCCCATATTCTCGATCAAGGCGGAGTGGTGCGAAACATCACCTGGTCACCGTACGGGGCCGGCCTCAGCACCGATTTCGATCGCACCTACGATATCACCTTCACCGACCAACTTGGAAATGAGTGCAAGGCGATCTGCAAAACCAGTGCTTTTTCGGGTGTCAGCCAAATCGAGGAATCGGTTACCAAAAACGCCGAGCCAACAACATGCGAACCGGTCTTCCCTACCCCACACGGCTCCGATAATACTCTGATTGAGCGCCAAGAAATCGAAGCTGAAATCGCCGCTCTACAGAGCCGAATCAGCGAATTGAAAAACAAGCTAGATGGCACCAGTCAGCAGAATTGATCAGACCTTCCCTAGAAAATCATCGTGAAACTGGGAGCCGACCTTCCTAAACGATGGATCATACTCAAGGCGGCGCTGTTTGTCGCCATTGCCGCTCTGTGTGTATTTCTTCTTCTAGCGACGGAAGACTGGCGGCAAGAAGCCGTCCTCGCCGTCATCCTGATGTGGGCATCCGCACGGCTCTATTACTTCTGCTTTTACGTCATCACTCAATACCTCGACCCGACCTTCCAGTTCACCGGGATCGTGTCGGCGCTCCGGTGGTTGATCGGGAAACGGAAGTAGGGTGTCCCTCATCCATCTCCACTATCTCTATAGAATCCAAGCGCTGGAGTATCATTGCCCGACTGGGTGAGGTCTATAGAGTCGAGTAGTGAAACCCGACTCCATCATTTACCTATTCATCGGGGGCATCTTAATCGCACTGATCGCTCGCATCATAGCCGACAACTTGGATCGCGAGCGCATTAAAGAATGCATTCGCTCTCAAGGAGGCCGAGTTCTTCGGATCCACTGGCGCCTCTTTGGCACTGGTTGGTATGGCAGCCGGAACGAGCGAATCTACGATGTAGACTACTTCGCTGCAGATCAATCGCGGTGCAGAGCGATTGCCAAAACGAGCATGATGGCAGGAGTCTACCTCACTAAAGACAGGATTATCAATGCCGCGAAAATCCCACCTCGGCGCAGAATCGAGCCACCAAATCGCATCTCTTTACCGTCAGACATCACGCCACGAAGTGATCAGGATAGCCTCGTCGCGGAGAACGAGCGCCTAAGAGAAGGGTGCGCGAGTTGGAAAATGAACTCAAGCGAAGGCGCCTAAACACCCGCTAGTTTTGAACCCAGCTCGTGGGACACTAAAAAGGATACTGCTTCTTAGTATACTCCTCGGGAACACTGTGGTGAGCGTTGTCAAACTCGCCGACCTTGATCGATTTGAGATCACTGTTGGACTTCTCACCACCTTTATAAGTGACCGTCCTAACAGGGAATTTACCGTCGGGAAAGAACATTTCTGGAGGAGCAGCTGCAGCTCGGATCGACTCTCCTGCAGGTAGGCTGACAAGTAAGTCATCGATGAATGTTTGCATCGAAATTAGTGTCTCCATGTCAGCCTCTGGAACCTCTAGGGCCGTTGGTTCAACGACGTAAAAGGTAGCATCGCGCTTGCCCTTTTCGTCTTTGCGATCGAGAACGTCGCACTCCCAAGTGCTGATTTTCGATTTAGCAGGACGCTTCACAAGCTGCTTCTTCGCCTGCTTAGCTGCCCCAGCATCGACTTCAGAAAGGACACCCCGAAGGAGTCCCCGAAATGCTGCCTGCTGCTCTTCATTCACCGCTTCCAAGCGCTCATCGACTTCGGCGATGGCGTCAGAGACTTTCTCGGTCAGCTCTTCTAACTGCTCGGCTTCAAGCATAAGGTAGGACTTGGCTGCGTGGTCAATCACAGTCATCGAGCGCGCTTTGCGGTCATACAGAATTGACTTGGCCTGAGCTTTCGCCCCTTTCTGAACGATCAAGACACGACCATCTTTGATTTCAAAGGTGTGACCTTCCTCGGTGTCGCGCTTACCAATGGTGAGGATGGTGTCCGCGAAACTCGACGTAACGAGACCAGCGGATAAGAGAACGGTGAGAATATTAACAGAGATACGCATACCAACAGAGGGAAGTCGCGCAACCCTACGCCGTGACTTTGAGGCGGTCAAAGACTGATGAGATCAATGCTAGTCCGAACAGGAGACTCCGCATAGAAATTATGAAACGTATCCTGATTTCGGACTTCAGAGAAATTGATCGCCGCACCACTACCCCCGAGCCAGCCGCTGGTGAGCGTCGGTAAAATGCCCTGCCGCCATCGCCCCAATAATTGACAATTCCCCAGCCAACAGAATCGCTGCCGTGACTTCAGCCAAGGCGCGACTATTTCCTGAACCGGACAGTCCGAGGATATCGAGACAGGCAAGCTGAGTCGGCAACCCCGTTCCACCGCCGACGGTGGCGACCATCAGTTTAGGAACGGTAACGGCGGCATAGAGATTTCCGTTATCGCGATCAAGCTCGAAACGTGTCACGCCTCCCGCTGACTCTGGTACACAGGCGACGTCCTGACCGGTTGCTAAGTACAGCGCGGCCAAGCCATTAGCCATGTGGCCCTGAATCCCGACGGTACCACCCAGGACTCCGCCCATTGCTGAGATCTGCCAATAGTCGACCATCTCCTCTGGTGTTGTGTGCAAATACTTACGAACCAATTGCCCGGGCAGAGAGATCTCGGAACTGACCTTTCTTCCTCGCTGGACGGCGAATGGTTCGGTGAGGACTTTCTTGTCTCCCGAGAGGTTGCCTTCAATGTAGGCGCGCTTGGGTGTAACTGGGCTGCGCTTCATGATGTCATCACAAACAGCCTGTGAAGCGATCGTCACCATGTTTTGCCCAGAGGCATCGCCAGTATGAAAATCGAGGTGAAGGTAAACGTGATTGGCTTCGACGGTTGTCGCGATGTCGATCAGACTTCCGTGGGAAGTCGTTGTCGCAGCGACTTCGCGGAATGAGTGCGTTTCCCCGAGCAGCCAAGCAACGAACTCCGCCGATTCCGCAATGTCAGCGAACACAAAAACCGGAGCCCGGCCGACGGCCTCACTCAGAAGAACGCTTCGGCAACCACCGGCTGCACTAATCAGGCACGCCCCACGATGATAGGATGCAACGAGGGCCGCCTCGGTCGTTGCCAGCGGCACATGATAATCTCCCGAAGCGTGAACTCCAGTCACGCGGATCGGCCCGGCAATGCCGACCGGAATCTGAACTGCTCCGATCGCGTTTTCGATGTTGTTTGAAAATGGCTCAACACCTTCTGGATCGGGCAGCAAGGCATCGCGACTCGATGAAGAGATGTGCTTGAGAGCTGACCAACGCTTCTCAATGGACTCCGCATTGACCCCCGACCCGCCTGGAAAACGCGGTGCCCGAGCTTCAGATGCTTCCGGTTCAGGCCGCAGTTTGGCAAGTAGCTCCTCAGGACTGTGAGCTTCAAGCAGTTCGCGGAGATACGCTTCGCTATAGTTTCTAGGAATTGCCATGCTGACGGGTTTTGTTTTTCTGTTAAGACCTTCTACGTTAGCATAGAGGTGGTCTGCGCAAAGCCATGAGAATCTTGGCGGTGGAGCGGCTGGGAAGGAGACCTTGAGGGTTAATATGCAACGCATTCAATCCGTTTAGGCGGGTTGACCCCTTGGTGCTGTCCCACTACCATCCAGCACAATCCGATGAGCGCCCTCTACGAACAGCATCTCTATGCCATCATGTGGCCCAACCATGCACTGGTCGCATCTAATTTGAGGCCGGAAGAATTTGGGCGTCATTACACCATCGGTTCGTCCCGATTTTTTCAGGGCACAGTCATCTTTGCCGAAATCGACAACAACTACCGGGATGACTATTTCCGGCTCGACGAGATTCTTCCAGAAGTCATTCCGGGCGCCGACGGTCACCCCAAGCGGACAAAGTTCATCAGCAACTACCGCGTGCTCGAGCACATCGGGCTCAAGGCATTTCGGAATCTCTATGTGACCTCTGTTCAAGGCACCGTTCTACCGATTGAGCCTCAACCCTATGCTCGAAAGCACCAACCCGGCTTCATCCGAACGTTCCAAGAAATCTGCCCTCTTCGAAGCATCGTTCTGACCTTCATGTCGCCGCAGGAATTCGGCCACTATATCACCGACCCCCAACAGCCGAAAGGGGCACCTCGGGTGATGTTCACTCAGATCGATCTGAACATCGACAAGTTCATTGAGATGCTCGATGAGAACCCGTTTCACGCGTCTCCGATCCCGAACATCCATCCGCAGAAACTCCGAGAACAAATCGAAGAGTTTCGCCAAAACCCAAACAAGCGACTGAAGGGAATCAGCTTGGACTCTGCCCTCGACAAATTGAGCTTCCTCAAACTTCGCACCGGTTTCTGGATCGCGGATGAAACCGGAATGCTCTATTACCCGATTCCAAGTCTGGCCGCGATGGAACAAGATCACTACGAATGGCTGCGTTCCCTCGGCGACTAGCTCTCTGACGACGATTCGCCTAACTAACCAAGCCTCCCTCAGCTATTGGTTATCAATGTTTTCCATATGCTGACTTGCCGCGCGGCGGCCAACATTGGACAATGGCATTCTCTATCGAATGTGCGGAATTTTCGGATTTACAGGCTTTGAACAAGCCGGACTTTTGGAACGCATGGGTGAACTCGTCGCCCATCGCGGCCCCGATTCTGTCGGCTACCTGCGCCAGCCAACCATTCAAATGGGCACGCGTCGGCTCAAAATCATCGATCTCGACGGCGGCGATCAACCCATTCCCAACGAAGACGAAACCATTTGGGTCTGCCAGAATGGTGAGATTTACAACTATGTCGAGTTGCGCGAAGAACTGACCAATCGCGGCCACCAATTCCGAACTGAAGCCGACACCGAAGTCATCGCCCACGCCTACGAGCAATGGGGGCCAGATTTTGTCGAACACCTGAATGGTATGTTTGCCATTGCGGTGTGGGACCAGACAAAACGACGCCTTCTCCTAACTCGAGACCGGTGTGGTCAGAAGCCGCTGTATTACTGGAAGCACGGCAGCAGGCTGGTTTTCGCGTCGGAAATCAAAGCCCTCCTTGAGTGCAGCGAAGTTCCTAGGGAGGTCTCGCGATCGTCGATCGATTCGTACTTGATGCTCCGATACGTCCCAGAGCCGACAACCATGCTCGACGACATCCAGACTCTCGCGGCTGGACACACGCTGGTCTGGGATACGACTTCGGGCGGCAACCAATCCGAACCAAAGCGCTGGTGGTCGGTTCCTGAAGGAGGCGGATCTCCTCTAGTCGATCCAGAAGAACAGTTGGAGAAGACGTTTAATGATGCCGTCCGAATTTCACTCCGGAGTGATGTTCCCGTTGGTGCCTATTTAAGCGGTGGAGTCGATTCGTCACTTCTTGTCGCGGCGATGCGCGAACACCAAGATGACATCCACACATTTTCGATTGGCTTTGGGACAAAGACCGACGAAACCGCACTAGCGGCCAAGACTGCCGCTCGGCTAGATACTCATCATCACGAAGTCCTGTGCAGTCCTGACGATGTTGCAGAGCTTTTGCCAAAGGTTGTGTATCACATGGATCGTCCCGTCGGCGACTCCCTCACTGTCGCCTTCTACAAATTAGCTGCTGCGGCTCGCGAGGAGGTCAAGGTCGTCCTCAGTGGTGAAGGCGCAGACGAAATGTTCGCCGGATACCCTTTTCATCGTGCGATGATGTCGATCGAACGGCTCCGCGGGCGCTATTCAGAGAAGACCGTTCATGAACGCCTGCCAGGGATTGTGAATCGAATCCCGGTCGGCTTGCTCAATCAACTGAACGCATTTCCTGCCTATCTGGGGAAGAGCGGTCGCAAGCGAGTCACCGACTACCTACGGAGTTATCCTGAACTAGACCTGTGGCACAAAACCATCGGCCTTCGAACTCTGTTCGGCGAAGACGAGCGGCGACAACTTTACGCGTCCGGATTCAATTCGGCGTTCCTCATTGATCGGGGACGCCACCTTTACGAAGAGAGCGGCCACAAACATTTCCTCGACCGCGTTCTCGCGCTCCAATGGAAGGAATGGCTTCAGGATTGGGCACTGATTCGCCAGGATAAAAACGCAATGGCTCACGGTCTGGAAGTCCGCCTACCGTTTCTCGACCACCGTCTGATCAAGCTAGCATTTCAGTTGCCCCCCGAACGGAAAATGGCTGGAAAACGGGACAAGATCGCCCTGCGAGAATTGGCGGCAAAGCGGCTACCGGCGGCTACCGCCAAGCGGAAAAAGATTCCCTTTCACCTACCCATCGAGCACTTTTTAGAAAACCCTGGCATCGTCGAATTGATCCGCGATAACCTGAGCCCAGATCGGGTCAAAGCGCGGGGGCATTTCGACTCGGCCGCTGTCCTCAATCTAGTTTCACGCATGGGAAACCGCGACTTCGTGGCTGCTAAGCAAGTCATGGCTCTAGTCATTTTGGAGCTCTGGGAGAGACAATTTGTGGACCGGGAGCGACTTTCATAGGATATCCTAACGTGGTCGATTACCCTTACCCGACCGAATCTCTGAAATGATCGCACGCCTTCGAAAACTCGAGTCCGACAATACGCCCATCCGTGTTGGTCTCGTCGGCGCAGGTTCAATGGGACTCGGAGTGGCTTTACAAGTCCTCCAAACACCCGGAATGGAGCTCGCCTTCATTGCAGACCACAACCAAGACGTCATCGACGCGGCCCTTTCTTTACTCGGATTAGCCAAGGATAAGGTTCATTCCGATGTTGATGCCTACCACGCCATGGATCACTGCGGTGGCTTTCAGGTGTTGGTCGAATCCACCAACTGTATCGCTCCTGCTTATGGCTACTGCGCGGCAGCCATGATGCGCGGTGCCCATGTCGTCCTCATGAATGCCGAGGTCGACCTGGCCTTCGGCCCGCTGCTCCAACGCTGCGCTGCTCAAAACGGTGTCGTCTGCACGAGCGATGCCGGTGACCAACACGGAGTCCTGATGCGGATGATTGACGAGATCTGTCTGTGGGGTTTCAAAATTGTCCAAGCTGGCAACATCAAAGGGTTTCACGATCGATACGCGACCGCCGAAAGCCTAGCGCACGAAGCCGCGATCCGGCATCTCGACCCGGTTCAATGCTGCGCCTACACAGACGGGACGAAGCTTAATATCGAAATGGCATTGCTCGCTAACGGCACCGGGCTAGTTCCTGCCCAGCGCGGCATGATCGGTCCACGATGTGACAGTGTGCACGATGTCTTCGACGCATTCGATCTCAATGCCCTTCCATCCGAAGGAGCCGTCGACTACATTCTGGGTGCCGAACCTGGCGGCGGAGTTTACGTGATCGGCCATTGCGATCAGCCGATCCAGCAGCGCTATCTCAACTATTACAAACTCGGCGAGGGCCCGTATTATCTCTTCTATCGGCCGTATCACCTCTGCCACTTGGAGACCACCCGAGCCATCGCCTACGCCTTCCTAGATAGCCGGGCAATACTACGCCCGATCCAGCGCCCAATCGCTGACGTCTACGCCTTCGCTAAGAAACCGCTCCGCAAGGGCGACACCATCTCGCATGGAATCGGTGGCGATGAATGCTATGGGCTCATTGACCTGTGTTCTGTTGGTAATACCGAACGCCTAGCACCGATTTGGCTTCTGGAAGGCGAAGCCGGATCCTGTGTAACACTGGTAGAAGACAAAGAAATCGACGAAGCCATCACTCTCGACGATCTCTCCTTTCCCGAGACAACACTGCTCTCACTTTGGAACGACCAGAGGAGTTTCCTTGCCGGCTCAAGTTTCAAGGTCATCCAAGGCCAACAATCTTCTCCTTCCGGTGCCTGATCAGGATTCCCTGAACGACTCCCAAGCAGTGCTTGTTCTCGGCGGGGGCGTCTGTGGTCTGATGGCCGCATTAACACTGGCCAAACGAGGCCTTCGGCCGATCATCGTTGAGCAACGCCCCCACCCCGGCGGCTTGGCAGCCGGCCAGAAACGCGGAGACAACCACTACGACCTCGGGGTGCACATGGTGCACGCTTTCGATAAAGAGGTTTTCGAAATCATCCGCGACGTGATGGGTGATGAACGAATCGAAGTCGAACTCGACGCAAAGATCCGTTGGGCTGGCAGCTACTATCGCTACCCGCTTCAGTTTGGCGACATGGTACGCGGCATGAAGCCTTTGTTGCTGCTGCAATGCGTCACCGGACTGTTTGCTACCCAATTTCGGGAAATGTTCCGAAAGAATGGAGAAGACGAGCCCAAAGATGCCGAGGTCGCCTTGATCCGCCTCTACGGAACCCCGCTTTATCGATTCTTTTTCGAAGACTTCACCGAGCGCTATTGGGGCATTCATCCCCGAGAGCTATCGGCGACGTTCATCAGTTCGAAGATGCCGCGCCTGTCTGCGGTCGACCTCATCAAAAAGCAGTTCGCAAAGTTTGGGCTGCGAGAGAAGGCTGGCCGCACCGTCGAAAGTGCGCTCCTCAACGAGACTCTTCACTACTCACGGAACGGCGCCGAAGCGATGCCACGACGGCTTGCAGAAGCGGTCATTGCAGCTGGCGGCGAAATTCGCCTTGGTTGGTCTGCCGAGAAAATCCAGCTCGATGACAGCGGCCAAGTCACCGGTGCTACACTCCGATACATCAACGACGGACTCGAAATTCCGGTGAGTTGCGCGGCGATGATCTCGACAATTCCCCTACCCCGGCTGACGACCCGCCTTGAGCCTGCCCCGCCGAATGCAGTGATCGATTCAGCGACCCGTCTGCGGTTCAAGCCGATTGCGATTTACGGTCTCTTGGTCAACAAGCCGAAGGCGATCGACGGACTCTACATCTACTATCGGAATCGCACCTTTCACCGTGTCGGTGAACCGAAAAACGCAGGGCTCAAAGTCAATCCGGCCGATCACACCGTCCTGATCGTTGAGACCACCTGCGAGATCGGCGACCCGAAATGGTCTGGGGAGCAAAGTGTTCGCGATGCCATCGCCCGCGATCTTCAAGACGAAGGAATCTGTAACCCCGACCAGATCGTCGAAACCCACATTCTCACTTCGGCGACCGGCTATCCAGTCTTCGATCTCGGCTTCGAACCCCACCTTGAAGCTGTTCGTAGTCACCTATCGCCGATCAAAAACTTACGTTCTGTCGGCAGACAAGGCGGGTTCTGCTACCCGAATATGCATCAGGCGATGCGGATGGGACTCGATGCTGCTGACGAAATCGCAGAGTTCGTCGAGAACGCCAACCTTAGTTAGGGAAGGTCTGATTAATTCGGTGATCTGCCATAGTGACCCAGATTTCTCATGGCGAGGCATGAGGCTGGACTTAAGGTTGTGGCGGCTGGCGGAATTAATCGCTTCTCCTAACGTTTTCTCTTTCATTGCGGACTTGATGGAAGTTCGTTTAGCCGTCATCCTCACACTCGTCACCAGACCCAAAAAACCAATCGCACCATGAAATTCGGAATCATCGGAGCCGGCATGATCGGCCACTTTCACGCCAAGGCCATCACCGCTATGACTGGGGGCGAGCTCCTGTCCGTCTTCGATCTTCGCCAAGAAGCCGCTGACAAATTGGCGTCTGAATACGGAGCAACAGGCTATTCTAGTATCGATCAGTTTCTGTCTGACCCCGAACTTGAGATCGTCACGGTTGGAACGCCCAGTGGTGCACACCTCGATCCCTCTCTGGCTGCCTTGAACGCTGGCAAGCACGTGATTTGCGAAAAGCCGCTCGAAATCACCACCGCCCGGATCGACCAACTCGTTGAGGCCGCGAGAACGAATGGCAAATGTATTTCGGCCGTCCTCAATCGCCGATTCCATCCTGGCATGGACGCCTTCAAAAAAGCCGTCGACGATGGCCGATTTGGGAAACTTACCAGCGCCTCCGCCTACGTGAAATGGTTCCGCGATCAAGCCTACTACGACTCCGCAGGCTGGCGTGGAACTTGGGCGCTCGATGGTGGAGGTGCCCTGATGAATCAATCGATTCACACGATCGATGCCCTGCTCTATCTCGCTGGTCCGGTCAAATCCGTGGTCGCGAACACCGCCTGCTTGGCGCATACCGACATCGAAGTCGAAGACATCGCCGTTGCCATCCTCGAGTTCGAAAACGGGGCTCGCGGAGTGATCGAGGGGTCGACAACAACTTGGTCAACTGACGGCCACCCAGCCCGAGTTCAACTCGCGGGAACCGAAGGGTCGGTATTTCTCGCTGATGAAGCTTTCGACCTCTGGGATTTCATGCACGAGAAGCCAGAAGATGCCGAGATCAAGTCGACCCTGATGACCGGAGCTGACGCCGGCTTGGGTGCCAACGATCCCAGTGCGATCAACTTCTATCAGCACCAACGCAACTTTGAAGAAGTCGTCAACGCAATCGCTGAAGGCCGCGAGCCCACGACCTCATCAAGCGAAGCCCGCAAGGCCGTAGAACTGATTTGTGCGATTTACGAGAGCGCTCAAAACGGCAGCAAGGTCGTTACTCTGTAAGTTCAGCGACGAACTCCCATGCCAGACCGGATCTCGATCCCCGCGTACGCGATGGGCTTGGCTCAAGTTGCCAGCCTTCGCTCCGAAGATCCATTCAGGAAGGTCGGAGCTGTCGGACTAGACTTTGACAATCGCGTCATTGGCACCGCCTACAATGGCTTGGCGCCCGGCTTCGACGCTTCCGAAGGATTCTGGGAAGACCGCGACGCCCGCCAGAAATACATGCTTCACGCTGAGGTCAATCTGTGCAGCCTACTGACCAGAAAGACCGTCCGCCTTGTCGCCTGCACCACAGAGCCGTGCACGAGTTGCGCTCAGATGCTCTGTGTCTACGGAGTCAAAGAAATCTATTACCGCGACGCCTACCCGGACTCCGACGCGAAAGAGATCTGCCGCCTCTATGGCATTCATCTAGAGCAACTCACGGAGTATCCTAAGATGGCCATGGATGTCTGACGAACTTCGCGTCTAAGGGCCCCTAACGGGTATCGTCGAGCGTCATGTAGGAATTGAACACATGAGACTTCCGTTCCGTTTCAGGAGCCTGAGCTGGGAACTCTACACTGACCTCGACACGATAGAGACTTTGCGTCTCGCCGATCGTATCGCCCACACTGTATCCGGTCGTTCCAGACATGGGCTCGATATTGACTCTGACAATTTCGGTTAGAGTAACTTCCTCTGGGCTACCTCCAACAGATGTGATTGTCCCACTAGAACTAACGCCGGTTTGATAGTCGGCCAGTGTGAGTTCTGCCTGAGCTCGCCCATCATCTGCATAGGCAACAAAATAGTCTAAATTGGGGGACACATCGTAGATAAAATCAGAGGTCGCTGAAGTCGGTGATAGATCTCCGCTGGATCCTCTGCGCAAAATTATCCCTGCCTGCGCATTGCTCCTTTTCAATGTAGACAACACAGAATCGGCAATCAATACAGAGCGAGACTCCGTGTTCGCCTCGCGCTGGTTATTAGCTCCGATCACCAAAATTGCGATCAGTGGAATCAGCGTTAGCGCAATGATCGTGATCGACATCACGACCTCAATCAGAGAAAACCCAGCCTCTGCAGAGCGTGGGGCTATGGTTGGAGTCACCTTCATCGATTGACGGAAATGATTCGGGTTCGACCACTATAAAGATTAATGGCCATGGCCTCAGAAACAGGGATCTGTTGCCCTGAAATTGTTGGATGAGCCATCTTTGCCGTAATGACTCGATCAGCCACCTGGTCTCCTTCACAGAAGCCTTCGACTACCCCAACATGGAGAAAATCAGTTTCATAAAACTGGGGGAATTTCACTCGCCCCTCACCATTGAACATAATAAACGGTAGAGTTTGTGTTAAGCCCGACCCGGCAGGCTCAAAAGGAAAACTTCGGACTGCCGACGATTGTGTCGTCGGTTGATTACCATCAACAATCGTCTGCACAACAACTCCAGCAGATACCCGAGCAGGAAGCTCCGTTCCGATGGCAAACATCGTTCCAGTCGGCAGGGCAGTCCAACCCTGAACTTGAATCAAATTGCACGTAGTTTGATCAAAGAAGTATCGATCGGAAGGGCGTCGATTCGGGTCGTCGAGATCGCGTGAAAAAACCGCATAGTGGGAATACCGATAGCTATCGTCAATCGTGGTTCCCGACAAATTGTCGGTGAAAGCAATGAACACCTCATTGTTTGTCCGAATCGCCTCAGCTCGAGCAGATTCGACGGCCGCCTTCAACTGAACGAAAGCAGCCCGGCGCGGAGAGGTTCCAACAAAGTGTGGGGCAGCCACCGCGAGCAAGATCAACATCAGGGCAACAACCGTGATGATCTCTACCAACGTAAAGGCCGAGCGGCGGGTTTCTGACTGAGAATCTAGCATAAAATTATTAGATCATTTCGCTACTCAAAGACACTGGCTCCGAGCTTTCCTGAGCTGGTGTTGTAGACAAACACGAGCGCTGAACCTCGATCTCCAACTTCGGCACTAATCACAGTGTGTTCACCTTTGGTCAGTGAAAACGCACCTGTCATCGGAACTGTCACTGGCTTGAGCCTCGGCAATGAAATCGCCTTAGAACCCGACAAGGTAAGTGTCAGCAGAGGGGCTTCAGAAAGGCTAACAATTGTTAGAGTCGACTTATCCGAAACATCGGCCGATTGAGAAATGGAGTCAATCTTCGTCGTACTTGAGACAACCTTCCCTTCGTCATTCCGCTTCACGTCAGCATAGTAGAAGACTGTAGTGACTTTTCCCTTCGGAAGCTTCACAGCCTTCTGTGCGGACTTGGACTCAGGATGATCTCCACTAAAGCTCGCGGATTCAGCCGTTGTCCCCATCGATAGCATCGTGGCGCCCAAACCATAGGGATTGCGCCGCTCCACTCCATTAATCGCAACTGTCAGATCACCGGGAACATGAACCGCATTAATCAATCGCAAATAGGACTTATCGAGGTCTCGCGACTGGGGTTTCTTCACGACCTTACCCGACTTCTTCTCAACAGCTTGCCCATAGGAGTTCACTGGCACAACACCAGCCAAGGCGAACCAAATGAAAATAGATATTCGAACGATATTCACAGTCAAATTAGCGAGCCCTCTCCGATAGAATTTCACATTGAACTGACACAATCTCACCCGAGTCATCGCGGACGGGACGAACAAACACTTCGTAGACTCGATTCGCTCGAGCCACCGGAATCGGCTCACCAGTAATCTTATCGCGTTGGCGAAATGTCTCTCCGGCCACGTGAATTCTAAAATGACGGCTTGAGAGGTTGGTCATGTTAAACACACGAGCAAACAGTTCCTCTTTCAATGCGTCACCGGTCGGCAAATAACTTCGAACCCCAGGATTTTCATTTGGGTGAAGTGTAGGGTCGGCTGCTCCCTCAATCAGAACGTTCCCAGCATTGACCATCGTCTCCGCAACAGAATCCCAATAGACCGTTTTGTTACGAATCGAGTCGAAGCCTACTTGTCGATCGACCTTGATATTGTCATTCCAATTCATTGGCCAACCTTCTGGAGAACCAGTTGGGGTGTTCTTTCCAGGATCGGCATTGGGATCTCCAGCCATTCGAGGAATTGCCTTCCGTCCTCCGAGCCAATGCCCAGAAAATCTCTCGTCCATGATGTAGCGAGAGTCATCGCTCCAACCAAAGGTTACCATCTGAAGAAGATCGTAACGGGCAAAGGTCTCGGCAAGTTGACTCTTTGTGTAGAATGGCCGGGAATAGTAAATTGCGGTATCGAACATCCACCCTGCACGCTTTGGAAAACGCTCAAGAAATCGATCGGTGCCATAACCTTGATCGGCCGAAAGCGGGATACGAGAAAACGGCAGAAGCATTGAGCCCACGGCCATCGTGTTGATATTCATATGCCCACGAATGAGCCGAAGATCTCCCTCTGCATGGAGCAGATCACCATAAAGCCCCGTATTTGTTGTATCTGATGAATCATCTGGTGCCTGAGGTAAGACGTGCGTATCTGGGTGATAGGTCGCATCCGTGATATCGGTCGAGGGCGTTCCCGGAGTTCCAACCGTCAGAATATCGAGAAGCATGTAGGCTTCCGTTCCCGCCGTTGGGGTTGGCACTTCCTCGCGATCCGATTGCGGAGTTTGCCGATTGTCCCAATTCCCATCAGAAAAGCGAAAATGTTCCGGCCTACCAATCCGCAGCGTATTTCCACCGCCTTGTGCAGTACTTGGATTGGCATTGCTATCAATATCAAACCACTGCCGAAAGTCCTCTCGATCTTGCTCATGGTCGTCGTTTGCCGAGGGTTGGGATCCCCACATGATTGGATCGTAAATGTTCCCTAGCTCTGCCAATGAATAGAACCGACCGGCATTGGATACTCGGAACGGGGCCTTGGTTATATTGACCGCATAGAACTTCTCGTCGTCGCTATCAAGATTGGGCCTAGCCGCCGCAGGATTTGGGTCAAAGGGATCATAGCCCGCTGGCCTTTCAAGTGCACTAAACCCTGAATAAGGAATCGTGTAGGTCTTCTCTGGATTGCTTGTCGACTTTCGGCCAAGAGTTCGAAAATCTGCGTAGTAGGCAGCATCGTCGTCGTAGTCGTTCACTGAGTGGCCGTCGTAATACAAACGCCCATCATAAGTGATTGAATTGTAACCGCCGTCCGGCCAGATCTCTAAATTAACTTCTTTATGAATTTCATCATTCAACGATGAAGACCCATTTCGAAAATTCCTGGCACCGAGAGTGTTACCAGCGAATGAAGTCATCTTCTGTTTGTTCCCCTGAATAAATGCCGACATGAAGGGATCTCCGGGATTCGCGACAGTGGAAGCATTCAGATTAAAGCCAGTGCTCGCTGTCGTACCCGAAGTTGTGTAGTGATAAAGCGACTGATTGCCATGAGTACTGCGATAGCACTGATCTTGATTATCCACATACTCAAATGTCGCATTGTGACTCTGGATTCCCCCACCACCGAAGTCGATCACTTGCTCGGTGCCATTGATGTCCATCACAATGATGTAATTCGACTCCCAGTCGAAAACCGGTTCCCCTGTACCATTAGACAGAATATGCCCTCGCATGTCAGCTTTTGGTGGCCCCGTATCTCCAGGTAAGCCACTTGGCTGAACTCCGAACTCGTGCGTCACAGAATCGAATTCAACGACTCTGTATTGATTAGGATCTAGTGGGGTCGATGAGAAGTCATACCACAAGCGGCCATCCGGAAGATCGTAAGTGTCGTCGAAAGAAAAAATTCCATCACCTAGTTTAATATCGAATCGATTTGCGACGGCATTATTAGTAGGGACTCGTCCGGGCCGAGCGGGACCATCGGCGTAAACATAGCCAATTCTTCCATTGAAGGGCTCCTTGAGAGAATTCCCAGAAGCATCGCGGCGAGGATCGACGGGCATCACTGGGTTCCAAAACTCGACCGTAGGCGTCACAGTGAACGTCACTACCCAAGCCGGACCAATCGATCCGTCAGGAAAAGTCCAATCGAGATCTTCTCTCGTACTTTCCCACTTATATCGGAGTGAATGCTCAGTAACCATTGGGAGCTGTTCGACCCCACGATAGTAGATTTTTGGCGTGATAAAGTTATCACCAGCATCTGTGTCAAGGACTGAGGAAACCGTCGGAACCTGATCCTCATCCATGTAATCAATCATCGATGCTGCCAAGGCATCGAAATAGCTCTCTGAGTAGCCCCCCTTTCGACTCTCCCAATTTGAAGGTAAATTCGAGCTTAAGTAACTTGAGAGCGTGCTCACTCCAGATCTCGCCAGTTGGTTGAGATTTGCCGGACGAGATCCTTCGCCGGGGTAGCCCATCCCATACGGAATAATCGATCGCTCTGCATAGGGCCTCAAACCGATCGCCCAGAGGTGTTCTGTGGAATCTTCGGCCACAGCACTAGCCGTCGAAGAGGTCAGCATTCTACCATCCCGACTGAACCACATGACCCTATCACCGATCCAAAACTGCCCGGCCTGACCACAGAGCATCATTTCCTTGGTGTCGAGTCCCGGTGAAGGGAAGTCGACTAATCCCTGAACAGCTGTTGGGTTCTCCTGCCAATCTCGATCGAGCGAGACAATCGGAAACTGCCAACCTTGCTTCTCATCTTCTCGCCGCTCACGAGAAACTAACCGTCGCCCCAGACGCAGGTCCCAGTTCGAAGCTCCTAACACAATCGCGTTACGGTGGTCTCGGATACTGCTGATTTGAAAACTCACACCTGCTGGATTCGCGCCGAAAAGATTATGGTCTGGGTTAGCATTCGAACTCGGCGCGTATCGGTTCGGCCCATCCCTATAGGTCGTTCCAGCAAGATCGGGCTGCGGCATTCCCTGAAGATCTTCCACCCAATAGGTGTATCGAATTTTTTCGTCGCCGTTACCTGGCTCAATCCATGAAGTGTATGCTTCTGACAACGCGACCCGTGTTAATTGCTCGGAACCATAGTGGAAAAACGATTCGCCCTCGAAACCTTGCTCACGCATCGAGGCTAACACTCCATCTGCATTCGCAAGCGAAGACGAACGTTTCCAAATAGGAGCATCATGAACCGTCGTGGACTGAACCTCGCCCCCGGCGAACAGCGGAATGTGGAGATAGTCTCCACTACTGTCTTGCCGGGAAATGAAGATGTATGGCGTTACAGCCCGCTGGTTAGGGTCGTTGTCCGAATTCACAAAAGTCCAGCCCTTATCATTTTTCTGAACCTCCCCTTTCTGATCGTTTTCATCGGCATCGCTCGCCCATGCTAGTCCATAGCTTGTTCGGTTGGGCGTTGCGATTACCATGTAGTCATCATTCGCAGTGACATCGAGAAGCATACTTTTCACCGATTCAAATCCAGCATGCACCGCGAATTCGGCGCGCATCTGATCGGCGTATCTCCGCGACGACCGACTCTCTTCCTGCGACAGAGTGAGAAAGGTGATTACCAGCAGCGTAATCGCCGCCATGAAAATCAATGACGTTAATAGGACGAACCCAGATCGACGCTCGCCGACCCTCTGGATAAAGTCTGTGGGGTGTACCTTGATAACCATTCGCTCCTTCGTTTACCGTTCGTGTCCAATATCCGCACTGCCGACGTAGATATGTTCTCTAAAAACCATGGACTCACGCTCAACGAGGTCGTTCAGCACGGGGTCGGTCTTCCAAGTTTCCCAATCTCCTTGGTTCTGAAACTTGCGAGCCACCTCATCGGAAATCACACGCAGCTCGACCTCGATGACATCGGGAGCTAGAACCACCGGCCACTCGTCAAGATTCGATGCATTTAGCCCATAACCCATGTTGAGAGATTCGGCGTCGAGAAAATGCCCACTCGGTCCACGGCGAAGCGGGCGGCACTTGAACTCAACAACATTGAAAGCAAGGGGCTCATCACCCCAGACATAGTTGTCGTCTAGCAAAAATTCCTTCCAAGCAATCGTGTAGTGCGTTCGCACATTCGGCATATCACTCGGCAAGTCTTCATGCAGGGAGACATAGTTTCTCGGCCAAATATGCATCGCATCAAACCACCTCCGTGTGTTCTTCCCTACGGCACCATAATACTGGTTAACCGGCATCAGGAGATAAGGCAGGTCGGCATTGTCCAAATTTCCCGCCTCGATCTGAATCAGCATCGGCTCTGCAATCTTCGTGATCACTGAGCGAGCGCGTGACTGAAGGTGGCGCTCTCCAATATCTACTGCTTCGCTTTTTATGCCCGTAAAAGCGCTTCCACTATCTCGAAAGTGGCGAAACAATTTCATCGATCCGTCAGAATTTTCGAGAGCGGAATCATACGTGTAAGCAACATAAAATGCGGACAGGCAGACCTCTCCGGTATTTCGATAGCGCTTATCGATATTTCGCTCCTCGCCTTCATTCTCCCCTCGCTCAATCGACGTATGAACTTGGCGCCCCTGATTCGCACGCGTGGTGAACGCCAGCGTGTCGTAATTTTCGTGGTAGGAGACACCGCTGGCATGAGCGTTCATCAGTGCCCGCGGGAGAGCCGTACCGTTGAGATTCCAGCTGTTGGTTGGTAGATCTTCAAAGACTTGGCCGACGTATCGATTGTGCTCAAACGGAACAAAGTAGCGATTCTCGAAAGCACCGAATTCCTCAGAATCCGTCGACCCGAAAGCGATCCCCGTTGCAGTGATTCCGCCTTCTCGATGCTTGCTGGTCACACAGCCCTCCAGATCTCTGCGGATAAACTCCATTGCAGCCCTGCCTTCCGAAAATACGTCCGACTGGCGCTGCCCCTGCGCCATCATACCAGCACTCACGTTGAACAGCGAAGCCACCGCGAGCAGGACGATCGCAGAAACGCTCGCTGATGTGAGCAATTCAACTAGAGTGAATGCCGCTCTCGATGGGGATTTAAGAGTCACAAGAAGGATTGTAAATTATCGTCATTACAAAGTAAAGTCGCTATTTTGGCTGTCGAGAAATTTACAAGGGGTGCACCTATCTCGAATAGCACTGTTACCCATCTTAAACGCACGGCCGATCGCCTTTCTAACAAGAAATAGCAACAGTTCAGACACCCTCACGGCAGAAAACGCAATCTTCCGAAACGACGAATAGAAGTTCTCTGACGGCAGCAGGTCCCGACTACCAAAAAAAGCGGCCACCTCATCGAGGTGGCCGCTTTAAAATCGATTTGAAGTTAGGATCAGGACTTACTCGCCTTTTTCCTCGGTAGCTTCTGGTGCCTCTTGGTTGGTTGAAGGAGTAGCCACTGGCTTCTCAGCGCGAATCCGCTCACCTTTCTTAACAGTGGTGGCACGCTTACCGACACGGTCACGAAGGAAGTGGAGCTTTGCGCGGCGGACTTTGCCTGGCTGGGTCACTTCGACTTTGGCGACTTTCGGTGAGTGGAGCTGGAAAACACGCTCAACACCCTCGTTGTAAGAAATTTTGCGAACGGTGAAGGATTGACCGACACCCGAGCCGCGGCGTCCGATCACGATTCCAGCGAACAACTGGATACGCTCTTTACCACCCTCAACAACACGCGTGTGTACCTTGACTTGATCGCCCACACGGAACTCTCCGCGGTCGGTTTTGATCTGCTCTTTTTCGATCTTGTCGATGATATTCATGGTGCTTTTCGGCGGCTGGAAATTGAAGGAGGGATGCATAGTTCAAAAGCCCCGATTGCGCAAGAGAAACAACGCCCCGTTCTTTAGCAGGGTGTTGAAAAACTCGGCAACCGTCGTTTTGAAGGAATTGTTGAATAGAAAAGCGGCTTCGCCGAATCGAAGGCTACGCAAACCTTTCGGGCGTAACCTCATGAGAACGAGGTCGTTGTTGCTCGTCACGCATGGATGTTCATCCACTTGATCCTCGCGCCT
>ENA-ORXR01001048-ORXR01001048.1-marine-metagenome-genome-assembly--contig:-NODE-1048-length-31420-cov-5.463580_pt1 | contig 31420 bp, 31 predicted proteins | sample MGYA00237866_ERZ511479 | MGnify/ENA metagenome assembly ERZ511479
AAGGGTTTGCGCAGCCTTCGATTCGGCGAAGCCGCTTTTCTATTCAACAATTCCTTCAAAACGACAGGTTGCCGAGTCTTTCAACACCCTGCTAGAGACGCCTGAGTCCATCTTCGGTCATTGGGGTCGGGATATCGACATCAATGGCGTCGATACGATCGAGTGTTTCCTTGTCCAAAATCAGATTTCGCGCAGCGAGAATGTCATCCATCTGTTCGATACAGGAAACTCCAACGATCGTCGATGCGACAAAATCGTGTTGTCTTGACCAAGCGACTGAGAGCGAGGTGACGGAAACATTCAGATCGTCGGCGATCTCCTGAAGACGCGCTACGGTTTCGAGTGTGCGATCATTGACGAATCGGCGGGCCATCCGCTGTTGTCGCTCGCCACCATTCACTAGATAGTCCGAGAATCGGGCACCGTCAGGCGTGGCTCCACCGCTGTATTTTCCAGTCAGCACACCACCGCCTATTGGTGAGTAGGGGAGCAAAGATACGCCTTCTTTGCGGCAGACCTGTGCCAGTTCGCTTTCACAGCGGCGGTTGATCAGGGAAAAGTTATTTTGCACGGTATCGTAGCGTGCAGTGCCGTGAACATCAGCCGCCCACAGGCTTTTCATCACTCCCCACGACGTCTCATTTGAGCAGCCGATGGCTCGTATCTTTCCTTCTTCGATGAGTTCGGTGAGCGCGCTCAGAGTTTCTTCGTAGCGCATGCCGTGGTCGGGCCAGTGTGTTTGATACAGATCGATGTAGTCGGTCTGCAGTCGGCTTAGGCTAGCATCGACTGCTGCCCTTATTTGGCGCCTGTCGAGAGCAGTCTTTCCGTGGCGGACTGGAGGAACGAACCATCCATGACCCGGTCCAGTGACCTTGGTTGCGATGATGACGGACTCCCGCTGGCGATCTTTGAGCCATCTCCCAACAATCGATTCGGTGTCACCCACAAGATCGGCAGAAGGCGGAACTGGGTAAATTTCAGCGGTATCGAAAAAGTCGATTCCCGAATCGATGGCCAGATCCATGATATGTCGGCTTGCCGCTTCATCGGCTTGCAGCCCGAAGGTCATCGTTCCAAGGCAGATGTCACTGACCGTAATTCCACTCTTTCCAAGTCGTCGATGCTCCATAGATGAGAATGGTTAGGACGTGTAGCGTCGTCTTGCCAGTAAGAAAGCCTGACAAGTGGCCAGAGTAGGGCAGCCGGGTCTGGCCACCGATGCGCTGGGCCATCACCTGATCGACGGAGACCCCAGATTTGATGTCCGATCCCGAGGTCTTGCGGATGCGCTGGCCCGTCATCCAAGTCCCGAGGGCACGGGCATGATCGCCGCCCCCGTCCTTGCCTGCCCAGCCTGCCTCCTGCTCCAGATTTCCCACGATCTGGAAGTCATCGCGGTAGCTCTCCAACCCTGTCATCGTGGGCCCGAGCTGGAATTTCCGCCCCGCTCCCGTCGGCTTCCACTTGTCCACCACCACCCCATTGGGGAGATAGAAGAAGGCCGTCTTGAGGGGCTCCTTCGCCCCCGAGGACGCGGCCTGCGCCCCGGCTGGTAGGAAGGAATCGAATGCCGGGAGGGCGAGCGCAGTCCCGAGTCCGCGGAGGAAGTGGCGGCGTGAGGGCTGGGTATTGGACGGAATCACAACCCATGCAATACGCGATTTTGCACCCAATTTCTCAGGAAATCCGATCCGTCCGAGGGGCGCACGAAAAAGGCCGTCCCCCGCGCAGGCGGGAGACGGCCTTGGAGAAAGGAGGCTTCCGCTAGCGGCGGCGGCGAGCGAGAAGGCCGACTCCCCCGAGGAGGAGAAGGAGCGCGCGGGACGGCTCGGGGACGACCTCAGGGTAGAAGCGCCCGCCATCAAGGGTGATGCCGAACTCCGTGCCCGCAGCCCACGCGTCGACGCCGTCATTGAAGTCGAAGTCGATGAAGTTGAAGGTATACTTGGCCTTGCTGACCTCGTAGTAATTCCCGTTCGTATTGTCTCCGGGAATTTCCGACCACGCACCGGAGGACTGACTGCGGATGGAGGAGGTCACCTTTTCGGAATCGAAGATACCATCGGCACCCCCGTTTGCCTGCGGGGTCCACGTCATCGTGTTGCCCGACGTTGTAAGGATATAGTCATCGTTCTTGTTGGCCCCGCCCGTGATGAAGGAATCGTTGGCAGTAGTGCCCACCACCGGAACAGTCAGAGGGTTGTCCGCGGCATCGAACCAATCGACGGCCATTTCCATTCCGTAGGAAGGAACCTCTGGAGTGTTTGGATCGTTATCGTGGTCGTAGGTGGGTGCACCGATCACCACTCCGGTGAAGCGGATGGAGGAGCCGCCCTGGACGAATGCGCCGGTGGCCAAGTCATAAAAGCCCCCGCTGTTATCGATGTCCCATCCCGTATAGTCGACCTCCAACATGAAACTGCTGGTCGCATTGTCCATCGTGAAATCGTTTGCACCTCCAGCAACCGTTGTCCCCATGAACGTGTACTGCACGTTGCCCCCAGGACCGCTGTTATTACTCCAATTGACGCTGTTCGGGTCGCCTGGTGTGCCCTTCTGGTTTCCCTCGTAGTACATGGAGGTGCCGGAAGGCGCAGTGTCTTGGCCTCCGAAGAAGAGCGACGCGTTGGAGGTGACGGGGAGAGCCAAGGAAGCAGTGAGTGAGACTAGGATTGACGTTTTTTTCATTGAGGGTGTGAGTTAGATTGACGCTAGATGTGTATCTATAGACTGCCCTGCGCTTGGAAACTTAGCGCATTAGTTTACAATTTATTCAGATTGGCTCTTCCTAACGATTTTAGGATAAGATTCCCCCCCAAACCGCCCGTATTCGCCGACTCTTCTCATTGAATGTTGCCCTAAGGCTTTTAAAACGATCAGAGATTCTATGTTCCACTTCAATCACGAGTCAATATCACATCAAATGATAGATCGTGTATGTTATTTTAGAACGACGCCTAAGCGGATGGGGATGGGCCTTCTTCCTTCTCACCCTCTATTCGACGGCCTCCGCCTGCGACGTGGACTTCACCCGAGACGTCCGCCCCATCCTCTCCGACAAGTGCTTCGCTTGCCACGGGCCCGATGCCCACGACCGGAAGGCCGACCTGCGACTCGACACTCCGGACGGTGCGGCCATGGACCTCGGCGGCTACCAAGCCCTCGTCCCCGGTGACCATGCCCAGTCCGAGCTCTTCCTGCGCATCACGACCGACGACGAGGACGACATCATGCCGAGAGGTAAGCAGGTAGTTGTCGCTGCCTGCAGAACTGTTGAATTGAGTGAATGAGGCGTTTGCGATGTTGCCGGCGGGAGTCGTAGTAACGAGCGGGTTGTCGCTAGCGTCGAAGAAGTCTACCGGCATACCCGTTCCATAGTTTGGAACCTCTGGGGTGAGAATTTCGGCAGTACTCAGATCCATGTCGCGGTCGTACGTGGCGGCACCATCGTGGTTGTAGGTGGTAGTCGCTGGAATGACGACTCCGGTAAATTTGATGTTAGCTCCGCCTTGAACGAACGCGCCCGTTCTATTCAACAATTCCTTTAAAACGACGGGTTGCCGAGTTTTTCAACGCCCTGTTAGCCTTCGACTCCAGTGGGTGCGATTCTCCGGTGGCGAGTCCAGAGTTTTGGCAAGAACATCCTCGACCTTTTTGTCAGATATAGTCCGAGGTTGACCCGGTCGAGGTCTATCAACAAGTCCAGCGATCCGGAGTTGCTGGTAGCGTTGCCTCGATTTCTGAGCAGTCGGGTACGAGCAATTCATCCGAGAACTAATCTCCGTATTCGACAATCCCTCAGAAGCCGCGAGGACGATACCTGCTCGAAGCGCGTCACGCTGTAATGACTTGGGGCGAGAACAAGTCGAAGTAGATCTTCTTTTTCTTCTGCGGTCAGCTCAATGATTGGAGCGGCTTTTGACATGGCTTGAGCCTATCAAAGCGGATATGTTTCGAGTCCAGAAATTTCAGCCTTCTAATCGTTCGGGACACAAGCTAGGGGGGAAGCTGCTTCGTGCTGGCTATTCTGGACAATCGCCCCGATTCGTAAACTGTGTCCTCAATTGGTCTTTATTCTCACTTACCAGATCGCCTTGAGCAGGTGACTGATGCGCAGCGACTGTTTCACGGACGCGGTCGCACCGTGCCGGGATTGGAGCATTTGGTCGTCGACTATTATCCCCCAGCATTGGTGGTCACCCATTTCGGTCCCGGAGCCTTGTCGACGGAGGAGTTGGCCTTGCGCCAAGGTGAGCTGACCCAGTGGTCGAGGGAGGTGCTAGGCGGCTCCGATACCTCAGTTCCGATCATTTTCCAAGAACGTGGAGTCCGCCCAGCGCGAAGTCAGTTGTTGGTCGGCGATCGAGATGATTTGCCCGATCCGCATTGGGTCACCGAGGCTGGTTTGCAGTTCCGAGTCGATTTGTTTCGCGGCCAGAATCACGGACTGTTTTTGGACATGGCAGAGGGGCGTCGCTGGCTTCGCGATCGGTCAGCTGGTCGCCAATCCGTGCTCAATCTATTTGCTTATACCTGCTCGTTGTCTGTGGCTGCGATGGCGGGTGGGGCAGAGTATGTGGTCAATCTCGACATGGCAGGTGGAGCTTTGACAACCGGCAAGCGTAACCACGCACAAAATGGGTTCGATCGCGATGTCAGCTACCTACCGCACAACCTGTTCAAGACCTTCGGCAAGCTCCGCAAGGCGGGCCCATTTGACATCATTGTGGTTGATCCTCCGAGCCACCAACCGGGAAGCTTTGTTGCGGCCAAGGACTACCCGAAAGTGATTCGGAAACTTCCTGAATTACTTAACGCCGATGGAGAAATTGCCGAGGCTCTCCTGTGTCTTAATGCTCCCGAGTTGGGCACGGATTTCCTGCTCGGAATGGTTGCCGAACACGCGCCGGAATTGGAGTTCGTTCGTCGATTACCCAATCCCAAGACCTTCCCCGATGCCGATCCGGAAGCCGGGCTCAAGGCGTTGCTTTTTCGAGCGAGCTAGGAGGCGTCACAGATTCTCTCTCATGCTCGTAGGGAAACTTACGACCGATGAACCGCTTGAGAGGTAGGAGAAAGTTTACGACTGATGAACCCGCGAAATCAGTCGCCTAGCTCGTTGGGTTCCTTCCATGTTCTGCGTCCAAGGAGCGTGGACATTCCTGTCCGCAACGTCGCGCCCACGGGGCTCGAAATCGGTCGCTAGCTCCCTACTACATTTCGTGATGCGAAGTAGCTCGGTCGGCATCCTTCCATGTTTCTGCGTCCAAGGAGCGTGGACATTCCTGTCCGCAACGTCGCGCCCCGTGAGGCGCGAAATCGGTCGCTAGCTCCCTCCTACATTTCGTGATGTGAAGTCGCTCGGTCGGCATCCTTCCATGTTTCTGCGTCCAAGGAGCGTGGACATTCCTGTCCGCAACATCGCGCCCCACGGGGCTCGAAATCGGTCGCTAGCTCCCTCCTACATTTCGTTGGGACGATGGGATAAGGTGATCCTCAGCGCGCATTTGTCAGAACCCACGGTCTGCCAATCGTGGTATTGATCAAGCCGCCAGTCGGTGTTGAGGAGGTTGTAAATTCCTGCCACCAAATGACGCCCGTGTTCGGGTTTCTCCAAACGAAGTCGTAAAGCCGATCTTCGTTAATGTCAGCGACAAGCATCTCCCAAGGAGCGCCGACCGCCGTTGCATGCACGCTAGTAACGACGCTTGGAATGCCATCGGTAAGGTAAACCACTCGAACGGTGCCATCCGCTTGGCGGATTACCAAGTCATCAAAGCCGTCCTCGTTCAGATCAGCAGTCAGGACTTTCGCACCGGTTGCGGTGTAATTGATGAGTTCTGTTCCAACCCCTGGGCCGGTGGAGTCGAGTTGATTCACGGTCAGTGTTCCGGTAGTCGGATTGTGCAGGAGAATCCGAGGGGCTACTCGACCGCGGTCGAAGTCAATGACGTCGATCTCAATATTTTGGCTGACGGTAAAAGAAATTGCGCGCCCGCCGATCGGCACTCCAGAGTTTAGATAATGAATCCATAAGACGCCGGTGTTTCTGTTTCTCCAAAGAACGTCGGTTTCCCGTCCATGTTGAAGTCTCCAAGGTTTGCTTCCCAAGGTCGCCCGATCGACAACCCAGCAAGTTTTCCTCCAGCTACTTGGCCGTTGTTGATATTCTGAATCCAAGTGACGCCAGTGTTCGGATTTCGCCAGAGAAAATCGGAGCGCCCGTCGCCGCTAAAGTCATGGGATGGACTTCGGGGTGGAACAGGAAGAAAGGCGAACAAGTTTGACGCCAAGAGCACTCCAGCAACTAGCGTGCTAACAGTGAGGGATAGGTGACGGGTTGGTTGCACGAAGATGTTTCTCACCATTACAAAATAGTCACTTTGATGGGAGGATGTCAAACCGTTCTGATCAGTTACTCGACTTTCAACACGCCACGCATGAGACTGGCGTGACCGGGGAAGGTGCAAACGAAGCTATAGTTGCCTGGCTCGGTGGGTGCCGTGAACTCCAGTTCTTCGGTCTCGCCACCATCGACCAAGTCGGTGTGGGCAAGGATGTCCTTTGAGTCGGGAATGAACTTCTTGGTGAATCCGTCAGCACCCAGTTGGATGGCCGCCATGGCAACGGCATCGGCGGTTCCCGGCTTCACTAACACGAGGTTGTGTGGCAACGCGTCGGGATTGTTGAAGATCACCTTCACCTTCTTTCCGGCCTTCACTGTGAGTTCCTTCACGTCGTAGCGCATTTGCTCAACAACAGTATTCACTCGGAAGGTGGTCAATTCGGCAGCGTCTGAAACCAGACCGCCAGCTTCGAAGGTGACTTCCTCTTCTTCTTCGAATTCCTGCATCCCAAGAGCCGGGTCGGCAACATCCCAGTGATGCTTGACCGTTGCTGCAGCAATTCGTGCGTGCTCAACAGGTGATGCCAAGACAGTGTCGAGAAGCTCGCGATTGCGTACGTTGTGCTGCTGGTGAACCCAGAGTCCTTCCAGAAGATGACGCGCGTGATCCGGGTTCGCCTTGTCCCACTTCGCGATCCATTTTTCAGCAGCAGCGATGACCTTATCGGTTGGACGCCCAGAGATCTCGACGCGAGTCCGGTGACGCACACCATCAATTGGGTGCTCAAGGTTTGCCATCAGCTGATCTTCAGAGACACCGTCAATTGCGACAGGTTTCTGAAGTGGGCGGCCTTTGTAGGTCATCCGGTAGATACGGCCGTGCTTTTTGTCTCGGTTCGGGTCGCGCACGTTGTGCTGCATGTGACCGATGATAACATTCGACCAGTCGCTGACATACAGAGCCCCATCTTCTCCGAACACTGCGTCGGTTGGGCGGAAGTTTCCGTCGTCAGAACGCAGGAGTTCGATGTCAGGAGTTCCCCAGACTTCGCCGACCTTGTATTGCTTGGTGACTTTGACGTCCTCTTTTTCGCCGTCCTTATTTTTTCGCTGCTCGGTGATTTCGACTTCGTAGCCGTCCCGGTGGAGGTCGTAAGACTTCACTCCGAGATAGGTAATGGTATTGCAGATCAAGAAATCACCCTGCATCTCGTCTGGAAACTGACTGGATGAGACAACCGCATTCGCGGCCACAGGGCGGAACTCCTTGTTCAGGAGAGTGTGCATCTTGAATCCACTGCCTTCAGGTCGGACTTGGTAAGATCGGCCACCTGTGCCGTCATTCGCGTAGTGATATCCCCAGCCATCGAATGCGATACCGTGCGGGTTTGGGCTGTTTCCGGCATGAACGGCAATCGTCTGGCGGCGAGGATCCCAGCGGAACATCGCCGAAGCGCCAGTGATCAATGGAGCACCCCAGGGGTGCTCGTGGGCGTGCTGGAGGAAGACTCCGCTCTGCCAATAGATGTTACCACCAGGCCCCATGATGAGGTTATTGGCAGTGTGGTGGGTATCGGATGAACCGAAGCCGTTGAGAATGACGTAGCGGACATCGGCGACATCATCACCGTCGGTGTCCTTAAGGAAGATCAAGTCTGGCTGAGAGGTGACGAGAACCCCACCGTTCCAGAACTCGAAGCCGAGTGGGTTATGAACTCTGGCGAACTCTTTGCAGGAATCTGCGACGCCGTCGTTATCGGTGTCCGTCAGGATAACTAGCGCGTCGCGCATTTCCTTCAGGGGCTCCATCTTCGGGTAGGTCGGCCAGACCGCGGCCCAAAGTCGTCCTTTCGAGTCGACCTGCATTTGGACGGGGTTGACCATCTCTGGGAACATGGCCTCGTCGGCGAACAAGTTGACCTCGAACTCATCGGGGATGTTCATCTTGCTGATACCCTCTTCGCCGCTCAGGTAGTTCAGTGATCCCTCTTTCGAAGCGTTGGAGCTTCTCGAACCACCGCCGACGTTCGAGATGACTGGAACTGGAGGCGGAACATTCTCATCGACGACCGAGTGTGGTTTACCTTGAGCCGCCGCCCAAACTGCCTTGTCGCGGTTGGCTGTCATAACATCGAGCATGACGAGTTCGTGCTGAAGGACTTCGGCGTTGGTTTGATCATCCACAAACTTCAGTCCAGATCGACTTCCCCAGACGTCGTTTCCGTCTGTCGCGCGGTAGCGGTTAAACCACTGCCAGTTTTTGTCTTCGACAGCAGCTACAAGCGCGTCAGATCTTTTGGCAGATTTCCCAGCTAGCTTCTTTGCGAGGGCTGCGCCGACCAATTTTCCGCCGAACTGATTGAGGTGGATTCCGTTGAGAGTCAGCGGTTCGGCATTCTCCCGATACAGTTTTTTCGATGTCGAAAACAGATCAACAAAGGTGACTCCGGCTTGTTCAGCAGCGGCGCGGGTCGCTTCGGTGTATTTTGCTAAACGACGATTGTTGTCCTTGCCGTTGGGCAGATTCGGATCCTTGAGGTTTTCGTGAGCGATCGGGCTGCATAAGACGATCCGTGGGAAGGTTTCGCCGTTGGGCTGGTAGCTCCGAAGCTTTCGAACGTATGCGACGAGTTGCTTTGTGTAGTCAGCCGGGTTGTCTTGGAAGGACTCGTTGTAACCGAAGAAGCAAAGGATGACGTCGGCTCCGACATGCTGGAGATAGGAGTCCATCGGAGTGAAGCCTTTCGAGCGTGGGAATTTGTCGACCATGTCTCCGGATAGACACATATTCCGGAGAGAGAGTTGGTGCTCTGGAAGCGCTGCCTGAAGAGGGATTTCAAGGTCGCCGTGATGTTGGAAACGTTCCCCGAGAGCGTTTCCGATCGAGACAACAACATCGCCTTTTTGAAAGGCGAATTCGGCTGGATCGCGGTAGTCAGCAGGCACCTCGACGGAACCTGCTGCGGCGAGCTCCTGCGAAGGCTTCCCGTCGGCTTGAACATAGGCGACTTTCCCGTTGCCTTGAGTCTTCACGTAGACCGATGCGGTTGGCGCATTGATCGCTGTCCGCTCAAATACCTTTTTCCGGTCTTTATCCAGAAGCTGCAGATGAAAACCATCGAGGCGACTTCCCAGGTCACCATCACCGCGATTCCAAATGGCTACGGCACCAACTGGCTGCTCGGCTCCCAGATCGAGTTCCCACCATGGATTGTTGCTTTCGGGTGTGTGAGTTTGACCGCCCTCTCCATAGGCTGGGTTTTTGTTGCCATCAATGGCGCGAGCAGACTCGCCATCCGAAGCGACAGCGGATTGCCTGGTCTTGCCCGTAGGAGCGATGTTCCTGCCGTTCGAAAACACTTCGACTTCGGCAAGCGTTAGGATTCGTTTGTTTCCTCGCAACCCGACTCGGACATAACGAGCCGATGTCGTTTCGGCATCGCGAACGAAAGGAAGTCCGGCAGCAGCAGCCGGAGCCGCTGCTGTGACTTGGTCTTTTTTCTTCGGCTGCTTTTTCTCTGGGGCGCTCGTGTTGTTGTTGGCTGGAATTTGACTTTCCCAACCATCATACATCGCCGGTTTGACGCCCCTAGCATGGCCGCCATTTCTAAATGTGTTCGGCTTGTAGTCGCCGACGAAAGCAATGTCGGAGTCCGCTTTGATTTGCCCTTCGAGCCCCATAGACCAGTAGACTCCATTGATGACAAGGCGACGGTAGCCAGGGTTGAGGATGTCTTCGGAAGCTCCGTAGAGTGATGTGAAAACGCGGCCTTTTTGGCCATCGGCACCAGTGTATTCGCGAGTCCACTCAGAGGCCTCTGGCGGCTTGGTTGCATCGGGCTCGCCATCGAATTCCATGCTCATCAGTGGCTGAGCCATAGTCAGGATATCCCAATCCGTCGACGGCTCGGCATTGTAGCCACCGCATTGGACATGAATATCTTTGACGCCAATCAGAATCGGATGCGCGGCCTTGGCTGGGAGGGCCACGATGCGTGTACTTTGCTGGTGGTTTCTGCCGTAGTGGCCGACCCACGTCTGACCGAGAACTTGCTCGCCGAAACCGCCTTTGTATTCTTCCCCTTTGTATTGGAAATCATACATCGAGTAAGTCTTGCCAGCCTTGATCTTAAACCCATGAGTCGAGGTGCGAAGCCCGACGACTGGCCCACCGCGCTGAAGGTAATCGTGAATCGGCTTCATCTGCTCATCTGGCAGATCTTGGAAGCGAGTGAACATCACCAAGCCATCAGCATCCGAAAGAGTGTCGGTTCCGGGAATGTGGGACTCACCAGCCTTAATCTCTCCATTTTCGTCGAGCCCGAACAGGACGGTGCAATCGAATCCGTGACGCTTTGCTAGAATCCTGGCGAGAGCTGGAAGGGTCTCTTCGGCCCGATATTCATGGTCACTGGCGATGAACACGAGTTTCTTACCGGCGCCGGGACCTTCGGCCCCTTTGTAGACAAGGGGATTGGCGAATGCAGTTGTCGCTAGACCGAGGGCGGTCGTGGCGAGCAGTGAGAATGGGAAAAGCCTTCGGTGCATAATGTGATGTATAATCACCGTGCGTCCGTGAGCTTTCTTACGAGAAATCGAAATATTTTGTTCAGATGGGGTGCTTATTCCCCTCCGTCTTCAAAAATTGTGCCACTGATAGGAACCTTCGAGGCCACCGATTTGGTCTTTTGACTGTCCAGAGACGACCGCGCAGCGAACCCGAAGCTGTGGGAGGGTCGCGCTTTCATGAAGATCGAGGCGACGCCCAACGAAGACCACTGGATGTTCAAAGCGACCTTTGAGGATCGTTTCGGAAGCAAAGATCGCGATGGGTTCGTCGATCTGAGATCCCAACACGGGGTTTGCGTCGGTTCCCTCTAAGATCCGGTAACCTTCGGTAACGAGGGTGGTTTTGAACTCGGTTTGGGCAGATCGAAATCCCGTGATTAGCGGTAAGGAGGCCAGAAAAATGCTCGCCGGTAGCCAGATCCAAGCCCGTATGGGAATCCCGAATGGCAGTGGCTGCATGTCTGACGAAGGCTTGAAGACCGACGTTTCCGTCTACTCGATGCAGAACAGATTCTTCGATCCCCGAAGAAGGAGTTTGCCGTCGAAAGGAACTGGCGATGCGAGAATCTGTTCGTCCATGGCGTTTTCAGCAACGAGTTCGAACGTTTCACCGATTTTGGCAGAGAACACGACGCCATCTTCCCGCGCGGCGTAGAGGACGCCTCCAGCGATGACCGGAGACGAATAGTAGGCATCGGCGGCGCGCGGGAATTCTGCTTCCCAGTGTGGTTTGCCGGTGGCTGGGTCAAGGCACACCACCTTTCCCTTATTCCGGAGGAGGTAGACACGACCTTCATAGGCTACGGGGCTGGAGACGAAGACTCCAAAATCGTAGTTCTCCCAAAGGCGGTGAGTTTCGGTGACATCGCCTTCGCCACCTAGCTTTACCGCATGAACGCTTGCCTGTTTGCGATCATCGCGACCGACAGGGACAATCACCACGTCACCGGAAACCACGGGAGTTGCTATTGGCGGCCAGAGCTTGTTTGCCTGCGGATTGAAATTGGCGCATGACCAAAGAAGGGAACCGTCTTTCGCAGAGTGGGCCGTCAGGCGATCGGAACACCAGATCAGGAAGGCGTCGCTACCGGCATGGGTGATTGGGACCGGCGTTGTGTAGCCGTTATCATTCTCGGCTGGAGCGTCGTAGTTGCGCTCTTCTTTCCATCGGATTTCACCGGTCGTCTTGTCGAAACCAGCGATCCAAGAGTCGCCGGCGTGAAGTCGAGGCAGGATGAGGAGATCTCCAATCAGCACCGGTGAACTGCCTTGGTCCCAGTAAAGTTCTTCGGCACCAAACTCTTCGACCAGATTGCGTTTCCAGCGGACGGATCCATCGAAGTCGAGCGCCGCGAGATTACCGCTTTTGAAGTAGACGAACACGCCGTCTCCGTCGGTGACCGGTGAAGCGTTACTACTAGTCCCGAGCTTCTGGTGCTTGGCTGGCCCTTCGTTACCCAACGGTGTTCGCCACTGCTCGGTTCCGTCTAGGTCGTATGCCAGGACAGTGTCGATCCCCTTGTCCGGTGACGTGATGAAGATGCGATCTTTCCAAACGATCGGTGACGACGCCCCCTTACCTGGAAGCTCGATTTTCCATGTCGCCTTTTCCGGTGACCACTGCGTGGGGTAGCCTTCGCCAGCTCGGCTTCCGGTTGAAGAAGGGCCCCGCCACGAAGGCCAGTTTTCGGCCAGTAGACCGGAGGAATGGGACAGGACGAGCAGGCCGACGGTAAGATTGCGAACAAGAGAGAACATGGAGTCTGAGACTACAGTGTTTTCGGCCAATTCCTTGCAGATCTTCTTCAAAGAGTTTGTGCCCAAAGGGATTCAATTTCGTCACAAACGGCAGACTTGTAAGAGAATCCTAAACGGGCGAGACTTTTCTCTTTCCCGTTTCAAGACGGCCTCAATTGATGTCCCTCCACGATTTGCAAGAACAGTCCCTGCTCGGCAGCGACGCGATCACTCAAAAACTCAAGCGGATCTCGTCTGAGATTCTCGAGAGCGTGCCTCGGGATCAGCGGTTGGCGATCGTCGGGATTCAGACGCGCGGAGTTCCTCTGGCCAACCGGATTCGCGAGATCGTTTCGGGCGAACGCGATGGAGTAGGGGAGGGAACCTTGGATATTTCGCTCTACCGGGACGACTTGGATAATCTCGGCACGATTCCGTCGATAAAGGGGTCTGACATTCCGTTCGATGCCGAGGGCTGCCACATCGTCCTCGTTGACGATGTGCTTTTTACCGGGCGGACGATTCGGGCCGCGCTTGATGCGGTGATGGATTATGGGCGCCCAGCTTGTGTCGAGTTGGCGGTGCTGGTTGACCGAGGCCATCGCGAGTTACCAGTTGCCGCGCGGTATGTCGGTGAATCCGTTCGAACGACGCGGGACGAGTACGTAAAGGTCGCCTTGAGCGAGACCGACCCGGATCACAAAGAGGGAGTCTTCCTTTATAGGTAGAGCACTCTCGCAGCGTAAATCGTCGCTGTAACTGTTACTAGGCTGAGCAGTGTTGACGCCATCACCACTGAGGTCGCAAAATCGCCATCGGCATCGAATTGCTCGGCGATCAGGGCGGCATTGACCGCTGAAGGAACCGAAGTTCCGACGAGCAGTGCGGCTGCTGTGAGCCCCTCGAAACCGAATAAGCGGATCAGGAAGAAGCCGATCACTGGGCCGACGAGAAGGCGGATCACGGTAACCACAAGCAGGCCTCTGGGCAGCGATCCATGCCACTTGGTTTTCGACAGCTGAACTCCCAATGTGACGAGGGCGATGGGCACCAAGCCGTCGGCGACAATCGATAGGGGCTGCCAAATCGGCGTCACTTTCTGAATCGGAATCTCAGTCGCACGTACGATCATTGCCAGCGTAATTCCGTAAAGGGGCGGGAGCTTTAACAGAGGTTTCAGGGACGCCAACCAACTGCCTTTTTGCTGGCTAGTGTGGCCTTGAGATGGTCGAGACGCGATCCATGCCCCAACCGAAAACGTCGTCACGTTCATCGTCGCTAGCACGAAAACCTGAACATTTTGGGCGGTTGCCCCAAAGGCTAGGATCACCAAAGGTAGGCCATAGTTGCCGCTGTTGTAGAACATCGTCGACAGCATCGAGGCACGAGTTCGGGCATCGCCGAGCCCTGCAAGACGACCGTAAACGTGACTGAGTCCGCCCATGCACGCGATGACGATCAGTGAGAATCCGACGATCGAAAGTGGGCTGCCGCCGGCGGGTAAATCGACCGAAACTAAGCGCACAAAAATAAAGCACGGAATGAATAGGTAGATATTCAACCGGACGAGGCTCTTTAGGTCGAACCCGATTCTCCGATCGACGAACCATCCTATCGCAGCCACAGCGACAATCGGAAAGCAGACACCCAAGAAAATGTCTAGCATTTCGGCGACCATTGATGGGCCTAAGCTCGCCGAGAACTTCCTGCAACGAAATAGTTGAAGGTAACCTATTCTGAGGCTTCAGCGATAATTCCGGTGGCGTCCGTGACGTTTGGATATAGGCTCGTATATTCGATGTATTCTGAAGACGACATCCACTACGCGCTCGAGATGACCGAGGTGATCTTGGAGCCTGATCGCCGGATCGATACCTTTTCGACGACCGCCTTTGAGTTCTTTCTTATCACTGAGCTCATGGACGAGGTGAATCAGGTCAAGGTCCGCCGTGGTCGGATCGAGGCAAATGAGCCCCGCATTCTTACGCCCCAAGCCATTCGCGAGTTTGAGTTTGAGGGTTTTGGAGAACAAGCCGACGACTTTGGGCGATGGTTGAGCGAAAACTGCGGTGATGCCCCGTTTCTAAAATACGGCTTCAATTTCAAGGCCACCGATGTCACTGAGAGCCTGATCCATGAGAGCATTGCGATTGTCCAAGACCGAGTCATGGAAGAGGTGCGATCGGCAGGTAATCCTCTTCATTGCATCATCAAAGGCATCGAAGATGCTTGGGAGATTTGCCTGCTTAAATTCAGCGTGGAGATGATTCAAAAGAGCCACGGAATCAATATTTTCGATTTCAAACGTCGCGGAATGATCTAAAAAACCAGACTCATTCGAAGTCTGCCTTCGCCACCATTACTTCACCCCACCGCTTTTCGCTCAAGCCTGCCCGCTCTTCCCTGACACCGTGCATTTCCGCATTATTTTTGCTATCTTGGGGTTCGCGATCGCCGGACTTCTGCTGCTTGGTTCACTTTGGATCTACCAGAGTAACCTGCGCGCTGAGCGTTTAGCTCTCGCCGAGATCGCGGCGCTTGAGGAAGTTGACTCCGAGAAGCCCGATCCGGGACTCAGTTATTTCCGCCGAGCGACCGACATGATTGCCGCTGGGAACACCTTCGAGGGGCGGGATGTGCTGCTCGATCTGGTGCGAATCTACAAAGACTCCGCCAAATACGATGAATCCAAGCGCATCATCGGCGAGATCAATATGGACTCGTTGCTGTCCAGAACGCTTTCACCTGGAAAGAAGGAGTACATCGTTCAGCGCGGCGATTCCCTCAACCTTATCGCCAGCCGGAACAAGACCTCGCTCGACTTCATCCAGCGAGCCAATGGCATGTTTACCAACACGATTCACCCAGGAGAGAAGCTGGTAGTCTTCCCTCTAACAGATTTTTCTCTTGTCGTGGATACTGAGAATCAGCTTCTGACACTCAAGCGGAAGGGCCGGTTCTTTAAAGAATATCCGGTCAGTCAAATCTCCTACCCGCCGGGAATGAGGGCGCCATTTAAAACCAAGGTTACCAACAAAACTGCTTGGGACGGTAAGAAAAAGCTTCGTAGCACTGACTTTGGATATTCCCACGCCAACCGCTGGATAACGCTCCAACGCTCAGGCTTTATGCTCTTGCCAAATGGAGTCAAAGGTCAGCCACCCGCTGGGACGATTGATCCGGTGAAAGCACTAGAAGAAGATTACGTTTATGGTGTTTTTCTCTTGGCTGAGGACATTCACGAAATTTCTGCGGTTGTGACGACATCAACTCCGGTGTCCATTTTGTGATTCGCTTCTGCCATCATCGACTTATTCTAATCCCACTAGCCTCGCATGAAGAAAGATTACCTTCCATTTGAGAAGCCGATTGCCGTTTTAGAGAAGAAAATATCTGATCTGGAGGCGAAACAAGAGGCCAAGCCTAGTAAGAAACAGAAAGCGACGCTGGCTGAATTGGTGAAGGAGCTAGACTCGGTGAGTCAAGAGATCTACGGATCGATCGATACCTGGGAGCGAATCCAGTTATCACGCCATCCCCAGCGCCCTTACACCCTCGACTATATCGAAGAAATTTGCACTGATTTCATGCCGCTGGCTGGTGACCGCCATGCTTTAGAAGACGAAGCGATGGTCGGAGGATTTGCGCGACTCGATGGCAAGCGAGTGATGGTCATCGGTCAACAGAAAGGGCGTGATATGGCCGATCGGAAGCGCCGAAATTTCGGGATGGCGAACCCCGAAGGTTACCGCAAGGCGATCCGATTGATGCGCCTGGCTGAGAAGTTTGGTGTTCCGATTTTGACCTTCATCGACACTCCTGGAGCCTATCCTGGAGTTGGTTCCGAAGAACGGAATATTGCAGAAGCAATTGCCTATAATTTACGCGAAATGGCTGTTCTCAGCGTTCCTGTAATCGCCACCGTCATCGGTGAGGGCGGTTCAGGAGGAGCGCTTGGAATTGGAGTCGCGAACCGAGTTTTGATGCTCGAAAACGCCTACTACTCGGTAATTAGCCCAGAAGGTTGTGCTGCCATTTTGTGGAAGGACTCTAAAAAAGCATCGGAAGCTGCGACCGCTCTTAGGATGACGGCTCCGTATCTCCTAGAGATGGGAATCGTTGATGAAATCGTCGCCGAACCGTTTGGCGGAGCGCATCGCGATCATGAGGCGATTGCGGCAGACCTGAAGACGGCAATCTGCAAACACCTGGAAGATCTATCGGAACTTGGCGAAGCAGAGATCCAAGACCAGCGTTACGAGAAATTTCGGAGCTTTGGGGAATTTAAGGAGACCGGTTAACCCCCCGATCATCATCGAGTGAATTTGCCGCGACCCGTTCTTCTAAAGGATTTGGTAACGCCTTACTGGGCGGCGATTTGCTTTTCCTGTGCCTCGGATTTGGTCTCGACCTGAATAGGTGGAGCTTCATCAACGAGTTCTTGGTGAGTCTGGCTAACCCAACTTGAGGCGAGGAAGCCGAGTAGGACTATCGTTCCACAGAAGACCCAAACCAAACCTCCTGGGAGCCGCCCATCTAGATCGTCATTGCCGTGATCAGGGAGGACGATCTCGGCCGGATCATCAAATACTGCTCCAGGATCTGGATCGTAGAAGTTTGCGTCTCGCTCGGGTAGGGCTTGAGAGCGAGGGATTGGCTGGTGCATACCATATTTTAGACATAATTATTTATAATTTCAATATAAATTACGACTTTATAGAATTATTAACGGAAATACATTAATGTATTGACCGAAGCAACTGTGTTGCTATTGTATTCACACTACAATTCCCGCCAAAGCGTTTCTGTATCAATCCCCCTAGCCCTAGGATACAGAAGCGTCCCTAGATAAGAGGGGCGAGCCTTCCGGTTCGTCCCTCTTTTTGTTGGAAAGAGTGTAATGGGGGGCTGCCCGATCCAATCATCCCCCCGGTCTCTCCGTCTAAGAACTCAACGGAGGCGAGAAACTGGCCGCCGTAGGTCTTCTCGGATTCCTCCTCAAGGTGACACGCAAATCGGCAGTGAGAGAGCATTATGGTAGCGTGGGTGCCAATGCAGACCGATTAGCTTGCCGCAGTCGAGCCTTTTCATCTCTTAGCGCACCTTCGAATGACCGGCCAATGAATTGGATGAGCCCGCAACCCATTTGTTCGGCGGCTTTCTTATCAATTCGGGCTTGTAACAGCCTAACGTTCCAGTTCCTCTGCTATGGCTGCGAAGCCCGGCTTGATTTTTCCGAAGATTAAGTCAATTCGATCATGGAATGGTAGAAAAGAGCTCTTCATCGCATTGGATGTGAGTCTTTCCAAATCGTAGAGGGAGAGGTCGAACACTTGAGTGACCAACGACAATTCTTTGGTCATGGTTGTGTCGCTCATCAGGCGGTCATCGGTATTGATCGTGACTCGAAAACCGGCGTCATAGAACAGTCTAAACGGATGTTCTTCGATGCTGGCGCAGGCGCCTGTATCGACATTACTCTTCGGGCACAATTCGAGCGGAATTCGTTTATCGAGAATGAATTGAGCCAAGTGCCCGAGCTTCACCACTTTGCCATCGACCACGGTCATATCGTCCAGAAGGCGCGTCGCATGACCGAGCCGGTGGGCACCGCAGAACTGCACGGCTTGCCAGATTGACTCGCAACCGAAGGCCTCACCAGCGTGGATGGTGATGCTGAAGTTCGCTCGTTGAATGGCTTCGAAAGCATCGAGGTGGTGCTTTGGCGGATAGCCACTTTCGTCTCCAGCGAGATCAAAACCAACGACGCCACGTCCTCGGAAGTTGATGGCTAATTCTGCTGCCTCCTCCGAGTCTGATCGATCACGCATCGCGCAGATGATCAGTCCCCAGCGAAGGCCATAGGTCTTCTCCCCTCGGCGCAGTCCGGCCAATACCGATTGAACAACCTGCTCCTGATTCAGTCCTTTAGCCGTGTGGAACACGGGAGCAAAACGAACTTCTGCGTAGACGACTCCATCTTCGTGCATGTCTTCGATGAACTCGAAAGCGACCCGTTCAAGTGCTTCTTGGGTCTGCATGACTCCGCAGGTGTGGGCGAATCCCTCAAGGTATTCCGGCAGGTTACCCTTTTGCGCGCCGCGATGAAACCAGTTGGCAAGTTCTTTCGCGTCGGTAGTCGGCAGTCCTTCGTAGCCGGTCTCTAGAGCCAGTTCAATGACCGTCGATGGACGTAGGCCACCATCTAAGTGTTCGTGAAGAAGCACCTTTGGAAGGCGCGTCATGTCGATCGTTTCGATCAGGATCTCGCCAAACGGTGCAGTTGGCATCTTGGGAAAGTACGGGCGAATCGGCATGCTCTTAGGATCGGTCGTGTAAGCAGTTTTGACAATGTCCTGATTAGGTATAACCGCAGATCGTTATGGCTGTCCTCTACCATCGTTGCGCGGAGTTGCGGGCACCTGTGCTAACTTGCTTTGTCTGAGACTTGTCAGACGCGGCGGAGAGGTTAAGCTGTCGTCATGGGACTATTTTCCAAACTGATGGACAAAGTTCTCGGCCCTGTTGGGGACGAGAAAAAGGATGACGCAGAGATTCAAGCTGAGCTGGATGCCAAGTTGGCCGAAGCTCGTGCAGAGAAAGAAGCTCGTGATGCGGCCGCAGCACTGGCGAAGCAGCAGGCGGCCGATGCCGTAGCAGAAAATGCTGTCGCCGCTCAAAAAGCTGCCGAAGAGGCTCAGGCCGCCGCTGTGGCCGCCATGGCAAAAGCCGAAGAAGCCGCCGCCCGCGCAGCCGCGCAGCAGGCAGGACAAATCGCGGAAGGCGTGCCGGTCTCAATTTCTACGCCGGTGACGAATTCAATCAATGTGACCGAGAGCCTTGACGCACAAGAGAAGGCGCATCCTGAAGATCTCGACTGGAAGCATTCGATCGTAGATTTGATGAAGCTTGTCGATATGGACAGTAGCTACGGCGCGCGCAAGGAACTGGCCGTCGAAATGGGCTATTCCCAGCAGGACATCGATGACAAGGGATCTGCTGAGATGAACATGTGGCTTCATAAGCAAGTTCTTCGCGAGATCGCCCAGAAGGGTGGCAACATCTCCGACGAGTTACTTGCCTAGATCAGATTTACCGAAATGAATTTGAGAGCCCACCATTGCGGTGGGCTCTTTTCGTTTCGCCGAAATACACTCTTCTCCAACGAAGAGTTGCTCGGAAAGTGCGGCACGCTGCCGCAGATCTTTTCCTGGGAAACTACCTTCCGAGAGGTTGGATGACCAGATCATCGACACTTCCCTCATCGAGGCCTGGCTTGCGTGTCGGAACTGGTGCCGGTGGATCAGGCACGGTTGGCGGCGTCGGTACGATCGATCGCGGCGCTGGTCGATCGACTTTCGGTGGATCGGGGAGTGCTCGAGGAGCGGGTTTCGAAGGTTCGGCGGAACGCTTAGGAGGATTCGGCTTCGATGAGGTCGGCTTGGAATCGCGCTTTTTCGTCGGAGTAATCTTGGTCGACTTCTTTGGCGTTTCCTTCTTCGCTCTCGTCTCTGGGGCTTCTTTCTTCTCCTTTTTCTCAGCTGATGGGCGTTCGGCTTTACTACCGAGAACAGTTACATCGACATAGCCGAGCGTGCCGTCAGCAAGCTCGACACGAGCTTCGCGATCGTTGAAGGCTCGGAGCACAAGCGGTTCGCGGAAGCTCAACTCTCGGTAGGGAATATCAAAGGCCGAGGAATTGGGCTGAAGATAGAAGGCCGCGAAGTCGCGGACTGGAAAGTAAGTTCCGCCACCGTTCAAGTCGTCGAGAGGAACCGTATTGGTGACTGTTGACGCACACGAGGAGAGAAGAAGCGTCAGCCCAGTTGAAATGAGGGCTCCTGCAGTACGAGGAGATGGAAAACGAAGGGAAGGAATCGTCATGCGACTCTCTTTTCGCAGTTTGGCGGAGTTTTGACAAGGCTGAAGCATCAAAGAGTCAGGAATGTTGTTCCGCCTAAAGGCGCGGTTCAGCGATTGAGGCGCTGCCATTCTGGCCAGCCGCCCTTGAGTACGAAAATGTCGTGCGGAAGGCCGATGTCGAAGGCTAAGTACTCCGCGATCTTCTTGCTCGATTCACAGGCCTGTGAGTTGCAATAGATCACGATCGGTCGGGTCTCCATTTGGATGGCATCCATGTGGGCAAAGAACAAGTTATCGGCGTCCTGGGGGTTGATCAGAATCGCGCCTGGAATATGACCGCGCTCAAAGTGTTCGGCCGTTCTCGCATCGACCCATAGGACGTCGCCGTCGAAGTCGGTTTGGATGGTTTCGAAAAGGATCTCTCCGTCGCCGAGAGGGGCCTGAACAACCGTCCACGCCGGAGCTTGCGGATGGATGGCTTTTGTCGCGAGTCCAAGTCCGAGCGCCGCGACAAGAACCGTTCCAATCTCGATAATCGTGCGCCTTACCATTGCTAAATCCGGAACGCGGAAGATATCGAGGCTGAGCTCAGCGCTCTATCTGGTTGGGGTTGCGATTGGCTTGGCAGCACCTGACTTCGCAGGATCAGTAGCGGTTGCCGGCCTGGGGCGAGACCGCGAAATCGAAAAGAATGCCATTTGGCTCTGATATTTTGGGATCGGGCTGTCGGTCTTAATTTTCAAAGCGCCCATAATCGCAGTCCCAGTGTTATTCGGTTTGATCCGAACGCGGTAGTGTCGACCAGGTTCAATGGTCTCTGGGTGGAACTCGACTTGATCTCGCGTCGACTGGACTAAGGTGACATTCATCGGCTTCTCGCCCGCCATCTTAATATCGACGACGCGCTCATCGGCTTCTCCTCCTAAGACCCATTTGGTAACTTTAGGAGTGATCGTGACGACTTCGGGCACTGTCAGAGTAATGGTTAGGCGGTGACGTTTTTCGTGTGGTTTTGCGGTGTCGACGTAGACGACTTTTTGATGGGTGCCAACAAGGCTGCCCAGAGTGAAGTGAGCTTCAAGTTCTCCATCGGCTCCCGGAGCGTAGACCGTGCGATCTGTCTCCGCTTTAATGCAACCACAAGTGCTGTCGAGTTTCGTTAGCCGCACTGGAGTATCCCCAATATTCTTAAACGGAAACTTGATCGTAACTTTCTCGGCTTCAGCACTGGCGCTCACATCTTTGTGTGTCGCTTCGAATTTGATCTGAGCACTCGCTGCTGAGGTAACAGCCAGAAACACGTGCAGAGCCAGATTTCTGATTGTGGAGCGCATGGGCTGAAACGGGAGCATTGATTAGTTTAACCGAATGGGGTCTGTGTTCAAACGGTTCAATGGTTAATCGCTCGACGCGGTGATTGAGTCTAAGAACGATGATATTCTCCCCGAATGTGAGGAGGATCTCCGGACACTTCCAAAATAATAACTGGCAAACTTCCCTGTTCGAAGGTTGCTTCAGCGCTTCGCCAAATCATCGAAACATGAAAAATCTGATCGTAGCTTTCCTTTTACTGTGCGCCTCAGCTTCGGCCAGTACGAAGACCAATATCATCTTTATTTTTGCTGATGATTGGGGTTGGGGGGATTTGAGTTGCCGTGATCATCCGTACATCAAAACCCCCAACATCGATCGCTTAGCGAAGGAAGGGACGGATTTTCGGAGATTTACGGTTGCAAGCGGGGTCTGCTCGCCGAGTCGGGCAGCGGTGATGACGGGGCATTTTCCATCCCGCCACAACATTGCGGGGCACTTTGCCACACCGAACAGCAATAAGAGTAGGGGAATGCCGGATTGGCTGAGTTTGGACGCTCCTTATCTCGCTAGAATGCTTCAGCAAGCTGGCTACCGCACGGCTCATTATGGCAAGTGGCATTTGTCGAACGAGATGATTCCTGATTCACCTTCACCCGGAGACTATGGCTATGACGACTCCGCTGCGTTCAATTGTTCTGGCGAGCAGATGCCTTGGTATGAGGACAGTCGTCACACGTCAAAGTTCATCGAGGAGAGTGCTGCTGAGGGGAAACCCTTCTTTGTTAATGTGTGGATGCACGAACCTCACACGCCCTTCCACACCATCCCAAAATACGAATGGCGTTTTCGTGACCTCGACCGACCTGATCAAATTTACGCATCGGTGCTGTCGCACGCGGATGATCGCGTAGGAGAGATTCTTGATACGTTGGATCGCCTCAAACTGACCGAAAACACGTTGGTGATTTTCAGCTCAGACAATGGACCGGCTGGAAGTGGAAGACCAGGAGGGGTGCCTAGTCTTAAATACGACCCTGCAACAGGAGCTGGCTGGGGACTAGAAGCCGGTATGGGGACTACTGGGGAACGCTCGGGCCGCAAGAAGAGCCTCCGGGAAGGTGGAATCGGCGTTCCGTTTCTCGCACGGTGGCCGCGGAAAATTGCTGCCGGTGCAGTTGACGATGAATCCCTGATTTCTGCCGTGGATTTGCTGCCGACATTTTGCGCAATCGCTCAAGCTCCTCTGCCTGAAGGCTACAAGCCCGACGGGCTTGATATCTCTGAGGTTCTTGCTGGCAAGACGATGCCGTCTAGAGAGAAACCGTTATTCTGGGAAGGAATCGGAAAAGGAAAAGGTACAGAACAGTGGGCAACAGTCCAAGGTCAATGGAAGCTGTTTGCGAGTATGGATATGACTAAGATCCAACTTTTCGATATCGCCAATGACTACAAAGAAGAGAACGATCTCGCGAAAGCCAAACCAGAGGTCGCGGCGGAACTTTTGCAAAGCCTCAAGGATTGGCAGGCGACTCTACCCGCTGAGCCAACTGGGAATGTATTCTCAGAGTTTCGGAGGTAATCACCGAATATTTACCGAAGGCGATTCAAAGCCCATCGGTCGCTAAATCCTTTGGAATATAAATACTTGCGGTAATTATAGAAATTATCTATAAGTGGTTCTGCCCATGTTCCCCGCAAAATCCGAGTTACTGACTCTCCGGGGCTTCGCCATCCTATTGGTGGTATCGCTCCACACCATGTACAATCCCGATGTTCACGTCGAAGACGGAACGATCTGGGCGTATTTGTGCTCGTCTTTAGCGTTCTTACGAATGCCGCTGTTCACGGTAATGAGCGGATTGCTTTACGGTGCCCGTCCTCTTCGTGAGGGACAAGCCGGCCCATTTTGGAAGGGGAAATGCCGACGGATTCTCCTGCCGTTTATGTGTGCAGCCATCCCCTTGTATATCTTGCTCAGTTTCACCGCGACTCAGGTGACTTATCCGCTTTCTGAGATCTGGACGGTGTTCGTTTTACCGTTCGACATCTATTGGTTCTTGCAGGCTTTAGTCGTGGTTCTGGCGATCGTAACGATCTTAGAAGTGACTGGTGTTATGCGTCGTGATTGGCCGCGACGGATTGCGCTGGTCATCGCCACCATCACCGCGATCTCGCTCGGGGACGTCTTCGAGACACAAAGCTGGTTGAAGTGGATGAATGTTGGTCGAGGGCTTTACCTTCTGCCGTTTTTTCTGTGGGGAATCGAACTGACCAAGCTCAAGGGCGACCGCTGGTTTGTCGGAATTGCGTCGGTTGTTTTGGTCGTTAGCGTTGCCATGCAGCAGCGGACTCTTCTCACTGGAGGCGAAATTGTCCGTACTGAGCCTCTCGCAATAGTGGGCGGCTTGGCTGTCACCGGGCTTTTGATTCGCTTTCCGTTCCGGCTCAAGCCGTTGGCGTATGTCGGAGCGTTCAGCTACACGGTTTACCTGTATCACTTTATCATCGTTCGCATCTTGTCGAAGATCTGGGATCCGGCTCAGTTAGCTAGCGATCGACTCGGCTGGTATTTCCTGACCATGACCGTTCTTAGCGTGGCAGGGTCAATTGTTATCCATTTGATTGTTTCACGAATTCCGGTGCTGTGCACTGCAATGCTCGGACTCAAGTCTCCGCGCTCAAAGACTCCGAAAGGTTCCCAGCCAACCCCATCGAGTGAGGCCAGTGGGCCGATGGTCGGTGCTGAGGGGCGGTAGGTAAGTTTAGGCGGGCATCCTTTGATCTGTTCTGTCCAAGGAGCGTGGACATTCCTGTCCGCAACGTCGCGCGACAGAGTGTGAAAATCGGTCGTAAACTTCCTCCTACATTTCGTGAGAACGGAGCCTGGGAAGTAGGAGGAAGTTTACGACCGATGAACCCGCGTGTCCATGGACTGGCTGACTGTTGGTTCGTAGGTTAAAGTTAGCGGGTGGTTAAGATACTTTTGTTCGTCGGGGTTCCGCTGATGGTGGGTCTGTTGATCACTTGGTTGGCGCGGTTCGTAACTGCTCGTTCTGCCGAAGCCAAGATTCGGCAGAATTTCAGCATCAAGGGCCAGAAGATTCACTTCCAGAAATGGCTACCTCTCGGGCCTTATCCCGAGCGCCGCCCTGTGTTTTTCGTTAACTACGAAACAGCTGATGGTAAACTCTTCCGAGCCCATTCCGATCGGCGTGCTAACACTTGGAATGACGAGGAAATCGAGAGCCGCCTCGTTGATGATCCATCCGAGTGGAGCTGCGAGAAGAGGGATCAGTGGTTTGTCGATCCGAACGAGATCTATCAACCAGACTGAGGTCGATAGAGCTAGGGCGAATCGACTTGCAGTCCGCCACTGCCTAAGGTTACTCGGTTTTTCCGAACGCGTAGAGGTGCGTCTGAGTGGCCACGAACATCGTGCCATTGGCAATCACCGGACTTGAGTAGATGGCACCGGGGAACTCGATCAAGCCGATCTCCTCACCACCATCTTTGCCACCCGAAAGGATGTAGAGTTCGCCTTCTTCGTTGGCGATCAGCACCTTGCCATCGACGGCGAGGGTTGATCCCCAGATATGACCTTTAGTGTCGAACTCCCAGTATTGCTCACCGGTCTTTGCGTCGACTGCGAATACACGTCCGGAGTAGTCGCTGAGGTAGCAGATTCCGTCAGCGATGGATGCAGTTGAGATCGAGCGCTCGAGGCCCTTGAATTCCCAAACCTGCTTCCCAGACAAGTCGCCGCGCCCATTCGGGTCGATCGCCACGAGGCGGCCGACTCCTTCTCCGTGCTCTGGGTCTTGACCGATGCAGGCGTAGACTAAGCCGTCGTGGAAGACGGGAGTTCCGATGCACTCAGAGGGACCTTCGTAGGTGGCATACTTGATCGGCTCACCGGTTTCTGGGTCGTTGCGATACTCGGGGGCATTGCAATCGAAGCGCCAAAGCTCGGGGAGAAGTTTGATCGCGAACTCGTCCTCTGGATCCTCACCCTCAGCGAGTTTCGCCTCGGTGCCGAGCCCGTAGACCCAGCCATCACCAGCAGCGAACAGAACTTGTCCGCCGTCGGGCAGAGCCGCGTAGCCAGGAGACGACCATGAGCAGTGGAGGCAGCGCTCAGATGGACTTGAGTCTTGCTCGCCAAGATAGGTGCCAGTCTTGGCGTCGAGGGCGATGAGGCTAGGAGCCGCTGGTGCGGGGATGTTGAGGTGAGACCAGTCGACGCCGTTTGACGTGACGCAGAATACTTTTCCATCGACGACAAGTGGATAGGAACTGGCGATGTTGTGAGGGAAGACGCCGAGCTCTTTGCGCATGTCGTAGACCCAAAGAATATCCGCGTCGTGCGGCTGCACGTCGAGGGAACCGGAGCCACCGGTTTTGTATCCAGCTTCATCGGTCATGCCCTGATTGCCATCGGCCATGCCTTTGACGTCGAAACAAACGACTTCGCATCGGTTGGTGATCACATAGCCGCGGTCACCTTCGATCGTCGGGCATGAGCACATGCCGAGAAACTCCCAGTCAGAGACTTTACCTGCGCCGAGTTTGGCCGAAGCGAGTTGCCAGAGAAACTCACCGGTCTTTTCGTCGAAGCAGTAGATCACACCGCGGTCGCCGATATTGGCTTCGTCGCGAGGCGATTCGTTGTTCGTGCCGACGTAAATGCGGCCGTTGGCGATGGTTGGTGTGCCGTAAGATTGTGACCCGAGCTTCGTAGCCCACTTCAATCCTTTCGCTGTGGATAAGTCGACTTCCTCAGTGCCTGGGACTTTTTTCCCCGGTTCGACATCGAAATCCATTCCGGTCGCAGGAGATGCCATGTTTTTATCGAGAGTTCCCCCCCACATCGGCCAGTCCTGAGCGGAGGCGATAGCAGGTGAGAATGCGAGAGATAAAAGGACGGAGGCGGTTGCGCGGGAACAATGCATGGTCAGTCGTCGGTGGTGAGCGAACTCTAGAACACCCGCTACATCGGGCGGAATCGGGCGTTGCTCAAGAAGAAGAACGCTTCTCGGTGCTCGTTTGTTTCTGGTTTGTGTTTTTAAAGGGTTCTATTTTCGAGAATAATATTGAGCAGAAGATCAGCGAATATCGGTTTCACCACCTCCAGCTTCGCTTATCTTGAGGTAAGACCATGAGCGACGAACCGAAGACGCAGACTCCAGATTGCCCGTTCTCACCGATCGAGGAGATCATTTCCGAGATCCGCGCAGGGAGAATGGTCATCATCACTGATGATGCCGATCGCGAAAACGAGGGCGATTTGGTTGCCGCGGCCGATGGGGTTTCGGCAGAAACCGTTAACTTCATGGCGAGGTTCGGGCGAGGACTGATTTGCGCTCCGGTGGATCACGCTGTCGCCGAGCGCCTTGGTCTCGATAAAATGGTCGAGGAGAACAGCGAGGCACACGGAACCAATTTTACCGTCGCGGTCGATGCGGCTGAAAACATCACCACCGGGATCAGCGCAGCAGACCGCGCCCGGACGCTACAGATTCTCGGCAGCGGAATGTCCGAGCGAGGAGATCTAGTCCGACCAGGGCACATCTTCCCACTCATCGCACGAAGCGGGGGAGTGTTAAGGCGCGCTGGTCACACCGAAGCGGCTGTCGATTTAGCGCGTTTGGCGGGTAAAGAACCGGCTGGCGTGATCTGCGAAATTTTAAAGGAAGACGGAGACTTGGCTCGGTTACCCGATCTCGCTGAATTTGCCAAAGAGCACGGTCTGAAAATGGGATCGATCGAGCAATTGATCGAATTCCGTCGCGACCGGGAAAAGCTTGTTGAGCATATCGAAACCGTCGAAATGCCGACGGACTACGGAGACTTCCAGCTCCATCTCTATCGCAGCACACTCGATGGCGAAGAGCACGTCGCGTTGGTCAAGGGCGACCCGACTCTGGTTGAACCGATTCTTGTGCGAGTCCATAGCGAATGTCTGACCGGCGACGTTTTCGGGTCCCGCCGCTGCGACTGCGGGGGGCAGCTTCAGAACGCCATGGCACGCATCGAAAAAGAAGGTCGCGGCGTCATTCTCTACATGCGCCAAGAGGGGAGGGGAATCGGTCTAGCCAACAAGATGCACGCCTACAAGCTGCAACAACAGGGTTATGACACTGTCGAGGCGAATGAGAAGCTCGGTTTTGCCGGCGACCTACGAGATTACGGCATCGGTGCACAGATTCTCTATGACATTGGCGTCCGAAAGATTCGACTTCTGACCAACAATCCAAAGAAGGTCATCGGGCTCGACGCCTACCGCTTGGAGATTGTCGAGCAAGTCCCGATCAAACTCCCGTCGAACCCACACAACGAGGCTTACCTAGAGACCAAGAAGTCGAAGCTCGGTCATCTCTTGTAGGGGGAACCTCCCATTGCGAGAGGCCTTTTCTCTGAGGCGAGAGATGCTGCTCACCGACGAGGATGACGTTTTCGAGGCTCGGCCGCTAGGTTCTCTGCAATTGCCTGCAACTCCGGATGTTGTTCGATCGATGAATCCACACCAAATAGCGAAGCGCCCAAAAAAAGCCAGTCCCATGTTCTTCATTGGGAGGCTACACGCATGCCCAACTCCCAATCCAGGCATAAGCACAATGCGGTAGTTCCGTGACAATGCAGTCCGATAGAATAGGTTCGCCTGAGAAAAACCAGCTTCGCGTTCACCCACAGTGACTAGCCAGAATATTTCTGCTCCGTCAGGGGTTGGCAGATCGTAGCTACTGCAAGCTGTGATATGGACTGCCCCAAAAAATTTTGGCTGTCGAAGTGCTAGACGATGTGCATATTGCGCCCCTCCTGACAATCCCCACAAAAGCAGTCCATCGGTGGCGAGTCGATTCTCGCGCGCGAATTTCGTGTATGCCTTGGCCCAAGCTGCGGAGACCTTGTCAAAATCCTTATCGCCAGAATTTCTGCGGTTAGCCTGATCGAACATCCTGTCGATGTCCTTAAAACTCTGGCGTTTTCCCCCGTTATTCCATGCGACGACGGAATATCCATTGGTCTCCGCCCATTTTAGGAGAAAGGGGTAGGTTTTAACCACTTGCTTCCACAGCTCTTTAGGATCCTCCGTACGCTGATATGGACAAATCGCAACAACCTTAGATAGGCCAATGGGAGCCCCTTCACCTCGTATGCCTGCAAAGGCTATCTTCGGCTGGGAGCTTTCATTCTCGTAAGTGCCTACAAAGTCTTGCCCCATGGCAATTGAACAACTGAATATCGCCAAAACGACAATGCATTCAGAAAAATTCTGTAATTTCATGGTTTGTCGCTTCGCTGCTTCGTTGAGATTCGCTTAATCTCGGCCTCCAACCGCTCAATTTCCTCGTCGACCTTAGCCTCAAGATCTTTCTCAGCCTGAGTGCTTGGATCAAGGCTACCTGTAGTTGCCTTCCTAGCCGATTCGCGTTGAGCTCGGTCTCCCTCCAGTGTCAGGATTTTGACTGCCAGATGGGAGGCTGCTTTTTCCCCTTCGGAACTCAGTCGAAGAGAGGGTTTGCCTAATGTAGCCTCCCCTTCCAAAGGCCACCTTGCGACACCCTCCGGTGCCTCTTTAAGTAGTCTCTCAATCGTCATCCCCGGCGGTGCGCCAATCAGCCTACTTGAGGCGAACTTTCGCATCCGATTTTGGAGATCTTTGATTTCATCTTTTCTTGAAGCGCCATCTTTAAGTTCAGAGGGCGGTAGAAGACTAAAGAGATCACCATCTATGGACTGCCAGACCCCACCCTCGTCAACCACCAAATGGTCGACTAAACAACGGTTCACTAGACCATCAGTCGTGACAATCCAAGACGCGACACATACTAAATCTCTACCTTTACTTCGATACTCAACTACTCCGAGCAGCTTTGATTTCGACAGATCAATCCGCTTGCGCCCCACACGAAGGGTTTCCTTTTTCGCATCGCTTAGGAACACTTGATCCCTCGAACTCGGCAGATAGAGCCCAATAACATCTTCTCTAGACTTTGCAGTCCACCATGCAGAAACGGCTTCGACGTATCTTCGCTCAACTCCAGCCTTCAATTGATCGAATTCTATCGGGGTATCGAAATACTCGCGGAGAACAAAAGTGGGCGGGCTGGCATAACTGATCCCCGATGGGAACAGTATTACTCCTAACAATGCGGTCAGCACATAGAACATTCTTGGTCTATTCATTGCAGCATCTTACCTTTAAAAGGTCGGTTACAGGATAATTTTCGGCAAAGCCCGTGCCACTCTCGGCTATCCCTAATGTTTGAACAGTGATATTCCAATCAACCGTTCTTACAATTGGTTTCTCCTGATCCTCATGAACTAGGGTGATCTTCCCTAGAGGGGTGATCCCTCCACCGAAAGTATTTCTGAACGAATCCAAGGGTTCAAATTCGAACTTACCAAAAATGTTCGCGTCCACGTTAATCTCTACATTAGTTAATTCCCACTCAGGCCAACCCAGTTTCACTATCCAAGGTACATTAACGCCAAGACGGATCGGATAGTCTTTGAAAAGTTTCTCTGAATCGATCGCCGCAGTAACGAAGGGCTCTAAATTCATGACGGTTTTTCCTGAATATCGATCATCTGCCTCCTTACAGGGATCGCCCTTCCAGTGGGTGATCGACAGGTTTCCTCTAATTCCGGCAGTAAGCTCGTCATCGAAATAGTCTTCTATGTTGATCTCAAAATTATTGTCAGGGGAAAAGACATCAAAAAGCCTGTTGATAGCGTCACTCACTTTATCAAGATGAGCCCCCGGCCCCAATACCACCCCAAGATCATCCAAGTGAATTCCATGTTCAAACTCCCATATTCCAGTTGACGTCAGATTCATTCCTAAGGTCGAATGTCCATTTTTCTCGGCCAGATAGGCAAATTGGGAGCCCTCCCCTTCCCAAAGTGTTCCCACCCTAACTCCCCTAAAAATCTCTTCAAAATCAATTGCGTGGTCTTCCGCCCCAAAACCTGTGGCGAACCATTCAAGAATGTCTGCATCGAGATCATCAAATACATGTTCGAGTGGGCGAATTGGGCATGGAGGAAGAAGATCATCTTCCACAGCGACTACCTCTCCATTGAAAGCACAACCTGGTGCAACTACAGCGGCGACAAAAACCACCCCACTGGTCGAGGTGGTGACGGTGATCGAAGTCACTCCTTCCTCCCTTACAATCTCGCCGCCATCCTCCAAAATAATCCATCGCGGATAATGCTCTGGGTAGTCGCTCTCTGGTATAGAAAACACTACCTCTCTCGGGTTGTTATATGGAGCCCTCGTTGATGACACCAAGACTGATATTTTGCCGTTCCCATTTGTGCGACGAATTCCACAATTTTGAGCCTGAACCCCCGACAGCCCCACATGTTCGTTATTTCCAACGACAATGAGTTTGATGGTGTCCTGACACCCACCCTCGCCGCTAGTACCGCTGCTCGCTGTAACGGTAAACCTTCCAACTTTGGTACCAAGAGTGACGATTCCAGCACCACTGATGGTGTGATCTGGAAGTGTCCCCTGAGTCGTTGAAATAGGTTGGTGGTTGGCCGGGGCCACGCGTTAGCGTGGCGTTGAAAAAGACA
>ENA-ORXR01001049-ORXR01001049.1-marine-metagenome-genome-assembly--contig:-NODE-1049-length-31401-cov-5.521198_pt1 | contig 31401 bp, 31 predicted proteins | sample MGYA00237866_ERZ511479 | MGnify/ENA metagenome assembly ERZ511479
GAAAACATCTCTTCCATCAATTGATGTGCGTGTACCGGGTTGGGATCGGGATGGCCACCGCCAAAATCCGCTAAGGGTTCGCCATTGAAAACAGTACCCGCAGCCGCACCGAGTTCATCCTCCAGTATGGCTTTTGCATAGGGACCAGTAACGGCATGCATTGCGTCGAATCGCATACGGAACCCGTCAGCAAACAGAGCCTTTATAGCATCGTAGTCAAACAAGGTTCTCATCAACTGTGCGTAGTTTTCTACAGGGTCAATCACCTCGATTATTGTCTGCCCCATGGAATACTCACCATTCCTTGAGATGTCCACATCGTCGGCCTCCACTGTCTGGTAAGAGACAATGTTGGTCGTGAAATTGTAAATAGCATCCGTTACGGATTCTGGTGCAGGGCCACCATTCGCTATATTGAACTTCACACCGAAATCACCATTTTCACCACCCGGATTATGACTTGCGGACAGAATGATCCCGGCATCGCAGCTGCGCGAACGAATAACACCAGAGGCTGCCGGTGTAGAAAGAATGCCGTTGCGACCAACGATGACACGTGCGGCACCATTGCCAGCGGCCATTTTCATGATTATCTGAATAGCATGATCATTATAGAACCGCCCATCCCCACCCAGTGCCAATGTTTTTCCGGCCACACCGTCAAGCGCATTAAAGCCTGCCTGAATAAAATTCTCCAGATAAGCGGCTTGCATAAATGTCCGGGTTTTCGCACGTAACCCTGAAGTGCCCGGGCGTTGCCCATCAATAGGCTGTGTTTCTATTGTCTTTGTCATTGCCGACGGTGACCTGATTTCATTGAGTTGATAAGCTTGAGCAAACGCAAATCATACAGACCTTTTGCAAGGTACGCTAAGGCCAAGTCTACCCTAGACAATCTAACCCACCAAACTCTTCAGCCTGAATTTAGTCTAAGGACACTTTAGGCGAACGGCGTTCTACACATTATATTCGCTGCGTCAAATAGCCTTCAGGTAGGAATAGGCCATCGGGCCTTGCATCGCCTCAGCCCACCAGCGTTTAACCTCCTCGGCACTGGCACGCGACAAATCAATCGTGTCCCATAAAAAAGCTTGCTCCATGGCATAGCCGGTCGCACGCAGGCCCTCCTCCATGCGGGTCTGATCTTCTGACCAGGCAGTCAGAGCCCTTTCAAGATCATCGGGTGATGCCAATGCCTTGACAAGCGTTCGAGCGTTCTCAAAAGCTTTAAAGGCACCCGAACCTGTCAATGGCTCGATAGCCACTGCTGCATCACCCACCAGGCACATTCGCTGTTTATAGTGCGATGGCGAAAATGCGGTTTTTAGCGGTTGATATTGCGTATCGATTGACGCCTCTATGATGTCAGCATATAAAGAAGGCAGTTGCTCACGCATCAGTGTTTTAAGCTCGTTTTCCCGTTGCAGCGGAAAATAGCCTGCCGGCACAGTTCCCTCGCGCTGCGTGCCGTGGCAATCGACCATTATTGCCGGTAGGTCCGATTCTGCAACAGGCAGATACGCAGCCCAGTTGATGACCCGTTCACCGGGTGCAACAGAGCCACTCATGCTCGGCATGAAATAGGTAATAAAGCTACCCGGCATGCTCTTGAATGACAATCGCGGATGCTCTTCCAGTGCATCACCCACAGCATACACCTGCTCATCGAGTACACCTCGCCAGATCACCATACCCCGATAATCAAGTTCAACTTCAGGATATAGAAGGCGCCTGCCCAGTGATCGAAAACCGTCGGTAAATACAAGCAACTCTGCAGTTTCGCTCGTACCGTCAGCAAAATGCAATACCGGCTCGTACCCGTCGCGCTCAACGCTTATCAATTCCTTGCCAAGCAGATAACACGCATTCCCCAGATTTTTTTTCAGTTCACCAAACAGGCCACTCCAGTGTACGCATTCCATCTGCAACTCAGGACCCCAGGGGCAACGCCCTAACACGGGCTCCGCATCAGTCTTGACACCCAGCTTCAACCACTGATGCAGCACCGTGGGGAAGTCGGCGCTGACCAGGCCCGTAGCCTTCAAACTGTTTATAACCGGAGTTGATGTTGCGATGCCACCGCCACGGCCCACCAGATCGCTGCGTGAGCGTTCGTATACCGAGACTGAATGGCCTGCCTTATCCAGCATGGCAGCCACCATGCATCCGGAAATTGATCCACCGACCACAGCTATCTGCATTACCCTTTCACCGCGCCTGCCGTCATTCCGGAAATAATCTGTCGTGCTGCAAAAAAGGTGAACAACAAGGGCGGTATGACAATCAGCGTGCCCATTGCCATGATGCGACCCCATTCAACGCCTGTGTCTGTCAGAAAGCCAGAGGCTGCAACCGGTAAGGTCCGGGAATTTCTACCGGTTAACAAGAGCGCCAGGATGAATTCATTCCAGGCAATTCGAAAAGTGAAAATGCCGGCTACCGCGTAACCTGATTTCATCAGAGGCAGCAGCACCCTGAAAAACACCTGCAAGGCTGAGGCGTCATCAACAATCGCCGCCTCTTCAAGTTCAACCGGTATCTGTTTATAAAAACCGAATAGCAACCAGATAGCGAATGGAAGATTAAGCGCCGTGTAGAAAAAAATCAGTACCATCAAATCGTTACTGATATTGAAGAAAATAACCATCGCAAACGCAGGAACTGCCAGAACAGCAGGCGGCACCATACGAATCAACAGTGTTGCGTTAGCGACGAACCGTCGTCCTCTGAATTCTGCACGTGCCAGAGCATAGGCACACAAGCCTCCGAGGAAGAGCGTCAGAAACGTCGATACCGAAGCCACGATAACGGAATTGGTCAAGTAGCGATCAAACTTGCCTCGCCCCATGATGTAGGAATAGTTATCCAGAGTAGGCGCAAACATTAACCAGATGGGCTTGCCGTCGAAGATCGTTATCTCATCCTTGAATGAGGTGGTGATCATCACCCAGATAGGCAAGAGGCAAAGCGTTGCCAGCACCAACAAACACAGGTAGTGCCCCATTATGCGCCACGGGCTTTGCAGTCCATCAGACATCGGCTTTATCCTTCATGGGATTTCCAATCATGAGAATGGCAGACGATAAAATAAACACCAGAGCAATCAGCAGCACAGCAATGGCCGAGGCATAACCAAGCAACTGCGCATCAAATGCACGGTTATAGATATGCAGTGAGATCAGTTCGGTTGCTCTGCCAGGCCCACCTCCGGTCATGATGTACATCACCTCCAATGCCCTGAAAACATCTATCAGGCGCATCAGCAAGGCAATGACCAGTATCGAGCTGATCATCGGCAGTTTGACGAAGAACACCTGCTGCCACCAGTTTGCCCCGTCAATGGTAGAGGCTTCGAGTACCTCACTGGGCAATGCCTGCAAACCAGCAATCACGATGATGAATATGAACGGCGTCCATTGCCAGATATCGGTAAGTACGATGGCAAAAAATGCCAGCTCTGCATCGCCCAACCATACCTGGGGGCCGATACCGAACCAGGCATCCAGATAAAAATTTATCCAACCCACACGAGCATCAAACAGGTAGCGCCAGATTAAGCCGACAACCACAGGCGATACCATCAGGGGCAGGATAGAAATGGTTCTGAAAATGCTCGCACCGCGGATGGGTTTTTCCAGTAATAGCGCCAGACTGATACCCAGCACCATCTCAATCGAGATGGTCCAGAAACCAAAACGCACGGTGACCCACAACGACTCCCAGACATCAGGATCGCTAAACAGACGAGCATAGTTTGCCCAGCCGACACTCTCTGCCGTATCCAGTGGCGTACCAATCTTCCAGTCATAGAAGCTCAGATACATCGACTGTACAACCGGGTAAGCCAAACCCGCTACCATGACAAAGATAGCGGGTGCTATGAACAGATACGGGGTAACCTTTCGATAATCTCGACCGGTATATTCCTCGTCTGCGATATCCGTACCGGTTGAATTCATGAGCGGCTAATGGTGTGTCCGACAGATTTTTTTACTGGCAATTTTTACTGACCATATTTACTGACCATACTTACTGACCATACTTACTGAAAATACTCAGCCCATTTGTAATAACCCTCTCGCTCCATGATGGCTCTGGCCTTCTCGGCAGCAGCATCCATGATGGGCTGGATGGGCTCATCCGTTGTAATAACTTGAGTGAGCGCTTGACCCAGTACATCGATGTTTAACTCGTTCCATTCCGGGATCAGCGGACGCCAGTCAGGATCGGCGCATGGTAACTGCTCCAGAATGACGGGGTACTCGTCATACTGATCCTGATAATGCTCGTAAGTTGATAGACGTATGGGATCACCGCCCAGTTCCACCATGCGCTTGTCCCCCGCTTTGGACGTGATGTAATGGATGAACAGAAAGGCTGCTTCCTGGTTTTTCGAATTAGCAGGTATACCCACAGCAAATCCACCGGTTTCTGATCCGCAGCGGCTACCTTCCGGATGCAATGCGTAGCCGACCTTGCCATCGACTTTCGATAGTTTGGGATCACGCGCCATAGCGGCGATCTTTAAAGTATCCAGATACATCGCAGAATCGCCACCCAGGAAGGCCGCTGCAGCTTCACCAAAACCGAATGAGGCAATGTGCCCTTAGGCCCTGTTTGAGTAATTTCCCTCATGACCTGAGCCGCTTCAACGCCTGCCTCATTATTGAATACCGGGTTCCAGTTATCATCAAATATCTTGCCGCCTAGCGGTGCCAGATGCAGCAACCATCCAGCCGTCACTTGATGACCGGTTTTACCACGCGAGGTCATGGCTGGAATGCCAGCCTCAGATAGCTTTGCCATCGCGGCACGCATGTCGGCATAGGTGGCAGGCGGTTCAATGCCCTGCTCTTCGAATATATCTTTGCGATAGGCCAGGATGGATGTTTCTGCACCAAACGGTAATCCGTACAGGGCTCCTGATTTACCCGGCATATAGCCTTTCTTGCCACCGACAACGCCACCATTCTGCACGTAGGCATCGGCAATATCATCGACGTCGTATTGTGGGTCGACCAGCGAGCCACTGGTAAAAAACTGCGATAACGGCGTCAGCAGGCCTTTTGAAACATACTCCCCCTTCCACATGACAACCCAGGACACTACATCGTAGTCACCTTCCGGTTTAGCCATTTCCAGTATCTGCCGATCACGCAATTTCAAGTATTGAAGTGCATCGATTTCAACGTCGATACCGGTCTCTTCGGTAAATTCGTCAACCAGTTCTTCAGCATTCTGAAAGTGACTCAAGGCCGGCCAACTGACGACAATTGTCGTACCCTCATACTTCTCATAGGGGTTGGACCAGACCGATGTGGCGCACAGCATCGACGCTGTTGCCACTCCCAGTAGTGTTTTCCATCGAATAGTTACAGTGTATTTCCTCCAGATTGATGAATTGCTTTAGTAGTACTGAATGTTAGTGATACTGACGTTGGTAAGAGCTCTTTCCTTTAGTGGATAAAAAATAGTGGATAAAAAGCGATTAGTACACACATTGCATTGCTGTCAGATAGTAAAATCCCATAAAAAATCAAATAGCAAGACCAGTTTGTCGATCAAATAAATACAATCTATTGGCGTCGAAGTAGTACGTTCCTGATGTCATGGGCTGTGCATCGGGTCCGACATCGACGGTGGCAGTAATCTTTTTCTGACCCAGGGTGGCTGCCAGAAACTGACTGGAGCCTATATATTCGGCAACATCAACATTGAGCGCAACGGGTGCGTAGTCACCGTCGCCTGTTCCGCTTGCTGAAAAATGTTCTGGCCTTAGCCCGACGATAAGATGTTGCTTGTTTGATTGGTGTGCCCTGTCTATCAATCTATTGGGAACAGGCAAATCAAAACCATCACGCGTACGTGTAACTTGCCCGCCTCATCCACCAGATCGGCATCGAGAAAATTCATTGATGGCGAGCCCATGAATCCTGCAACAAACAGATTGCATGGCGAGGTATAAACCTCCCTGGGCGCACCTACCTGTTGCACGATGCCGCTTTCCATGATCACTATCCGATCTGCCATGGTCATTGCTTCAATCTGGTCATGAGTCACGTAGATCATGGTTCTATCCAGCTGCTTGTGCAACAACGCCAATTCAGTGCGCATGCTGGAGCGCAGCTCGGCATCCAGATTGGACAAGGGCTCATCAAATAGAAAACAGTAGGCATCACGAACAATGGATCTGCCCATCGCTACCCGCTGACGCTGACCACCAGAGAGATCCTTGGGTTTGCGATCAAGGTAGTCTGTAAGCTCCAGCATGCTGGCGGCATGCTGCACACGTCGATGAATTTCAGATTTGGGCGTACCTGCAAGACGTAGCGCAAAAGACATATTGCCTGCAACATTCATATGCGGATAAAGCGCATAAGATTGAAAGACCATGGCGATGTCCCGCTCCTTCGGTGGAGCCCGGGTGACGTTTCGGTCTCTTATGCGGATGCTGCCCTTCGTCACCGACTCAAGACCTGCAATCATGCGCAAGGTCGTTGATTTGCCACAACCCGAAGGCCCCACGATCACAGCAAATTCGCCCTCTTCGATGCTGAGGTTCAGCTCGGGAATGACCGTAACTTTTCCGTACGACTTCTCGACGTTGACCAGTTCAACACCTGCCATGCTGCTCCACTCGGATTTCAAGGACCTTGCCCGGCAAACCTCAGCATAAGAGCTGCGAACCAGATTGTCTACCGCTAACATGAGGTCTGATATAGTAAGTTTCCCCACTGCGAAGAGCTATAGGTGAACCGAAGAGCAGACGCCAGGAAGTCTAATACCATCGATGCAGTGGCGGCTGCCGCCGGAGTCAGCACCATGACGGTATCGCGGGTCTTGCGTGGTACGGATAATGTCTCAGCCACCACTCAAGCCAAGGTCAGAGCTGCGATCAGCCAGTTGGGATACGTGCATAACCGACTTGCCGGTGCATTGGCATCATCACGTTCACCGCATATCGCCGTCATCATTTCATCGGTTGAGAACATTGTGTTCAGCGAAGTACTCGCCGGCATTACCAACGCATTGGAAGATTCCGGCTTTCAACCCGTGATTGGCATTTCGGATTACGACCTTGCACGCGAACTGGATTTGGTTCGTTCCATGCTTGAGTGGCGTCCGGCAGGTTTTGCTCTGGCGCATGCGCGGCACAATGCAGAGACTGTCAAACTGCTACACCAGGCGGCCCTACCTGTTGTTGAAATGATGGAGCTGACCAGCAACCCGGTTGATATGTGCATTGGTATTGATCACAAGGCGGCTGGCAAAGTCATGGCAGAGCACGTAATCAGCAAAGGTTATAAACGCTTCGGCTACCTTGGCTCTGATCACGCTGTTGACATAACCGCCGGGATTCGTTTCAACAGCTTCAAGCAAACCGTCGAACAGCATGGCGGTCTTATGATTAAAGCTGCTATGCCAGAGCGCAACTCCGGGATCAGTCTGGGACGTAAACACATGCATTTACTGATGGAACAAGGCCTGGACATTGAATTGGTGTATTTTTCCAATGACGCGGTCGCCGCTGGCGCCATGCTCTATTGTCTGGCTGAAGGAATTCGGATACCAGATCAAATGGCACTGGCAAGCTTCAGTGGGCTTGAAATAGCCAGCTCCATGCCCGTGGCCATTACAACCATTGGCTCACCACGATTCGACATGGGACGTATTGCGGCAAAACAGTTACTGCGACGAATCAATGGTGAGAGCTTCGAGTTTGTACGGGATGCCGGTTTTACCTTGATTGAGGGTGGTAGTTGTTGAATGTGTTTGTGAGGTGCAAACGAATGGCTCTGGAGCGCCCAGTCCAGTTGTTGGAATGAGTAGATTGACAGAGCTATCGTTATTGCAGCGGATCCGACAGGGCGAAGCTGATTAACAATTATTAATCTGTGAGGAAAACATACTTTTTCTGTCTCTTTTATCAAGCTGATACAGGAAAAACCGATAACTATGTGATTCACAAAATATTGGCAGATTCTTGCCCACGCGACTGAAAACAACCGCAATGACCTTTAGTAGACAGCTGTCACGCAGGCTTGCAATGTCGTTACTCTTTTTTTTCCACATTCAATTTGTGTTTGCACAAGACGCGGCCACCGTCGACTTCTCCGACGCTTATGATCGCATTTACCAGATTCGGGTAGTCTCTCAGGACGCGGGAGGGAAATCTGCAATCGGGTCGGGGTTTCAAGTTACCGTAGACGGATTGATAGTTACCAATTACCACGTCGTGTCCGATTTTGTCACCTCGCCAGAGCAGTACAAGATCGAATACGTGAGTGTGCACGGCGACACTGGTCACCTGGAACTTCTCGACTTTGACATCATCAACGATCTGGCTGTATTACAGCATCCTGAGCCAACTAGCGATCATTTCCCACTGGCTGGGCAGACGTTAGACAGAGGCCAGGTGGCCTATGCACTGGGCAACCCTGGGGACTGGGGCATTGTGCTCGTCTCAGGACCGACCAACGGTCTAGTCGAACACAGATACGATGATCGTGTGCTGTTCTCCGGGAGCCTTAACTCAGGCATGAGCGGAGGCCCATCGTTGAATAGCAATGGAGAGATCATCGGTGTCAACGTAGCCACGGCAGGTAGCCAACTGAGCTTTCTTGTGCCCGTAGGGAAAGTCAAGAATTTGTTATCACGACAGCGTAAGGTCTCGTCCGAAACTTTTGAAGCGGAGATCACTAAGCAGGTCGTCGCATGGCAACAGCCTCGCATTCAGGAACTCCTCGATGCAGACTGGAAAAGTGAACAGTTTCTGGGCCGGAAGCTGTTCGGCGAAATTAGAAAAGACTTCCAGTGTTGGGGGGATACCAATGAAGAAAATCAAGAGCGCACTACCGAAGTGGTTAGAAAGTCGTGCAGAACAGGAGACGAAATCTACATAGGTTCGGATATAAATGCCGGTCAGATACGTTTTTCATTCTCAAGCTCAAAGCCTGTAAAACTGAACGATATGCAGTTCTCGAGAGGGCAAAGCTTGTACATGGGTGCAGACAATCGATCCAACTACGAGCATTCGACCAATTACGTCTGCGAGACAGACTTTATAGATATGCAGAACGACGCAATAAGCTACCATCGTGTTGTCACATGTATTCGTGCATACAAAAAAATGGGTGGGCTTTACGACTCTTTGCTAATGAGCATGCGTAACACTGGCAAAGAAGTATTTAAGGCACATCTGTCGCTATCCGCTCTCAAAAAAGATCAAATTCAGGAGATGAACGAGCGCTTCCTGGAGAAATCGCTGTGAGTTTCATAGTGGTGATAGAAAAAAACGGCCAACAACAGCTCCACAATGTATCGTTGAGTCCATCGAAATCGTTGCTGATCGGCAGAGCTTGGCACAACGATGTTATCCTCAACGACGAGTACATCGACGCCAGCCATCTTCAACTGTCAATGAACGAAGACGGATCAATCATGGTATCCGACATGGGCTCATTAAATGGTTCAAGATTAGTCAAGCGAACCTTTGTTGGAGAGTCCCCCTACACACCTGGTTTGCCGATAATGATCGGCGATTCACTTGTTACGCTGTATGACACCAATGACGCCGTGTCGCCAACTAAAAAGCTCGACTCGGTGCACATCGCCTCTCGAATCTTTGGCTCGTTTTCATGGGTACTAGCCGCAACCCTTGCTGCTGCAGCGGGACTGATCATTTCTGTTTACTATGCGAGCTCCGTTGAAGCTACCAGTGAAGTTCTTACTGATCAATTCCTGGGGCTCTCAATAATGGCGACTGTATGGTGTCTGCTGGCGAGTTTCGTTGGCAAGCTGTTTCGGCACAAAACTCACTTGAAACTCCACTGGGTGTTGGTTTGTTTTGCTACTTTCTTATTTGCAGTGGGCGGACAGCTAGTTGACGTTCTGCGCTTCAATCTCGACTCGGATGTTTCAGAAGCAGTACTAGTCAACGGCTTCTACGCTGCAGCGATTCTACTGTTTGCCTATGCAACCTTTTCGTTAAGTACTCAGCTTGGCGTTGCGAAAAAGCTCATTGGCGCATCTGTGTTCGCGGTAATGCCCGTTGTATTCAATCTAGTCACCCCATTGCTGGTTGAAGAACACGTCCGCTGGACGCGCGCAGCTACCGTAGAGCGCTTGAATCTGCCGCCTTCTCTGTTCGTCGGCACAACTATTACGTTGCAAGGGCATATCCAGAATTCCGAGAGCTTGTTCGCCGAACTCAATGAGATGGTAGAAGCCGAGAAACTGGATTCCGGCAGTCTTGAGAATTTGAACGATGACATTGACAGTGATGTGCAGATCTCAGGGATGGATTAGGGCAGAACACTTCCCAGGTCTGGTCCAAGGCAGTTTGCCAGAGGCTGCAATAGATCGAAAAAGGTATCGAGAGGCAAAGACTGAAAAAACTCTCATGCAAATAAGGTCAATTCACGGGGCTAGCATAACCGCCCAATCGGGAAGTTTTCAAGCCAAGACGTGCCATCGATTCACACAGACTTAGCGCACAGACAACACCATCCAGTACCGGTAGGCCATAGGTTTCCTGGAACTCGGCAGCAAGGTTTGTCATGCCTGCACAACCGAGCACAATAGCTTCAGCCTTATCTTCCTTAATCGCTTTTTCTATCTCGCTACTGATGCGCTGACGTGCATCACCGTGTTTGTTTTCCAGCTCCAGCACGGGCACATCGGAGGCCCGTACAGAGGCACACCGTGCAGACAGGCCATAGCGCTGCAGGTTGTGTTGCAGAGCAGGCACCGAGCGAGACAAGGTTGTCACCACTGAGAATTGATTCGAAATCATGGATGCCATATGGTATGCAGCTTCTCCAATACCGACCACCGGACACGTTGCAATGCAGCGCGTGGCATCAAGCCCCGTATCATCAAAGCAGGCGATAACAATACCGTCCACATCAGTGTGCTCTCGTACCAGTGAAAGTAGACCAGGCAGGCTCATGGCCTCGTCATAAAAACCTTGAATACTGGCAGGCCCGCTTGATGGATTTAGTGCAATAACCTCGGTGCCGGGCGCTGCAACACGCTTTGCCGCCTCACCGATGGTTGCGGTCATACTGGCTGTGGTATTCGGGTTGATAACCAGGATTCGCATCTTACAAATCACCTCCAAGGTAGGCAGCCTTGATTCTGTCATCGTTCATGAGTTCTTTCGAATTTCCCGACAATACAACAGACCCTGTAGACAGTGCATAAGCTCTATTGGAAATGGACAAGGCCATTCGTGAATTCTGCTCCACCAGCAAAACCGTAACATTTTCGTCGCGGCTGATAGCGACAATAGCGCGTGCGATATCCTGAACAAGCTTCGGTGCAATGCCTAACGAGGGTTCATCCAGTAGCAACAACCGCGGCTTGGCCATCAGTGCACGACCGATAACCATCATCTGCTGCTCCCCACCGGACAAAGTACCGGCCTGCTGCGAGAAACGCTCTTTTAATCGAGGAAAGCGTGTCAACACACTATCAAGTGTTGCCCGGATAGCGGCTTTATCTGTGCGCGTAAATGCACCCATCATCAGGTTGTCCTTGATGGACATATACGGAAAAACGCGTCGTCCCTCAGGCACCATCGCAATGCCCTGTTTAACAATATCTGCAGCTCCTGTGCCATCCAGTCGCTCACCCATGAAGTAAATCTCACCAGAGGCAATGGCATTCAATCCAGTGATTGCACGCAGGATTGATGACTTGCCCGCACCGTTAGCACCGATAAGTGCAACCGTTTCACCTTCATTCAATTCAATGGACACGCCCTTGAGAGCATAAACGTGATCGTAGTAAAGCTCGACGTTTTCAAGACTGAGCATCTGTGACATCAATCAGATTCCCGGTGAATAGTTGCATCGTTCACCGTAAGCTGCAGGGAACAGCGGTTGGCACGGCGTTTACAGTTGATCCCTAGCCGAAGCCAAGCACTTATCCTTGATAGCTTTAGTTTTATCATAGCCCTATCGCATCATCTTCACTACCCAGATAAGCCTCGATAACCTTATCGTTGGCCTGTATGTCCGCAGGTGTTCCTTCGGCGATCTTCTCACCAAAGTTAATGACCACAATCCGATCACTGATTTTCATGACAGCCGGCATGTCGTGCTCAACCAGAAGAACCGTAACACCACGCTCATCACGCAAACGGCTTACTAGTGAGACCATCCGCATGGTCTCGTCATGATTCATACCCGCAAAGGGTTCATCGAGTAAAAGCACCGACGGATTGGTTGCCAGACCAATCGCCATACCCAATGCACGAAGATGCCCCTGTGGCAGGTTGGATGCCAGCTCGTTACGGATGTCCTGCAAACCAAGGAAGTCGATAATCTCATCGGCAGAGCGGCCAAACTCACGCTCATCGGAACGCGCAGCCGCCGACCCCAGGAAAAACCCTAATAACGATGCTTTCGAACGCAAATGGTGAGAGACGATGACATTCTCACGCACCGTCATGGAACGAAATATGGTGCTCTCCTGAAAGGTTCGTACCACACCTTGCTGAGCCACTGCATGCGGCGTGGAATCAGAAATACGTTGTCCTCTGAAATTCACCTCACCGGAGCTTGTCCCGACAAACGAGGAAATCAATTTGAACAATGTCGATTTACCCGCACCATTAGGACCTATGATTGAAAGTATTTCGCCATCCGCGACATCGAAAGACACATCATTAACTGCCGTTAATCCACCGTAGCGCTTGGTAACTGCGCGAACTTCAAGAATTGGACGGGTGGCAGGGCTGCCTGCTGCGTTGTTATTTTCCGATATTTCTGGTGGGTTCATTGACCACCCCGGCCGCGATTGAACAGTTTCAGGCTAAGGATTCCATTGGGCAGCACCAGTATCAGTGCAATTAACAACGATGAGTAGATCAGCATTTGAAACTTGCCGGTGGTGAACAGCAGATCCCAGCCGAAATAAAGTACTAGCGTACCCAGCATTGGACCAAACACATAACCCAGCCCACCGAGAAAACAGTTAAGCATGAAGTTGACACTGTCGGTCACCTGAAAGCTCGAAGGATAAATAGACTGTGAGATGGCAACAAACATGGCACCGGCAATGCCGCCAAAGAAACTGGATATAGAATATGCCAACACACGAAGGTAGGCTGTATTTACACCAATGGACGCTGATAACTCTTCATTTTGCTGCAAGGATCGGCATAGATGTCCCAGCCGCGAATTAACAATACGCCAAAGAGCTGCGTAGCAAAGCACCATGAGAGCAACGGCCGCCAGATAGAAACCCAGTTTGGGATTAAGCAGCGTATTGAAGTCGGGGATGAGCGTCACACCAAAAACTGACAAATCTGCCGGCAATGGAATGGATGTAATACCACTGGCACCGTTGGTAACAGGCAAGGCCAGCGCCGCCAGACGCATCACCTCCGTCAATACCAGTGTGACCATCGCAAAGTAAACACCGCGCAGGCGAAGAATCGGCAACCCGATCAGCACACTTAACAACGCACAGAAAAATCCAGCCAGCGGAATGGTCAACCAGAAGTTCACCCCTGCCTGCATGACCAATATCGCAGAGACATAGCCGCCCGCCAGGGCATAAGCACCTTGGCCGATGTTTATCCTACCGATGTAGAAGGTCAGCCATACACCGGCTGATGCAATGGATAGCAACGCTACCGAGGTCAGGGTGTAGTAAAAATCCCATCGTCCACTGATAGCGATAAGCCAGGGTACGGCAACGAATACAAGTAACAGAAAAACAATAACGCCAAGGGGTTTCAGGATTTTCATGTGCTTAACCCCAAGGCTTGCCCATCAAGCCCTGAGGGCGGATCGCCAGAAAAACCATCAGAGAAATAAATATCAGCAAGTAGGTGATATCACCATAGGAGGAAAGCAAGGTCAGTCCAACCGATTCCATCATACCGAGAATAAAGCCCCCGGCAATCGCGCCAGAAATGACTCCGGCCCCGCCAATCATAATCATCATGAAAGCCTTTATAGAGGTGGGGCCACCCATGCCCAGGTTTACACCAGTGATGGTAACAAGCAAGCCACCCACAAGACCTGCCAGCATCGCTCCAACGGCAAAACCGATCATTGAATATCGATCCACTTCAACGCCCATCAGTTGGGCGGCCACCCTATCTTGTGCCAGTGCACGCATCGCCCTGCCCGACTTGGAATATTGCATAAAGACAATGAATGCAATGATCATGGCGATGGCCAGACAACCAATAACGATTCTGTCGTACGGCATGATGATACGAAAATCCCAATTGAATACACCATCAACAATTTTGGGTACCCCGCGCTGTTTTTCACCAAACAAAAGCAGGATGACCGCATCCAGAAAGAACGCTATGCCAGCAGCCAGCAGCATCGTTGACTCTTCCCTCGTGGATTTTTTAATCACTGGCCGGAAAAGGTATTTTTCAATGATGGCCCCAATCAGCGCCAGGCTCATGGCTGATGCTGCCAGACCTGCAACGAAAGGCAGCCCCAACTGGGATACCACGGTGTAGGTAACAAAACCTCCGAAGACATACATCTGACCATGCGCAAAATTAAGCACATTCATCAGTGAGAATATTAACGTCAAGCCCAGCGCTATCAACGCATACTGGGCTCCGAGGTAGAGCCCGTTGACCAGAATCTGTTCCATAACACGGCTCTTTGTCAGTTAATAACAGGGTATAGGTCATCCCCGCGAAGACAGCGATCCATGAGTGTACAAACATAGATCTGTGCTTTCGCGAGGATGACGCTCTTCACCTACAGTCAGCAAGTACCCTGCGTCTTCACACGCCGTCAGCGTCAATCAACTTTAGCGACAAACAAAGTATCAAACTCGCCATCATTGAAAACGTTGACAACCAGTGGAACGGCTACCTGGCGCTTCTGACCAAAAGAGCTAGATCCAACATAGCTCAACACAGCATCGCCCGTCATATAAGGATTAGGTGCTTCAAAGGTATCCATAATCGCTTTGAACGCCTCTACGTCAGTAATAGCAGCAGGGTCGGCTTTCAGGGTTTCGATAATGTACTCGAGCGCGTAAACTTTCGTGTTGGACTCATCGTTGTACTCACCAAATAGTTTTGTGTAACGATCAACGAACTCACGCATCATGTCTGATGCAAGCTCTGGGGTAGACGCACCACCCACCGAGATAAATCCGTTGGCAAGCTCTCCGGCTCCTTCCTGCAACACAATCGCATCTTGTGCGGTCTCTGTAGAGATCAACCCGGCATAGCCCAGTTCCCGCGCGGATCGAATCAATTGCGGAGCATTGGCTGGTGATACACCAGAGAGTACCAGCAGGTCTGGCTGAGTCTTGATCACAGGCAGGATAACCGGCGTAAAGTCAGTGGTGTCAACCTGATAGGTAACCGAATCAGAAACCACTTTCAGGCCAAGTGCCATTGCAGCTTCTTTGCCACCATCTCGCTGGCTCAAAGGATCTGATTCGTTAGCGGCAACAAAGGCGATAGTTTTTACGTCGTTGTTTTCCATCAGATGCTTATAGATGGCGGGACCCGATTGGTAATTTGCCACCATGCCAAGAACAGCATTGGATGCAGGCGCTGTGTAAAGCGCCTTTGGAAAGGCATAGGGAAAGTACATGATGCCATTTTGTTCTGCCACAGGCCTCACCGCTGCTGCGCCATCATCAACGTTCGGCCCAACAACATAGTGAATACCTTCCTGCGCCATTTTTTCCATGCCGGCTATTGCACGCTTGGGATCTTTCTGATCGTCAAATGCAACAATCTCGATGTCATAGGTTTTGTCACCGATTTGCACACCCCCCGTCTCGTTTATCCACTCTGCACGAGTTTCCATCGAGCGCTGGTTGGATATTCCCCAGGCTGCCGCCGGGCCACTGGTGACTCCGACGAAGCCGATCTTCAGGACTTCGTTGGCAGCGTGCGCTACGCCTGCGGATAACAAGAATGCTATTGCTATGGAACTAGCTGTCAGTAACTTACGTCGGTGCATATTGATCTCCTGTTTGTTTACCTAAATGGGCACAAGAACAAGATCTGATTGACCCTGGAGTTAATTAAAGTCGGATTCTTCGTCTATCTCACGGCAGATTTGTGTCGTGTCACGCCAAGGCATGACAACAGATTGTTAACGACTTTGTCAATATTTTTATAAAAGACACAAAAGAGCTCAAACAGTGCACCACTACACTCTTGATACTCAGCTTTCGCAACATTTTGGTGCGAGAATAGTTAGCATCGCCTCGATGACAGCTCAATGGATAACAATTCCGCTTATTCAAAGAGCTATGAATTTCACCATGCTTGCATTATCTATATATAAAGAGTCGCAAGCTTTATCCTGTACAGACTGCGCGTTCCAGCGCTGACTACTTACCACTAACAATCAAATGCTCCGAGCCATAGGGGTGCCCTGTGATATTCGTATTACCTTGCTCATTGATCACAAGAATATCGTGCTCACGATATCCCCCTGCACCTTTTTGATTGTCGGGAATGGTGATCATGGGTTCCATGGACACAACCATGCCGGGCGTCAGCACTGTCTCGCAATCTTCGCGTAGCTCAAGACCTGCCTCACGACCATAGTAGTGGCACAAGACGCCAAACGAGTGGCCATAACCGAATGAGCGATACTGCAACAGGTCGGCAGAGGCATACATATCGTTAAGCTCCATGGCAATGTCTGAGCACCTGGCGCCAGGCACCAGCAGCTCTTTGCCCCGATCGTGTACCTCACAGTTGATATCCCAAAGCCGAATATGTTCATCGCTGGCCTCCTCGGCAAAAAGTGTGCGTTCCAGTGCCACGTAATAGCCTGCAACCATCGGAAAGCAGTTCAATGACAGTATGTCTCCACGCTCGATTTTGCGACTCGTCACGGGATTATGTGCCCCGTCGGTATTCAGGCCGGACTGAAACCAGGTCCAGGTATCAAGAAGCTCTCCTTCGGGCCAGCTTTTGGCGATCTCGTTGATCATGGTTGCGGTGGAGTGAAGTGCCACTTCGCGCTCACTGACTCCCACTGCAATGGCATCAACACAGGCCGCCCCACCGATATCAGCAATGCGTGTCATCTCGGTGATGTGAGCAATTTCCTCGGCGGACTTGATCATGCGAAGCCGCATGGACGGCGCTGCGATATCGACAAATTCAACGCCCGGGAATGCTGATTTGAGCAAAGCAAGCAGATCGATATTGACGTGATCGAATTCGATACCAATGCGTCTGGCGGAACCGACGAGATTACGCACTGCATGAAAGTAATTATCATGACTCCAGTCGGTATAGGTGACGTTGTGTCCAAACGTACGTCGCCATGGCTGACCGCCATCGATCCCTGCGCTGATACTAGTCGCTTTATCAGCGGTAATGACAAACCCATAACGCCTGCCAAACTGGCAATAGAGAAAATCAGAGTAGTAGTTGACGCAATGATAGGAGGTGAACAACACGGCATCGACATCGTTGGACGCCATATGCTGTCGAATCGTATCCTGTCGTCGCTGCATTTCGGCAGCCGAGAAGGTCGGTGTGGCCTTATCACCGTTGTTGGTGTAGTCCTGAAAACGTTCACGTTGCATATCAATTGACCCTTGCATTGAGCTTGCTTTTGAGTGGAGCACTATCAAACACCGATTCACTGTGGTCAAAAGAGTTTTTTTCATGCATGCTTTAGTTTTTTTCATGTGACGGGATAATGTAAGCCATGCGAGAGCTTCCGCTAAAGGCACTACGTGTGTTCGAGTCGGTTGCCAGGCGTGGCAGTTTCAAAGCCGCCGCCGAAGAACTGTGCGTCTCCCAGTCTGCTGTCAGCCATCAGATCAAGCATCTGGAAGACTGGCTGGGCCAACCGCTGTTTGAGCGCGCTGGCCATCGTCCTCAAATACAGGGACATGGGCAAATCCTGTCAGCAGCGTTGCATCACGCGTTTCTTGAAATTGACGCCGCCTGTCAGGTTGCACAGCTGAACACAGCGTCCAAAGCGCTAATCATTGCATCAATTCCGTCCGTGGCAATTTGCTGGCTCATACCCCGACTGCCCGAATTTCAGCGTAAATACCCCGACATCACCACCCGTATGGTTTATGCATTCCACGGTCAGGATATTGATTTCAACGAGGTAGATCTGGCTTTTGTCTATGCGAAAAGCCCACCTGCCTTACCGGGCCACCGCACCCGACTTTTTAAAACCGGGACCAGTGTGCCGGTATGCAGCCCAACCTTGTACGACACTCTGGATCTTGCTCATTTGCCAAACGCTATCATGGCGGCAGGCCTACTACACGATGCTGACATCAACGGCTGGACAGATTGGCTTAAGCAGACCCAGCCTGATCTTATGTCAACCGTTACAGGTCCAATTTTTGAGGATTTCAATATGCTTCGCGCCGCAGCACTTGCCGGTCAGGGCATTGCGCTGTGTCCATTGGCATTGATCGAAAATGACCTTGCATCCAATCGATTAATACAGCTGTCCTCGATCTCGATCCACCAGAGCTTTAACTACTACCTGATATGCCGCGATACCAATAATCCGGAAACAGGCACCGCTAGTGATCGCTTTGCTGATTGGGTATTCGACGACATAGAACAGGACAACACCCATGAAGCGTAATTTGCGCCTATGTGTTGCCCAAATGAACTCGACCAACAGGTATGAAGGCAACATTGCATTTTTAGAAAAAGCGGTTGAATTCGCTAGTGCTGAGCAGTGCGACATTCTGGCCTTGCCGGAGGTCGCTGGCTTGATGAACCGAGATCGTACTGAGGCACGCCGGCAAGTTAAAAAGGCGAGTGACGATCCATTTATAAAAGCCTGTTTGCAACTGGCACGCGATAACGGCCTGTGGATACAAAATGGCTCAACACCGGTCGTTGGTCCTGATGGTAAATTTTTGAACCATGCCAGCTTGATCAATGCGCAAGGTCAGAAACTGGCAAGCTACGACAAGATACATTTGTTTGATGTTTTTCTTAAAGATCGACCTGCCTTTAAAGAATCAGACGGCTATGCCCCCGGCGATATCGCCGCTCTGGTGGATACCCCCTGGGGCCCCTGGGGTCTTTCCATTTGCTACGATTTGCGTTTCCCGCACCTCTATCGCGACTATGCCAAAGCGGGCGCTACAGTCCAGTTCGTTCCGTCAGCATTTACTGTCAAGACAGGTGCAGCGCACTGGGAAGTGCTCTTGAGAGCACGGGCTATTGAAAACGGATGCTACTTCATCGCCGCTGCACAAGTGGGCGTGCACGATGACGGGAGACGTACCTGGGGACATTCACTGGTGGTAGACCCATGGGGTGAGGTATTGCTCGATATGGGCGGTGAAGATGCAGGCTTTGCCACAGTCGATCTGGACATGAACAAGGTGTCCGCTGCGCGTAAGCAAATTGCATCGATACATCATGAACGCCCTTATACCCTTGTCCGCACCTGAACTAACCAATGCTAAAGTCCCATCAGGCGATGATCAAACGGATAGACATTCAGATTCTCGAAGCCGGTTTCAGTGATCAATACCTGATCTTCCAGCTTGATTGAAAAGTCACCACCTTCGGCGCCCACCAGCGCTTCAACACACAGCACCATACCCGCTTGTAGTTCGTAGTCGAAGGCCCCTCCCACCAATTGATCCGGATAGGCTACCAGCGGCCACTCATCACACAGGCCAACGCCGTGCATCAGGCACCCGTATTTTTGCGCCTGAAACTCTGGCCGCAAGGCGTGTGACTTACGAGATAGCTCTTGAAGGGTCACATATTACCGCGGGCAAACTGTTCCATTTTGTTGACCGCAATTTCACAGGCGTGTACCGCGCAGCGCATGGCAAGAATTTCATCAGCGCCTTTCACTGAGCGGCATTTCTCAGTCAGCTCCTCTCCGGAGAATACTTCAAAGCCTTGCGCCTGTAATGCGCGCTATTCCTTGTATCACAGGTACATCAGCGTTTACCTAGTTGACGTTTCACGTGTCGCAGTAAAGACATCTACGTAATCTCTTACGGTTTAACCCTGCACACAGCAAAGCAAGCCGCCGCTCACTGGCGGCGGCCTACTCCTACTCAGCTAGGCCTGCAGATCAAAGCGATCTGCATTCATCACTTTATTCCAGGCTGCAACGAAGTCGTGGACAAACTTCTCGGCGTTGTCGTCCTGAGCATAGACTTCTGCATAGGCACGCAGAATTGAATTAGATCCGAAGACAAGGTCAGCACTGGTCGCAGTCCACTTCACTTTACCGCTTTTACGCTCGCGTATCTCATAGCTACCATCATCAGACTCAAGCGGATGCCAGCTGTTATCCATATCAGTCAGATTCACGAAAAAATCGTTCGTCAACTGACCTTCACGATCGGTAAACACCCCATGTGCAGACCCGCCGTGGTTAGTGCCAAGTACACGCATGCCACCTAGCAGCACTGTTGCCTCAGCAGCAGTCAGCCCCAGAAGCTGTGCCCGATCGAGCAGCAGCTCTTCTGGACTGGCGGCGTATTGCTCTTTCTGGAAATTACGGAAGCCGTCAGCGATAGGCTCAAGCACTGAAAAGCTGTCAGCATCTGTCATCTCGTCAGTAGAGTCCCCGCGGCCTGGTGTAAACGGTACAGCGACGTTGTGACCAGCAGCTTTAATGGACTGCTCCAGACCCACATTACCTGCCAGCACAATGACATCGGCGATTGATGCGCCAGCTTCGGAAGCTATCGGTTCCAGAACCTTAAGCACCTTATCCAGTCGAGCTGGTTCGTTACCTGCCCAACTCACTTGTGGCGTCAGACGAATTCGCGCACCGTTAGCACCACCACGCTTATCTGAGCCACGATACGTGCGAGCACTATCCCAGGCAGTGGCTATAAGATCAGCAGCTGCCAGATCACTACCGGCAATTTTCGCCTTTACAGCATCCACATCATATGAAGTGGAGCCAGCAGGCACAGGATCTTGCCAGATCAGATCTTCAGCTGGAACATCCGGCCCCAGATAGTTGGCTTTTGGTCCCATGTCACGATGGGTCAGCTTGAACCAGGCGCGAGCAAAGGTATCGGCAAAGTAGTCTGGATCTGCCATGAACTTCTGGCATATCTCGTTATAGACCGGATCAACCTTCATCGCCATGTCGGCATCTGTCATCATAGGGTCATGACGAATTGAAGGGTCAGATGCATCCACAGGCTTTGCGTCATCAGGCATATTTACAGGCTTCCACTGATTGGCACCGGCAGGTGATTTGGTCAGTTCCCAATCGTAGTTGAACAGGTAGTCGAAGTAGCCCATATCCCACTGGGTCGGGTGTTTAGTCCACGCACCTTCAATACCAGATGTAAATGCGTTTGCAGCCTTGCCTGAATGCCCGGGGTTTGCCCAACCAAAGCCTTGGGTTTCTACACCAGTGGCTTCAGGCTCGGCACCAATGTTGGCGTGATCACCACCACCGTGTGCTTTTCCGACTGTATGACCACCACATGTCAGCGCTGCTGTTTCCTCATCGTTCATTGCCATGCGAGCAAATGTCTCGCGCACATGCGCGGCAGTTCTGGCAGGATCAGGATTACCATTTACCCCTTCAGGATTTACATAGATCAAGCCCATGTGCACAGAGGCTAACGGGTTGTACATGGTAGATGCATCGTCCAGATCATCATATCGGTTGGCGCTGTCTGCCAGCCATTCATCTTCCAGACCCCAGTTAATATCAATTTCCGGACTCCAGATGTCTTCACGTCCGAACCCGAAACCAAAGGTCTTCAGACCCATGGATTCATATGACATGTTGCCAGCCAGGATAATCAGATCGGCCCACGATAGCGCGTTACCGTATTTCTTTTTAGCAGGCCAAAGCAGACGACGCGCTTTATCAAGACTTGCGTTGTCAGGCCATGAATTCAAAGGCGCGAATCGGATATTGCCTGAGCCTGCTCCACCACGACCATCACCCATACGATAGGAGCCTGCCGAGTGCCATGCAAGCCGAATCATCAAGCCGCCATAGTGACCCCAGTCAGCTGGCCACCATTCCTGGCTATCGGTAAGAAGAGCTTTCACATCAGCTTTGACAGCTTCATGATCCAATGCTTTGACCGCTTGCCGATGGTTGTAGTCCAGATCCATCGGATTAGTGCGGGCGCCATGCTGATGCAGAATGTCGAGATTCAATGCATTAGGCCACCACTTTGTGACAGGTTTTTCTGTCGATGTATTACTGCCGTGAGCGAAGGGACAACCCCCTCCGATTAGATCACCGTCCATAAAGGTCTCCTGATTAAATGAGTTGTTGAAATTTACGTGTTGTTATATCCGGACAGTGGGAGCCGGCCGGATGATGAATATGTACTTATTGCCTTGCTGGTTCAAATTTTACTGACAATCCGGGCAGATACCCCAATAGATGACCTCTGCCTCGTCTATCTGATAACCGTGATCGTGCTCGGCAACCAGACAGGGGGTCTTACCAACTGCACAATCGATGTCGACAACATTTCCACACTCGCGGCAAGCCAGATGATGATGGTTATCCACCCGGTGCTCGTAACGTGCGGCCGATCCTGCTGGCTGAATACGACGTAATATGCGGTGCTCGGACATCGCATTTAACGCATCGTAAACAGCCTGCCTTGAGATGACACCAAGCTCCTCTCTAACGCTCTTGCAAATCTCGTCAGCCATGGCATGAGGTGAATTATGGACAGCACGATAGACGGCCAGACGCTGCGCGGTAACCTGCAAACCCGCGTTCTTGAGCGCTTTTGTCACCTCGGACGGGCTTTGATCGATTTGGGAATTACTCATAGGTTAATACTGAGGCCAATTCTTTACCTTGTCAAGAATTGGAGAAGACTATTTAAACCTGTAATCTCCCCGAACTGTTACATTTGCGGCCAGGTATCCCGGCTCTTTCCCTGGCATCACGATTAAAAATCCTGGCATCACAATTAAAAATCCTGGCATCACAATCTAAAAATATCACTCGTCAATTCAATTCGTGAATAACAAACAGATGAATTTCTTTGGCGAATCACTTCTTGAAGATATCCGAGGCCGCTTTGCACACATAGACGAATGTCCACAGCAGGGAGAACGTGTATTTTTCGAAAACGCCGGTGGCGCGCTGACGTTAAAATCGGTGTTAGATACATCGTACCGCTATGCCGCCATCCCGGACAATCAGGGTAGAGATAACCCAGCCAGTCATGACTTGACCCGTGTTATCCATCGGGCCAAAGATGACGTCCGCGTTTTCATGAATGCCAAAAGCGGTCAGTTCTTTGTCGGAGAAAGTGGTACAGAATTATTATTTCGCCTGATCATGAACGCGTGTTTGGCAAAAGATCGAGGTGGCATCGTTTTAGGATCGACTCTTGAACATCCGGCAACGCGTTCGGCTTGCGATCGCTGGGCAAATATAGCTGGCCATAAACACGTGATGGTCAAACACGATGACGCTACGGGAACGGTCACTGCTGAAGCCTATGCATCGCTAGTAACCAAAGATACCGCGGTGGCTACATTGGTACACACCTCACCCGTAACCGGCATAGGTGTCGATGTTATGCAATGCTCGAAAGCTATTCGCAACGTTGCACCAGATTGCATCATTATCGTTGACGGAATACAGCACGCTGCTCACGGCGCAATCGACATAGATGGCTATGATGTTGATGGTTACGTTTTATCACCTTACAAGGTATTTTCCCGTCACGGGTTTGGCCTGGCCTGGATATCCGAGACACTTTCTGCCTTACCCCATGACAAGCTGCTCAATGGTCCGGACGATAATTGGGAATTGGGTACGCGGGATACTGGCGCTTATGCCACGCTGTCGGATGTTGTTAATTATTTTGCGTGGTTGGGAGAACAAGTCAGTATTGGAGGGGAGCGGCACGAGCATTTACGCGCTGCCGGAAAAAGTATCATGTGCCACGAAAAAGCACTGACGGATTGCCTGATTCACGGTACAGGTAATTTGCAAGGATTAGCAGTCTTTGACAATGTAGTCATCATCGGCGGTGCTGAGAATGAGGCGCGCGAAGGTCTTGTGTCATTTTCCATCAACGATATTGATTCTGCCGCTATTGTCCAGAAACTAAACGATGAAGGAATAAGAACGCATTTACGCAAGGCTGATCACTATTCTGGCAATATTCTTGACCCCCTCAACCTGAAAAGTTGCATAAGAGTGTCCATGTGTCACTACAATTCGCCTCAGGAGGTCATAAAATTCTTGTCCGTCATTAACCAGATAAATAGCTAGCGCTTTTCACTTCTGTTCGAACTATGGTCCATGCGAACTATGGTCCATGCGAACTATGGTCTATAAGAAATATGGCCACTGCCAGAGATAGAACATCATGCATCCACTTATCACACAGCAGCACATCGATACATTCCATAACGAAGGTGTTGTACTAATTCGTGGTTTGTTCAGCGATCATGTAGACACCATTCGCGAAGGCATTGAGCATAATCTGGCTGAACCTGGTAAATACGCGGCAGAAAATCTGCAGATAGGCGACAGTGGGCGCTTCTTCGATGACTACTGCAACTGGTCGCGTATAGCACCGTTCGAACAGGTTATCCGCAACTCTCCAGCCGCAGCTGTTGCAGCGGATCTGATGAACTCAAGGCGAGTGCAGTTGTTTCATGAACATGTTCTTGTCAAGGAGCCTGGCACCTCTAAACCGACACCCTGGCATCAGGATAGTCCCTACTATTTCGTTGAAGGCACACAGAATGTCTCTTTCTGGGCGCCAATGGATGCGGTTACCGATGCATCTTTGCGTTGTGTAGCAGGTTCGCATCGTTGGGAAAAACCGGTACTGCCTACTCATTGGCTAGCTAATGATGACTTCTACCCCGACAACGATGACTATCTTCCAGTGCCCAACCCTGATTCTGAAAACATGACAGTTCGTGAGTGGGACATGCAGCCGGGAGATGCCGTCGCCTTTGCATTCAAAACCCTGCACGGCGCTCGTGGCAATACTTCCAGTGCCCGCAGACGAGCTTTCTCACTTCGGCTGCTGGGAGACGATGCTCATTATGTAGAACGCCCCGGCCCCACCTCACCACCATTTCCGGGCCATGGCATGCGTGCCGGTGAACGTTTGCGGAAAGACTGGTTTCCTGTAGTACATCCAGCCACGCCGATATAATGTCTGGAATTTTTACCGATATACGGCCATTCGAAAATCGGTATTAGTAACGATCAACTACCACTTGCTTACGCCGGCGTAGACGCAGATAAAATTACAAATTAGTATATTCTTCCCAACAACCCTACCGAGTAGAACATGAAAGAGAAGGGATGCAGCAATGCACGATTGACTATGGTCTGCCAAAGTTTTGCGGGAAAGCAACATTACTTTCGGACACTGGGAAAACTTGGAGTCTGTGCCCTGATTGCCAACAGCGCCTTGGCAGCGGACCCTCCGCAAAATGTAACCTCCAAACTATACTCCAGCACTGCAGGTGAAATTTTCTGGGACCGTGTTAGTGGCCCGATCATCGGGTATGAGCTGACGCGTAATGGCGTCAATCTTGGAGTTGTCGACGCCACCAGCTTTTTTGACGACACACTACAGGCTGATACGCGATATACCTATACGGTTGCTTCAGTAGAACCAGACGAAACGCGCTCTAGCGCTGTATCCACGGTCTTCGGTCCTTTCGAATCAGCTACCGATATATTGTCCGAATTCAGAGTCGAGGTCTACTCGTCCAGCTCTGCTGAGCTATTCTGGAATCGTCCACAAACTACCGGACTTCAGTATGAAGTGACATTCAATGGTAATCAGGTTTTCAACACTGATGGTATAAGCCTGTATTTAGACTCGCTCGATTCACAAACGCCTTACGACGTTAGCATTCGAGTTACTAATCTTGCAACGGGTGTTGACTCTCCCGTGCGGCAATTGCAGTTTACAACCGGTGGCGAGTCTGTGCCTGGGCTTTCATCACCTATCAATGCAGACAACGCGATCAATGTACTCAGTCTAGCGCTGCCTCCAATGAGCCGAAATGGTCACAACGAGGTCAGGGATACTTTGTCCAAAATCCGGTTTATTGATGCAGAGAATCAGGTTGCAGGCTTTACACTCGTACAAACAGAATCGTTTGAAAACGCGGGAACCCGGTTTTTCCGCGACACTTACGCATGCGGTGACGGTGGAAGCCTGATGCTGGAAACGCCCCGGAACGCATTTGGTGATGCAGTTCTGCTGTTTGAAGATTGCGCTGCGTCAGACACAATACGTAATGGTTCGGTGAGTTACACCTTTACCGGCACAACTTTGCTTACGGACTACCAGGCTTACTCGGAGCTCCAGTTAGCACCCGTTTCAAGAGAGAGTGTCACTATTAAAATTAACGGACAGGCAATTGATGGTGGAGATCGAATAGGCTCCAGTACCATTGAAGCCGTTAGCGGGCTTGACTACTTCCGCAATACACGCGCTGGAGAACAGCAGATAACGGGTATGCAACAGACTGTTTCCGCCAGTACCGAGTATTTACCACGCAATTCCCTGGATACAAGTTTTGATATTGAAGCATTCTGGACGCAGAATCGCACTCTGAAAGTCGAAACGCTGGCAACTTTCCAGGACATTGATACAGAATCAGGTCGTTACACTGTCGGCCTGCTACGCATTACCGACCCAAGTGCGCCCGGCAATTATATTGAATTCGACATTGCGACGGGTCAAAGCGATACCTTCCAGCTAACGGTTTTCGCCGATAATGTCATGACCAGCAAATTGCGCGATTGGGACGAGCTGTCACCTATAGAACTGCCATGTGTATTAGTCGGCGACTCAGAGAATGGGCCAGAAATATGTCGTTAGTCTGATGATGTAAGAACTCAACTGGTCGGCGGCTTGGTATCCGCCGACAGGATTTTTATCCACCGGCAGTTTGAGGATAAACATTTCGCAGATACGTAACCTTTACAGGCGACTCAAAAGCATAGCCACGCGCTTCACCAAGCTCTATGAATCGTTCTTTAACAGGCCCAGCTCGCACCTGGGATTCAGTGTAGTTGGTGTTGTACGACTTGGCGGCATATTTGGAAGCGAATTCCTCCCATGAACGATACTGAATGGGTACACGATAGTTTATGACGTCTACCGTATTAAAGTACTTGAAAGCAAATTGATCCAGGAAACTCTGCGCTGTTTCACGCACAGCTTGCTCATCATGAAACAAGCGCATAACCTCATTCAACTCTCCCGACGCCACCGGCTCCACAACGTAAACTAACCCGGCAGGTTTCACTATACGTGTCACCTCGTTAAATACTGCCGCGTATTGGTCAGCGAGAACATGGTGCAAACTGTAAGAGAACAGTACACCATCAACAGACTGTGATTCAACGGGCACAGCATCTGCACCGATCTGGGCGAAGCCGACATTGGCAATGATCTCAGCTGTCTGGTTTACTTTGGCTTGCACCGGATCAGGATCAATGGCTAGTACGCGCGCACCACGTTCAGCAAGTGCACGCGATAGATGTATATTTCCGCAACCTGCATCAACAAGAAATAGACCATTCACGTTTATAAACCGATCCAGGGCTTCCAGATCAGTACTTACACCCAAATCGTGGTTTTGTGTTTTCATATCGCCTGACGAGTAAAAACATCAGTATACGCCCCACTGGACAGGCGATTAACTTCTTACCGAGAGCACACCAACTCACTACAGGTGTTATCGCCAATATCCCTGTCAAGCGAGTCCCACGTAATATTGCTTTGGTCAGAATACGTACCCACCTCCGGTGGCAATTGATCAGCTGAGGCGGCTTTTGAAACCCCGGTCAGGCTTAATAGCACAATGGTGGTACCAAATATTGCCAGCTCTAAGAGATGCGGTATAAAGTTCTTTCGATTCATGACGAAATATCCTTGAACAGGTGCCTATAGAGTAACGATATAGCGATAGCATTTGTCGGTAATACTGCACAATATCTTGAGCAATCCTTTGCGCTTGCAGGTATTAGCAGGAAATCTGGGCAGGTATCAACAGGAAACCTGGATAAAAGCATCAGCGCTCACACGGTTCAATTAAATCCCACAAATTACCATATAGATCTTTGAACACCGCTACCGTGCCGTAAGATTCTCGTCGCGGACCCCCTCTTACAAACTCCACACCTCGCCCCTTATAGGCATTGTAGTCACGCCAGAAATCATCGGTGAACAGAAACAGGAATACGCGTCCACCAGCCTGATTGCCGAGCGCGGAACGCTGCATGTCATTATCCGCCCTGGCCAACAACAACCGAGTCTCGGTACTTCCGGGTGGCGATATTACAACCCACCGCTTATCCGCTTTGGGGGCGTCGCGTAAACCGATATCTTCAAGCAGAGTAAAACCCAGTTTGTCGATATAAAAGGCCAGCGCCTCATCATAGTCTTTAACCAGAAGCGCAACGTTGCCAATGTGTTGAATCATCGTCTATATCATTGCGTTTGAAATTGCACGCTTCGTTAAGCCCAACGTACACATGATTCCAAACAACGGACCTAGTGCTAACAGACCCATCATGATAGGCCAACCAAGAATATCAGCAACAACGGGGGTTAGCTGAACGGTTGCAATCGTTAGAGCGAAGCCGAGTGCAGTTTGAAATGTTAGCAATGAGCCCGCCTGGTCGCCTTTCGCATGATCTGCCACCAACACTGAAAACTGCGCTGAATCCGGAATGATGGAGATGCCCCGGGTAGCCACCATAGGCTCGCCGGATAGAGGGATTGGTCCAAGCCTCTTTAATGGCCGCTGGGTTGAATGAAGCTGCCCTGGTATGAAATTGACCATTGCGTACCGCAAGCACAATGATAGCTGCAATCACAGCGAGAACCGAGGCACCCAGCACTGTGCTACGCCAATCGGCGCCACCAAGAATTGCAGCGGAGACGAACCATAAGCTCATGGCGAATATTTCTGCAACGATAAGCAGCGCGATACTACGTAATTTTTGCGAGCGATCTATCTCTATGTTGGCGGGTGTACTCATTTTAACAGGTGCAAGGTGAGGAGATCCTACCGCTCGTTTGCGCCATGCTCTTCATCGAACAGAGTGCGCCCAAGACGATGCGAACGCCCACGAAACAGCGCTACTCGTTCATCGCGCTGATTAGTAATGACCACGTCATACAACCCTGTGCGTGAGCCTTGCGACTGCACACTGGACTCGGCAGTCAATACATCATCGAGATAGGCAGGTGCAAGAAATTCGATAGCTGCACTGGCAGCCACCGCAACCTGATTAAAACTGTTGCACGCAAAAGCAAACGCCGAGTCAGCCAAGGTAAAAATATAGCCACCATGACAGCTTGCATGACCGTTGAGCATATCTTCGCTGACTTTCATCCTTAGTCTTGAAAAACCCGGAGCTACCCTCTCCACCGTCATACCTAATTGCTGCGAGGTGTGATCATTGGCTAGCAAAGCCTGTGAGGAGAGCTCTGCGCGCATTTGTTCGCTGATGATTGTTGAGGAAGGAGGCATAGGTGTTGAGGACGACATTTCATGGGCTCCCATTGAATAGCTGGATTAGACATCATGCCCTGAGGCTAAAAACAAAGCCTCTAGCTTGACAGATGTCATGCTATACGTCTGCTGTGAACCTGCCGTTCGGAGTAAAAACAGGGCATTCAGACACCTGTTCGAGCACGTAACAGGTGCGCCTGATGCTTGTCTGGCCAATACGTCTGACCAATTCGTATGGCCAATACGTCTAGCCAATACGGATTGGGAAAACATCGAGCATTCCTACCCAATATTCACTTACACTACAAGAAATCAAACACACACCTTAATAGATGACCAAGCCCGCTATATTAAGTTTTGAGACATACGATGACTGGGATCGCATACCGATGGGTGAGCTGTTTAATGTTCACGTGCTGCCTGCCAGCGGTAACCCTAACGATCTATCCGAGGAAATCAGAAACCAGATTCAGGCATTTGCTTTCAAGGGTCACAGCAAACTGGATGCAACCATCATTGATGCGTTTCCTAACCTGGGCTTAATTGCCAATTACGGTGTAGGGTACGACTCGATCGACGTTAGCTATGCAACGAATAAGGGCATCAGCGTAACCAACACGCCCGATGTTCTTACCGACGATGTCGCCGATCTTGCAGTTGGCATGCTAATTGCTTTGTCCCGAAATATTGTCGGCGCATCAAACTGGGTACGATCTGGTCAGTGGAGTCAATCTGGAGCCTATCCACTACAAAGAACACTATCCGGAGCCTCAGTCGGTATAGTTGGAATGGGAAGAATCGGACGGGCAATAGCTGACAGGCTGCAGAATTTCGATATGCGCATTCACTACTTTTCGCGTGCTAGAAAGCAGACACCCGACTGGCAATACCATAGCGATGTTGCCTCACTTGCATCAGCTGTTGACATCATGATGATTGCTGTCTCAGGTGGACCTGATACGGTAAAACTTGTATCTCGAGATGTACTGCAAGCACTGGGTCCGGATGGCCTTGTCGTAAATAGTGCGCGTGGTACCACACTTGATGAAGAGGCTTTGATAACAATGCTACAAGAAGGTCATCTACGTGGCGCCGCATTGGATGTGTTTGAAGATGAGCCCAATATTGATTCGCGTTTTTTTGAACTGGATAATGTGCTACTACAACCGCACCAATCATCAGGCACAGTTGAAACGCGCAAAGCTATGGGCCTATTGCAGCGAGAAAACTTGCAGGCATTTTTCGCGGGTGAATCGTTGATTACACCAGTCACTTAGGGCATAGAGTTCGTTATAGAAAGTATGGATTTTTTCACCCGTGCGTTCGGATTCAAGCAGAGGTTCATCCATGAAAGCGGAGACTATGGTGAGCTTTCAACAGGTGAAACAAAGCTTGCGTTTTCATCCACTGAATTGATGAAGCAACTCAACAAAAATCCACGCGCGCCATCACCGGCAAACCCAACCTTTGAAATCGCCTTTGAGTCTGATAATGTCGCGGCAGATCTATCCCGCGCTATAGATGCAGGAGCCACGCGCGTTCAAGAAGCTCGCGATGAACCATGGGGGACAGACTACTTCCTACGTGACAGATCCGAATGGCTACCTGATAGGTCAGTGGCCAAGAGGTCACGTCGTGGAATCTGTTTCAGGGAACGAGACTTTTGATGGGGTTTTTCAGTATGGCCAGCGTCAAGCTACGATATTAGTGGGATATTAGCCACATGCCGTCAACCGAAATTCTGACATCAATTTACAGCCTGCTATTTAGGACCAATCCTTTATCGGTTTTTCATTGTTTCACTGAAAACCGCTTTATTAACACCTTCACACTTCCGGTCCAGCACCCTGCAAACTCGCACGAGTCTGACTAGCCAATGCAAACAACGCCAGATCATAATCCATAGAATCACCACACCACGACCACGGCTCAGCCTC